>Ga0307515_10016645_pt1 | contig 13445 bp, 13 predicted proteins | sample 17_EM_MG_FD_194513 | JGI IMG/M metagenome (GOLD analysis project Ga0307515, IMG submission 194513) | Populus trichocarpa ectomycorrhiza microbial communities from riparian zone in the Pacific Northwest, United States - 17_EM | ecosystem: Host-associated > Plants > Roots > Unclassified | place...
AGCTGACGAGCTACTTTTGAGGGCTTGGTGGGAGAGGTGGAGAGGTTGATAAGTTGGTTGATGATAAGGTGCTGGGTGAAGGATTTACCCGAGCCAGTGATTCCTCTGCAGGTTCGTTAGCCACACGTCCTGAGAATGATGGCGAGTGCGAGTCGGCTATGCAACCCGCTACCTGCTACCGGAGCAGCAAGGGAGGGAGAGAGACCGCTTTGAGAGTGGCACTAGGGCAGTGCGTGATCTCGTCGAGAACGAGAAGTGAGAGAGGGTACGAATCTGAAGGGGAGACTCGCGTATGGAGCCGTGTGTGCGTCGAGAAGGAGCTAGGGCCATTGGCAGTGCTCCACAGGGCTCCGGGGCTTCGCGAGGAGGGAATACCCGGATACGAGCGCGGCAAGGCAGAAATGGGGTAGTAAAATGGGTAGGGTATATGCTAGAGACTATTATGGATTTCATCGGAGACAAAAGAGGGAGTTGGAAGGACAGGATCATTGTTTACTCACTGAAATAGGACGGCCTGAGATTGATTTCTACGGCACATGAACGAGTAGATATTAGCAGCCAACTGGTAAGGATGGGGTTGCAATGGCGGTTTGCCGCGGTCGCGGTGGTCGTCATTGGCGTTGTAGCGAGAGCGTGCCTTGTATTCGCGTTGTGATTCGTCGTCGAGGTTGCGCATGTGCTTGAATGGGTTTACGATGACAAGAGTCGAGGACGAGGGAGCGAGGCGAGTGTAGGGTTGGTCATGGCGGAAGCGAGCGTGGAGGAGGGAGAGAATCGAGTCGTCTGTCGGATATATCGACGTCTTATTGCTCGTTGAGACAAGCCCAGTGAGCTCTTGCATTCCCGTCGGGTCGCGCTGCGCACTCATGGCTGCAACTGCGACTGTGACTGCGGCTTCGACTGCGACTGCGAATGCGACAATGCGGGAAAAGGAGGAGTAAGATTATCAGATATTAAAAATGGTATGGTATGATATGGTATGCTGTGGTATGCTGGTATGCTGGTATGCCTGACGTTGTGGTAAAGGCAAAGTCCTTTTCTGGAAGTGGGAAGTGGGAGAGGCCAAAAGTCAGGAGCAGACTAGAGGCCGAGACCGAGGCAGGCGAAGGCGTGATGGGGTTGGGTCTTAGCCGGTTAAGGTTATCTAAATTACTTATATCTGGGTGCAGCAATACAATAATATTGCCTAGCAAAATCTATTCCAGCTAGCTCTAGCTAATACTCCTGCTATTCCAGCGAGCGAACGACTAGTACCAGCTATGGAGCTACGCAGCCCAGCGTAGACTAGTGATGAGCAGCGGCCTTCTCCTTGGCAATCTGCGCCGCATATGGGTTCCGTGGGTCGCTCGCGTACGCCTCAGCTGTCCGGCACTGTCAGTCCTCTTCTCGCGGTACTCAAAACGCATACCCACATGCAACAGCGGCATTTTGGATCTTCATCACACCCCACATCGTAATCCCGGCTGCCACACCGAATGGCCACAGCGGCCGTGCAAACTGCAAAAGTGTTCCGTTTGGAAGGGTTATCAGCCACAACGCACAATCCGCGACAGACTAGAACTGGGTCGAGGGAACAGTATCTACCGGAACGGGCCACCGTCGGAGTCCAAAGAATGCCATTTCAACTTTATCCACAAATTTCTCCTTTCGTCAGACAATCTACCCAACACCCCAATCAGCCATCTTGTGCGTACCCCCACAAGGGTTTCAGGACGCACCAAATATGCGAGCGCAGCCGACCGGAATCGTCAAAAAGGAGCGGTCAAGGAAGAAGCGGTCAAGGTTCAAGTCGTTTTCGAGCAGAACAAAGCCCAACTCAACTTGGTCCCTGCCACATTTCTCTGTTAGCCTGTTTCCCCTCCTGCAGCTTCTAAAGCATTGTTCACTCACTGCTCTCGCTCATTCCTCTACAATCTCTTTCGCGGGCAGTCGCGGGCAGCTGCGGGCAGTCGCGCCTTTCTGCCTCTTTGCCGCTTCACTTTGTCTTATCATTGTGCAACCTAACCGTGAAACGACTACTCTATTGACCTCCAGGGTCCTGCTCGGGTCTGATTTTTTGGTCGAGAAGTAACGGAGACACGGAGAAGCTGGGTTAGCCATAGCCATGTATGTTACTATATATGGCTCCTGAGTTTCTCTGGGTCTTGCCGTTTTACTTTCTCCAGCTCGTCGATTATGTTTTTGTCAAGTTCGGCGAGTCGTGGATGGGTTTTAATGTTCGCTTGTCGCGTTTCGTTCGTAGGAGCCCAAGGCGCTTGAAGCTTGAGAAGCTCTACAGCAGGGTCACCGCACTATGAGACCAAACCTGGCGGGTGGTACGTGAGGGAGTGTCCACAGTCCTGGTCAACAGGAGTCTCTACTGGTTGATGCTCTCAAGTGCGGGGTCAAGCGGTCCATGGACCCCAATATGCAGACCATGTACCAGCATGATCCACGGCATTTATCTGCTCTGGCGCCGCCCATTCGGTTTGTATCAGATTATAGAGTACTTGTGGAGAACGTGGTCGAGAATGTAACATACAGCGTTTTACCATTTTATCGTTCATAAATCGAGTAGAGCCTCCCAAATAATGCAGCAATGGGTTCTGAACTCCTAACGGTCGCGAAAAACATAAAGGGACGTCATGGCTGCCATAATATAGCCGAAACTTTATGACCCTAATATATATACATACGTAAGTCCAGAGGTCATCCAGTCAGTTCTCTACCAAGTAGTAGACGAGTGGACCCAGCAGCGATCAATAAATCCCTATGGATGTGTCTTGGTAGATCCCGCATTAATTATTGATTTGCCGTAGGGAGATCATCATAAGCAGCCTGGCTGGATTGTCAGTTGGTGTCTTGGGACTGGAGAGCCGCCGCTCACCATTGTGACCAAATGATTGCCACAATCATGAACCATTTTCCGCAATCATGGTCCGGTGACCTAGCGGTCGAGGCACAACCATTGGTGGCCAGCACAACATGCACAAGTATAATACTAATGATCCTTAGCCAGAACCACAAGGACCACCTGCTGTATTAAGGTTTGGCTCGAGGATAAGTTCTCAGCACTTTGAAGAGACAAAGCAACCTACGAGAATTTAGACCTGCCACAAAACCATGACGTGGTGCCAGCATTAGCGTGGTACAGGATAGCCAAGATCCAACTATAGCAACACGCAACCAGGATAGACACAACGCAGTACCGTTGGGATGAGTCCGAGGACTGTGATATTAATATTCCCGCGACCGTGGCTTCAAGGAACGAGGTGCCGGTGATTAAAAAAAGGAGAAAACTAGTGACTGTTGTTAGGGAAGTTAGGAACAGCGTGATCGGGTGAGCGCAAGAGAAGGCATCCACGAACAAGGCTCAATGTCCTGCGGTCGGTTTGGTTGAGATATACCCTCTTGTGCAACCCGGTTACGGTAGATAGAGATGAATTTGTTGTAAAAGAACTTGGATACAACAGTCAAGGAGTAGAGGTCGCGGAGTGGCAGGCTTTCCAGGATCAAGAGCCAGACCTCCACAGGAAATGCGACACTACTCCTCCCAGTGAGTCGGCTGAGATCCTAGTGACAAGTGATCAGTGCTGTCAAAGGCCGGATTGGAGAGGATCCACACGCACATGATGAGAATCTGCCAGTGTTTCTCCTTGATGTGGCGAACTGGGTAATCTTGAAGTCGAAGCTAGGTGGAACGATTCAGGCCGTTGTATCGACATTACTCCACACCAAGGAGTGTTATGAGTCGAGCGTTACCGGGTGCAAGCACACTGCCAGAGACGAGGCAAGCATAACAGGCCAGCTCGATGGCCAGCCCGACGGCCAGCCCAACGGCCAGCTCGATGTTAACGAAGAGACTGACTGGAACCAAGTGGCACCCTGAGAATCGAAACGTATAGGACTCCGGACACCACCATGCATTCCCAAAACTCAAGCAAGGCGATTTAGGCCAGGTATGTTTAACGTGCGGTAATGCACTGTAAGATAAGGGTGTCCATTCTGAGATAGACGAGTGGAACCCAGCAATAGAGTCCTAAATATATCTGACACGACCCATATACAGTAAGTTTCGTCCTGCGGCCAACAAATATCAAGTCTCATAGAAGCGACTTGGTGGACGCTGCATTAAGCTCGCGATCGTCGGACATAGAGCGATCGCCACAAGCACCCTGGTTGGATTGTCGGTTGGCGTCTTGGAACTGGAGAGTCGAGACTCACCATTGTGACCAGATGATCGCCAGAACCAGTAACCAGAGTCTACATTCAGGGCCCGGTGACCTATCGGTCGGGGCGCAACCACTGTTGATGATCAGCGCGACATGTCCAACCATAATAGTAATCATCCTAAGCCAGAACAACAAGAGCCACCTGCTATATTACGGTTTGGCTCAGGGGTTAGTTTTCTTGGACTTTCGAAAGACAAAACAACCTACCGTTCAGCAGAGCTGGGGAAAACATATCGCGTGTGGCGGGCATTAGCATGGCACAAGATAGCCAATATGCAACTATAGCAGCACGCGGCGAAGATAAATATAACGCAGTTCCGTTGAGCTGAGCCCCGCGACTGTGCTATTAATATTCCCGCAGCTGTGGCTTCAAGGAACGAGATGGCGGTCATTAAGACCAAGAGAAAAGCGGTGATAGCTGTTAGTGAAATTATAAGCGTAATTGGATGAGCGCAAGAGAAGACATCCACGAACAAGGCGCGATTTTTGTTGGTCCTTTTGGTCGAGGTATACGCTCTAGTGCAACCCGGTTACGGTAGATAGAGATGAAGTTGTTGTAAAAGAACTTGGACACTACAGTCAAGGAGTAGAGATCGCGGAGTGGCAGGCTTTCCAGGATCAAGAGCCAGACCTCCACAGGAAATACGACACTACTTCTCCCAGTGAGTCGGCTGAGATCCTAGTGACAAGTTATTAGTGCTGTCAAAGGTCGGATTGGAGAGGATCTACACGCACATCATGAGAGCCTGCCAGTGCTTCTCCTTGATGTGGTGAGTTGGGTAATCTTGACGTCGAAGCTAGGTGGAACGATTCAGGCCGTTGTTGCGACATTACTCCACACCAAGGAGTCCTTATGAGTCGAGCGTAACTGGGTGCAAGCACACAGCCAGAGACGAGGCCAGCATATATAACAGGCCAGCTCGAAGTTATAGAGACTGACCGGAACCAAGTGGCACCCTGAGATTCGGAGAGTATGGGACTCCGGACACCACGTGAATTGCCAAAACTCAAGCAAGGCGATTTAGGCCGAAAGGTTTGGTATGTTTTACGTACGATAATGCACAGTAAGATAAGGGTGTCCAGTCTGAGATAGACGAGCGGAACCCAGCTATAGAGTCCTAAATCTGACACGACCCATATACAGTAAGTTTCGTCCTGCGGCCAACAAATATCAAGTCTCATAGAAGCGACTTGGCGGACGCTGCATTAACCTCGCGACCGACATCAGGGAATGTCGCGGTTTGGGGCACCGCTACAAAAACCGCGGCGGAGCGGTTTGAGACTGCTACCGCGAGGTAAATCCTAAACCGGCCGTCGTGTAAATATCATGGTAGTGAAGTCGAGGGCATCTAGAAACAGCATTACACCCACAAACACAAAATCTCGTTCGCGGTTTTTCTTGCATCTTGACCTGTGACATCCGACACACGCAGGAACATCACCGGAGCTTGTATACACCAACGACAGACTTAGGACTACACGTATCCAGACATGGCATGTAGATATGAACAAAATTAACTGATTCTAAACGTGAGAAACCGTGCGGTGCAACCGCCAACCACCGCGTTTTTGTTGGCGGTTTCGAACCGCACCGCCACCAGATCGCTCCGCGACATTCCCTGATCGACATGCCGCGATCAGCACAAGCACCCTGGTTAGATTGTCGGTTGGCGTCTTGGAACTGGAGAGCGGCGACTCACCATTGTGACCAGGTGATCGCCAGAACCAGTAGCCAGAGTCTACATTCAGGGCCTGGTGGCCTATTGGTCGGGGTGCAATCATTGTTGATCAGCGCGACATGCCCAACTATAACAATAGCCACCCTAAGCCAGAACAACAAGATCCACCTGCTATATTAGGGTTTCGCTCAGAGATTAGTTTTCTTGTGCTCTCAAAAGACAAAACAACCTACCGTTCAGCAGAGCTGGGGAAAACATATCGCGTGTGGAGGGCATTAGCATGGCACAAGATAGCCAACATGCAGCTATAGCAGCACGCGGCGAGGATAAATATAACGCAGTTCCGTTCAGATGAGCCTGGCGATTCTGCTATTACTATTCCCGCAACTGTGGCTTCAAGGAACGAGGTGGCGATAATTAAAACCAAGAGAAAAATGGTAATAGCTGTTCGTGAAATTATAAACGTGATTGGATGAGCGCAAGAGAGAGCATCCACGAACAAGGCGCAAATTTTGTTGGTCTTTTTGGTCGAGGTATACGCTCTAGTGCAACCCGGTTACGGTAGATAGAGATGAAGTTGCTGTAAAAGAACTTGGATACTACAGTCAAGGAGTAGAGATCGCGGAGTGGCAGGTTTTCCAGGATCAAGAGCCAGACCTCCACAGGAAATACGACACTACCCCTACCAGTGAGTCGGTTGATGTCCTAGTAACAAATTATTAGTTCTACCGCAGGCCGGATTGGAGATGATCTACACGCACATGATGAGAACCTGTTGGTGTCCCTCGTTGACGTGGTGAGCTAGGTAATCTTGAAGTCGAAGCTAGATGGAACGATTCAGGCTGTTGCTGTGACATTACTCCACAACAAGGAGTCCTTTTGAGTCGAGCGTAACTGGGCGCAGGCACACAGCCAGAGGCGAGGCTAGCATAACAGGCCAGCTCAATGGACAGCCCGACGGACAGCCCGACGGACAGCTCGATGTTGATGAGACTGACGGGAACCAAGTGGCACCCTGAGAATCGAAACGTATGGGACTCCGGACACCACTATGGAGTTCCAAAAACTCAAGCAAGGCGATTTAGGCCAAAAGGTTTGGTATGTTTTTACGTACGATAGTGCACTGTACGATAAGGGTGTCCATTCTGAGATAGACGAGTGGAACCCAGCAATGATATGGAGTCCTAAATCTGACATGACCCATATACAGTGAATTTCATCCTGCGGCCAATAAATCTCAAGCCTTATAGAAGCGACTTGGTGGACGCTGCATTAACCTCGCGATCGTCGGACATAGAGCGATCGCCACAAGCACCCTGATTGGATTGGCGGTTGGCGTCTTGGAACTGGAGAGCCAAGACTCACCATTGTGACCAGATGATCGCCAGGACCAGTAGCCAGAATCCACGTTCAGGGCCCGGTGACCTATCGGTCGGGGTGCAATCATTGATGAACAGCGCGACATGCCCAACTATAACCATAGTCACCCTAAGCCCGAACAACAGGATCCACCTGCTATATTATGGTTTGGCTCAGGGGTTAGTTTTGTTGTACTTTCAAAAGACAGAGCAACCTACCGTTCAGCAGAGCTGGGGAAAACATATCGTATGCGGAGGGTATCAGCGTGGCACAAGATAGCCAAGATGCAGCTATAGCAGCACGCGGTGACGATAAATATAACGCAGTTCCGTTGAGATGAGCCCGGCAACAGTGCTATTAATATTCCCGCAAATATGGCTTCAAGGCACGAGGTGGAGATAATTATACCCAAGAAAACAGCGTTGATGGCTGTTTGTGAGATTATAAACGTGATTGGATGAGCGCAAGAGAGGGCATCCACGAACAAGGCGCAAATTCTGGTCTTTTTGGTCGAGGTATACCCTCTAGTGCAACCCGGTTACGGTAGATAGAGATGAAGTTGTTGTAAAAGAACTTGGACGCTACAGTAAAGGAGTAGAGATCGCGGAGTGGCAGGCTTTCCAGGATCAAGAGCCAGACCTCCACAGGAAATACGACACTACTCCTACCAGTGAGTCGGTTGAGGTCCTAGTAACAAATTATTAGTTCTACCAGAGGCCGGATCAGAGATGATCTACACGCACATGATGAGAGCCGGTCGGTGTTCCTCGTTGACGTGGTGAGCTAGGTAATCTTGAGGTCGAAGCTAGGTGGAACGATTCAGGCTGTTGTTGCGACATTACTCCACACCAAGGAGTGCTGCGCTTATGAGTCGAGCGTAACTGGGCGCAGGCACACAGCCAAAGGCGCACAAAGGTGCCGGGCCACATTTTGACCCACGTCCTCTACTTCGATGCTCTTGGAAATCAATGTACGCGTACCTTGTCGCTGCCACTAGAAGCGACTTGGTGGACGCTGCATTAACTTCGCGACCATCGGACATAGCGCGATCGCCACAAACACCCTGGTTGGATTGTCGGTTGGCGTCTTGGAACTGGAGAGCCGAGACTCACCATTGTGACCAGATGATCGCCAGAACCAGTAGCCAGGGTCTACATTCAGGGCCCGGTGACCTATCGGTCGGGGTGCAATTATTGTCGATTAGCGCGACACGCCCAACTATAATCATAGCCGCTCTAAGCGAGAACAACAAGATCCGCCTTCTATATTAGGGTTTGGCTCAGGGATTAGTTTTCTTGTACTTTCGAAAGACAAAAGCGACCTACCGTTCAGCAGAGCTGGGAAAAATATATCGCGTGTGGCGGGCATTAGCGTGGCACAAGATAGCCAACATGCAGCTACAGCAGCACGCGGTGAGGATAAATATAACCCAGTTCCGTTGAGATGAGCCCGGCGACTGTGCTATTAATATTCCCGCAACTGTGGCTTCAAGGCACGAGGTGGCGATAATTAAAACCAAGAAAGAAGCGGTGATGGCTGTTCGTGAGACTATAAACGTGATTGGATGAGCGCAAGAGAGGGCATCCACGAACAAGGCGCAAAGGTTGGTCTTTTTGGTCGAGGTATACCCTCTAGTGCAACCCGGTTACGGTAGATAGAGATGAAGTTGTTATAAAAGAACTTGGACGCTACAGTCAAGGAGTAGAGATCGCGGAGTGGCAGGCCTTCCAGGATCAAGAGCCAGACCTCTGTTGGAAATACGACACTACTCCTATCAGTGAGTCGGTTGATGTCCTAGTAACAAATTATTAGTTCTATCACAGGCCGGATTGGAGATGATCTACACGCACATGATGAGAACCTGTTGGTGTCCCTCGTTGACGTGGTGAGCTAGGTAATCTTGAAGTCGAAGCTAGGTGGAGCGATTCAGGCTGTTGTTGCGACATTACTCCACACTAAGGAGTCCTTATGAGTCGAGTGTAACTGGGCGCAGGCACACAGCCAGAGACGAGGCTAGCATAACAGGCCAGCTCCATGGCCAGCCCGACGACTCCAGACACTACTATGGAGTTCCAAAAACTCGAGCAAGGCGATTTAGGCCAAAAGGTTTGGTATGTTTTTACGTACGATAATGCACTGTACGATAACGGTGTCCATTCTGAGATAGATGAGTGGAACCCAGCAATGGAGTCCTAAATCTGACACGACCCATATACAGTGAATTTCATCCTGCGGCCAATAAATCTCAAGTATCTTAGGGGCAAATTGGTGGACACCGCATTAACCTCGCGACCATTGGACATAGAGTGATCGCCACAAGCACCCTGGTTGGATTGTCGGTTGGCGTCTTGGAACTGGAGAGCTGAGACTCACCATTGTGACCAGACGATCCCCAGGAACGCTAGCCACAGTGGACATTCAGGGCCCGGCGTCCTATCGATCCGGGTGCAATCATTGATGATCAGCGCGACATGCGCAACTATAACCATAGTCACCCTAAGCCCGAACAACAAGATCCACCTGCTATATTATGGTTTGGCTCAGGGATTAGTTTTCTTGTACTTTCAAAAGACAGAGCAACCTACCGTTTAGCAGAGCTGGGGAAAACATATGGCATGCGGAGGGCCTTGGCGTGGCATAAGATAGCCAAGAAGAAGCTATAGCAGCACGCGGCGAGGATAAATATTACGCAGTTCCGTTGAGATGAGCCCGGCGACACTGATATTAATATTCCCGCCACCATGGCTTCCATGAACGAGACGTCGATAATGAAAATCAAGAACACAATGTGGATAGCTGTTAGTGAAATTATAAACGTGATTGGATGAGCGCAAGAGAGGGCATCCACGAACAAGGCGCAAATTCTGGTCTTTTTGGTCGAGGTATACGCTCTAGTGCAACCCGGTTACGGTAGATAGAGATGAAGTTGTTGTAAAAGAACTTGGATGCTACAGTCAAGGAGTAGAGGTCGCGGAGTGGCAAGCTTTCCAGGATCAAGAGCCAGACCTCTGTTGGAAATACGACACTACTCCTACCAGTGAGTCGGTTGATGTCCTAGTAACAAATTATTAGTTCTACCACAGGCCGGATCGGAGATGGTCTACACGCACATGATGAGAACCCGTCGGTGTTCCTCGTTGACGTGGTGAGCTAGGTAATCTTGAAGTCGAAGCTAGTTGGAACGATTCAGGCTGTTGTTGCGACATTACTCCACACCAAGGAGTGCTGCGCTTATGAGTCGAGCGTAACTGGGGGCAGGCACACAGCCAGAGACGAGGCTAGCATTATAGGACGTAAAGCTAATGACACCGCCATGCACAGCACAAAGCAGGGCTTGACAGCGGGGGGACCCTCCGTGACAGCTGACAGCTACATTCTAGGCCAGCTCGAAACTGACCGAAGCTACGTGGAAACCTATGGGACTCCGGGCACCGCTTCGAAGTGAGGCGATTCAGTGATGATGACCAGTGCTAGCTTTGTGCGCACGTGCTCCCACTCCACTGCAGTTCGTTCCTCACCTTTGAGTGGCACCTTTAATGTCCCAATTATCATAATCAGAAAATCCTTGAATAGGTATTCCCTATCGATCTAGTTATGGTGCATCGAACTTCGTCCCGTTGCTCATGTTACAACCAGACAGCGACTGGTTTGTCCTCCAGCACCTCCGACAATGTACGATAAAATAAGGGTGTCAAATTTTGGAAGTTTCCCGCATAGTCCCGTTCCTCTGCACTGCACTTCCTCACCTCTCAGTCGCACCTCCAATGTCCCACTCAATCAGCAAATCCTTTCTTGAGTGGATATTATCTTCCCTATTCTGCTAAGGCGCATCGCACTTCGCATGGTACAGCCAGCCGAAGAGTTTCCTGGGTGCCCACGCGCGCTCTCTATTCGTATCGTGTTTGCTGACCTCGGAGGTTCCCAAATGTTGTTGTTCATATAATGATATCTTGTGTACTCGCGGAAAACTCTGACCCCAAGACAACAAAGAAGTGGGCGTCCTAGGACGCACCTTTGGGAGACAAAGGTGCCACATTTTGACCCACGTCCTCTACTTCGATGCTCTTGGAAATCAATGTACGCGTACCTTGTCGCTGCCACTAGAAGCGACTTGGTGGACGTTGCATTAACTTCGCGATCATCGGACATAGCGCGATTGCCACAAACACCCTGGTTGGATTAATTTGTCAGTTAGCGTCTTGGAACTGGAGAGCCGAGACTCACCATTGTGACCAGATGATCGCCAAGACCACTAGCCAGAGTGCACACTCGGGACGCGGTGACCTATCGGTCGGGGTGCAATCATTGTTGATCAACGCGACATGCCCAACTATAATCATAGCCACTCTAAGCCAGAACAACAAGATCCACCTGCTAGATTAGGGTTTGGCTCAGGGATTAGGTTTCTTGTACTTTCACAGACAAAGCAACCTACCGGTCAGCAGAGCTGGGGAAAACATATCGCGCGTGGAAGGCATTATAGAAGCACAAGATAGCCAAGATGCAGCTATAGCAGCACGTGGCGAAGATAAATATTACGCAGTTCCGTTGAGGTGAGCCCGGCGACTGTGCTACTAATATCCCCGCAAATGTGGCTTCAACGAACGAGGTGTCGATAATTACAATCAAGGTCAAAATGGTGATAGCTGTTAGCGAAATTATAAACGTGATTGGATGAGCGCAAGAGAGGGCATCCACGAACAAGACGTAATGTTTGTTGGTCTTTCTGGTCGAGGTATACCCTCTAGTGCAACCCGGTTACGGTAGATAGAGGTGAAGTTGTTGTAAAAGAACTTGGAGGCTACAGTCAAGGAGTAGAGATCGCGGAGTGACAGGCTTTCCAGGATCAAGAGTCAGACCCCTGCCGGAAATACGACACTACTCCTCCCAGTGAGTCGGCTGAGATCCTAGTGACAAGTTATTAGTGCTGTCAAAGGCCGGATTGGAGAGGATCTACGCGCACATGATGAGAACCTGCCAGTGTTTCTCCTTGATGTGGTGAGCTGGGTAATCTTGAAGTCGAAGCTAGGTGGAACGATTCAGGCCGTTGTTGCGACATTACTCCACACCAAGGAGTCCTTATGAGTCGAGCGTAACTGGGTGCAAGCACACAGCCAGAGACGAGGCCAGCATACATAACAGGCCAGCTCGATGGCCAGCTCGATGTTAACGAGACTGACCGGAACCAAGTGGCACCCTGAGAATCGAAACGTATGGGACTCCGGGCACCACTATGAATTCCCAAAACTCAAGCAAGGCGATTTAGGCCAGGTATGGTTTCCGTGCGATAATGCACTGTAATGTAAGATAAGGGTGTCCATTCTGAGATAGACGAGTGGAACCCAGCAATGGAGTCCTGGACCTGACACGCCCTATATACAGACAATTTCATCCTGCGGCCAAAGCGACTTGGTGGGCGCTGCATTAACCTCGCGACCGACATAGAGCGATCACCACAAGCACCCTGGTTGGATTGTCGGTTACCGTCTTGGAACTGGAGAGCTGAGACTCACCATTGTGACCAGATGATCGCCAGAACCAGTAGCCAGGGTCTACATTCAGGGCCCGGTGACCTATTGGTCGTGGTGCAACCATTGTTGATCAGCGCGACATGCCCAACTATAATCATAGCCACCCTAAGCCAGAACAACAAGATCCACCTGCTATATTAGGGTTCGGCTCCGGGATTAGTTTTCTTGAACTTTCGAAAGACAAAGCAACCTACCATTTAGCAGAGCTGGGGGAAATATATCGCGCGTGGCGGGCATTAGCGTGGCACAATATAGCCAAGATGCAGCTACAGCAGCACGCGGCGAGGATAAATATGACGCAGTTCCGTTGAGATGAGCCCGGCGACAGTGCTATTAATATTCCCGCAATTAACTATGGCTTCAAGGCACGAGGTGGCGATAATTAAAACCAAGAAAAAAGTGGTGATGGCTGTTCGTGAGATAATAAACGTGATTGGATGAGCGCAAGAGAGGGCATCCACGAACAAGGCGCAAATTCTGGTCTTTTTGGTCGAGGTATACCCTCTTGTGCAACCCGGTTACGGTAGATAGAGATGAAGTTGTTGTAAAAGAACTTGGATGCTACAGTCAAGGAGTAGAGATCGGGTAGCAGCAGGTTTTCCAGGATCAAGAGCCAGACCTCCACAGGAAATACGACACTACTCCTACTAGTGAGTCGGTTGAGG
>Ga0307515_10016646_pt1 | contig 13445 bp, 10 predicted proteins | sample 17_EM_MG_FD_194513 | JGI IMG/M metagenome (GOLD analysis project Ga0307515, IMG submission 194513) | Populus trichocarpa ectomycorrhiza microbial communities from riparian zone in the Pacific Northwest, United States - 17_EM | ecosystem: Host-associated > Plants > Roots > Unclassified | place...
TGAGGTACGAATGAAACACGGCCATTCATTTTGGACAAAGTACCGAGAGGGGAAAGGAGTTATCGACCTTGATGGACTCTTCAGAGAATACTGGAGCTCCAACAACCACGAGTTTACCGTACTGAGTCAGTCATTATCACCAACTGGTCCGCGCATATCTTCTGACGGAGAGGGACAGCGGCCATGATCATTGGAAAGCATAGTATCACTCTAGAATTACAATTCTCTGCAAATGATACCGTTCGTACCTTTGCCACTGCCCATCCTTGCCGGCTAATTCTGTCCGCGTAGGCGGAAGCTCTGCGCTTGTCGCTCCACCAACTCGAAGGATTACTAGATGGATACGATCCATTCATGAGCAGATCGTTTGAGAGGGCCTTGGACAGCGTGATGAAATATGGCAAAGCCATCGCAGAGGTCAGTCCTCCCACCTCCACATAGAACGAGCAAGACATTCACACCTAACAGTTGAACCTAATTGCGAAGACTGTCTTCGGTGTTGCCAACGCCACGTTTGAGGTTTGTTCTCGCTTCTGACATTCCGGAAGCAGAAGTAACTCTTGACGGTCTAGCTCTTGAAGGAACAAAACAAGTATGACCTGATACCTGAGGGTCTTTGCGATCGGGTGCAGAGGATCTTGCCTTTGGTGAAGAAGGTCTCGGATGAAATCCTCTCCGACGAGACAGAAATCTTGAAGGAGCTCATCCCGCGAATGTTTGAAGTAATGTACAAGGCCGCGAAATTATCATGCGATTATGTCACACGTGGTAGGTGGTCATCCCCTCGGTTTGAAAAATTACTGATGATCGCAGCGAGAAGGATCGGTGGTCCCGCGTACCCGGAGATGATCGAAGAAATGGACAGAGAGTTAACCGAGGTGGTCGAAGACTTCGACCGTGCTATGAATCTCGAGACTCTCCGCCTAGCTAATGAGATCAGTAAGCTCTCATTTCCTCAATCTGTCGATAGTTGATCCTCAGATGTTTCGTTTAGAGCGAGCAGAGCGAGAACGAGTGGAACGAAAACAAGAGCGAATGGAGCGGGAGCGAGTAGAGCGAGAGCGAGTAGAGCAAGAACGAGCAGAGCGAAAGCGAGCAGAGCGAAAGCGAGCAGAGCAAGAGCGAGCAGAGCAAGAGCGAGCAGAGCAAGATCGAGTAGAGCAAGAGTTGTTGTTCAGGCGTCTTAAGCCTGTCGAAACCGGCTATCACCGCAAGCTCCGCTGTATGGACGGCACCCGCCAATCTCTTCTCAATCAAATCGTGGAATGGGTGGCCAATGAATCGGGTCAACAGAATGTTCTCCAGAGGAATACGTACTGGATCTTCGGCTCACCCGGAATCGGAAAAACGTCGTTAGCCCACTCGATCTGTGCAAACCTTCACGAGCGAAACCACCTTATCGGAGCCTTTTTCTGCCAGAGGGATGACTCGAATTTGAGCGAGCCCATTAACATCCTCCCGACTTTCATCCACAAACTCGCCATAATCTTCCCCCCTTTTCGAACCATTGTAGCAAAACACCTTCGCGACGACCCAAACCTTACTCCAGACTCGATGAAGGGCTCTCTCTTCCTTGACTTCCTCCGCTTTCTTCCTCGTCACCCGGAGCACACCCTCGCCTTTGTCATTGACGCACTTGACGAGTGTGGCAACTATCAAAATCGTCAAGATGTCCTAAAGGCCCTGATCGACGCAGCCGCACTGGCTCCGTGGCTCAAGATTATCATCACCAGTAGACCCGAAATCGATATCGAACGCTTCTTTCGTGGTCGCAGCAGCTCGTCGTATTCATCGTACGATCTGGCTACCGATCAGGAAGCCAGTGGTGATTTGCGGACCTTCGCCCGAAGCCAGTTTGCCTTGGTTGCCTCGCGATGGTATCTCGACACGGCTTGGCCTGAAGAATCGGACTTCAACAAGCTTATCTCTCGCGCGAACGGCCTTTTCATCTTCATCAAGACTCTTATTCTCGCACTTGAGATATGTGAGGACGCTGAAGAATCCTTGAAGGAAGCCTTGCAAGGCTCAGCCGGTACTGGCTTGGAGCCTCTATACAGACTCTATTCGAGTATCCTGAAAGCGCACAGAAATATTGGTGGATTTTGGAGGATGATTGTAGTGATTACAACGGCTCAATACCGCCCACTGTGCGAAGAACCGATCGCAAAGCTGACGGGAGTGAAACCCAATCTAGTGAAAAAGTGGGTGGATGCCCTCGGCTCTTTACTATTCCGAGACGAAGGGGCCAATGGAGCGATTCGTGTCCGACATTTGTCAATTTCCGATTTCTTCCTCAGCGATCGCTGCGAGTATCAAGTCAACCTGCGAGAGGCGCACGCGCAGCAGTGTACCGCCTGCATCAAGACGATGGTAAAAGAGCTCCGTTTCAATATCTGCGGTCTCGAAGATTCCCGGCTCGCCAATCCAGACATTAGAGATCTCCCATCCCGAGTGAAACAGAACGTTCCCGAACCCTTGCAGTATAGCTGTCTTCACTGGTCGGATCATCTTTGCTCTTCAGCTAACCGCGATGAGCGCCTAGTGGTGTTGGAAGGCTTGAAGAGCTTCTTCGAGGGGTTGTACCCATTATTTTGGATTGAAGTGTTGAGTATCATGGGGATGGCCCCAATTGGCGTTCAAAGCCTTCGAAGGTTGCTATCCTGGGTCAGGGTGAGCACATCCCAGCTTACTGATGGTTTGCATTCCAAGCTGATTCGAATTGGCTGTAGGATGTGGATTCAACGCTTCTTGAGAGAATTCAGGACATTCGCCGTTTCCTGATCACTTTTCACACCCCCATCTCCATCAGCGCTCCACACATCTATATTTCAACGGGGCCATTCCTGCCCTCACAGTCACCTTTATCGAGGACCTTCAGCAGAGAATTTACTAGTGCCATCAAGGTACGAGCGGGGAGCCTGTCATCATGGCCAGCACCGCCATTGGAGTGGACAGGACACGCAGGAGCCATCCAGAGTATAAGTTATTCCCCTGATGGGACCCACGTTGTTACTGGATCCTCCGACCGCACCATTCGAATCTGGGATGCCGAGACTGGCGCTGAGGTCGGCAGTCCTCTCAAGGGGCACACTGACTCGGTGTGGTCCGTCGCATACTCTCCTGATGGGCGGCGCATCATCTCCGGATCAGGATCTATCTTTGGCGTTGGATCCACTGACAACACCATTCGAATCTGGGATGCCGAGACTGGTGCTGAGGTCGGCAGTCCTCTCAAGGGGCACACTGACTCGGTGTTGTCCGTCGCATACTCTCCTGATGGGCGGCGCATCGTCTCCGGATCCTACGACCGCACCATTCGAATCTGGGATGCCGAGACTGGCACTGAGGTCGGCAGTCCTCTCAAGGGGCACACTGACTCGGTGAGGTCCGTCGCATACTCTCCTGATGGGCGGCGCATCATCTCCGGATCCGGCGACCGCACCATTAGAACTTGGGGATCTGAGGTTAGTACAGAAGCCAGCAAGCCTCATGAGGAGCATACCTACTCAGTTCGGCCTATTGGTCACTCTTCTGATGCGCAGCACACTGTCTCTGACGCATTTCTATATGCTTCCATCCGACGTTCCTCTTATAACCCACTGCCTGCTGGTTTTTTTGCTGAGCCCGACATGGATGGTTGGGTCAGGGGCTCGGAGGGTGGCCTACTCTACTGGGTACCCCACGACTATCGTAAAGGTTTGCATTCACCTGCCCTCCTGACACTCCCTCTTACATCTCATCATCGTTCCGTTTCTCTTGACTTTGACGACTTTGCCTTTGGAACCTCATGGACTCAAATGTTCATAAATGCACCTTCTTAACCTTTTTGTCGCTGAACTTTGGGCATGTAGATTGGCCTTAGTTGCTCTTTCGGTTTTTGAAGTTCCGACCATCATTATTGATCGAGTTACTCGTGTATCTTGCACATTATATTTTCTCCCAAACAGCACTGGTGGGTTCAGGTCACTATCCTTCCAGCGCGAGAGGGTTTTATGTGCCTCTAGTACGACCGCCCATGTTCAACTAACCAACGGGTTTGTGTCCACTTTCGGTCTCGATTTGGGCCACACGAGCTTTCCAGAGCTCTATTTGGCATCTCCGGAAGGACGTCCTGTGATAAGCAACTCGGCAGTGTCAGCACTTTGAATTCTGGTTTTATGTATGGTCTCCGTGTCCCATGTTTCTCTTGTGTTTGTGTGTTTGTGTGTTTGTTTGCTTGTATTAGTACGTAACTTGGAAGCGGGTATCCTCAGAAGTTTCCCTTTCGAGCTGTTGTTCTTGCTGATAATATACGAAGCAATAAGACCGAGTGACGAACAATCGGCTGTAAAGTGAATTGGAAAGGAAATGAACATGGGTCCAGTTTGGATACACGAAGGAAAGGTGAGTGAGAAGTGGGGGCCAAATCGATATTTAGACTGTTAGAAGTACATAGTTTTACAAGCGTAGTTATACCATGCATATCAATAGTGGACTGGCCCACTGGTGATTTTCCGAACCCTCAGACATTTGTCCCCAACACATCTGAGATTCTACGTTTAATAGGTCCCTGGAGCGCTCTAAACGCTTCAAGAAATTCCAAGCATCTACAACGAGAACAACACAAAAAGAACATACATAATTACACTATTCTTTTTCCCTCCTTCCCGCGCTCTCAATCGCTGACACGGCTTCCTCATTCAATTTTCCGTCATGCCAACGCCAGCTAGAAATAACAGTGAGTGAATCGAGGAACGATGAAATAGTTCAACGAGATTACGACAATTGGTGCCTATGGGACCATCACGTCAACAGCACCATCCAGTGAAAGAATGCCTCTGTTGCGCGCATTTGACCCTGACGGAAAATGAAACTCCCTTACTCTCTTCCTCTACGATATGATTAGTTTATGTAGTACAAATAGCCGAGCCACATACGAAACCAGTGTCAGAATGCGGAAGTGGTCTACTACCCTTTATATGACCGATATTAGGGAACTATACGAGAACCAAAACCGTACTAGTTATAGCGAGAACACTAATATTCCAACAGACCCGGAACCCATAAACCCACGCACCTCATAAACAGGCCCCCACCCCAGGAGGAATTACTGTAACTGGAGACCCCAACTTCCACACCTTAACACACGGCCGAAAAACTGAAGACGTACTGCAAGGGACTTAAGGAATGGAAAACGGCGAACAACCTTGCGGCCGGAGTCATACTAGGCGCATTATCGGAAGAGATAAAACATATCATCGCCCCGAAAGAATCCGCCGAAACCATGTACGACAAACTGGAAGCTGCGGTCATTGAACGTAACAGTCAAACCGCAGCAGCATATTCGGAATTCGAATCGAGCTGGTCTACAAACGGCTCAAGGACGCACGTATGATGGAAGCTTCGAAAAGCACCTCACGTTCTACCACTCAAAGAACGCCGCCCTCAATGTTGTAACACAGGATTCGACGACTCATTTCTCGCGTTTGTCCTCCTCCGCTCGTTCTATACTACTCCAACGACGACCCTGTCTGCTGGCTAATGGCATCCACAAACATCGTCACTTCTGGCACGCCCATCAACCAGTGGTCATTTGACCTGGTCGCTGGGAAACCACGTGAAGCCCTCCAGAACAACATTCGATCGGCCTAAAAATCGAACCCAAACACCAACCAGACCGCCCTAAATGCTACCGCAAATAAGACGACGCCAGGTCGGTATTAACGTGTACCCACCCATCACATACTCGCTTTATACTTTTCTACGTTCAGTCATCTCGTTATATACAGGGATTTGATTGTACTTGAAAGATTTAAGCGCTAAGTGAAAGGTTTCGTCTACCACAAAGACCGCAATTCTTGTCATCGAGGAACGATATCGGAGAAGGCGTGACAGACCCCAGCAAACGCTCGCCAATCGTTCCTTGATAATCTTTTCAATATTTCCAACCACAGCTCGATCGGGAGCGTTATGTAAATAATATAATACCCATAGATAGTTTGTATCTGAACCCCAAGAGAGACGATAAGACATGCAAACTGACCGTGCACATCAATAGCCGCTCATCGACCTTTCTGGTTATACATCCTATCATCAGCGCTCCCAATACCCAATCCAACCATAAGTTTGCGCTGCGCACTCGGTGACTGCAATTTCACCGTGACCAGCAATTAAACATGCTCGGCACCAAAATCTGACAACACAGTGGGGCACGGCACTTACCCACAGAAGCAGTTGAGAGGCTAGTTAACTCTCAACTCTCAGGCAGCCGCGTTACAAAGAACAATGTTGTTATTGACGTCGGGTGCTAGGCAAATTGGTAGCGGGCCTGTAGCTAAGTGGAGGGACTCTCCGACAAAAAGTAGGACCGCATAATGGCAACATAATCAAGAGGTTGAAAAATCTACTAATTCCGGGACATAAACGAGAAGATGAGGGCCATTCAGACATGTGGGCAGGATGATACGAGATCAACATGTTTAGCATTAACAGGAGAGGGCAGTGTGCTGAGGGGCGGGTAAATGAGTCAAGGGGCAATGCACATTGGATCAGCTCAGGCCTACTAGTACGATCCTACTGTAGCCCAGCCTGACGGTTGAGGACGTACATCTGCAGGTCAAACCGGCCTAGATATTGTCAGCGAACAGCAAACAGTACTGTGCTGCGTCCAACCGAAGTGAACACGACGTACCTCCACCAACGCGGCACATAACTTTCTTGCTCACGTTCTCACCCCGTCCGACGTTGGACAACCGGCAAGTAATCACCTTCCGACCCAATGTACTGGACACCGCATATTGGCCTCGGACCTCATCAGGTTTGGGCACGCTAGCGGCGGGCTTCCTCGTAGGTGGGTTCAAGCCGCTCAAAAGTAAATCCATACGGCATGCCATTGGTGACTTTCGCGGCCTCCATGTCCAACTCGTTCCACTTGATAGCTATGTACAGGCGTGTCCGTCAACATTGCCGTGAACACGCCACCGCTGACACTTGTCCTTGAACCGGGACAAGACGGGACGGAGTAGAAGTGCCAAGTTGGGAGCAAATGGCGGTGCAAATCCGCTTGCAGACTTGAAGCTCGACGGTCCAGTCCGTGATGGCGGCAGTCTCGAAATAGGTGCGCCAACGGTGACTGGTAGATTTCGTGTGGGTGTGTGATCGGGGCTAGCACCGCCATATAGCGTCGCCCCCGCCCTGCCTGTCTGCGGGAAAACACGCCAGTCGAGCTCGTAGTTGTGGTAGATGGAGACCGGTTGCTCATAAAGCTACCGGGCCGGCTGGGCGGGGAGAGGTTGAGTTTTGGAGCCGGTACGAGGCTGGTACTAGGCTGACGTGAATGAGAACGAACTGGCACCCCTGCGTTTCCTGTGGGTGACACCGTTCGCTGCATCAGCGAAGTTGGAACAACTTGTGAGGCGACTGACGAAGGTCTTGATACTGGGGGACCGGGTGTATATGAGGGAGTTTTCGGCCTTGGACGAGATATCGACTCGAACGAAGTCTGAGCACCTGCTCGAGACGTTGGTTGAGCTATGGATACAGTCCGGGGAGGACTTCCATCGTTGGGTGCGCTGAGCGATGGACGACTAGGTGAATAATGTGAGTGATGAAGCCAGTCGTTCTGATCGGCCACTCAGAGTGTGAGGACAGGGTGTTTGGAAACACCGCCTCGGACTCGCTGGCGTATTCGAAGCAGGTTCCACTTTGGTAGAAAGGTTCCACCTGGGCCGTAGCATGCCTGTCGGATCGTGTCCACTGCTGAGACGACTCGCTGGTCGAGTTCCTGGGATAACGGATGGCGATGTAGCACTTTCCGTGTTGGACATTAATCAAAGCTGATGATTTTCTCCCCGAGGGACCAGCCGCGGGTCTTTGGAGAGAAAGGGGGAATATGAGTCGCGCCTGCGAGGAGAGAGATAGTGCTGCTTTGGGCCCGGTAAGGGCTCTTTGGAGGTGGTTTAGGAGGTGTAGCAGTAGCCGACATCGACGGCGAGGTAGCAGCGGAAGCCGATGGTGTGTTCTTCCCAGACGTTCCTAGTGATCCGCTGACTCTGGATACCATCTTCCTTAGAGGAGACATACCCCTTTGCAGGGCTGCGATGACTGTTGACCCCGTCCTACTCCTCCCCGCTGAGCCGGGTGTAGAGAAGTAATGACCTGGCTTCGATGTCTTGGTTGTTATCCGCGACACTGCATTCTCAGTCTCGCTTGGTTCCGGTTCTCGCTCCCATTGTACCAATATTTGCCTGACGCTCTCCATTTCCACATCAATCCGCACTATACAGTCCTCCATCGAGCGCGAGCTTCGGCATGAGTTCGCAAGCATTCTCCGTTCTTGTTGATGCGGTCAAGAACGGTACGGTCAAGGATATCGAGAACCTAGGGTATTGAAGGGACGTAGTACCTTCAGCTCGGGGTTAGTTTGTGAAATGATGGGTAAAAGGACTCACTTCTTTTTGGACTCATAAGAAGCCAACAAGGATTGGAACTCTTCCAAGTTCAACGGTTTGTCGGCGAGCATCCCCGCAGCCCAGTGATTGATGAACCTTGTGGCATAGTGTCTTCCGCTCCTCGATGAACTTGATATATGAACATCTGTGAACACATTTGAGTTATCAGAAAGGTGCAATAGGGGGTAGAGGCCACTCACCTGGCAATTTGCTAGAGCCTTCTCCAACGAGTTCATCATTGTATCCGACTACTCGCCAACTGGCCGAAAGACAGCTAGCCATCTGTCTTCCCGTAATACACTCTGGAGTGTTTCTGCTTCCTTCTGAACGCTTTCCCATTCTTCCTTCAATTCTGCGCGTTTCCCCAGCAGTGCAGTCGGTAGCTCGCCCCCACATTGGGAGTTGCGCGTGTCGGAGTCTCCCATCCTTGTGATGAGGTTCTAATGTTTCGTCTATGGATGCAATGGAGCCAGAGATCGCCTCAAGTCGTTCCTCGAGGTCCATAAGGGTCTGGTCAAGGGTAGTAGTGCTCCACCCAAATTACCCACGGTGGAACCGTCACCGACTTCACTCGGGATATACGCTGTGAATGTCGAAGGTGTGGGTGCATTGCCTCAGCCTGGTGTCGGAGTCCTTGTATTTCTGTGAATGATCCCGAGAATGAGCCGCACACCACCCTCAGTCCCTCAGTCGGTTATGACATACTAAAAATACGCGTCCGGATATCCGAAAGGCTGTAAGACATCTCGGACATTTGACTCGAGAGGGCGAGCAGCTGAAGGTCACTACATAAACCGCGGGTCAGGGTTATGTTGGCGGCACTGCGGCGGACGCACTCGATGCTGTTCCTTTTGCCGTAAGCAGGGGCCCTGCTTCCAGTGATCGTAACGTCCTCTACCGAAGAAAGAACACGGAATTTAGCCAGAAAACGAGGATTGGCAACGGGGACGTACCGACGAGTGACTAGACTGAGACTGAAGGTATGCTATTGCTCCAGATGGAAGCCTGAGGGCCTTGGGGAGTGTGAGGCGTGGCAACGACATGAGGGACGCCTTTCGAAGGCAGTCGAGAGAGCTGGGGAGTGCGCAGGGAAGCGATATGCAACAGTAGGTAGATGCTATGATTGGCCTTGAATACGTAATAGCTTTTTGAGATTTTTGGAGATAATCCTTGAGAAACTACAAGCAATGTTTGGAGCAACGTCGGGCTTAATTTGTTTACCACCCACCCCCAACGGCAACAGTGCGCACCGGAACAATATAACACATTGTCCAGCTTTTAACACTCAGCACCTCTCCAAACTAAAAATTATCGTTCATGTTCAATGGCATGTCACACCTTTCCCCAGCTTTCGATAAATCGATACTCGCAAAGACATGCTCGGAGACTGCTTTGCATGGCGCTCTCTAGCACTGTTCTCCTGAGAGGAACTGATACGGTTCTATGCTTGTGGTAGCATGTCGTTGTACCGACGTTTCATTGAACATGATCGCCTCAGCGATCGAGGAGGGTAAATGGTCTCAGGAAGCGCACCACGTAGTCGCCCCCCAGTAAATAGAAATGGGTACATATCCCCCACTCATCGCATGGCGCCAACCGTCTAAATGTATCACGACCTCTTCGAGCCCGTGTATGTTGGCCTTTAGAACATCCTCCATATTTTCTCGCACGCCGTCGAGCCTGGACGGCTGCCCTTTCCTACCGCCTATTTTGAGCGCCTGAACAAACCGAGAGGGGGTCATTGCTATTTTGGAAGCGGACCAGCTCGAGCAGGACAGCGAGGGAATAGAAGGAGCGTTTTGTTCAACCAGTGCTCGATAGGAGTGGGAAGTCTCGTAAAAGCCCGCAGTGTAAATGTTCGCCCCTACCAATCTTCAACCAAAGCCAACAAGCTCCACTTCTTACTCCTTGGCCTCTCCCACTGGGTAGCGGATCAACTCCTTCGCCCTCTATTGGCCATAGATGGGCCCCTCGTGGACAGGTGCATCCTAGTGAATGGGAATGTCGAAGATTGCGTCATTACTCCTTGAAACACAACACTCGACAAATCGAAGGGTCCGCGCCGTTTGAGAATGACACCGATCCACCAACAATATCATATATGGTTGATTGTTGAACTCCCCAGACGGAAGAGAGCCCTGTGTGCGACGTGGGTGTCAGCTTGCGTCCAGTGTGCGGTCGACCGTCGCACTTTTGGAGAAGGTAGGTGACAGTTCACGTGGGAAATTGAGTCCAGTCCTTTACTGTCGTCGTCCGGCCCTGATCCGAGGGGCGAAGCCGACGTGGTTCCACTTTCATTGAATGGCCCGTGCGGAGCTACGAAGAAGAGGTATACGAACCCTATTCCCGCGACGGAAACCCCAACGCATGACCAGTTTGACCCCAAGAACGCGCGTCAAACACCATTAGGTATCGTCTCAGTCTTATTTCAAAGCCGTCTTGCTAATATCTGGCCTGTAGTGCCTAGGATAACCCACCATCTTGTAACATTTTACTCCTCTTTGATTAAGGTTGCCTAGTGTATGCTACTCCATCAAGCGCGTCCCACCACCCCCTGTTTGAATACGATGAAGGATGCTTTCCATTCGGAATACTCGGGAACACCTTACCATTTGTCTTCCTGGCCTCACCTCTTTATATTCACCTTATCATTTTCGTCTGCTGAATCTGTCTGCGGCCGCTCAGGATCGTCCGGACTAAACTCTCGGCGCGTCTTGCCCTCGACACGATAAAGTACAGCCATATTCTCTAACGAAAATATCAGATACCCGTAACTATGTCACAAATATAAGGGGGTCTCCGCAACGCCGCTACGCCCGCTTCGGTCAAGGTAAGGCGGCATCGCGCCTCAATCGATATCGATAGTCTTGGTGGGCGTGATGCGAAATCACCTCACTAGAGTCGGGAGAGGGGTTGGAAGTGATATTTGGTGCCACTTAACAGCACCGTCCGGGTCTAATTCTCGCTCCAACTTCCACGGCGTTGCGCCTATGTCCACTGCCTCTCTCAAAGGACGAAAGAATACTCTCCATAGGCAGATGGGGAGCAGATGGATGCTAGTGTCAATCGGAGTCGACTCGACACGATCAATAACCCAGCGTTGGAAACGCACAACTTATGAAACCAGTCGATACAAGGGGTACACTGTACTCTATGAAATTACTGACATGTCGTTAGCAAGATCAACGAGTTGCAATAGTGTGGAATGGCGGAGCATGAACTTTTATTTTTTTGCGTGGTTCTCTTAGGCAGTATTTTCGCGCTTCCCTCGTTCACATTTGGGAACAACATCAGCGACATATTAATGCTAAGGGTGCACTTCCCTCCCATGTTGAACGATACCCCGTCTTCGAGATACTGTTCCTCCTTTTCTATTCGAGATACATACACAGAATCCCGAATATACTATTCTACAAGAACTCTACTCAAGGAAATCTTCTTCGTGTTGGTCAAACTGGTCCTGGTTGTAAGATTTATTTATTTACTCTGACTGTGCGGGACGTTTTTCTGGTGAGGTGCTTGTGGGAAAGTAAAGCAACCCTCTTCTATTAGGATATATTGCTTCCTATCTTATATAGTAGACGAAAGCCAAAACGTGTATCAAAACGAGAGGAATTATGGTATCCCCAGACACATCAGACAAGGACATCGAGAGCGAGAAACGAGGCCAGCAGAGATTGCAAAAACGCGCGGAGACTCACTCTGCGAACTCGCATGTGACCGGAGCTCAGTTGGCATAGGAAACAATCGGATCGTAACAATTAAGATGAGAACATGAATATTCCGTGGATGTTGCTAAAACTGTAATAGTATTGGTATGGTAGTGCTTTCGACATCTTTTGAAACTAGGCCTTACCTCCACTCCACCTCCACTCCACCTCCACCTCACCTCTCCGGTTTGGTTTCTGCATTGGTCCCAATAGTCTCGTTGACGTTTGTTCCATGAGACTTTCACTCCTTGCCAGGCACTAATCTCTTGATCCGTTATGTAAATACACTTTTTTTCTCTATTCTTGTCTCCCGATTTGGGTCCTTGAGAGGAATGGTAAAATCACGTGGAGGCTGCGAATCCCAAGAAGCCCAAGAAGCCCAAGAAGCCGTTCCACATGTTCTCATGATGTCCCTTGTTGGTCACACGAGCATTAAAGTACCCTAAAGCGTCGAAAGTGGGACTCCCTTTGTAAACCTCTTGGCCCTCGACTTTCCCGTTCTTTGCATTCACACTCCCCCTGCTCGTCGTTCGACTCGATTTACAACCAAGGACGATGTCTTCTGACGGTGCTACTCGATCGTCTTTCGACTCTGTTGTCTCCGCTCTGGCCCATTCTAACCAAACCACCAATGCCGCCCCGGCCAAAGCCGTCGTTGTTGGCGTTTGTGCGATGGACGTCAAAGCTCGCTCCAAAGCGATGCGTGAAATCCTAACGCGTCTCGTTGAACGAGGTGGCGCTATGGTGGACGTCAAGATTTTCGGGGACAAGGTCATCCTCGACGAAGGTCTGGTTCGCTCTAGATGTTACATTCTGTATCTGACCTTCATTTTTGTAGACGTTAAGAACTGGCCGCGATGCGATGTCCTCATCTCCTTCTATAGCAAGGACAAGATGTCCGAATTCCCCCTAGCCAAGGCGGCCTCCTACGTCGAACTTCGGAAGCCTTTTTGCATCAATGATCTTCCAATGCAAGCACTGCTTTGGGACCGTCGCATCGTGGGGTACATGCTCGACCACCTTGGTGTGCCAACACCTCGACGTGTGGAAGCCTCGCGTGATGGAGGACCAAAGGTTCCGGAGAGCCTGCGCGAACAAATTGGGAGCCGCCTAGGCATCAAGTTCCCAACTCAGGTCCCCCCGGCGGAAGTCAGGTTGCGAGAAGACGGAAACGCGATAATTGTCAACGGCGTCACGATTGAGAAGCCATTCGTCGAGAAGCCTGTCAGTGGCGAGGATCATGACGTCTACGTCTACTTTCGGGACGGAAAAGGCGGCCGCAAGCTTTTTCGGAAGGTAACGTTAG
>Ga0307515_10016647_pt1 | contig 13445 bp, 14 predicted proteins | sample 17_EM_MG_FD_194513 | JGI IMG/M metagenome (GOLD analysis project Ga0307515, IMG submission 194513) | Populus trichocarpa ectomycorrhiza microbial communities from riparian zone in the Pacific Northwest, United States - 17_EM | ecosystem: Host-associated > Plants > Roots > Unclassified | place...
TTTTTTTTTGTTTTTTTTCTTGTTTTTACCCTTGGCAACTTTTCCCATCTTTTCATTAAACATCACTTCTTCTTTCTTTTCACATAATTTCCAACCATAATTCTATGAGATATCACAAGTATCACTACCGGATTTCACAATTTTACCAACGGAAAATTTCCGTCGGTATGTGATTAAGAGTTCGTCGGTAATTTATTTACCGACTTCTTCATCGACAAAATATGTCCGTCGGCTTTCCGTTCGTCGGTAATACCACCGTTCGTCACTATATTGGTCAGCAACACAAAAAAACATTTGCCGATGGTTTTACAGACGAAAATTGTGCGCCAAAAAAAAAATTTTCCGCTTTAAATATACCAACGGATTTATCCCGTCGGTGATAGTGTGACATACCGACGGATACATACCATCGATAAAGTTGTCGGTGAGAGTTTGAAATACCGACCAAAGATATCTATCTGTACATTCGTCAGTCATTGTGGCAGGCACTGTCAAATACCGACAAATTAAGTCTGTCGGTGAGTGTGAAATATCGACCCAATATATCCGTCTGTAAAGTCGTCGGTGACTGTGGCAGCTACTGTCAAATGCCGACGGATATATTCCATCGGTAAAACCCTCTGTGATTATTTTTAAATATGTTTTTAAAAAATTATTTAGAATACATAATATAAAATTATATAAATTAATGGTAATAAAAACCAATTATGCAAATAAATTTTTTATTAAACATCAAAAACAAAAAAAAAATAAAGTTAAATAATATTCATTACAAACTGAATGTGTTTCAAAAAAAATATTAAATGAACTATTAAAGGTAAATAATATTTATTAAAAATTAATATAAAGGTGGAGCTGGAGGAGGAGGAAGAGGAGGAGGCTGGTGGTTATACGACCAAAAAGGATGAGGCGCACATGTATCACCATTCTGTGATGCCATTTTCATGACCATTTCGCGAAGCTGTTTATGATCCGCTTTTTTTTGTGCATGCTCCGCTTTGAGTTGTACATACTCCACTGATAGGTGGTCGTATTTTTCGGTGAGCTGAGCCGTGTGTTGCTGCATGGCCACGAACTCCTTAGATTGGGTGCTCGATACTGATTGGGAGCTCCCAACGGTTGAAACACTACCGGCCGTCCGCAAGTTCTCGACTGTAGTGTTGGAGAGCCCGTAAACCCGATTTTTATCGGGTCCACCAGACGATCCAACCTCCATCCACAAATCCGGATCGAATTCCGGATGGGTCAAAGGATCGTCCCCATATCTCTCCCTCAACCGGCTATTATAGGTCTCCTGAAAATAAAAAAAGTAATCATCATATTCAATTCAATAAAAATAATAACTTACTAAATAAAATGGTTGAACAAACGTACCACGAAGTGTTGAGCACGGTTGTCAATGAACTGTTGCGCCCCCTTTTGGCGGTCTTGACTCCGCACGTGCGTCTCCACAAACAGCTCCATTGGGCTCGGCTCACGTCCAAGAGACGTAGCCTGTAATGAAAAAAGATTAATTAACAACAAATTAATTTAACAATATATTTCATTTAAATTAATCTTACCATCCGTTTTGCATATGCAGCAAACGGAACAGAGCCGCCGGTGTGCGTTGTCACCAAGCCATGAATTGGCCGATTTCGGTTGCCAGCATCGGACTGTTAGCGTCGTGTGAACCACTCAAACGTCACATGCTCAAGATAGCGCGGCCATATATCTTCCGGGATGTATATCGGTTTAAAAAACCTCCAAACCGCCACGTCGTTCCAGCCTTGGAGACCCCTATCTCTCATGGTTTGTTTTGCCTTTTTTTGTGATTCATACCAAAAATCACGCAACCTACTTCCATAGCGAGAAATTAGACGTTGAAACATAATTGTTTTCTAAAAAAATCTTGTATTGTTTTCGATGTTACCTAGTTGCCACGTGATTATAGCATCATTAGTTCGTGTGACTTTCGCCTCAATCCAGTTGGACATATAATCAACAGCAAGAAGGATATAAAGATTGCCAAAAGAAGAAGGAAATGGACTTATAAAATCAATACCCCAAACATCAAAAATTTCACTTACAAGAATATTCGTTAAAGGCATTTGATTCTTATGAGTGATATTACTTGTTCTTTGACATTTTACACATGATTTGCAAAAATGATATGCATCTTTAAAAATAAAAGGCCAATAAAAACCATTTTCAAGTACCTTGTGGGCCGTTCTTTTTGCTCCAAAATGCCTACTACAAGAATGACAATGACAAAACGTGAGAATGGAATGAAATTCATCTTGTGGTACACATCTCCTAACTACTTGATCCACATAAAATTTCCATAGATAGGGGGTATCCCAAAAATAATATTTAGCATCAGCTCGTAAGTTGCTTTTTTTGAGATGTAGACAAACCTGAAAGGAATTCTTTGGTGACTAAATAGTTCACTAAATCAGCATACCATGGTCTTGTAGAGGAATGTAATACATACAACTGCTTCTTGGGGAATGTATCTCTTATTGTTTTGGTTTGTATATCCTCGGTCCTTAGTCGGCTCAAGTGATCAGCCACTTGGTTTTCGGCACCTTTTTTGTCTTTGATCTCAAGATCAAATTCTTGTAAAAGCAAGATCTACCTAATCAATCTTGGTTTGGACTTCTTTTTCTTCAAAAGATACCTCAAAGCTGCATGGTTAGTAAAAACAATGACTTTTGTACCAAGTAAATATGACCTTAATTTTTCTAGAGCAAACACCACTGCAAAAAGTTCCTCTTCAGTTGTATAGTAATTGCATTGTGCTCCATCCAACATGCGGGAAGCATAGGCTATAACATGCAAATTCTTATCAATTCTTTACCCAAGTATAATCCCTACCGCATAGTCACTCGCATCACACATTATCTCGAAAGGCTCATCCCAGTTTGGTGGTTGGATGATAGGGGCAGATGTGACACGCCTCTTAAGCTCATCATGGGCATCCTTACATGCTTAATCAAACACAAAATCCACTTCTTTGGCTAATAGTGTGCACAAGGGTGTTGTAATCTTCGAGAAATCTTTAATAAAGCATCAATAGAAACCTGCATGGCCTAGAAAAGAACAAACTTCCCTCACGCATGAGGGGTAAGACAATGATGAAATAACATCTATTTTAGCTTTATCAACCTCTAATCCCCGTGAAGACACAACATGCCCAAGAACTATTCCTTGTTTTACTATAAAATAACACTTTTCATAGTTCAAGACAAGGCTAGTTTCAATGCATCTTTTCAAGACCAAAGATACATTTTCTAAACACTTATCAAAAGAATCACCATACACCATGAAATCATATATGAAAACCTCAATTATTCTTTCAACATAGTCAGAAAAAATACTCATCATGCATCTTTGAAAAGTTGCAGGTGCATTAGAGAGACCATAGGGCATTCTCTTATATGCATATGTACCAAATGGACATGTAAATATAGTCTTTTCTTGATCTTCAGGATTAATAACAATCTAATTATATCCACTATATCCATCAAGAAAGCAATAAAAGGACTTACCTACCAGACGTTCAAGCATTTGGTCCATAAATGGTATATTAGGAAATGATCTTTGCGTGTAGAGAGATTAAGCTTTCTATAATCAACACACATTCTCCATCCACTTGAGATGCGAGTAGGAATGAGTTCATCATTTTTGTTCTTTACCAACGTGATCCCGGTCTTTTTGGGCACCACATGGATAGGCGCCACCATTTACTGTCTGTGACGGGGTAAATGACTCTTGCATCGAATAGTTTCAAAATCTCAACTTTCACTGGCTCCATCATAGACGGATTCAACCTCCTTTGCATTTCCCTTGTTGGTTTCACATTGTCCTCCAATAATATGTGATGCATACACATGGAGGGACTAATGCCCTTGATGTCGGCTAAAGTCCATCCAATGATCGTCTTGTGATCACAACAACTTCACAAGTTTTTTCTTTTGGGTACTTGTCAAATATTTTGCTATGATAAAGGGAAGTGTATTGTTATCGCCAATGAATACATACTACAAATTATCAAGCAAAGGTTTCAATTCTAACTCGAGGCCTGTAAAATAGATGGCGGAAGCTTGTTATGTGAAAGTACTAATAAATGAACAAAGACATTACCATGGGGAACGGTTTGCAAAGCTTACAAAGCCAATGCTAATTCGTGCATGTTTTGGGGAACACATATGTGCCTCTCCATCTCTTCTATCCTGGTAAAATCATAGCCGTAGCTCAAAGCTATGCTTAATCCATCCTTACAATCAAACTCACAAACTTGTTGCACACACTTATCAACTTGGTCATAGCATGTGATATAGTAAACATTGCTATAAGGATATCTCATTGCATCATGAAAATTAAATTCAATTTTTTCATCTCTTACCTCCACAGACAAAGTATCCTTACCACAATCAATCTTTATATTGGCAGTTTTCAAGAATGGTCTCCCAAACAATATATGAGTGTTTAATGAATCACAAGAATCATGTTCCATATCAAAAATATAAAAGTTGCATGGAATGACCAAACTATCAATCTTGACTAGGACATCCTCTATCACACCAAGTGGGTAAACAAAACTACGATCCGTAAGTTGTATTACAATACTAGTTTTATTCAAAGACTCCGGACTAAGAGAATCATAAATATGTTTAGGCATAACGCTAATGGATGCACCTAGTTTCAGTTTGTGGAGGAGGAGGGTGTTTCTTTTTTGTACTCAATTCGGTTTTTATCTCTTCTTCTTCCTCTATCTCAATTTGTTTCGACCTTTGCCTTTTAAGTTCTTTCCCACTTCGCGGCATGATCACACTAACATTCTTTTTTGGATTCAATGCTTGGAGGGCAATTTTCCATTCATTTGTGATTCCAATTTCCCTACACTTGAAGCTATTTGCCCCATTTGCTTCTCCAAGTTGTGAATACTTGACCTTGTTTCCTGTTGAAAAGACATGACATTTTGTTGCAAGGTCACAATGTTAGAAGCCAAAGTTTTTATTGCTACTCATTTTTAGGCCCCACATGCTGGAGATGGCGTGTACCTCTTTTGAACCGAATGCAGGAGTTTAGCTCATGGTTGCTTGAAGATTGACAAAAGCAGAGAAGAAAGAAATGTTTTTACGAACCCTATTTCAGCTGTTTTTTGCTCTCTTTATCCTTCCCCTTCATCGCCGAAATCGTCAGGATTCTTAGATTAATTAGGAGTCTTCGTGATGCTTAACCCGTTGCTTCTTTATTTGGTGTTTAAGTTTGGATAAATCCTTGAAAATTTGTACTAAAAAAGCTGATTATGCTGCAGTCACAATTCTGTTTGTAATACCAACTTTGTTCTAACTTAGACTTTGATTCTGACTTGGTTTCGTGCAATATTTGACCATCTCAGCTATATTATGTCATTCATGACATGTTAAAGAATTGAACTATACCTTTATTGGGTCCTAGGGCTCACTGCTCTTATGTCAGACTCTCATTTAGATTGGGATGCTCGATATTGTCAGTTTCCGAATTAGATCAGGAGATCCTTTTGATCAAGCAGATTGCGGCCAGATTATGTTCTTCAAAATGAATTTATCTCACTTTGAATCCTTCATGAAAGTTATAGAATCGTACGTGTAAATGAATTTGGCTTTTTGAATCGCCTGATTTTGATATCAGAAGTCCAAGATATCCCTGTTTAAATATCTAGTGTGAAAGTAAGGAATCCTATTGCGTGAAGGATTCTAGCCCGCAGGTCTGATTCGAGGGATTACAGGTTGATTTGGAGGATTTTTTTTGGATCAAGGATTGAATTGAAAAGTGTTAAAATTAGGGATTTAATTGAAAAATGAAATTAGAAGGAACCCAAAATTGATTACATTGCATGCAGAACAAACCAATGTTCTGCACGGAACAAACCCTACAACAAGCCCCGCCAGCTTGTTTCATCTTGGTCCAAAGGCAACAATTTTGAACACCTATGCCAGTTGTGGAAGAATGTAGAGGAGAGCCACACCATCATTTAATGGCTATGATTCTACACATGGAGAATAATTACCGAGATCACATAATCAATCAGAATATTTTGCTTCCTAAATTGCTTTATTCGATTGCAAGCCACCCGCGATTGTGTCCCCATAATTTTTTTTCCTAAATAGAGCTGCATTTTAGGCTATATAAACCTCCTCTACTGACCTAGAAGGATAGAAGAGAAGTGAAAAAAAAGAGGAGAGGAAGAGAAGAAACGTTGGAGATCTGCAGCATATAGAGAGGAAGCTCTGCTGCTAAACATTGACATAAACTTTTGTCTATCAAAACTGGTGAGACCTGCAGGAGATGAAGGAAGAGATGGAAAAAAGCAGAGAAACGAAAGAAAGAAGAGAAAAGGAGAGGAGAGGAAAAAAACGCAGAGAACATAAGGAGTTTCTTTCCTTCATCTTTGCATTATTGTGAGATGGGGAAAGCAGAACAGGGGAGAGGGAGAGAAGCTAAAACTAGTAGAGAGAGAGGGATGAAGACGCAGAGTAAAACACAAGAGATGAACGCAAATAGAGAACAGAGGGAAAAGGGCTGAAATAGATGAACATGGATAGATCAACCATCACGCCTTCAACATCGCTGCAACTCCTTCGTTTCTACCTACAAGTCTGTTATTCCTAGCTTTGGCATGTATTCTTAGTTGCATTGTTACTGTTCAAGTGAATTATAATTCACTTTAATAATAACCAGCCAAGGCACGCGTGAGGAAACTCACGCATGCTTTTGTGCCTAGCCGGGTCACTAGTTTGGGCTAGTGACCCGGCTAGGCCTACTGGGTTCAGCCCAGCCATATGGACTGAGCTGGACCCAGCCCCTCTAAAAAAATACAAGGAATATCTTTGGTTTTCTCGTGTATTTATTTTGTGGTTTTTGTATTTTTATATTATGAAAAAAACAAATCTCGTATTTAGAATACGTGGTTTTTGATGCAATGTGGCAACTATACATATATATATAAAAAAAAATGTTTTCATGCATACAGCCAATGCCCTAACATATTTTGAATTTCCTCTTTAAAAAAAACAAATATTCAAAGTTTAAAAGAAAATGTGTTTCAGCATGGATTTCTTAAAAAAAATATTATTTTCTTACATTCTGGATTTTACAACATGTTTGTAAAACTCTAAAGGATGTTGACCAATATTTCAAAAAATACAAAATCTTAATTTTGGAGAATGCTACTTTATTCACCATTTATATTTGGATAAAGAAATCCCAAAGGGATTAATATCCAAAATATTATTGGGAATAACCTGTTATTATTCACTTTTAATGTTTGGATAAAAAAACCCAATTGGTTAATATCCAAAATATTTTTCTAGAAATAATAAGTCATCACACATCCTTGAAAGAAGCCTTGATTATAATTAAGGACATTTCAATTTTTGACTCCACGGTTTACGAGCCATGAAAGTATGAAATACTAATGCAAAAAAGGGCTTTTAAAACACCTTGAATTTCCTTAGATTTCTAACTTAGTTATTTTGTTTCTCTTCCTTGAGATTTACGAGTCGCGAACACTTGAAATACTAAGGGAAAAATGACCTTTTAAGCACATTGAATCTCCTTAGATTTCTATCTTAGGTGTTTCTTAATTCATAGGTTGTAAATTTAGTTCAAATCAAACACAGATTTCAAGAGATCTGCATTGGTTCTCTTTGGCACTCTATAGACATATCTAAAGGTATGATCCATATTGGCTAAGGGTTCTTTCTTTTAGACTTTGAACCTAAGTTTGTTCATCATAACAAACTTATCTTAGGAAAACTGATGGGATTAGAAAAATCAACACCATAGCAAATATAAACCAAACACCAAGCAACTTACCTTAGGTAAGACATATTAGGGGTGCTAAAACCTTCCCTTTATGCAACCAGTCCCTTGCCTTAGAATCTTTGAAGATCAATTAGGGTTCCTAGTGACCATAATACTAGGTGGCGACTCCCTTTTTTCACAAAAACAAAGACCCCAAAATCAATTCCCCGCCACGGGAAAGGTCATCGCGATGTCGAGATCTCGCGAGGGTACGACAGTTTTCATCATCTCACGAAGATCATCGCTAGATGACGACCCCATAACATTGGAATTGGAGTTTAGGAATGAAGGGTGTTGTCTCGCTTGATAATTCTGTTGGGGCTGAAATCCATGGGGATGGAACTGTCGACCTTGATTACCTTGTTGAGGCAGGTTCCCATAGCGTAAGTTTGGATGATCTCTCCATCCGGGGTTGTATATATTGGAAAAGGGATCATATTTATATCGGGGTTGTCCGTTGAATCCTCCATCAACTACATGAACCTATTCAATGTAATCTTCTTGCATTGTTGGGCACATATCAGAGGTATGTCTTTGTAAGGAACATATGCTACAAACTTTCACCTCATTTACTCGTTTGTTTGAGAAGTCTTCACGGGAGCCAAACTATTTCGAGTTGGTTGCCATGTTTGAGATCAATTAACATGTAGCCTCGGGTGTCTTATCTACTAATGCCCCTCCACTTACAGCATCAATGATACTACAGTCAGTAGGCATAAATCCTTAGAAATATTGAGTAAGCAGCTGATCGGGTATTTTATGATGAGGGCATTGAAAGCACAATTGCTCAAATCTTTCCCAATACTCGGAGAGTGTCTCGCCATGATATTGCCAAATCCCACATATTTCTTTCCTTATGTTGGCAACTCGAGATGCTGGGAAATACTTCTCAAGGAAGATCTTCTTCATGGCATTCCAAGTTCCAATGGAACCTAGGAGAATAGAGAAAAGACATGTCTTTGCTGCCCCTTTTAAAGAGAAAGGGAAAGCTTTCAACTTAACCAGTTCTTTGTTAACTCCATTTGGTTTCATGCCAACACAAACCATATAAAACTCCTTGAGATGAGTATGAGGATTGATTAGTACTTAAAAGTTCATTTTTATCAAGATTTTATATCATTATTTTGCAATTGAAGTATCAATAACTCCTTAACTAGAGCATGTTTTATAATAACATGTCTAATAATATAAGATACCTTTAATTTATGGTAAATGTTCATCTCAAATGTAGACCTATCACATAAATCAAATGATTGATTGATGAGTTTAACTACTGAAATTGAGAAGACAAAGTGAGGGCTAAGCTTAGGAAAGAGATGCTGGTTCAGTCCAAACTGGAACACCATTTGGTTATTGGATCATAACTGAAGCTGTAGAACTTGGATTTAGGTTTGGTTTATATGGATGGAAATCTAAGACATAGGCCTAAAACTTTCATGAGAGTGCAAGATTCAAAACAGCTGTTTTCAAGTTCAAATTGTAGCAATAAAAGAGAAGTCGGAATCTGTCCTACAACCCAGACACTATTTAATGTTCAGCCCATATCTCGAGTTCTAGAAGTCCAAATGCACCGATTCATGAAGACTATTTGTTCAAATTCTGATGTTAGCAATGATGTTTTCTACAGACAAGAAGACAAGACTATTTGCTCTCTCGCTTTATATTTTTGTAATGCTTAAGTTTTGCTTTCATTAATCTCTTATTTATGCCTTTCATTTCCTTTACTATACTTATATAATCATGTTCTCCTCTTGTTTATTTATGTTTCTCTTATTCATAATGTTCAGCTAAGTTTATTATGTCAAGGTGAAAAGGTTACATTAATGGTGTAAGAATAAGTATAGTATAAACTCAACATGGACTTTAATGTTTGATACTAACATGTTTTGTATTTATTATCTTACTAACTCTTAATACCTTACTTGTCAAGTATTGACATTACTCAAATAAGATAATTAATATAATCATGTTAATAAATTATACTCCGATTGGAACCTCCTTTGTGTGTGGTTTCCAATTGAGTAATAAAAAGAGTTTATACTATACTTGTTTGAAATACCATTAGTGGATCCTCTAACCTTGACAATTTTTTTTATCATTGTTTAGTCTTCACATTAATCTCACTTCTCAAAGTCCTCTTTAACTCATCATCATCATCAACATCATCATCATCATTATTAATATTTATAATTTATATAATTAACCTCCCTGTGGTTTGACCCCGGTCTTGTTGGGTTATTTATTACTTCGACACTCCTATACTTGGGAGAAGACATCAACTCTTTGATCGTGTCAAGTTTTTGGCGTCGTTGCTGGGGAGGTAAATTCTTGTATAAATTATAATATTTATTTTATTTCTCTTTTATTTAACTTTTGTTTCTTTTGTTTTGTTTCTTTTTTTTTTCCTTCCTTTTATTCTCTTCCTACACATGCATGAGAGTTTGGTCACGTACATTAAGGGTAGACTTTCTAGGAAATCCTCATCATTTTCAGAAAATATGGCCGAAGAAGATAATTAGTCGCTTCATAATGAGAATAACCATGTTAGAACACTTAGAGACCACATGAATCCCACAAGAACAAGTGCACCCTCATGTATAGTTTTCCCTCCTGATGCATCTCACTTTAATTTTAAGCCAGACATTATTCAACTTTTACCTTATTTTCATGGCTTAGATCTAGAAAATCCATACTTGCATTTAAGGGAATTTGAGGAGGTTTGTAACACCTATAATAACTTAAATTGTAGCATGAACACCATCAGATTAAAGCTTTTTCCTTTTTCATTAAAAGATAAAGCTAAAACATGGCTATAAAATTTGAGGTCAGGATTCATTCGTGGTTGGGATGAAATGCAACAACAATTTTTAAAGAAGTTTTTCTCTTCTCATAGAACAAACTCTTTCAAAAGAGAAGTCACCACATTCACTCAAAAGCCAAGAGAAACATTTTACCAGTGTTGGGATAGGTATACAGACTTGCTTAATACATGTCCTCATCATGGTTTTGAAACATGGAGATTGATCTCACACTTTTATGAAGGGTTAACACCTAAAGATAGGCAAATGGTGGAATTGATGTGCAATAGAACGTTTGAAGTTAAAGACCCTGATGAAGCAATGGAGTACCTAGACTTGGTAGCTGAAAATGCTCAAAATTGGGACACTACAAACACTTATGAGGCACCAGGTAAAACTCAACCTCATACATATATTGGAGGAATGTACAACCTTAGGGAAGATCATGACCTCCAAGCAAAGTTTGCATCTTTAGCAAGAAAAGTCGAGGCACTTGAATTTAAAAAGAGTGGTCATTTAAAATCTATTCAAGACATTGTGTGTCAAATCTGTGAAACGAATGAACAAGCAACCAATGATTATCCAACTTTGCCTTCTTTCAAGGAATGTCTCTATGAACAAGTCAATGCTTTAAACAATTTCCAAAGGCCAAATCAGAATCCATACTCACAAACGTAGAACCCTGGTTGGAGAAATCACCTAAATTTCAGTTGGAAGAGTGGTAACAATAATGCACAAACTTTTCCAAAATTCTCATAGATATGCACCTCCTTATGTTCCCCCTCCTAGAAGAAATCTTGAGGAAACATTGCATGCATTCATTGAAAAGCAAGAGACAATCAACACTCAACTTGCTCAAAGCATGATAGATTTTAAAGATACTCTTGCAAAATTCACATCTACTCTTAGTTTTTAGGAGAAAGGTAAGTTTCCATCTCAACAACAGCAAAATCCCAAAGGGCAATACAATTCAAGTGCAAGCAGCTTCGAAAGTTAACACATGGATCAAGTCCAATCAGTCATTACTCTCCATAGTGGTAAGGTTATTGAAAAACGCATTCTTGAACCTTATGAGAAAGATGATGAGTCAATCTCTGAGGGTAAGGAAGGGGTTAAACCTGAACATTGCAAAGAAAAGATTGATTCCCCACCAATACTTCAATTTTCTCATGCTATGACCAAACAAAGGGAAGTCAATCACGATTCTGAAATCTTTGAAACTTTCAAACATGAAGAAATCGAGGACGAAAAAGGCACCAAAAATGTTGTCGCGGATCATTTATCAAAATTGACAATAGATTTCACATCTGACATCACACCAATTGATGATTACTTTCCTGATGAATCTTCACTTTCTATTGCTTCAATACCTTAGTCTGCTAATATTGACAATTTCTTACTTCAGGATTTTTGCCAGCTCATTTGGATACCTAAGACAAAAGAAAGTTTTTGAGCGATGTGCAGAACTTTTATTGGGATGACCCTTACTTATTCAAATATTGTCCTAATCAAATATATCAAAGATGCATTCTTGATAATGAGGTAAGTAGTGTCATTAAATTTTATCATTCCGAGACATGTGGGGGTCATTTCTTGTCAACAAAGATGATTAAAAAAATCTTACAATGTGGATTTTATTGGCCCACCATGTTCAAGGACACACATGCGTTCTGCAAAACTTGTGAAAATTATCAAAAGTTAGGATTTATTTTAAAAAATAAAGAGTCCTTAGATAATCTTTTATTGACTATTGGGACGTACCTTAATGGAGATGTGCATTGTGCAATTCATGATTTATGGCCTCATTTTCATAAAGAACATGCTCGACATAGTCTTAGGAATCTGACTAGAAAACTGGATGGGAAGCTTATCCCCAACCCATAGAGGGTGTTTAAGCCATTCTTGGATGTAAAACCAAGGGAAGATGTGAGCCACAATCACAATTACAATTTAAGCCTTAGTGTGTAAGAACTTGTGTGTTTTGGTTTTATTAATAGCATAATATTTGCGTTTTGTTGTTTCTTATATTTGTTTAAGTGTGTTTCAGGTTTGTCAGTAGTCGCTGTTTCAGGTGATGTCTTTTATACTCTATCTTTCTACCTTAGAACATTGAGGTCAATGTTTCATTTTGGTTAGGGGGAGAGGGTAGTAGTTGACAAAAAAAACATTAACTTACTAATTGTTTTTTTTTTTGCTATTATTTGAGCCATTTGATAAAACTGTTGTTACTAGGATGGCAGAGTAAGGGAGAATTTTATTGACTCTTGAAATGCATCTTAGTAAACATTTTCCAATGGTTATTTGCAATATTCATAACAAGGTTTTATCACACACTTCTCATGAAATATTCAGATTTACAAACTCTTGCATTGTTATCACTTAATTCTGCTCATATACTCATTTAACAAGTATTCTTAAACCTTCATTTTCACACACACAATTTAACATATGATTGTGGGTTGCACATTGGATTATTACATTAATTATGTTTTTTTGTTAAAGGTAACAACTAAGGGAAAGGGATAAGATATAATTCGTAAAAAAAAAAATTAAATATAATATTGATGATAATAAAAACATAAATAAGTTTGGTTTCATAGCCTCCCTAACCTAAGCAATTAAGCCCGAAGGGGTGTTTTAACACCTAATATGCTAAAGTCAACTGACTTGAGAGCTATTGGCTCAGTGCTTGTTACATGGGTTGAGGAGAAAAGCTTAAGGGAATCAAACATTGCACTATCTACGTATCAGTATCTGCAACCCGAGTTACTAAGCTCGTAGGGGTGTCTCAACACCTAATGCCCTAAAACCAAC
>Ga0307515_10016649_pt1 | contig 13445 bp, 3 predicted proteins | sample 17_EM_MG_FD_194513 | JGI IMG/M metagenome (GOLD analysis project Ga0307515, IMG submission 194513) | Populus trichocarpa ectomycorrhiza microbial communities from riparian zone in the Pacific Northwest, United States - 17_EM | ecosystem: Host-associated > Plants > Roots > Unclassified | place...
GGCGACTAGCCGGATCAAGAAAGCTCCCAGTCAGTTGATCTCGGAGATGCCTCCGCGAGGATTCGTGCCAAGCTTTTATCTTCAAATGACAGGGATTGTGGATTATAAAGTTAACACCATAGCCGTCACCTTCAAGGCTGGAAGACCAATTTGATATTCTCTTCTTGTCTTGGGTGAGATGGCAAAACGGAAGTAGAAGTAGGCGGTAAGACAGAACAGCCGACGCCACGCGATTCAAACAGTTCTCTTGAGAAATAAATGCCATGCCAAGAGAGTTGTCTGCCCAGCTGCTATCTGGACGGTGGCGTATACTCAGCCCGTTAAGAGATATTGCTGACATTGTAGATATGCTCGCTTTTGGCTGGATGCGCAATGCTCTACCATGGTCATCGTCTTCTATCGAAAACCTCTAGCCCGCTGATCCAGCCGCTCAGCCTCAGCTGGACAGAGTGCATTGTACTCAGACAAGAGCTTCTATTACCGCTTGTTCCGAGAGTACAATAGCACGCGGCCTATTTCTAGTTTCTTGTTGCCTAGTGGCAACGACTTTTGCCATCATATGAAGGCGATGGTGTGAGAAGGCTTAGCTTCGAAGACGGTATATAGTAGAGGATCGATGACTTCAATTTCTTACCTTAACAAGATATACCTTCTTAAACACATCGACAGTGATAGCATTCCAAGTCCCCAACATGGCGCCTAAGGAGATTGTGACATCAGCGCCCAAGTCTACCAAGACACCATTGGGGACAGCCAAGAAACCGCTGAAGACTACTACCACCCCTCCAAAATCAGGGATTGTGCCGACTAAGACGGACAATAAGGCACCTCTAAAGAGTACCAAAATATCTTCTGGGGAAAACAACAAGCCTTCTAAAGCAGAAACTGTTACGAATGCTTTAAGTACGATGTTACGACTACTGGGAAGAGAGTCGGAAGAAGCTAGTTGGTTGATTCAGGCACGGTCCAGAATGGAGCCGATAGAGCCATGTGACGAGGAATGGTAACCGAGGTTATATAACGTGCTACGTATTAAACAAGGGGAACGGGAGGAACTTACGTACCTTACGTATAAGACGTATATTACGTATAAGAAGGATTTTATAGAAGTACGGTCGTATATTTAAAGGACCATAGTCCCTACCTAGATAGTTCCTTCCTTATAGTGATTCTTAGAATATAATTAGAGTTAATCTGTTAAGCAACCACTTTACTAGTTATTATTACGTTATTAACTTTAATTTGTATTACCTATATACCTAGCCTATTAACAAGCCTATTATAGTTCCTGCTATAAGGTTCCGTTACATAATTACTACCTAATTACTGTATTAAATATAAAAAGTTAAATAATATGCCACTAAAAGCACCAGCTATAACGCCATTAACGGCGGTAACTACTTTAAGGTTAGGTAACGACACTAGTATAGCAGACACTAACTTATAGCAACCTATAACGGTCAGACAACTATAAGAGATAGTTAACTAGCTAATAGAAAATAATGCGACGTTGGAAAAAAGGATTAATAGGATAGGAGTAATAAAGATTAAGCTACTATTAATTAAGAGGTACTTAGGAGAAAGATTAAAGCTTAAGGGGTTTCTTATATAAATGTACTTTAAGGTTATATAAGAAGGAGCAAAGTTACTAATACCTATAGATTAAATAGCGTATGCAGGACTATTCCTATTAGGAAGGGCACTTAAGTAGTTTAAGCCTTACCTTATAGAGATATAAGTAAACGGCATAACAACCACTAGTTAAGACGTACGGTTTATATTTATAAGTTAGAAAGGATTCGCGGAATAATTAATATAGATATTTAGAGACCTGGAGATAGTAACTATGGCGGAAAAAAAACTCTAAAACATTACGCAGTAAACCTTAGTAATTAAATATATAACGCAGTTCCAAACGTTAATAATATAAGTTAAGTAGAATAATAGGGCGCTTATAGCATAGTATAAGTAAGGACTTAAGGTTAAAGTCTAGGACGTAATTATCCTAATAGAAGATGTGGATACCCTAAGGGAACTAATAGATTAAGCGATTAAGATTAATAATTGGATCTACTAAAGGGAATAGGCTAAAAAGGGCTAGGATAGAGTTCTATAGTTATATAAGGCGCAAAGTACGCAATAACTAAAGCTAAGTTAAAAACTATAGTATGGCGTAGAGCTAATAGACCTAAGTGGTACTAAAGAAGCCTATAAAGGATGGAGTAAGAAACTATAGAAACCTAAAGAATAAGGATTAAGTAATTAAAGGTCTAAAAAGCAGAGGCCGAATTAGGGATCTTAATAGTAGAAGATATTTAGGCGGACTCTATAGCAAGAAAAATGGTTTAAAGAAGGAGCTTATATAAATTGCGGAAAATAGGGTTATTATATTAGAGACTATAGAAGTGGTTAGGATTACTATATAGTAAAGGGTATAAGACTAGTAGACGATATATACTATAAGGAATAAAAGAATGTTTAATTAAAAGTTTTGCATTTTATTATAATAACGTATATTAAGTTTATAAGGACGCTAAGTACAGCGTAAGCTATTGGCTATAGGAGCTATATTTAGCGGAATATAAAGGAACTAATAAACTAGTTCGTAGATCGGATATTAAGGACGATAACTTTAATATAGGCGAAACATTTTATAACAATAAGGTAATAAAGGCGGCTTACTAGGAGTATACGGACCTTAGAGATATTATAATAGGAGTAGAGGATAATTCCACTATAGAATAGGGAACATTAGTAGGAATTAAGACCCTACTAGACACAATATTTATCGCTTCACGAGACGTAAGAGAAGTAGGATAGCGAACTACTTCGGCACTTAGAAAAGGCAAGAAGCTAAAGGCTTAAGATTCTTAAGACGAGATAAAAGATGACTAAGATTTTTAAGATAAGATAAGGTAAACCTAAGGACCTATAATAAACAGTAATTAATAGAGCAGGGCAGCAGCTCAGTTTAAAGACATATAAATGAGCTCGGGATAGAGTTTCCCACAGGCATAAGACTCTTAAGACGAGATAAGAACACTAAGTAAGCTTAGTTAAACTAAGGCAGGAGCAAAGCTTAAGTTAGAAGTAAGCTTAGGATTAAGAATCCTATAGAACTAAGATTTTAAAATATAAATAAGGACTATTAACCAGATTAGAGAATCTGTAGTATAAATAATAATTAGACTAGGAGATAGATATATAGACCTAGAAGACTTACTAGGAAAGTACAGTATTCGGTCTAAAGATTAAAAAGTTAATACCAAGATTAAGAAGTAAGAAGACTTTAAAGATCCACTCGCTAGACGCAAAAAGAAAGAAACTATAGAGGAATTTAGAGTAAGAATTGCCTTATAGCAAGAATAGAAACTAGATAAGAGATCTAGCATATTAGGATATATAAGGGACAGAGTACCTATATAAAGAATCACTAATAGGCCTAAAGTAGGTATACTAAGAGCTAAGTAGCTTACTAAACTGGAATAAGAAGAGGATCTAGGGATTCTAACTAGGTTTAAGGAACGACACACTAAAGGCTATTACGACGTAGTAATAAAAAGATACTTCCTTACGGATAAGCCGTATATACTTTAGCAGCTGTACCAAAAGTGGTATAGGCAAAGGCATAATAATAAGTAGGAAGATTTCTATATATAGTTGGATAAAAAAGTTATCTAAGACCACCTAATTATAGAAAAGGCGATGAGTTATATTAAAGGAGCCTTAATTATAATATTAAAAGATCTAAAGGAGCGTTTAGAGGACTGGAGAAGCAAGAGACGTATTTTAATACCTATAAATAAGGTCGCAACGTTTAGATTAATATAATAGAGGTTTAAACTTAAGGATAAAGACGAGCTAAGAGTTAACCTAAAGCACTAGGCATACTATACGTTATTATGGGTTACGTATATAGATAATGCGTATAATATATATAGAGCACCTAAAGATAAGCATCAAAAGTACCCTATAAGAATGTATTAGATAACTAAGGAATAGAAGTACCAGAATACTAAGTATATACATAGCTGGCATCTAGTAGAAGTTTAGAAGTTAGGTGACTTAATACTTTAGCTAAGAAGATTTCTTATGGAAGAATGCTTAGATGGATAATAGTGGTGGGAATGCCTAGAGAATACGTGTTTATAGTATATTAAAGATAAAAAGCGAACTAAGTATTGGCTAAAGGTGGACTAAGTATAAATAGGATTAAGTAGCTAACAGTTAGGAAAAGTAGAGGCCTATAAAACTAGAGGGAGCTAGTAGTAAAGCCTTAGACCCTTAAAGAAATTTAAGGACAATACCTAAATTTATAAGTTAAATAGCAAGATTAACAATTTAAAGTATTAATAGATAGTAGAGCAATAAGGAACTATATCTTACTAGCAGTAGTTAAGAAAATGGGATTACCTTATAGGCAAAAGGAGAAACCTTACCTATTAGTAATAATTTTAGGAGATCTAATAGCCTACGGAGGAGGTATTATTAATCTTAAAATAGGACCTATTTAGCTAACCATTAAAGGGAGATAAGTTAAGATATCTTTTAATATATTACTATTAGGGAATAATAAGGCAGTACTAGGAATGCCTTAGTTATAGAAATACAACCTAAGGATTAATTAGGTTATAGGTTAAGTTAATATTAGGGATACTTAACGCCGTAAGATATAATAATAAGCTAAGTTAGTATAGTACTAAATAGGGGCGACCTATAAAGAAATAGAAAAAGGACTAAGTTATATACTAAAGAGATACTATCCGCCCCACGGACTATTCGCTTACGCTTATAGTCCTACGCAGCTTAACGGAACACCGAGCTCAACGGAACACGAGCCCCACCACATGATTTTAAAGCTATAGATTTCTACGTAGGCTATATATATACAGAAATCCTTGATGGAGCACCTTAAGTAATAGCCTAGCTATAATCCTGCCAAATATTACGAGTCTAAGGCCCCTGCATGTTGTGTAGCGTCCTCCTTTGCCTACTTCTTCACCGTATATGCAGCCGCCCTACCTGCCTTCTCTGCTTCCTTTTGAACTCGTTATGATACTTTAAGCCGTCCATCTACTGTAGATATTAAGCCTCCCTTTTAAATAACCCGTTGGTCAGTTCTTTGACGCTTTGCGTAGGCGCGTACTACTACCTGTATTAAATGCAGGTCCTTCTCTGCTAATAAGTAAAGTATGGTATTCTTCTTGGCGCTCTAATACTAACGCAAAATTACGATTTGTCTTACTAGCTAAGTATATCCTTTTAGTATCTAATATACGCGTAACTATCTACTGGCTGCTACTAATTCTAATACGAAATCTAGACTCGTTAAAGTTGTATTTATTATATAGTAGAATACCCCATTACTCCTTCGTATTCCTATATCGCGGTAGAATTATTTATAGTAGCTTAATTAATCTCTATAGGCTTCTACTTAACCTTATATACTATTAGGTTTTATTTAAGAAATCTCTTAGTCTAGTCGCGTTTAAGATTAGGTAGTTTGGTGCCGTTAAGCGCATAGAGCTTAAGGATACGCTGCGCGCAATTATAGACTTGGTAAAACAGCGCGCCGACTTTAAGGCGGTCTATTTAATTAATATAGGATAGGAGTATGGCCTTCTGGTGTTAATTAAGTATCTTACTACTACTAGGCCCCTGCATCTTGCTCTTAATGCCGTTAACGCGGTTATAGATACGTTTAAACGGCGCGTTGTATAGGCGGGCTGTTAATTAAATATTGGGTGTTTTTATGCGTGATAACTCACGAAGTGCATCTTACACGTATATCTCAATAATTTCGGATTCTGTAGGCATGGTTGTGGTGATTTAATTATATAAGGAAATAGGTAAGGCTTGATCTTGGGTATACGTTCCGTTAAACCCGGTGTTCCGTTGAGCTACGTAGGACTATAAGCGTAAGCGAATAGTCCGTGGGGCGGATATAAGTATAGTAAGAAACTATGGTTACCGGAAAGTAAAAAGCTATTAGAGTATATAGTATAGGACTATAAGATAGAGTTAGAACTAGGAATAAGTTTAAGGTTCTTTCTAATCTATAAGCTTACTAAAGAAGAAGGTAGAGTATTAAAAGAGTTTGTTTAGGAAAACCTATAAAAAGGATATATTAGACTATTATAGTTATTAGCGGGATATCTAATACTATTTATACCAAAGAAGAATGGCAAACTAAGGCTATGTATTAACTATAGATAGTTAAACAGTATTACCAAAAAGGATAGGTATCCTTTACCCTTAATTAGCAAAATCTAAGATAGGATAGGCAATGTATAAATCTTTACGAAGATAGATCTAAGATAGGTATACTATTAAGTTAGGATTAAAGAAGGCGACGAATAAAAGGCAGCCTTTAGGTTAAAGGAAGGACTATATAAACCATTAGTTATGCAATTCGGGCTTATAAACGCACTAGCAATGTTCTAGAAGCGTATTAATAATATATTAGGAGAATACTTGGATGAATTTGTTATGGTATACCTTAACGACATTATTATCTATTTAATAACTAAGGAAGAATACAAGGAACGCGTTAAATGGGTCTTAAAGAGACTATAAGAAGAACAAATACTAGTAGCAATCGAGAAATGCGAGTTCTTCACTAGGAAGACCGATTTCGTTGGATTTATTATTAAACTAGGCCAACTTAGCATAGATCTAAAGAAGATTAAGGCTATAATAAATTGGTAAGAACTAGAGAATATTACGCAATTAAGATTATTCCTAGGGTTTTGCAATTACTGTAGAAGGTTTATAGCGCAGTAGTTAAAGGATATTAAACTATTTACGCGACTAATAAAGAAAGAAGAACTATAGGTATAGGGAGAGGAATAATAAGAACTCTTTAGGAAAGTTAAGGAGTTATTTACCTAGGAGCTAGTTCTTAAAATCTATTAACTAGGACTAGAAATAGTTATAGAAATAGATATATTAGACTATATACTAGGGGTATACTTTATATAGAGATATTAAAATAGATGGCACCTAGTAGCATACTATAGTTAGAAGATAATACCACTAGAATTAAACTATAACATCTATAACAAGGAGTTATTAGAAATAATTGCAGCACTAAAGGAATAAAGAGCATTCTTATAAGGCATAGAGAAACTATTTATAGTTAAGACAGATTATAAGAACCTAATAGGATTCCTAATAATAAAGGAACTTAACTAAAGATAGGTTAGATGGGCAGAGATGCTTATAAAGTACTATTTCGAGATTTAGTATACTAAGGGTACCGACAATACGCGAGCAGATGCTCTAAGTTATAAGGCTAAACTATAAAATAACAAGAAGCCATTAGGGGCTTTACTATAAAAAGATATAGATAGACTAATTAGGTACAATTATCCGAAGATTATAGCAACTTAAGAAGACAAGGAACTAGAAAGAATTTACAAAACACTAGAAAGCTTTTAGGTATAAAGAATTCTAAAAGTATAGCTAGAAGATCTATAGATAGATATATATAAGAATTAAGAAGTAAAGTATATCCTAAGAAGCATAGCGGAGCAATTTATAAAAGAATTTTATAAGGGAATAACTTAAGGACATAATGGAGCTACGGGCTTAGTATTAAAACTCTAAGAGGAATCTATTATTGACGGAATCTAGGGCTTAGCGCGAAAAGATATAAAAAAATATTTAAATTGCTAAAGGAATAAACTAATAAGGTATAAGCTATATAGAGGGCTATAACCTATTAAGATACTAGAGAGACTATAGGAGGTTATATTATAGGACTTTATTATTAAATTACTAAAGTTAAGAGACCCTATTACCGGATAAGATTATAACGTAATCTTAGTAATAGTAGATAAGCTTACAAAGTAGTGATACTTTATAGCGTATATAGAAGAAATATTAGCAGAAGATATCGCTAGAATCTATATTAAGGAAGTATTCGCAAGATATAGAGCACTAAGTAAGATTATATTAGATAGAGATTTAAGATTTATAGCAGTATTTTAGGAAGTATTCTTAGCAGAATAAGAAGTTAGAGTAGTAACTTCCACTATATATTATCCGCAGATAGACGGGTAAATAGAAAGATTAAATTAGACGCTAGAGTAGTATCTAAGATACTATATTAATTATATATAGAATAATTGGGTATTATTACTACTAGTTATATAGTTTACATATAATGCAACACCTTAAGAAGGAATAGGCATATTACTATTTAAGGTAAATTATGGATATAAGCTAAGGATATTATTATTACTATAATAAGTAAAGAAAACAAGTAGTAGAGCTAAAGAAAGAATAAAGACGTTAATAAATCTTTATATAGACCTTATAGAATTAATAAAGAAAGTATAAGAGAGAATAAAAAAGTACTATAATGCTAGGAGATCTAAGGGACTAGATCTTAAGGAGGGAGATAAAGTATAGCTACTATATAAAATTTTTAAGAGTTAATAACTAAGTAAGAAGTTGGACTATATTAGACTAGGACCTTTTAAAATTACATAAAGGATTTTACTAGTTATTTTATTGTGTGGGAAACTGCATTAGGAAATAGAGGCTTCCTTTACGGGCAAGGCGCCCTCGCTTATTAACCCCAGCCAAGCCAAGACTGCCCCTTAACCTCAACCATAAAAGGCCATTTCTCTCGCTACTTTTCCTCTTATCCTCTATCTTTCCTTTCTCCTAACACTGCACCTCCTCCTCTTCTTACTGCTAGTCCCTAGCACGGTCGCATTAAGGTATTTCTACTATCCCTTTAGCGCTAATGCGTATACAAGTCCAGCCCGCTTATTACTTTATTCCCCTATATCTTAGACTAATAATTAATATAGTTAACTGCGGCCTTTCTAATAGGCGAGTCTCCATTCTACGGTAATGCATAGATAGTCTTAGCCTCCTCTCCTAATTCCCGCCTCTAGAGCCGATGGCTTTAATTTTTATTAAGCTCTTTTAGCGCCGCCTCTATCCGCTAAGCGCGTCTATATCCTTATAATTCTGTCCTCTCTCTTATATATACCCTCTCTCCTTTTACCTTTTAGATAGCACTGGTCCGCAACTATCCTATAAAAAGGGGGTTAGGGGAATTCCGCAGTTACCAGCCGCGTTAGTACTATTATCTTATTTAACTTTGCCGCATATCTCCTTCTAAGGTAAGAAGGGACAGGTGTACTGTATCCGCCCCCTTAAGGGCTTAAGCGAGCTTACGTTATACTCGTTTTAGCTAACCTATATACTGTTTTCTTACCTAGGATATACTGTTAGTTAAACAACCCACTTTAGCGTTTACCGATGGCTAAAGCTACCTATATTACGGCTAGTATGCCTACTAAGCTACCTAGCAGAAAAGCAGCTAGATATTACTAATTTAAGCGACCACCCTATACGGGGCTATATTAGGCATTATTTAAACGGATATTATACGGAGTATCGCCTAGGTGGCTATACATGCCTGCCTAACAGTATAGTTATATTACTACGGATATTTTAGAGACACTATTTAATCTGCTAGTTTAGGGCTAAGGGGCTATTAGCTCTGCCTAACTACTTAATAGTAGAGCGGTAAAAGATTAATAATCCGGCCTTCTAAGCTATAGGGCTATAGTAGGAACCACCCGGATTAAAATTGGAAGGTTATAGCTTTTAGGCGTATAATAGATCTATAGCACTACGGTATGACTATAAAGGAATCTCTAACACCAGCCAGCTACGTTAGGAGGGCGAGTATTATATAGCACCTCGTGCAGTGCCCTATGCAGTCCTTTACCTAATGCATTTATATATCTGTATATAATCACCATATAAGCGGCAGGCGTATCTATTACTAGGCAGTTAGCATTAGAGAACCCTACCTACCACTAATAATAATACTACCTCCTTTTATTATAGATAGCTCGTAACGCGCACGCATAAGCGGGGCTTTATACCCTATTAATACGAGCAGCGTAGGAGATTAGCCGGATTGGTATTATCGGGAAGTAAATAGATATATTAGCACTGCCCTTTACTAAAAAACAAGGGTAGAGAACTTAAGCCACCAACCGCTTAATAAGGGGCTAGATGCGATAGCTGTATTAGAGCTAAATATACCAGCTTAAACGGGCGGATACGGTTTAATCGCAATTTGCTAAGGGTGTTAATTAGGTGCTAGGAATTTAAGCCCTTATAAACCTTTATACCCTATAAACGGTAATTAACCCTAGTCTATACCAGAGGCGCACGTATTAAATACTTTAATTTAATAAGAAACTTAGGCAAGGGGTAAAGGGCAAGGGGTAATAGGCGAGTGCTAGTGGCAAAGGGAGGACTAACGTACACTTAAAAAGACCTTTAATTCCCCCTTAAAGCTTTTAAAAGCTATAAAATAATAGCAACTCTAATAATAATAACGTTAGCACTACCTTAGTCTTTATTTCGTATTCCTCCCAAAATTTCGCTTAATAAGAACAATTTCTACACTAGTCCCCCTAAAAAATCAACAGCTTCATCTTAGCACTATATAATTACGGCCCCTAAGAAAAGCGCGAGCAGTAAGCCTAAAAGGAGGAGTAGAGGAGTACCTCTTTCCCCCCTAAAAAGTTAAGAAGCATTGCAAGCTTAGGCACTTAACGGTATATTATTCCACCTAGGGCCTTAATTTGGATATTCCGTCTAATAAAGCGCCTATAAACCCTATATATAATTATAAAAAAGCTAATAATAAGTATTATAAGGATAATGAGGATGATGAGGATAACGAAGAAGATTTCTATAGGGATGGAAATAACAGTTAAGTCTCTAGAAGAAGTAATTAAGGTAATTATCCCAGCAATTACCCCACTACTCTTCCTCTTTCCCTAGCAGTTCTAAATATATAGTTTTAATAACTAGTAGCAAATCTAATAATTATTAAAGACGATACAGCCGATCTGGACTTGGAAACTAAGGGTAATAAAGCTAGTAATGCTAATAACAAAGCTAACAAAGCCAATAATTAACTAATACCTCGTGGATTAGGTATACACTTCCCCTTTTAATTTATAATGGCTTATTTAATAATTAGTAGATAATGGGAATAATAGTAGTAGTAAGGGCGATAAAGATAATAAAGAGCTACCTTCGTTAGAAGCGCTAGAAGGGGAGGTACGCGCACCTATATATAATTATACTATACCCTTAACGCTAGACGGCAATTAAACGGATAATTTAGCTAAGGGGCGTTATATTAGAACTGCTCCGCAGTTTAGGTAAGAGCTTAGGATATTAGTGGCTGCCGGTTAAAAGTCTTTAGGAGCTAAGAAGTTAAAGAAGCGGAGGTCCGATCAGCTCAATTAGCTAGGTAGCATTAATTATATCTCCAATACTTCTATTAGTAAGAGTAGCGAGAGCGTATAACTTAGAAAGTAATAAAGGTTACCTACTTCCCGGAGGACCACGCCTTCTAGCTCTCCTACCCTTGGCCTTAATAACCGTAACGGTATTAAGGAGTAAGCGGTCTCTACTACGCGGCCTACCAGCCCCTCCCCCCGGCACTATATATCTCCTTATAATACTAGACCACTAGAATATAGGACTAATAATAGTTATAATTATATTCTGGACAATCTTATAAACGGCTTAACTAAAGAAAGTAATAATAAGGATGGTAAAAATATTATAGATAAAGGTAAGGCCGGGAACTACGGCAACGGAAGTAATAATAGTAACGATATGGATAATAACGACTCTAGGGACAGTAATAGTAGCAGTAGTAATAAGGATAACGAGGCCTATAGGTATATAGGGCGACAAGGATTACTAACCCCTATTACTAGTTAATTAAAGGCAAAGCGTGTTATAAAGCATTATTTCCAGCGGTCTTACTATTCCCCTTTAATTTTATTTACGCATACGTCCAACTAAAGCACTATGCTTATTAGCAATTATTGTAAGTGGGTTACATCCCCTATATATAATCGCCTCCGTACCTAAAAACTGCTACTAAGCGCCGCCTTTAGCTTTAACTCTAATAAAGTAATACCGGGAGCCGCCTTAAATGCTAATTTAGAAGAAATTTTAATCTAAGCAGCTTTTAGGCGCTAGAAAGACAGGTTGTATACACTAAATATCCTTCCTTAACGATTCCCTTTACCTTTTAATCTAGTTAAGTAGCCCTAGGAGCTAAAGCCCTAAGGGCCAAAGTCTAGAATAAAATTTACTAAAAAGGAAGACGTGCTACTTACTAACCTAAAAGGGAAACAAAATCTTCTATAGGACTAGATTAAAGATAGCTTTCTAATAAAAAGTCTTGGATTACTATAGGGGCATTACTATTTAAAATTAAAGGCTTAGCCTATTATATAGAAGAAACGAAGGCGGCCTACTAGGCGGAAGAATTGGCAGTAATAGTACTATTCTTTTTAGCCTAAAGTTTTATTTCTAGCTTTAGGTTCTACTTCTAGCTTATTCTATTTATAGCGCATTTCCTATAACGTCCTATAATTTCTAATTTAAGAAAGTTAAGCCCTTATAAACTATATAGAGCGCTAGCGGGTAAAGGGATTTAGGTATATATGCTAATAAAGTATTATAAGTATTTATAAGTAATTTAACCAGATATCTACCGGCTATACTATATATAATCGTGATATCGCCTAAAGCCGTAAGCTTAATTTAAATAATGCGAAATTTTAAAGAATAACCTGCTTCGCCTATAACTTTAATCCATTTATTTAGAATCTACAAATTGTAGGATTATGCTATATTATCCAACTAAGTATATTTAGTATAACCTTTAGTACTATTAATAGGTCGAGAGATTAAGTATAGATATTGGGTCTATAAATAAGAATAGGCCATAGTTTATGCAATCCTTTAAAGCATTATACAATAAAAAGGGTAAGGTATCCGCGTTAACTCGCATCAGCTATATATTAGCGTATTTATCCGTATGGCTTCCTTTACCAGCTATATAATTTTCGCGGTCAGGTAATAGACCCTTGCGTTATATATATATAATAATACCAACCAAAGCTTAAGGCTAAGCCCCGTTATAGAGTCGGGCATTAACGCCCGAGACTAGCCTTAGCTATCTTAAATTTATATTCTCTTTTTATGCGCTAGGTGCGTTACTATTTCGCGCACTACGTAGGGTATAGCCCGTTAAGGATACAACGTTTCTCCTAACTTTAACCTTTAATTTTAACGCTATCCGCTCTACAGCCTACCCCGCTATACTTGCCACAGATCTAAAGTATTTAACTATTAAGGTAAGACGACCCTACTTTATCTATGTATATTATATAGCTAGTAATAATATACGCTGTAGTTCTTTAGCGCGTTCCTTAGACGATATATTTATATTTTCTATTATTCCGATTCTAATATAATCCTTATCTCTCTAAAGTTAGTAGCTCTCTCTATCAGCCCTTACTTTTATCTTCGACCTATAACTATTTAGTTACTATTATTAACCGGGCTTAGACGGCATATATTAAGAG
>Ga0307515_10016653_pt1 | contig 13444 bp, 7 predicted proteins | sample 17_EM_MG_FD_194513 | JGI IMG/M metagenome (GOLD analysis project Ga0307515, IMG submission 194513) | Populus trichocarpa ectomycorrhiza microbial communities from riparian zone in the Pacific Northwest, United States - 17_EM | ecosystem: Host-associated > Plants > Roots > Unclassified | place...
CTACATAGGGCAGCAGCTGCATAAGGCAGCAGGGCTGCTGGTTGCAGCCCTTCTTTCTTTCTCTCTTCTTCTCTTTTTTTGTAGCTCTACTACTAGACTCTCTCTCTCATTTTGTGCTGCACTCTTGGTGTCTATTTATAGGCTTCAATGACAACTTCTCTTGCTTCTTTGTCAACAATGGTAGCTGCCAAACTTACCAAACTTTGACATTAGACAATGGTTGTTGCCTGCCACCAACAACCCACCATTGTAGCCTCTTTCTTTGACAATGTCAAGGGGCTGCAAATATCGCACCAACAACCCTCTTTAACTCTAACATGGTAGCCATCTTTTTTGACAATGGTAGCTACATAATTGGCAATGTTCCAACAATTTTAGTTTGATGGAAGATGGCCAGTGATGGAGGAGATGGGTTGTGGAGATTCATTTTCGGCTGGCTTATGAAAGCAAGAGGCCAGGAACGGTGATTGTTTGCGGCTTCTTTGTTTGTTGTGGCTGGAGATGGTGGTGGCTACGCTGGGATAATGGAGGCTGGTTGTTGAATGTCTTGGTTTGTTAGGGGTTAATTCGGGTGCAAGAGACTGAAGGATGGCAGGCGGTGCAAGGAGGATGGATGAATAATGCTACGAGTGCAGGTTTTTCACTGCAGTGCAAAAATAGGGAACAAAAATTTGTATTGGAACCAAATTTTTATTCAAACAAATTAAAATTATTTAGACACTCAAAAATTCCTTGATTAAATTTAAATAATGAGATTGCATAACAATTAATAAATACCTAAACATGAAAACTAATTTCACGTGAAAAAGTAATTAAAAGGTAAAAATTAGTTCAGATAGTATATTTAAAACAGAAGATGTAAAATTAAGACAGATAATTGTAATAGAATGGAGATCCATCAAATTAGTAAAATCCTGGTGATGGAGGTGGGCTCAATATGGGAAGTGTGCTAATCTCTAAATCTTGTAATCTGTTTATTGGTCAATTCTGTTCGGGTCTATTTCAGGCCCGATATAAATCTCAAAAAGGCCTTGAGCCCTTTTAAGGGCCCACTCCTCAGCCTAAGCCTGGCTCGAGACAAACTTCAGGCTTTCGAGGGCCTATTAGACAACTTCAATATTGTACAAACCTTTAATTTTCTTTCTATTACCGAAGATGCAAGATGTGGTAGGCAACAAATTAACTCGTGATGCATGCCCGATGCCCTATACTTTTTTAATCGCAAATCAATCGCATCAAATTACGAAGGGGTTTGGGAAAATTTAATTTCTAATATCTATGTTATATTTTTAAAATTTGACAAAAATATAATTTTATATTTCTAGAAAATATGCATGAAAAATCTTTAGGATTTAATCATGTGCATTAAAATCAAATATATTTTTTTGATCTTTTTTTTAAATAAAGAATTTTCAGATTTTTTTGAGAGAAAAAATCAGAGATTTTGATATCGGATCTGTATCTTATAATGTAAGTCTACGACCCGATATTAGACAAAATTATTTAAAAAAACATGACAAACCCACACATAATTTTAAACATGGTCTTTTGAAAAATTTAAAATTTATTATTATTATTATTATTATTTATTATTTGGGCTGGACCCAGCCCGAGGCCCAGGTCTGGCCTAGTCATATAGGGCTTGGCCAACTGCAAGCCCAACAATCCCACTAGCCAACAATGCCCTCACCCAGCCTAGGTAAGCTTCTTTTCCTCTCTTTTGCACTCCATTTCTTCTAACACATATAAGACGTGAATTAATTCATGTCCTGCAGAAGAAAGCTAAGGTGGGCTAGACTTGTCCCAGCCATTTGGGCAGTTGTTAATTGCATTTGAATGTCATTCTCATCACAGAAGTGAGTGACCTCTTCTGATGTAAACTCTCCCTCATGATTAGTTCAAAGACTCTTTATGAATACACTGGTTTCTTTCTCAACTCTAGCTTTGTAGGATTTAAAGATAGTAATTGCTTCTGATTTTTCAACCAAGAAATAAACCCAAGTTTTTCTGCTAAAGTCATTAATAAAGGTAATGAGATACCTTTTTTAGCTGTTCGAGATTGGGTTTATTGGCCCACGTATGTCTGTATGAACTAGCTGAATAACTTTAAATGCCCTCTATGTACTTTCCTTTGGAAAAGGATAACAATGTTGTTTTCATGTCAAGCAGTCTTCGCAGATCTTCAAAGGAGCCTTCAATTGAGGCAATCCATCCACCATATTCTTTTGTTGGATCACCTTGAGACCATTCCAACTAAGATTACCATAGTGGCAATGCCAGAGTTGAGTTTGATCTATGGTCATAGAGGAGAAGCAGTTTTCCTTTTTTGGCGGATAACGACCAAGCACAACAAACATTCTGTTATATATGCCATCTCGGTTTCCATGATTAAACCTTTTTTCATAATGATAAATCTTGCACTTTCTCTGTTGCATGAGCACTGCAAGACCCTTCTCTTGCAATTGACCATTGCTTAGTAAATTGTTCTTCAACTCTGGCACAAAGAAAACATCAGTAATCACCTATATGATCCCATTTATCTTTATTCGAATATTGCATTTCCCTTGTACAGTGAGACTTGTATATTACCCAGCTTCACTTTTTCTCTAAAATTATTATCTAATTGTGAGAATAATTCTCTTTCTCCCACACATGTGGTTACTACACCCAGAATCAAGAAACCACAAGTGATCTCTTCCAACCTCGTTGCCATCCACATACACCATTAAAAGCATCTCTTCATTGGTCTCAACAAAGTTGACTCTTGTATCTCTTGCTTTTTTGGGACATTCCCATTGAAAATTACCCAACTCATGACAGTTATAACACTCTAGAGTAGTTTTATCAAACCTAAACCTGCCCCTACCTCTTCCTCTACCTCGATAAGAACCTCTATCATCACCTCTTCCTCTTAGTTGAGGTTCGTAAACGATCCGAAAGGCTTTTTCATCCACAGTGTGACAGATGATTTGTTGTTCATGCACCAATAAACTACTTTGAAGCTTATCTATGGATAAAATATCCAAATCATTTGATTCCTTGATCGAGCATACAACATAGTCATCCTTTAGAGTCATGGATCTCAAGATCATCTTGATGATTACCACATCCTTTATTCTTTCACCGGGAATTCTCATCTTATTGGTTGTGGTAAGAATTCTTCCAAAGTAGTCATTTACCGATTCCCCAGTTTTCATGTGCAACACTTCAAACTCATTGCGAAGAGCTTGGAGTTGAGCACGTTTAACTCGTGTTGTCCCTTAGTACTTATGCTTTAAAGAGTCCTAAATATCTTTTGTTTTGTCCTTTTTCAATATTGTCTCTAAAATAGATCGATCAATAGCTTAAAACAAATAATTTTTAACCTTCAGGTCCTTCAACTTTTGATCCTCAATCACCTTTATCTATCCCTCAGTGAGATTGGTCCCTTTTGCTGCTGCAGTGATCCTAGTTTCCACCAAACTCCAATACTTCTTGGAACGCAAAAAATTCTCCTTAAGCATACTCTAGTGATCATAGTGTCCATCAAACCGTGGGATAGCAGGCTGCATAAAGTTGCTCTCGCTTGTCATGTTATTCTTTCACGCTAATGTATGTGTTGTTGATCAAGCCACGTGATAATGCTTTAATACCAAATGTTATAACCAAGTACAATTGACAAAGAACTTTGCAAAAATAAAAGCACTATAACTCACATATGCAGGAAGAATTATCTTATTGTTAAAGAACCAACATGGCTCATCAAAACAAAAAATGAAATAACAACTCACGACTTTACAATCCTAGAATTGTGGTGCATAACTAATTGCAAAACAGAGAATCACTTGTCCTTTAAGGGTAGGGATTATTACACATGACTTCAAACCATTAAAATCTTGAAAAGAATGAAACATGAACCTTATCAATCTAGGAGATTTTAATAATTTTAACAGAATTTTTAGTGAAGTATATATATATAACACCAGAATTAACTCTTAAATGCCTATAAAACTTTAAAGCTGAATATATTCATCAATTGTTCAAAGTCTTCCCTAGTTTTATTTTATGCATGGATTAATGTTAATATTATAATAATAATGTTATTATTGAATAAAGGAAGATCGGTAGAGATTGACTAGTACTCTCCGAGAAAGCCCGTGGCAACTTGGGATGCACACCGTTCCTTTTGTTTTTTGTTTTTTTGTCGTCAGTCCCAAACCTAACTTAGGAATAGGCTGGCCATATTTAGCTGAAGGAGCTTAGCAGGTTGAGTCTTTCACCAATTCATTGCTGTAGTCCACGCACTCTTTCTCTCTTTGCTCTTGTTTTTTTTGTTATTTTTTGTTTTTTTGAATTGACTCATTGAGACATTAATTGTATATGGTTGAAAGGTAAGTCATGATAAAGAAAGTGGCTACCAATGATGTGTTGCAAATCCAATTTTAACCACAAAGGTCAACCCTTCTCCCTCTATCATTTTCTTTTTTTTCTCCTCCTGCACGTTCTTCTCTCTCTCTCTCTCGCTCAACTCTCAAGTCTCATGTCTTTTTCTTCTATTTTTTCGTGAGCCTTGTTTTTCTGTTGCAACTGCTAGGTTTAACTTCCTCAACTCCCTAGGACCCACATGGCGAACCAAGATTCGACAATGTGGGTTCCCTTTTCTAGCATTCCTTAATCATCATCTCCTTTTCTATTATAAAATCCCTCTCTCTTTCTTCTCAAGTCCTGCAGGCACCATAGCATATTACTACCACTTGCTAGCTACCATCTTGGTTGATTTTCTCTTCTCTGATTTTACTCTCTGTTTGTTTGTTAAATAGATTCTGATATATGGAAGACTTCTCTATTAATCATTCATCAATGAATAAAGCTGTTTCGGTCTCTCCAGCTGAGGAGAGTGGGTGGACATCTTATTTTGAAGATTTCTCTAACCATAAAGAAGAAGATCATAGTTTATGCTCTATTACTTTTGATAGCTCCTCAATGGTTTCTGATGCTGCTTCTTTTCCTCCATGGAAATCATCTCATGCTGTTGCCTGCTCTTCCATCAATGGGGGTTTGCCGAAAGAGTTAACTTTCAAGAAAACAAGAGCCAAGGAAATTTCTCTTGATGATTCCTTGGAGGATACTGCTAGTTCTCCTGTTAATAGCCCCAAGGTTATATTAATGGCTCTCTCTCTCTCTCTCTCTCTCTCTCTCTCTCTCTAAGAAAAAGATCTGAAATAAACTTTTTATTTTAACCATTCCAGTATTTTATCAACAGGTTAGAGATTTGAGACCGATATCAGAGAATCCCACGAAAACAAATGATCAATATTTTAACAGTTCTCTGGTAAACTACTGATTCTCTCGATTTCCCACAAAATCTTCTCTTCTTTTAAAGTTTTCATGGAATAAAATTAGTTTGGTATAATGATCAGTAGTTATATAACATGGGTGAAGTCTAAATAATTGACTTTTGTGATTTTGTAGGGTAATAAAGAAGGCAGTGGTTTAGAGCAATATGCAGAAGGGCTGGAAACAAGTGAAAGATGTGAAATAATCTTCAGTAGTGGGAAGAATGACTGCATAGATTTGAAGAAGAGAGGGTTGTGCTTGGTTCCTTTGTCCATGTTAGTTAACTATCTGGGTTAAACTCATATAATATCTCTCTCTATGTTTCGTGTCCTCCTTGCAGCAGAACTATTAATTATCAAGCTGTCCGAAGGAAATTGTAGTTGATGACCAAGTAATCTATATGTCTATCTCTCTTTCTCCCTCTCTTTCTTTCTTCATCTGTAAAATCTAGTTCAAATCTTCCGTATTGTATATATTCAAGAAACAAAGTAGAAAACAATCTTCAGCAAATTAAGCATATATATGCATGTGAATATTATTTTCATGAGCTTGTAACTTAATTAAATAATACCCAAGTAGTAGAAGGAAAGCCATGTTTAACCCTGTAAAAGGCTATGGTAATATGGTACTTAAATAGGGCCATATTGTCGGAACTCTGAAGCTGTCCTAAATCTGTTCGACAGATGACCTTTGATGCCATTGTACACATTTGTCTACAAAGAAAAGACACCTGTGAAACTTTGATGCTATCATACCTAGCTAGATTGTTAGGGCTGCAATGTGGATAGAGTTTGGACTTCAATGTGAACTCGTGACAGGATGATCACCTGAAGTTTTTGGAGGAAAATTATTATACCTCGAAAACTCCTTCATCAATATTTTGGTTTTTTTTTTTTCAAGTTAGCAGGGAATAATTCTGTTTTAAAACAATTTAGGGGAATGATATAATTTGATTTTGTTGTATTTTTGTAACAAAATACACAGATGCTCAACTCACCATTTCCCTTGAAATCTCTTTTAAAAAACTCATTAAAAAACTCACCATTTCCCTTGAAATCTCTTTTAAAAAACTCATTAATCACTTAGATTTTACCTTTAAAATAACTAAAAATCTAACTTTTTCTATTCTTTAAGCATCATTTAACCTTGTTGTGTTAAAAATCCATGGTTTCCTTTGCTGCTGCCACTATTATCATCATTGCCTATTAATTCATTCTTATAGTTTTATAAGTAAGGTAAACATAATATATTGCTATTAATTTATATTTGGTTTGGTTGAAAACAAATAATTACTTAAGTTGAATTTAAGGTTTATGATGAATTTAATATTTGTTTAATCAATGATAAATTAGTTAAGAATAATTCAATTAGAGTTTATTTGATATAGTTATATATGGAAAAAAAATTGAATTAATGATGAATTAATTATTTCAATTAATTATGTGTTGTGTTTTATTTAGGTTAAGTTGTCGAATTAAAAATTATATATATATTATTGGAACCGGCTAATAATGTAGTTAAATATGCACACAAGTACATGCAATGGAGCATAAATGTGGTTGAATTATAACAAATTACATGTTTCATTAAATTGTTGATAAATTGACGAATTTAGTATTTTCTTTGAATTAAACTAATTTGCTATGAATTTGCGTTTGATTTAATGTAATTGAGCATGAAAATATCAATCGATAAAGTATCATGAATTCTATTTATTTTTTGTTAAGTTTGCTTTAACGTTAAATTTTGATAATTTGATTGAATTTGCTATGAATTTTGCCAATTAGGATTGAGGCAGTGCAATTTAGTTAAAATTATACATTAAATTGACTAGAATCCAATTATTTTTTATACAAAATGTCTAATAACATATTTATGTTATGTTATTACAGTGACAATATTGTTACTGAAGTGAACAATAGTATCACATACAGTAGTGGAAGTAATTTGTTGTTAACTAGTAATTTAGGCATGTCATATATAAAAATGAAAGAAATTATTTGTCATGTACTTGGATGAGTTTATAATGATATTAATGTTGAAATAACTTGGAGGTGTCAAATTGTTGAATAACAAATATTATCATGTACCGATTGTGTATGATGGTAGTCTTAAGACAATGATTGATTCTTTCATTCAAAGTGGTTCGAACCCAAAACCTTACAGTAACCAAAACGGTCTGACTATTTTAGCTACTGTCCAACCGTTTTATCAAATGTCTAACTGTTTCTCAAAACAATTTTCATGAGAATATTACGATTCAAAAACACTATACTTTATTAATGTCATAGTTCAGAACCGCTACATTATTGAAATGTCGTAGTTTTAAGCAACAACATCCTCAAACTATGCTATTTTACCAAAATTATTTTATCTTATACTATTTCGGTATTTAATTATATTTTGAATATTAATTACCCAATTTATCCGAATATTTTAGTTCTGATTATTCTTTCCATCACTTTTATTTTATATTCCCAATAGTTTTAAATTTATTTTTGGAAAGAGAGAGTTGCGTAAATTAATTGTCGTCTGAATCCCCGTAGAGTGCAGCTTTATGTCACAAGAAAGTAAAAACTCGAACATTTCATAGTCTAAACTCTAACCATGAATGATTTTCCTCTGACTGGTCGTACAACTAGAGATAAACCTCTACTATCAGTTTCCACAAACTGACTTGAAATATGTCAGTACCCTTTGATAGATTGATGCCATTGTGATTGTACACATTTGTCTCAACTCTCAACTCTCTACAGATGTGATTGAGGTATAGCCTTCAACTTCATAACTTTATATTAGAATTTCTCAATTATTATTAAATTATTGTGTCAGAGATCACGGTCTTTGTGTCATTTTCTTTACAATTGGAATAAATGATAAATTATTTGAAACAAAAGAAACTTTATGGGCAATTTAAAGGGTCCAAATCATAATTTCAAATATCTTCATGAATACTGTTATGATTGTTTTTTAAAATATTTTTATTTATAAATATATTAGAATAATATTTTTTTTAAAAAAAATAAAAATCAACGTATCAAAATGATCTAAAAACATCAAAATAATATTAATTTTAAAAAAAAATTAATTTTTTTTTAAAATTTTGAAATGCAAGAATAAAAAGAACTAATTAGAAAGCCAATTCAAAAATTAAAAGATTACAGGAGTGCGCGTGTGTATTTTCGGAAGTGTTTTTGCCAAATGTTTTTATGGGAGCTATTTTATTGTTTTAATGGAGAAATCGGAACCATCCAAAAACAAGCAAATTAAAAAAAAAAAAAAAAAACCTGGCAGGTATTCCAGTTATATTGAGGTGTTGTTTGGGCAGGTGGCAGCAAAGAAGGGATAAGTTCATGAAATTCAGTACTGGAAACTTGAAAGCTTCAACGTACCACCTATACCTAAGCTAGAATGGACATTGCAATATCTTCCTTCATAGAAATATCTAATAATAATGATGGTAACAAGAACAGTATTATAATTGATTTGCTACATATTAAAAAAAATAAAATTAACCACACTTTACGATTACTCCAGAGGTACTGAGAAGGTAATTTCAGGTTAATTTTTAAAGTAATTTTTATTTAAAAATATATTAAAATAATATTTATTTTTAATTTTTAAAATTTATTTTTAATATCAGTACATCAAAACAATCTAAAAATATTAAAAAATTAATTTAAAAAAAATATTTTAAAAAAAATTAATAAAATGATAGTTTAAGGTAAAATTAGTCTTTTGTGCAAGCGTAAAATTCAAAGCAGTATAATTAATTAATAGTCAAGCTTTTAGAGTAAATGTCCGTTTGAGAAAGACTTTTTAAAAAATTAATTATTATTTTTAAAAATTTTTAAATTAATATACTAATATCAAAAATAAAATTTAAAAAATATGAAATAATATTATTTTGATATATTTCCAAACAAAAAATATTTGTTAAAAAAAAGTGAAAAGAAATTGAGAACCCATTTTTATGGAAATACATTAATTGAAGGAGTATATAAATATACACACACACATAATTGTATCGGTGTATTGTAATTGTTTAATTTTTTTATATATAATAAAACTACTATCAATATATGCCAACAGCTAGTCAAACAACACCGTTTCAAGATTTCTCATTGCGACGTTCTATCCGTTGACCCCACAGCAAGAAGAAAAATGAATGCAGTCGGCAGAATTTAGCTACACAGTTCTTGACATACATATATTACGTATTTTATAAATAATTACTTTTCATTAATTAGCCGAAGCCTAAATTCCCTGAACCCTAACAAGGTAAAATTATAATTAAATGAATTGAAATTAAAAAGAGACAGAAAAAAGAAAGTGTTAAATATTAATTGATCTCCGCCACCCTCCTGCAGGCCATTCACTTAAATTATTCAGGGAGGGCTGGAAAGGAGAGACCCCTCCATGTGCAGAAGCATTAAAGGCAGGTGTGTCTCAGAGAGAGCTAGCACAGAGTTGTTAAGGACATTCTAATAATAAATTCCTGCATTTAACAATTCCTTCTTGGTTGACTTTTTTTATTTATTTTTTTATTAATACGAATGTTCGGATCATCTGGTGTGTACCTTAACTAATCCTACAGGCCCTGAAGTTAATGACCATATATGCTTCCAGTGACCATCATATTAGCAACCACATGGCTCGAACCTGAAACCACAGAGAAAACAAACTCTTTAATCCCAAATTTTTATCACTAAACCATCTACTAGATGATTACACTTTTATCTTTAACATTCCTCTAGACTATCATTGTATGATTTGTTAAACAATCCTCCCTTCCATTCTTTGTCGTATGGCTATATATTTTGATTAATTAAGATGTTAATGTTGCCATCAATTATTCTCGCTTTGATTGCGTAAACAGCAAAGAATAATATTCATCAAAACTATATGATAAATTATTAATTTTTAGACTTTAATTCATCCTGTTTTCTTAATATGTTTTGGCTCAACAAGAAATGGGAAAGGAAGAAATTAATATTGTGCTCCTTAAAGAATGCTTCCAACTTGTATAATTTATCATGTAAGAGATAAAGGAGAAGGAGAGTTGTTGCTGATGCACCTACTGACGTTTTTAATTATTTATCTTGTTTATTTCATCTTTGGCTTTTGCTTTGGCTTTTGGTGTTACGGAAAATTAAATTGCGTAAGCGTAAAGTAAAGTAGATGAGCTTTGATTTTTCAACTCAAAACAGTAATGCATGGCAGCCATGAAAATCTTTTTAGCTAGCAAAATAAATTTGAAATTAGCGATGAGTTTTTTACTTCTTCGGGTCAAAACAAAGTTAAATTATACAAGAAAAAAAAATTTCGTTATACAAGAAAAATATTTTCTCCATAAAGTTTAATATCACTCATTCTTGCCCGTGATTCAGTCAATATTAATACATATGTTATGAATATTTTTCCTTGTTAATACATATATCAGAGATATATTTTCTTTTTAAAACTATCAGGGCAATATTACATTTTAATCTTTTATTTTCATAAAAAAACTTGTGAGTTATAAATAAATCATGAATCTCTTAACCAAGAAAGGTTTGGAATCTCTATTTTCTACTGCATATTTTTTTCTAGAGTATCTATATACAATATTATTATATTTTCTCTCAAAAAGTCACTGACTTAATCATCGAAGAATTCTAAAATTCACTAAAAATGATCTTTTGCAGGTGTTGGGCACCCTCCTCTAACCACCCGTCTCCAGCCACTTTGGTTAGGGAAAATGAGTCAGATTTTCGGAACCAAAAAATTAGCTGATCATCTAAAACATAAACTTTACCCCTAAACTTCTTGGATTTTTTTTTTATATTATCAATTACCACCCCGTTAGTTAAATAGTTGTGCGTGGGCCTGTCTAATTTTTTTTTAAAAAAAATAGACATATTAGCTAACAACTTAAATATGGATCTTTAGTATAGAATGTTTATTGAATTGGTGAGTTTGTGGGTTGAAGTGTATTTTTTAAAATTTATTTGTTGATTTTTTCTTGGGTCTTATTTGATTTTGAATAATGGATTTGATAATGTGTAAATTAAAAAAGTTTTTTTATATGATTTCAAAACAATATTTACGATTATATTTATATTTTTTAGGGAATGATGTGATGAAACGAAGTCAAAACAATTTTTGAAACTTGTGAGAACACATTAAGTGTTGATAATGTACCAAAACTGCAAGGGTAAATAAAAGCAACCATATTATATTATGCTCACTTACACTAACCATCTATTTAAAAACTATCAAATTAAAATCATGTTTGTTTTTATGTGTCAAAAATATTTTTTAGTGTTTTTAAATTATTTTAATGTGCTGATATCAAATATGATTTTTAAAAAATATAAAAATATTATTTTAATATATTTCTAAATAAAAAATATTTTAAAAAACAATCATTATTATACTTTTAAACTACTGTCCTATAAGAGGGAAGCTACCTTGCATGAAATTAATGCAATGGGATCAGAATGGAGTCTTATTTGGAGATGGGCCACCACCACCGTCTGATTAATCCTATCCCTTTTAACAGTTTGTAGATGACTTATGCATCCATTCATCCTAAAGCTACATTGGAAACATAATTACCCTTAAATATGCGTATAAGTTCCAATTTTAATCATGAATGTACTCTGCATGTAAAATGTTTAAGTCAGCATCATAGAATTATGTGATGTTAACTATTGTATTTACGGCCTAAAAAGCAATTTACTATAGTTATTGATGATGTGTTCGGCAATCAAAAGCTAGTTTGTTTTTTTTGTTATAAAAATGTTTTAAAAGTTTAATTTTTTATTTAATTTTATTTATTTATTTATTTGATATTTTTAAATCGTTTTACTATGCTACTATTAAAAATAATTTTTTAAAAAAGTTTTAAAAAATATTATTTTGATGTATTTCTGAGTGAAAAACACTTTGAAAAACAATTATTTTCATACTCTCAAACAGCCCAGAAAATCAAAATGACACTACTTGGATTGTTGTATTATAACAATATATAATACATAACAAATTGATAGGATAACCATTAGAATCCTATTAAAAGACATTTTTTTGAGCTAATCTCTCTTCGAAAAGATTAGGGGCTTGAGTTTGGTGATCAATCACATGAGTTAACTACCACTAGTGATGTGATTTGAATTCCTTTTGGAGTGGTAGATCACATGTCTTAATTATATCATTAAAAATAATCAACTTGGTTCATCGAATTTTTTTCCTCTTTTTTTCTTCAAAAAGGTTGGTATCATTTTACCTTCTTTCACACCATAAATACCTTTATGGTGTCTCTAAAGGGACCCCTTTAAATTGAGATGTCTACTTAAGATCTCGTGTTCAAGTTTTACATGAAATTTGATGGAAATTTAGAAATTATGAGAGGACGTTGTTAGCATTTCTATGGAAGGAAAAAAAGAAAAAACCTTCAAAACAGGATCACCACACAAAAATTTTAATTCAAAATTTTATTCTTGAATATTTTTCTTTTCAAGTAGTTTGTTTTTTTAAAAGATTTAAAACTCCTTAAATAAATCTAAAAATTGATGTAAACAAATTAGAAAACTCAAAATTAAAAAAATAATAATAATAAAACCTATACAAACTAAAAAAATCCTCAAAAAAATAACAAAACTAGCTTGAATAACACATGTTGAGTCTAATTTGGAGGTCTTTCGGATCTCAAAAGATTATAGTAAGCTGACCCTTTATTGAACATGATTAAATTATCGGATCAAAAATTACAAGTCAATTTATCAAACCAATTACTCCACGCTACCCGAACCTCTTTCTTAACTCAGTCTTATTATATGGATCCATAAATATTCCTCAAATTATTCATATCTTTTTTTTTTTTGGATTCGAGGAAACCCCACCTCTCGAAAAGCGCATTTTGTGGACCCAGATGAGTGGGTAAAACCCCGACTGTCTCAGGCTCTTACAAGAGGTGCACGCCCTGACTCGAACTCGAGACCTGCTGTGCAGATCTCAAGCCCTTTGCCATCACGCTACGCCCCTTGAGGACTCATATCCCCAATTATCACATCACAGATCAACATATGATTGATCTGAAACATCTACGTCACTCATTCTCAATCCAAATCCACCGTAAAACATCTAA
>Ga0307515_10016654_pt1 | contig 13444 bp, 9 predicted proteins | sample 17_EM_MG_FD_194513 | JGI IMG/M metagenome (GOLD analysis project Ga0307515, IMG submission 194513) | Populus trichocarpa ectomycorrhiza microbial communities from riparian zone in the Pacific Northwest, United States - 17_EM | ecosystem: Host-associated > Plants > Roots > Unclassified | place...
TGGCAGCAGCTTCTGCAAGGCCTTCATCGGCGACGACGGTTGCCACACCTGCGTCAGCCACCCGCCGGGGCCGAGGCCCGGCACGGCGTTGCCACCGATGGGCGTGACGACGGCAGAGCCACCGCCGGCGAGCACGGCCTTGTCGGCGTAGCTGCCGATGATGGCCACGCGCTTGGGCGCTGCGCTCGGGGCAAGCGGCAGCACGCCAGCTTCGTTCTTCAGCAGCACGAGCGACTGCTCGGCGGCCGTCTGCGAGATCTGCGCATGGGCCGCGTAGTCGATGGGGCCGGGCTTGAGCGGGTGATCGACCACGCCCTTGTCGAACATCGCCCACAGGATGCGCCGGGCCATGTCGTCGATGCGGGCCAGCGGCACGGCACCGTCATCGACGGCGTCCCGCAGCGGCTTGGCAAAGTAGGGCACCTTGTCGAAGGGAAAGCCGGACTGCTGGTCCAGCCCGCCGTTGGCGTCCTGCACGGTCGAGTGCACGGCGCCCCAGTCGGACATGACATAGCCCTTGTAGCCCCAGTCGCGCTTGAGCACCTGGTTCTGCCACTTGTCGTTCTGGCAGGCGTAGACGTCGTTGATGCGGTTGTACGAGCACATCACCGAGCCGGGGCTGGACTTCTCGATGGCAAGCTCAAAAGCTAAGGCGTCACTCATGCGCATCGCGGGCTCGGAGATCTGCGCGCTGACGATGTTGCGGCCGGTCTCCTGCGCGTTGATCAGGTAGTGCTTGACCGTCGAGATGATGTGGTTGGCCTGCACGCCGCGGATCAGCCCGGCGCCCATCTCGGCGGCCAGCAGCGGGTCTTCGCCGGTGTATTCGAAGTTGCGGCCGTTCAGCGGCTCGCGCGCCAGGTTGACGCCGCCCGCCAGCATGACGTTGAAGCCCGACAGCCGCGCCTCCAGGCCGATCATCTTGCCGCCGGCCTCTGACACGCGCGGGTCCCAGCTGGCGGCGGTGGCCAGGGACGAGGGCAGGGAGGTGCGTTCCAGGTAGGGGTTGCGCACGCCGATGGAGGCGTCGGCCTGGTACTGGGCCGGGATGCCCAGACGCGGGATGCCGGGGATGTAGCCGGCCGAGCCCGGGATGACCTTGGCGGCGACTTCCTTGGCGTTGACGCCGGGGATGATGGTGCTGTCCACCTGCGCGAGCTGGTCGCCCGACGCATAGCCGAACAGCAGCAGCAGCTTCTCGTCCAGCGTCATGGCCTTGAGCAGCAGCTCGGTGCGCTGCGTGGACGTCCTGGCCTTGTCCATCCAGGGTTGGGCGTCCGCAGCGAGCAGCGGCGCCGCCGCGGTGCAGAGCGCCATCGTCACAGCGGTGGCTACCAGGGAAGCGTGCATTGATTTCATGGCGAGAGGCGCTCCGCCGCAGATGCGCGGCAGCGCTTTCAAGAGCTGAGAAGGCGGGCGGACTCTACAGGGTCGGCGGCGTAGTCGGCTCCTGCGCTGCGTGCCGTTCCACGCGGCCGTCGGCATGCCGGGCGAAGCGCTCGTCACCGTCGCCGTGGACGGGCGCAGCGTCGGGCCAGGGCCAGCCACCAAACTCGGTGCGCCGGTAGTCCTCGAAGGCCTGCCGCAGCTCCTGCTCGGTGTTCATGACGAAGGGCCCGTACTGGGCCACCGGCTCGCCGATGGGACGGCCTTGCAGCATCAGCAGCTCGGCGGGCTCTGCGCCGTTGACCAGGTTGATGGCGGCTCCCGCATGCAACTCGATGGCGGACTTCACGTCCACCGCCTGGCCGTCGACGCTGAGGCGTGTGCCGGCAAAGAAGTAGAGCTTGCGGCGCGTGCCTTCACCGGCCGCCGCCGGCAGTTGCCATTGCGCGCCGGGCGCCAGGCGCAGCGTCCAGATGGCGACGTCTGAATGCAGCCGCGAGGCCCACGAGTCCGGCGGCGGCGCGAGCGGCTGGGCCGCACCACCGGGTACCGGCAGTGCGCCGGCAATGCAGACGACCTCCGTGGCGCGCCCCTCGGCGTCGACGAAGCGGTGCTGCGGGATGTCCTGCGACCAGAACATCGTGAAGTGCGGCTCGACCATCTTGCTGTCGGCCGGCAGGTTGAGCCAGATCTGGAACAGCTCCAGCGGGTTGGGCCGGCCGGTGTGCAGCAGCGGGAACATCTCGGCGTGGACGATGCCCTTGCCGGCGGTGAGCCACTGCACGTCGCCGCCGCCGAAGCGTGCGCCGGCGCCGAGCGAGTCGGCGTGGTCGATGCGGCCCTGGCGCACGATGGTCACCGTCTCGAAGCCGCGGTGCGGGTGAGCGGGGAAGCCGGGCACCTGCTGGCCGTGGTACATGCTCCAGCCGTCCTTGCGCGAGAAGTCGGAGCCGATCTGGCGGCCCGCCAGCAGCGCCGCGTCCGGCCCGTAGCGGCCGTTGCCGCGCGGGTAGGCGTCGTCGTGGTGGACGCAGAACAGGAAGGGATCGAGGGTCTCCCAGGGGAAGCCCAGGGGAGCGATGGAGACGATGGAAGGAGGCAGCATGGCGAGGTCCGGTCACGGCCGCGTGGCGCGGCACGAAGGGCTCCGACGCTAACGCGAGTTGGCAGCCTTTGCAGGCCCTGCGCTATTGCGCCACCAGCCTTGGCGCATCGGTTGGGCCCTCACAATTGCCGCCAATAACTAACTACAGGGAGACACGGCATGCCTCACGCCCGGGTAGCACAGCCTTTTTCCGCACGGATGCTCGCCGCCTGCGCGCTGGCCCTGGCCCCGCTGCTCGCCAGCGCGGCGGAGCCGGCCGCGCGGGTGCTCAGCTTCAGCCCGCAGGGGCAGGTACCGGGCGCGGAGCAGGTCAGGGCCACGTTCAGCGAGCCCATGGTGCCTATGGGCAAGGTGGCCGCGCCGGGGCCGTTCGACGTGGACTGCGGGCTGGCCGGCAATGTGCACTGGGTGGATGACCGCACTTGGGTAATGGACCTGAAGGACCAGGCGCGTGACGGCCGGGCCTGTGAGTTCCGCATCAAGCCCGCGCTGAAGTCCCTGGCCGGGCATGCCGTGGGCGAGCCGCTGGCGTTCCGCTTCCAGCTGCCGGCGTTGACCGATGAGATGAAGCGCTACGTCGCGAACGTTGTTCCCCACCACGGCGCGGCCTGGGTCGCGGAAGACCAGGTCTTTCTGCTGCGCTACACCCATCCCCTGGGCGGCACCCCGACCGACGTGCGCTGCGAGGCGCCGGGCCAGCCCGAGGCGCCGGCCATCCACCTGCCGACCGAGGTTCGCGACGGGCTGAAGCAGCAGGCCAGCTGGATGTGGGAGGCGCCCGACCGCCTGGAGGCGGTGCGCTGCCCCTTTGCGCTGGCGCCCGGGAGGCCCGTCACGCTGCGGCTGGTGCGCCCGACCTTGAAGCCCCATGAGCTGAGCTTCACCGCTCGCGCGCTGCCTGCCGTGACCGTGGCATGCAGCCGCCCGCAGCCCGACGGCGACTGTGCAGCCAATTTCCCCATCGCCCTGGAGTTCAACGCGGCGATGCCTGAAGCCCTGCTTCGCGAGATCAAGCTGGACGTGGGGCAGGGCTTGCGCCCCGGCACGGTGACCGTCCAGCCGGCCACGCTGACTTCCGGCGCCAGCAGCAGGGTCACTTTCGACGGCGGTTTGCAGCCCCGGGCGGAGTACCGGATCCGCTGGCCGGCGCAGGACTTCGTGGACGACGCGGGCCGCAAGCTGGCGCGTGACGGCCGGCCCACCAGCATCAAGACACTGCCTGCGCTGGGGCTGGCGTACTTTCCGCTGCCCATGGTGTCGATCCGGGCGCTTCAGGCCGACAACGCGGTCCCGGTCTTCCTCCAGGGGGCGGCCCCGCAGCCGGTCATCCGCGAAAAACTCATCGGGGCCGGCGACGGCGGCGAGGCGGCAGACAAGCTCATCCTGCAGAGGATGGGGTTGCTCGGCGCCGGTGAGGGCCCGCGCCACTACTTCTCGATGCCCGACGCCTGGCGCCCGCGCGGGCAGGTCGCTCCGCCCCTGCTGGGCGACGCCGCCGCCATCCCGTTGCAGGCCGTGGAGGCTGCGGCCTCTCCCGAGTCTCGCCGTGGGCGGGTGGCGCTCAAGGGCGCGGGCCTGCATCTGCTGGAACTGCAGGCGTTCGCCGTCCAGGGCAATGCCGTCCCCGTGTACGACAGCGTGGCCGTGTTGCTGACGCGGCTGGCCGTGCACTTGAAGGTTGCCGAGACCAACAGCGCCGTGTGGGTGACGCAGCTGGACGATGGCGCCCCGGTCGCTGCGGTGGACCTCAGCGCCTATGACTGCCGCGGCATCCTCGTCTGGCGGGGCCGCAGCGATGCGGACGGCCTGGCGTCCATCGACCGCAGCGCGCTCGCCCGTTGCAACGACCCTCTCGGTGCCGGCGTGACGGTCATCGCCCGGCACACCTGGCCCGACGGCGAGCGGGATGTCTCGGTCGCCAACAGCCGCTGGACGGGCCTGCTCGACGCCGCCAGCTACGGCGTCCACCAAACCTGGGACAGCTCAGTCATCCGGGCGCATACCGTGCTGGACCGCAGCTTGTTCAAGCCGGGCGAGACGGTGTCGATGCGGCACGTGGTCCGGCGGGAGAACACCGCCGGGCTGGCCGCGGGCGGGCTTCCCCGCAGCGCGACGATTGTTCATCTCGGTTCAAGCAAGACATGGACCGTTCCGCTGCAGGAGATCGCGCCCGGCGAAGGCCTCTCCCGCTTCGAATTGCCCGGTGATGCGCCCTTGGGCAGCTACGAGGTGGTTCTGAAGCTCGGCGAGGGTTCGTCGTTGGACGTTACAGACTACGACACGGCCCAATTCGCCGTCGAAGCCTTTCGCCTGCCCGGCATGCTGGGCGCCATCCAGGCGCCACGGCTGATCTTCGGCGCGGCACCACCGCTGCAGCTGGGCCTGCATCACGCCGACGGCGGCGCGGCGCAGCACTGGCCCGTCACGCTGCGGGTCTATGCCCAGGCGCAGGGGTATCGCAGGCCCGATCTGCTCGATGGCTACACGGACATGCCGGCCTTCCTCAACGAACCGGCCGCAGCGGAGCCTGAGCCGGATCAGCTTCTGCTGGACACGCAGTCGTTGCAGCTCGACGCCCAGGGCCATGCGCAGGCCACGCTGCCCGCGCTGCCCAGGCGCGCACGGCCCTATGTGCTGCGTGCCGAACTTAGCTACCAGGACCCCAACGGCGAGGCCCAGACCGTGTCGCAGCGCTTTGACGTGCTGCCCAGCCTGCTGACGGTCGGCGTCCGCACGAGAGGCTCTGTCGCGGTCCTGCGGCCGCTGGAAGTGCACAGCCTGGTGCTCGACGAGAACGGGGTGCGGCGCAGCCGGCAGCACGTCAGCGTGAGCGCCAAGCGCAAGGACGGCTACGGCTCCGGCCCGGTCGAGGACCTGGGCGAGGTCTGCAAGGGCCTGACCGATGACAAGGGCGAGCTGGTGTGCGGCTTCATGCCCCGCAAGGCCGGGCGGTACCAGTTCGAGGCGACCGCAGCGGACGCGGACGGCAGGGTGGCCGCCGCCCGTGGCGAGCCCGGCTTTGTGCAGCAGCAGCACCTGCTGGCTGGCCCGCTGTTTGTGAACGCCGACAAGGCCCTGTATCGCGAGGGTGAAACGGCCAGCATCGCGGTCTCCAGCCCCTTCAAGCGGTCGCGCGCGTGGCTGACGATTGAGCGCCGGGGTGTCCTGGAGTCCCGCGTGCTCAGGCTGGACGCGGCGCAGGCCAACATCCCGTTGCGCATTCGCCGCGAGTGGGCGGGCAATGTATCGGTCTCGCTGCTGGCGCTGGATGCCGAGGCGGGGGCGATGCCTGCGGCCGTGGCCACGGGCATCACCGAACTGATGGTGTCCACCGAGGCCCATGCGTTGCGGGTCAGCCTCGCGCCCGACCGGGCGCGCTACCAGCCCGGCGACACCGCCCGGGTCCGCATCCACGTCGCGACGGCGGACGGCAAGCGGCTGCCCGCAGCGCGCAAGCTCAGCTTCGTGGCGGTGGACGAGGCGCTGCTGAGCCTGAAGGGCAACCCGAGCTGGCAGTTGCTGGCCCGGATGCAGGCCCCCCGCCTGCACAACGTGTACACGACCAGTGGCCTGGTCATGAACCCCGCAGTGGACGAGCGAGGCATGCTGCGCTCGGCGGAGGCCATGCTCATGTACATCCTCAGGCGCCCGCCTGCCGAGGCCACGGGGGTCGTGCCTTACGCCTTGCAGTCGGCCCAGAAGATCAAGCAGGACCGTACGCCGGAGGACGTGTATCCCGAGGTATTGCAGCGTGTGGTCGGGGAAGTGGTGGTCACCGGCTCGCGCCGCGCCGCCACTGACGCGCCGCCGCCGCCGGCCCGCACCCTGCTCGGCTCCCTGCTGTACTGGCGGGCCGACGTGCCCGTCGACGACAACGGCGACGCCGTCGTGACCTTTCCCATCAAGGACGGGCTGAGCCGTTTCCGGCTGGTGGCGGTGGTCAGCGCCGGCAGCGACGACTTCGGCACCGGCGCGGCCCACCTGGACGTGATGAAGGACCTGCAGCTCACCGCCGGCCTGCCGCCGCGCGTCCGCGATGGCGACCGGTTTGCGGCCTTGGTGACAGTGCGCAACACGTCCGCCGGCCCCATCACGCTGGACGCCAGCGCCGGCCTCGCCGGCCAGGCCGCGCTGCCGGCGCAGGCCCTTCGCCTGGCCGCGGGTGAAGCGCGTCAGCTCAGTTGGGAGGTTCGCGTGCCCACGGGGGCCCAGGCCTTGAACTGGCGCTTCACCGCGAAGGAGCGCGGCCGTGCCGGCCGGCAGGACGTGCTGGAGACCACGCAGCAGGTCGAACCCGCCGTGCCCGTGACCGTGCAGGCCGCCACGCTGGCCCAGGTCAACGGCAGCTTTGACGTGCCGGCGTTCGGCTTCGACGGCGCCGGGGCCGTACCCGGCACCGCTCGCGTGGCCGTGCAGTTGCTGCCCTCGCTGGCCGGCCAACTGGGCGGCGTGCAGGCCTGGCTCGCCAGCTACCCCTACCGCTGCCTGGAGCAGAGCGTGTCACGCGCCGTCGGCATGCATGACCGCAAGGCCTGGGATGCGGCCATGGCGGAGCTGCCGCGCTACCTCGACGAAGACGGCCTGGCCAACTACTTCCCGCCCGAGTCCATCGCCGCGCGGCTCGGCAGCGACACGCTGACCAGCCATCTGCTGGATCTGGCCGACGCGTCGGGCTGGCCCATTCCCGAAGCCGAGCGCAAGCGCATGCTGGCCGGGCTGGAAGGCTTCGCGGCAGGCCGCATCAAGCGCGCGTTCTGGGCGCCCCGGGATGACGGCTTGGCGCGCCGGATCGCCGCGCAGGCGACGCTCGCCCGCTACCAGCGGCTCGCGCCTGGGCAGGTCGACGGCATCCGCGTCGACCCCGATGAGTGGACCACCCGCATGCTGATCGACTGGCTGACGGTGCTGAGGAAAACCGATGCGCAGCCTGCCCTGCAAGGTGCGGCCGCGAACGCGCTGCGCGCCCGCCTCAGCTACCAGGGGCGCCGCATGGTCTTCTCCACCGAGACCCGCGACTACTGGTGGTGGCTGATGAGCCACGGCGACGTGGACGCCGCGCGCCTGCTGCTCGCCGTGGCCGACCTGCCCGACTGGAAAGCCGACCTGCCGCGCCTGCTGACCGGCCTGCTGAGCCGCCAGCAGCAGAACGGCGCCTGGGCCACCACCAACGCCAGCGCCTGGGGCACGCTGGCCGTCGATGCCTTCGCCCGCCTGCTGGAGCCGGTACCCGTGGCCGGCAAAACCCGCGTCACGCTGGGCCAGCAACGCATGACGCTGAGCTGGAACGAGCCCGGCAGCAAGTCATTCGACGCCCCCCTGAGCAAGGCCACCGACGCGCTGCACATCCGGCATGAAGGCGCGGGCGCGCCCTGGGCCTCGGTGGAGGTGCGCGCCGCCGTACCGCTGACGGCGCCGCGCTCAGCCGGCTACGGCGTCAGCCGCAGCATCACCCCCATGCAGCAGAAGGTACCGGGGCAATGGCATGTGGGCGACATCGCGCGTGTGCGCCTGAGCATCCATGCCCAGGCCGACATGAGCTGGGTCGTGGTGGACGACCCGGTGCCGGCCGGCGCCAGCATCCTGGGCAACGGCCTGGGCCGCGATTCCGCCGCCGCCCAGGCCGGCGAGCAACGCACGGGCAATGCCTGGCCGCTGTATCAGGCGCGCGACTTCACGTCGTTCAAGTCCTTCTACCGCCACGTGCCGCGCGGCGACTTCAGCCTGGAATACACGATCCGCCTCAACAACCCCGGCCAGTTCACCTTGTCTCCCACCCGCGTGGAGGCGATGTACGCGCCGGAGGTGTTTGGCGAGGCGCCGAACGCGGTGTTCGGAATCGAGCCGTGAGGCAGGGCCTTGCGCCACCGGGCTACTGCGCCACCAGCTCCACGCGCCGGTTCCTGGCGCGCCCGGCGTCGTCGCCATTGCCGGCTACCGGTGCCAGGCTCGCCAGGCCCTTGGGCATGACGCGCTTGGCGTCGACCTTGTAGGGAGCCGCCGTGAGCGCCGCGACCACGGCCTGGGCGCGGGCCAGGCTGAGCTTCTCGTTGGACTCGAAGCCGCCGACGTTGTCGGTGTGGCCGACGATCCAGGCCTTCAGCGCCGGCTGGCTTTTCAGCAGCTCGGCCATGGCTTCGAGCTGGGCCTTGGACTCCGGCTTGAGCTCGGTCTTGCCGGTGTCGAAGAACAGGCCCGTCAGCGTGACGCGGCCTTCTGCCACCAGGCCGGCCTGCAGCGCGGCCGGGTCCACGGTGACCTGGCCGGTCTCCATGGCCTTGGGTTCGATGATGGTCAGGTAGGTGGCGACCAGGCCCGTCGTCGCGTTGGCGGCCAGCGAGTTGTAGAGCAGCACGTGGGCCTCCTGCCCGGGCTTGCCCAGCGTGCCGACGAGCATGCGGCCGTCCTCGGGCGACAGGGCCGAGGTCAGGCTGTAGCGGCTGCCGGTGGGCGTCTCGACATCGCCCTTGGCCCAGGTCATGCCCTTGTTGGGCTCGCTGGCCTTCCACCAGGCGAAGTAGAGGTTGTCGCACTTGCTTTCGCACGAGAAGCGCTTCTTGAAACCGGCGGCGTTCAGCGCCTGCTCGTAGTTGCGCCACACCTCCAGCGCCGCTTTGCCACGCGGCGCGATGTAGAGGGTGCGCGTGACCTTGCCTTCGAGGTTCAAGGGGTCCTTGAACTGGCGTCCGTCGCCCTTGGCCATCTCGGCGCTGGCGGGCAGAACGGCGGCGTCCCAGTTGGAGACGCTCTGGCCGGCCAGCCAGGAGCCGGCGAAGCGCTTGATGAGGGGATGGTCGCTGGCGCCGGGCAGGTCGACGACGGGCTTGTCGGCCGCGAACGCGGAAGCGTGGGCGGCCAGGGCCAGCAGGGCGGTAGCGAGGCGGGTGGTGTTGGTCATGGGCGCAGGAGGCTGCGTTTTGGGAGGCGCCATGTTCACGCAGCCCATGACCCCGCCCGCCGCTCGGGCGCCTGCAAACGTGGGAGATCCAGCCCCTATCGGCTGGCCAATTCGTAACGAAGTTCGACGCAGGGCTCGCCGCGGAATTCCGTGTCGATCTGCTGGACGAGCGGCGCGCCCAGGCGCTCCAGAAGCCGGATGCAGGCGGTGTTGCGCGTGTCCGTCTGGGCGTGGATGCGCGCGACCGCCGTCTGGTCGAACACCAGGGCGACGGCCTCGCACACGGCGGCGCTGGCGATGCCCTGGCCCTGGGCGGCGCGGGCGAGCGTGAAGCCGAACTCGGCCTCGTCGCCATCGCCGCTGACGTAGACCCCCAGATCACCGAGCAGTTGGCCCGTCAGCTCGTCGGCAATGCCGAGCTGCGTCCACTCGCCCGGCTGGAAGAGCGGCGCGGCGGCCATCCCGTTCAGGAAGGCCAGTGCCTGGGCGTCGGACTTGGGCGTCCAGCCCTGCCAGCGGCCTACGTCGGGATCGTTGCGGTAGGCCTGGAAGGCGGGCAGGTCGGTGGCTTCGAGGCGGCGCAGCTTCATACCAATTCCTGCTCGGGGCTGCGGTAGTGATAGCGGTAGGCGAAGACGAAGCCCATGCGCGTGTAGAGGCGCTTGGCGACCTCGTTGTCGCTGCCCACCTGCAGATAGGCCTGGCGCGCGCCTTGGGCATGCGCGAGGGCCAGCAACGCACGGCACAGGCGGTCGGCATGGCCCTGGCGCGGGACGGCCGAGGCGATGTCGTAGAGGCCGACGATGTCGCCATCGACGACCATCTGGCCGCAGGCGAGCAGCGCGCCAGTGGCGTCGTTGAGTGCGAAACCCTGGTAGGTGACTGGCGCGTTAGCGATGCGTTCGGCGTGGGCGGCGATGGCCGTCGCCGACGAGCCTCGCAGCGTGCCGACGAGGGTGGCGTAGGCCGTCGCATCGAGGGCCTGGAGGGCGACGGGAGTGGGCTCTGGGGTCAGCGAGTCCAGCACCATCACATCGGCCGCATCGAACACGCCCCAGCCTTTGGCGGCCAGCCGCGCGTCCAGGTCGGTGGGCTGGCTCCAGGGCGTCACGCGCACGGCCAGCGGCAGGCCGGCGGCGTCGTAGGCCTGCTTGCAGCGGGCCAGCAGGTCGTCAAGCGGCAGGCTGCCCTCGCGCAGCGCGTTGATGCAGCGCGAGCGCTTGGCCTTGCCCGGCGACAGGCGGATCAGCCAGCCGTCGATGTCGGCCTGCTGGGGTGGCGCGCTGGCGTCGAGGCCGGCGAGTTCGGCGCGGAGGGCGAGGGTGTCAAGCATGCTTGACAAGCAGGGCTGATGGGTCGCGCCACACGCAGCGCCACTCCGGCAGCGCCACGCCGCCGAAGGGTGGTGCCACGCTTTGCTCGGCGAACTCGGCGCCCATGCGGGCGTAGAAGCGCTTGGCGGGTTCGTTGGCGTCGAGCACCCAGAGGAAAACGGGCTCGGTGTGCTCGGGGCCTAGCTGCTTGGCCACGGCCTGCAGCAACTGGCGACCGATGCCGCCGCCCTTGTGTTCGGGGTGGACGTGCAGGTTGTCGACCAGCGTGCCCCAGACGGGGTCGTGGTGCAGCAGCACGTAGGCGAAGCCGATCATCTGGCTGGCGGCGTCTTCGGCCACGACGCCAAAGGCCGGCGCCGTGGCCGGGCCCAGCAGTCGTTCGCGCCAAACGGCCTGGCGGTCGGCGACGACGTGGTTGTCGAGGAAGTCGTCGGGCAGCATGCCGCGGTAGGCGCTGCGCCAGCTGGTGGCGTGGAGGGCGGCGACGGCATCGGCGTCGCCAGAGGCCATCGCGCGCATCGTGTACTGCGGCGGGTTCATTTCTCAACCACTTCAGGCGCTACGACCTCTGTTGCGCTATCGCAGCGACCCTCGCGGCAGTGAGTGGCTTTCAGTTCCAGCACCAAGCCCCCACTTTCTGCCTTCGCCGTGAACGCACAGCTGTTGTGAGGCATCGAGGCAAGCGCCGCGTCACCTGCGTGCAGAACGAAGTGAGGAGGCTTGGTCAGCCGCTCGGGTGTGGGCAACGGCTTCTGGCCCACCCGCACGCGGTCCTGCGACTCCCTCAAAAATCGTTCGCTTTCTGATCTGTAGTTGTCAAAGGTCTTGGTGCCGTCACTTCTGGTTATGTTGATGCCCCAACCCCAATTTGCGTAGACGGTCAGCCCAGACGGGTTCTCACCCTCTACGTGAGGTTGTGTGGTCACTCGGTTGACGTAGCAAATGTGGTCACGTGCTTGAGCACCGAGCGGAATGACAAGCCCCACCACCAGCAGCGCCCGTCTCATCGCATCGTCTCGATCCGCCCCACCATCTCCTTGGCGAACTCCACAAACGCCACCGCGCCCTTGGAACTGGGGTCGAACACGACGCCCGGCAGCCCGTAGCTGGGCGCCTCGGCGAGCCGCACATTGCGCGGGATGACGGTGTCGAAGACCTTGTTGCCGAAGTGGGTCTTGAGCTGGTCGCTGACCTGCTGCTGGAGCGTGATGCGCGGGTCGAACATGACGCGCAGCAGGCCGATGATCTGCAAATCTGGGTTCAGGTTGGCGTGGATCTGCTTGATGGTGTTGACCAGGTCGGTCAGGCCTTCCAGCGCGAAGTACTCGCACTGCATGGGCACGATGACACCGTGGGCGCAGCACAGACCGTTCAGCGTCAGCATGGACAGCGACGGCGGGCAGTCGATGAGGATGAAGTCGTAATCCGGGCCGGCGTCGGCCAGCGCGGCCTTGAGCCGGGCCTCGCGGCGCTCCAGCGCGACCAGGTCGACCTCGGCGCCGGCCAGCTCGCGGTTGGCGCCGAGCACGTCGTAGCCGGCCTTCTCGGCGCGCATCCTGGCCTCGGGCAGGGTGGCGGATTCCAGCAGCACGTCGTAGACGGTCAGCTCCAGCTTGCGCTTGTCGATGCCGGACCCCATGGTCGCGTTGCCCTGTGGGTCCAGGTCGACGACGAGGACGCGCTGGCCGATCTGCGCCAGGCCGGCGGCGAGGTTGACGGTGGTGGTGGTCTTGCCGACGCCGCCCTTCTGGTTGGCGATGCAGAAAATCTTGGCCATGGGTTCCAGTTCTCGGACTGCCGGCATCGTACCGGGGAGAGGGCGGGCCGACCCTCGGGCGCGACCCGTGAAGTGACTCAGCGGGGCCGCATCCAGATGATGCAGCGCTGGGCGTCCAGGCCCGGGACGGCCAGTTGTTCCACGTGAAACACGTCCACGTCGGCCGGCAGCGCGGCGATCTCGTCGGCCGGGTGTTGGCCCTTCATGGCCATCCAGACGGCGCCTTCTTTCAGGTGCTGGCGGGTCAGGCTGGTGAAGTCGATCAGTGAGGCGAAGGCGCGGGAGGTGATGACGCCGAACGGTTCGGCCGTCATCGCCTCGACGCGACTGTGCACGCCATGCAGGTTTGGTAATTTCAGCTCGGCCGCGACCTGCTGAATGAAGGTGGTCTTCTTGGCGACGGCGTCCACGCAACTGACGTCGGTGCCCGGGCAGCAGATGGCGATGACGACGCCCGGCAGACCACCACCCGCGCCCACATCCATAAGTCTGTCCGGCGCGCCGTGGCGCAGCAGCGGCACGATGACCGAAAGGCTGTCCACCAGGTGGTGGCTCAGCATTTGCGCCGGGTCGCGCACGGCGGTCAGGTTGTAGACCTTGTTCCACTTCTGCAGCAGGGCCAGGTAGGCCAGCAACTGGTCGAGTTGGGCGTCGCTGAGGTTCAGGCCGAGTTTGCGGGCCGCGCTTGCTAGCGTGTCCTTCATGCAGCTTCATCCACAACGGCGGTCTCGGCCGTGAACCCCTTGAACTTGCCCTTCTTCAGGTGCACCAGCAGCAGCGAGACGGCGGCCGGCGTGATGCCGGAGATGCGCGAGGCCTGGCCCAGGGTCTCGGGGCGGTGCTTGTTCAGCTTTTGGCGCGCCTCGAAGGAGAGGGCGTGGACGAGGCCGTAGTCCAGATCGTCGGGCAGCTTCAGGTGCTCGAAGTGGGCGGCGCGGGCGACGTCG
>Ga0307515_10016655_pt1 | contig 13443 bp, 11 predicted proteins | sample 17_EM_MG_FD_194513 | JGI IMG/M metagenome (GOLD analysis project Ga0307515, IMG submission 194513) | Populus trichocarpa ectomycorrhiza microbial communities from riparian zone in the Pacific Northwest, United States - 17_EM | ecosystem: Host-associated > Plants > Roots > Unclassified | place...
TCGGCGTCGACGTTGATCGCCACCTGGCCCTTCTGGAACGCGTTGTCCGCGCTGAACTCGTCGCCCAGGCCGGCCCGGAACTTCTGCAGGTTGTCGTAGCCGTACCAGTCGACCAGGTTCTTCTGCCAGGTCATCAGCGTCTTCCAGGCCGGGTCGGTGCCGACCGCCGACTTGCCGTCGGCGGTGAGCCACTTCGCGCCGACGGCGGGGGCCAGGTGCGCGGCGGCGTTCTCATAGAAGTCGAAGAGCGGCAGGAAGCCGACCGTCTTCAGCGAGCCGTCCTTGTTCTTGACGGTGAGCTTCTTGGCGTCCTCGGTGAGCTCGTCGAGGGTCTTGGGCGGGCCGGCGATGCCGGCCTTGGCGAACAGGTCCTTGTTGTAGAAGATCCCGTACGCGTCGGCGAGGAACGGCATGGCGCAGCGCTTGCCGTCGAACTCGGTGTAGGAGCGCGTGGTCGCGTTCAGCTGGGAGAGGTCCACATTGTCCCGTTTGATGTACTGCGCCAGATCGACCCACGCGCCGGACGAGCAGAACTTGCCCACGATGTCGGTGGAGTAGGAGAGCCCGATGTCCGGCCCGTTGCCGGCGCCGATCGCCTGGGTCATCTTCGAGTCGTCCTGACCCGCCTTCACCGTCACCTTGATGTTCGGGTGGGTCGCGGTGAAGTCCTTGATCACCGTGTCGATGGCGGCCGCCTCGCGCTCGGTGAAGAAGTGCCACAGCTCGACCGTGCCGGACACCTCCGTACCCTTCTCGGCGATTTTCTGTTCCTTGGGCGCCGGGGTGCAGGCGGCGGTCAGCAGCAGCGCGGCAGCGGCGGCGATGATCGATTTTTGGGCATGGGGTATCCGCTTGTTCACGGCGCGGGGTCCTCTCAGGGGTGGTGCGGCAGGGTAATCAGGCTTGGTTGTCGCGGATCGAGGCGATCAACGCCTCGCGGACGGCGGTGAGCCCGGCGTCGAGGGCGCCGAGCAGGACCGCGTCGTCGTCGATCGTGGTGACGGCGATGGTGCTCTCCAGCGGGGCGGCGCGGTGCAGGGCGCTCTTGACCGCGGCGAGCAGGATCTGCCCGCCGGCCTGGGCGATCGGGCCGGCGAGCACGACGAGCGAGGGGTCGAGCACGGCGATCACGGCCGCCAGGCCGACCGCGATCCGGTCGGCCAGGTGGGTGAAGAACTCGCCGGCGGCGTCCGGCTCGGCGGCCGCGGCGGCCACGACCTCGAACGGGGTCCCGCCGGAGACGCCGTGGTCTTGGCCGAGCGCGAGGATGGCCGCGCCGCCGAACAGGTCCTGCAGGTCGATCTTGCGATGGGTGGAGTCCGGGGAGTAGAGCGGCATGTAGCCGATCTCGCCCGCGCCGCCGCGCGCGCCGCGGATCAGCGTGCCGGCGATGTCGATGGCCAGGCCGAGGCCCTCCTGGCCGAGCCAGAGCAGGGCGAAGCCGTCGGCCTCGCGACCGACGCCGCGGCGGCGCTCGGCCACGGCGGCGAGGTTGACGTCGTTGTCGACGCCGACGTGGGTGCCGAGCGCCGCGGCGATCTCCGGGACCAGGCCCGGTCGGCCGAAGCCCGGCACGTCGACGTGCCGGATCGTCTCGGCCCGGCTGTCGTACGAACCGGCCACGCCGAGCTGCACGTGGTGCACCCGGTCGGCCGGTACGCCGGCCGCCTCTCGCACTTCCGCCATGACGTCCACCAGGGCGGCCTTGGGGTCGGCGCGCAGGAAGTCGACCGGGGACTCGATGCGGGCCCGGACGGTCCCGGTCAGGTCGCAGAGCGCGGCCACGACGGACGGGACCCCGCTGGCGCCGACGTCCCGGACGGAGACGGCCGCGGCGTAGGCCGCGTCCGGATTCGCCGCATAGATCTCCGCGTTCGGCCCCGGGCGCCCGCTGTTGTAGCCGACGACCGTCACCAGGCCGGCGTCGGTCAGCCGGCGCAGCACCTCCGAGATGGTCGGCGTGGAGAGCGCCGTGAGCCGGCGCAGGTCGGCGCGGGTGAGCATGCCCGGCTCGAGCAGGTGAGCGAGCGCCGCGCTCTCGTTCATGGCGCGCAGCAGCTTGGACGATCCCGCCAGTCGCGGCACGGGGCCCCCTCGAGGAATTGGCAAACCAGCTAACAATTAGCTGGACCGTAGGACGGTCCCCGATCTGCTGTCAAGACTTCGTCGCGCTCTGTTTCCTTCGCGAAACAAGTCTGGCCCACGTTCGACGCCCGAACGCCGCTCGAAGCGGTCTTTGGCCAGCAAAAGCGATTAATCGACGGGTATTGATAAATCAACTTAACTGACCTAGCGTGACCACTCATCGCCACGGCGACGGGACCCCCAACGTCCGTCATCGATGGCTTCACCCTGCGCGCCCACCCCCTCAACCTCACGAGGAGCGCCCATGACCATCCCCTCACGCCCCCCACGCCGGCTGCGAGTGATCGCGTACGCCCTCGGCGGCGTACTGCTGCCCGTCGCGGGCATCGCGTACGGCCTGCCGGCCAGCGCCGCCACCACCGGAGCGATCAAGGGCCTCGCCGGCAAATGCGCCGACGTCGCGGCCTCGAACACCGCGAACGGAACCCCGGTGCAGCTCTACGACTGCAACGGCACCGGCGCTCAGACCTGGAGCGTCGGCAACGCCGATAACTCGATCAAGGCGCTGGGCAAGTGCCTGGACGTCACCGCGGGATCCACCGCCGGCGGTGCGAAGATCCAGCTCTATGACTGCAACGGTACGGCCGCCCAGAAGTGGACCGCCGGCGCCGGCGGCACACTGGTCAACGCCGGCTCCGCCAAGTGTCTCGACGTCCCGAACAACAACTCGGCCAACGGCACCCAGCTGCAGATCTGGACCTGCGGCACCGGCGCCAACCAGAAGTGGACGCTGCCCGGCGGCACCACGACGCCGCCGAGCAGCGGCGTGAATTTGGACAACCCGGCCAAGAAGGACGTGGCGATGCAGATCGTCTCGGCCGCCGAGAACTCCTCGCTCGACTGGCGGGCCCAGTTCTCCTACATCGAGGACATCGGCGACGGCCGCGGCTACACCGCCGGCATCATCGGCTTCTGCTCCGGCACCGGCGACATGCTGGAGCTGGTCGAGGCGTACACGGCGACCAAGCCGGGCAACGTGCTGGCCAAGTACCTGCCGGCGCTGCGCAACGTCAACGGGAGCTCGTCACACGCGGGCCTCGACCCGAACTTCACCAGGGACTGGCGTACCGCCGCGGCCGACTCGGTGTTCCAGGCGGCGCAGGAATCCGAGCGGGACCGGGTGTACTTCAACCCGTCCGTGCGCGACGGCAAGGCCGACGGCGTCCGGGCGCTGGGCCAGTTCGCCTACTACGACGCGGCGGTGGTGCACGGCTACGAGGGCATGCGGTCGATCCGCAGCCGGGCCCTGCTGCGGGCCAGGCCGCCGTCGCAGGGCGGTAACGAGACGACCTGGCTGAACGCGTTCCTCGACGAGCGGGTCATCGAGATGAAGAAGGAAGAGGCCCACTCCGACGTCTCGCGGATCGACACCGCCCAGCGCGTCTTCCTGCGCAACGGCAACCTGGACCTGAATACCCCGCTCGACTTCGCCGTCTACGGCGACCAGTTCCACATCGGATAGACCTACCGGTTCCACGTCCAGGCGTACCCGGTGTCCTCCACGGACAGGGCCGCGTCGCAGAGGTCCAGCGGGCGGAAGGTGTCGACCATGACGGCGAGCTCGTCGAAGTGGTCGGCACCGATCGCCCGCTCCACCGCGCCCGGCTGCGGGCCGTGCGTGAAGCCCGACGGATGCAGGGAGATCGAGCCCTGCTCGATGCCCGAACCGCGGCGGGCCTCGTAGTTGCCGCCGGTGTAGAACATCATCTCGTCGGAGTCCACGTTGTGGTGGTTGTACGGCACCGGGATCGCCAGCGGGTGATAGTCGACCTTGCGCGGCACGAACGAGCACACCACGAAGTTCGGCCCCTCGAACGTCTGGTGCACCGGCGGCGGCTGGTGCACCCGCCCGGTGATCGGCTCGAAGTCGTGGATCGAGAACGCCCACGGGTACAGGCAGCCGTCCCAGCCGACCACGTCGAACGGGTGGTGGGCGTACACGTGCCGGGTCCAGCCCGCGCGGTGCTTGACGTACACCTCGACGTCCGTGCCGTCGGCCTGCAGCGGCGCGTCCGGGCCGCGGACGTCGCGCTCGCAGTACGGCGAGTGCTCGAGGAACTGCCCGCGCACCGACAGGTATCGCTTCGGCGGGCCGATGTGCCCGTTCGCCTCGATGGTCAGCATCCGGACCGGGCCGTCCGGCACGATCCGGTGCACCACGGAGGTCGGGATGATCACGTAGTCGCCGGACGTGACCCGCAGCGCGCCGAAGGTCGTCTCGATCGTGGCGGCGCCGTCCTCGACATACAGGCACTCGTCGCCGATCGCGTCCCGATACAGCGGGGACGGCCGGTCGGCGACCACGTAGCCGATCCGCACGTCGCCGTTGGCCAGCAGCGGGCGGCGGCCCAGCACCGCGTCGCCCGGGCCGGCGTCGAGCTTGTGGGTGCGCAGGTGCCGCGGCTTGAGCGGCAGGTTCGGCAGCTGGCTCGTGGCCGGCGGTTCGTGCACCTCCGCCGAGGAGATCGCGGTGGGTGCGTACCGGTGATAGAGCAGGGAAGAGTCGGAGGAGAAGCCCTCCTGGCCCATCAACTCCTCCGCGTAGAGTCCGCCGTCCGGCCGACGGAACTGGGTGTGCCGCTTACGAGGGATCTCCCCGACGCTGCGGTAGTACGGCATCGTTGCCACCACCCCTAGAAAACTGACATTACGGACGGTGTTGTCCGCCTCTCGAAGCGTCCATTAGGTTCAGATTCGTGTCAACGCTGGTGCCACCGCTGTTCGCAGGACTCGTCGATGACGCGTCCCTGCTGCCGCCGGGCATCATCGGGGCGCCCGAGGCCCTCGTGACGCACCTCAAGCACCGCAACGCCTGGTATGCCGGGCTGCTCGGGGCGCTGCTCGTGCCCTCGTCGCTGGTCCATCTGGAGATCTCCCCACGCGGGCTGGCGGTCGGCGTCGTCAACGACGCCGCGATCGGCGCCCTGCCAGCGGTGGTCGCCAAGCTTCGGGCCGCCGGCGCCGGCGTGGGCCGGGTCGAGGCGGCCGTCGCGCGCCGCGGCGAGGACCCGCAGCCCGGCCTGAGCGCGCTCGGCACGCTGGCCGGCGAGGACCCTGACCTGCACGTGTACGCGGAGATCCCGCTCAGCTGGGGCCTGCTCGCGGGCCTCGACACGGTGGCCGCCCAGCGCGCCCAGGGCCTGCGGATCGCGCCCAAGTTCCGCGTCGGCGGGCTGGCCGCGGAGCTGTTCCCGACCCCGGTCGAGCTGGCGGCGGTCATCTGCGCCTGCCGGGACCGCGGCCTGCCGTTCAAGCTCGCCGCCGGGTTGCGGCACGCGCTGCGGCACACCGACCCCGAGACCGGATTCACCCACCACGGCTTCCTGAACGTGCTGATCGCGTCGGCGGCGGCGAGCGACGGTGCCGAGGTGGCCGAGGTCGCCGAGGCGCTGGCGGCGACGCACCCGGTGCCGCTGGTCGAGCCGGCCCGGACCCGCCGGGACCAGCCGCGGCCGCTGTGGGCCGGCTTCGGGGCATCCAACGTGCTGGAGCCGCTGACGGAGCTGATCCGTCTCGGCCTGATCAACGGCGGCTACGAGTGACCCTCTTCGACCTGCGCAACCTCCCCTACGGCGTGTTCAGCACGGGCGGCGGGGTGCGACGGATCGGCGTCCGCCTGGGCGACGCGGTGCTGGACCTGTCCCGCGCCGAGCAGGAGGACCTGATCCTGGCCGGGGGCTCGCTGCGGCAGCCGACGCTCAACGTGCTGATGTCCCTCGGGCGTCCGCAGTGGAGTGCGATCCGGGCCCGGATCGTCGAGCTGGCCCCCACGCTGCCGGCCATCCCGCTCGGCGAGGTCGAGCTGCACCTGCCGTTCGAGGTGGCCGACTACACCGACTTCTACTCCTCCGAGCACCACGCCACCCAGGTCAGCAGGATCCTGCGGCCGGAGCGGCCCGGGCTGCAGCCGAACTGGAAGCACCTCCCGATCGGCTACCACGGCCGCGCGGGCACGGTCGTCGTCTCCGGCACCCCGATCGAGCGGCCCGCCGGACAGCTCGGCCCGGGCGTCTTCGGGCCGACGCGGCGGCTGGACGTCGAGGCCGAGGTGGGCTTCGTGGTGGGCGTGCCGGGCCGGCGGATCGGCACCGCCGACTTCGCCGAGCACGTCTTCGGCGTCGTCCTGGTCAACGACTGGTCGGCGCGCGACATCCAGGCGTTCGAATACCAACCCCTCGGTCCGTTCCTGGCCAAGTCGTTCGCCACCTCGGTGTCGCCGTGGGTCGTGCCGCTGGAGGCCCTGTCCGCCGCGCGGGTGCCCGCGGCCGCGCAGGACCCCGTCCCGGCGGAGTATCTGACGCCGCCGGGCGACGGCCTGGACCTGTCGCTGACGGTCGAGTGGAACGGGACGGCGGTCAGCTCGCCGCCCTTCGCGCAGATGTACTGGACGCCCGCCCAGCAGCTCGCCCACCTGACCGTGAACGGCGCGAGCGTGCGGACCGGCGACCTCTTCGCCTCCGGTACGGTCTCCGGGCCCGAGCGCGCGCAGGCCGGCTCGTTCCTGGAACTGACCTGGAACGGCACCGAGCCGGTCAAGCTCGACGACGGCTCGGCCCGGGGCTTCCTGCACGACGGCGACACGGTCACGATCAGCGGCGTCGCGCCCGGTGCCGGCGGCGCGCCGATCGGGCTCGGTGCGGTGAGCGGAACCGTCTGTCGCTGACGGGCGACTCCCGTGCCTTTCGGGCTCGCTTCGGTAAGCGGAACTGTCTGTCGCTGACGGACGACTGCCCGTACCTTGTAGGCGGGAGGTCACGCAATGTCCACGGTAGCGGTGACGCGGCTGGTCCAGGCGCCGGTCGCTGCTGTCTGGCAGGTCTTCACCGACCTGCCGAGCCGCTGTGACCGGCTGTCCACCGTCATCGCCGTCGAGCTGCTCACCCGGGGACCCTTCGACGCCGGCACGGTTTGGCGCGAGACCCGGACGATGGCCGACGGCGGCGAGATCACCGAGGAGTTCCGGGTCGACGAGTGCGTCATTCCCGAGCGCTTCGTCGTCACCTCACCGGGCATCGGCGCGGAATACCGGATGACCTACACCTTCGTGCCGATCATCGAGGGCCGGCACCGGGGCGGCACGATGGTCACCGTGGTGCAGGACGGCACCCCGACCGCACCGGCGGGCCGGTTTCTGGCGCTGGTCTTCGGCGGGCTGGCCGCCCGCACGGTCGAGGGCGCGCTCCGGCGTGACCTGGACGACCTGGCCGCAGCCGCCTGACCTATCGTCCGTGTGGTGATCGGGAAGCTGCTGCGCATCGTCGCCGCCGCCGTCGTACTGGCGGCCGCGGGCCTGATCGGCTGGCGGGTGCTGGCCCCCGCCGAGGTCCTCGAACCGGCCGCCGGTGCCTACCCGGTCGCCGCCATGCTGCCGCCGGGAGTCACCGGCAAGACCACGCTGGCCCCGCTGATCGTCGACGGTCGCATCCGGGTCTACGCCGGCGAGCGCCTGGTCAAGGCGGACGGGCCGGTCGAGGCGAAGACCATGTCCACCGCGCGCTGGTCGTACCGGCGCTGGCCGGAACGGCTCACCGGCATCGTCGCCGTGGCGGCCACGGTGGTCACCCGCTGGTCGGACGGCGAGGTGGTGGCGCTCGACGGGCGTACCGGAAAAATCGCCTGGCGGGCCGGCGGACCCGGCGCCGAACCCTTCGCCGGGCGCACCGGCTCCGCGGCGGTCTGGGCCCCGCCGGGCCTGCACACGGCCGGGACCAGCGTGCTGATCGCCGACGGGCGGCAGCTGATCGCCCGCGCGGCCGCGGACGGCACGCAACGCTGGGCGGTGCCGCTGCCGCCCGGGTGCGACGACGGCTTCGTGACGGCTGGCGGGCGGTATGTGTGCGGAGCCGGCGCGTGGGACGTGCTTTCCGGCGGGGTGGTCCGGGGGTGGCCTAGCGGGCCGTTTACGGCGGTCGGGTGCGACGTGGCCCGCTCCGGGTGTGCCGGCCTGCGGGACGGGTCCGGCCAGGGTTGGCTGACCGGCGGCCGGCGGCCGGAACGTGCGCCGGCCCTCGACAGCCCGGACGCCACCGCCGGAGCCGACCTGGTGCTGACCGCCTCGGGCGGCGCCGTGGTCGCCCCAGGGGTGACCGCTTCGGGCGGGGCCGCGGTCGCCCCCGGCGTGACCGCTTCGGGCGGTGCCGTGGTCGCTTTTCGGGCGGGGCGGGAGGTGTGGCGGTGGTCCGGTGTGGCGCAGGTGCTTGGCGTTCGGGGCGGCCGGGCCGTGCTGCTCGCCGCCGACCGCCGGCTGATCGTGTTGGATGCGGAGACCGGGGCGCTGCGGACGGAATTCCCGCTGTATGCGCCGAAGGAACGGGTCGAAGCCTGGAAGCCGGATCGCTGGCAGCTGACGGACAGCTATCTGGCCGTCGAACGCTTGCTGCCGTCGGCGGGCACCGACCCGGACGAGGCGAACCACTTCTACACGATCGACCCGGTGGTCATCGCCGCGCTGTAGGCAGCCGGCTTCAGGCCAGCCGGGTCAGTAGAGCCGTCCAGGCCTCCTCCGCCGCGCCCGCGATCGGCCCGTCGTCGCCCAGCAGCGCGGGCAGCACCGGCGGCGGCGCCGCGCGGCGAAAACCCATCAGGCCCGCCTCGTACGCGGTGGTGAGCTGCTCCGGTGCCGCCGCCAGCAGGTCGACGCCGAGGCCGCCCAGCGTGACCAGGTCCGCGTCCAGGCCGTTGACCAGCCCCGCGATGCCCCGGCCCAGGGCCGTCGCCACGGTCGCGGCGGCTGCGGCGGGTCCGGGCTCCGGCGAGGTGATGATCCGCCGGGCGTACGTGATCGGGTCGCGGGGCGGCTCGTGGCCCAGCAGCCGGGCCAGCGCCGAGCCGTCCACGGCGGTGCCCCAGCAGCCGTACGCGCCGCACGGGCACCGGACCGCAGGATCGCCGAACGGCATGTGCCCGAACTCCCCGGCCGCACCCAGCGCGCCGATCAGCACCTTGCCGCCGTCCACCACCGCGCCACCCAGCCCCGCCTCGATCCGCAGGTGCAGGGCGACCGCCGCGCCGACAGCGGTCCCGCGCCGGGACTCGGCCGACGCGGCCAGCGTGGCGTCGTTGCCGGCCACGAAGATCTCCGCCCGGGGCCAAGCCGCGGCGAGGTCCACGTCGTGCCAGCCCAGGTTGCTGGCATCCAACATGAGGTCGCGCGAGACGGTGCCCGGCACCGCGATACCGACGCCGCGGATCCGGTCGCCGTACTCGTGGCGCAGCCGGCGGACCGCCGCGCCCAGCGCCGCGACCACCTCGTCACCGCCGCGGCCGGCGAGCTCCTCACCCGCGGTCGCCAGCAGGCTGCCGCCCAGCTCGACCACGTCGACCCGCCAGGACTCATGGGTGATCGAGGCGGCGGCGATCAGCGGCCCACGCGGGTGCGGGATCAGCGCGGTCGTCGGGCGGCCCCGGGTGCCGCTCGGCGCGGTCGGACCCTCCGCGAGCAGTTCGGCCTGCCCGAGGCGGCCGACCAGTTCGGTGGTAGCGCCGGTGCCGACGCCGATCAACCGGGCGGCGTCCGCCCGGGTGACGCCGGGACGGGCGTGCACCACCCGCAGCAGCTCGGTTGCGCGCGTCGGCACAGCGTTCCCCCTTCTTTTGCTCGGATCAAGAGCATATTGTCGTGTGGTGAGCCAGAACCACCGCGGCGGACTGGTCGTGCTCGGCACTGCCTGCTTCGTCTACGTCACCGCGGAGACCATCCCGGTTGGGCTGCTCCCGCAAATCAGCGATGGCCTGGCGGTCAGCGAGGCGGACGTGGGCCTGCTGCTGACCAGCTACGCCGTCGTGGCGGCGCTGACCACCATCCCGTTGACCGCGCTCACCATGCGGATCCCGCGGCACCTGCTCATCGCCGCGACCGTGGCGATATTTGCAATCTCCCAGCTCATCGCCGCTTTCGCGGCCACGTTGCTCATCCTCACCCTGTCGCGGCTGATCTGTGCGGTGGCGCACGGCGTGTTCTGGTCCACGATCGCGCCGGTGGCCGCCCGGCTCGTCCCACCGGACCGGGCCGGCCGCGCCACGGCGCTGGTCTTCCTCGGCAACTCGCTGGCCATCGTGCTCGGCGTGCCGCTCGGCACGGCCCTGGGCCAGTGGCTGGGCTGGCGGGTCACGCTGGCGGTGCTGGCAGCGAGTGGCGCGGCCTGCGTCGTGGCGCTGCTGGTCGTGCTGCCCAAGCTGCCGGCGCTGCCGCAGGACCTGGCGATCCGTGCGGGTGCCCGACTGAAGGCCTCGGTCCGGATCATCCGCAACGGACCGGTGGCGGCGGTCTGCCTGATCACGGTGGTGCTGGTGATCGGGCACTTCGCGGCGTACACCTACATCGCCCCGTTGGTGCGGCGCGACGGCGGACTGCAAGGGCTCGGCCTGAGTGCACTCCTTCTCGGCTACGGAGCCGCCGGCCTGGTCGGCAACGCGATCGTGGGACGGTTTGTGGACCGGCGACCCGGCCCGCTGCTCATCACGCTGACCGGGCTGATGGCGCTCGCGCTGACGGTGCTCGTGCCTGTCCTCGGTGTCGTCCCGACCGTGCTGGCAGCGCTGGTCTGGGGCGGCACGTTCACGGCGATCCCGGTGGTGCTCCAGTCAGCGATCCTGCGGGTAGCGCCGCAAGCCCGGGACGCCGCCTCGGCCGTCTACGTGGTCGCCTTCCAGGTTGGCATCGGCGGTGGCGCCCTGCTCGGCGAGCGTTTCGTCTCCCCGGCACACCTGGCCTGGCTGCCTGGGCTGGCCGCGGCGCTCACCGTAGTCGCGGCCCTGGTCGTCCTGGCGGCCCGGCGGACCTTCCCGGCGCACGCACCGACTCCGGCGCCGGCAGCGGCCTGACCAGCCCGGTCTCGTACGCCACGATCACCAACTGGGCCCGGTCGCGGGCCGCCGCGGCACACGGTCAGCCAGCGGCGGGCGGGCGGGGCTCAGCCGGCGCGTCCTCGCCCGCAATACCCGGCATAACGCCCACGACCCCGGCGGCCGGTGACGGTCGGAGCCATGCGACCACCGCCACCCCACAGTTATTTGACCTTGGATCTAGAGAGCCGCCTCGGCCGCGGCCAGGAGGGCGTCGTTCTCCTCCGGCTTGCCGATCGTGATGCGGACGCCGTCCCCGGGGAACGGCCGGACGATCACTCCGCGCTTCTCGCAGGCTGCGCCGAACGCCATCGACTGGTCGCCCAGCGGCAGCCAGACGAAGTTCGCCTGGCTCGTCGGCACGTCAGCGTGCAGCTTGCGGAGCGCTTCCGTGACCCGCTCCCGCTCGCTGACCACCAGCGCGCAGCGGCGGACCACCTCCTGCTCGGCGTCCAGCGCCGCCAGCGCCGCCGCCTGGGCGACCAGGCTCGTGGAGAACGGGGTCAGCACCTTGCGGATCGCCGCCGCCACCTCGGGCTGGGCCACCAGGAAGCCGATTCGCAGCCCTGCCAGGCCCCAGGCCTTGGACAGGGTGCGGAGCACCACCACGTTCGGCCGGTCGCCGTAGGTCGCCAGGCCGTCCGGGACCTCGGCGTCCGTGACGAACTCGCGGTACGCCTCGTCCAGGACCACCAGCACATCCGACGGTACGGCGTCCAGGAAGCGGTCGAGTTCCGCCTTGCGAACGCTCGTACCCGTCGGGTTGTTGGGGTTGCAGACGAGCACCAGCCTGGTGCGGTCGGTGATGGCATCGGCCATCGCCCGCAGGTCGTGGCCGTGTTCCGGGGTGTTCGGGACGCGGATGCTGGTCGCGCCCACACCGGCCGAGATGATCGGGTAGGCCTCGAACGATCGCCACGAGTACACGATCTCGTCGCCCGGCAGGCAGGTCGCCTTGGCGAGGTGCTCGGCCAGCGCCACCGAGCCGCAGCCGGTGACGATCCGGTCGGGGCTGACGCCGTAGCGGGCGGCGAGGCGGTCCCGCAGCTCCAGCACTCCCATGTCGGGGTAGCGGTGCGACTGGGCCATCGCCGCCGCCACCGCCTCCGGCACGCCCGGCAGCGGGCCGAACGGCACCTCGTTGCTGGCCAGCTTGATCGCCTCGGCGATGCCCAGCTCGCGGGCCAGGTCGGCGACGCTGCGGCCCGGCACGTAGGCCGGCAGCGCGTCCAGGTCGGCGCGGGTCAGCCTGCTCATCGTTTTCCTCCGGTGGAGTCGTCGGCGTGATCGGGCGCCGCCTTGACGGGCTGCTTCCGATGGCCGGGTGGCACGGCGACGACCACCGTCGCGGCCGACTTGTCATGCAGGGCCTGGCGGAGTTGCTGGTCGAACAGCACCGAGCCGGCGCCGACGAGCTGGGCGAGGAAGCCCAGGCCGTAGCAGCTCCACAGCGGCGTCCACATGCCGAGCCGGGCCCAGCGGCCGAAGGCCCGCCCGAAGCCGAGCGGGTCGGTGTTCTCCAGCTTCACGACCTTGACCTGCAGCAGGCGTTTGCCGAGGGTCTGGCCGCTGTTCGCCAGCGCCGGCACCTCGTAAGCGAACCACAGGGCCGTGGCGACGACGAGCATCGTGAGGATCAGGTAGCTCGATCGTGCGGAGGCCGGCTGCGGGCTGGTGAACGGGTCCGCCATGGTGGCGCGGAAGATCGGCTCGACCTCCAGCCACCACTGGTAGGCCAGCCAGCCGTTGACCAGCACGTTGAGAATCAGCACGGCGACGATGTCGACCAAGCGGGCGACCAGGCGCCGGCCCAGGCCGGCAAGCGGCTGGCCGTGCGGCCGGGCCTGCACCTTGTACCCGTAGGCATACGGCGCCCAGCCGGGCGGGGGCGCCCAGCCAGGTGGTGGCGCCCATCCAGGCGGCGGGGGCGCCCAGCCGGGCGGAGGCGTCGAGCCGGCCGAAGGCGTCCAGCCAGCGGGTGGCGTTGAGACAGGCGGTGGGGCCGAGCCGGCCGGAGGAGCCCAACCGGGCGGGGATGTCCAGCCAGGCGGCGGGGGCGTCCAACCGGGCGGAGGCTGTTGATAGCCCGCAGGCGGCGTCCAGCCCGGAGGCGGCGTCCAGCCTTGTGGCGGGTACGTCCATCCCGGAGGGGGTGCCCACCCAGGCGGAGGCTGCTGATATGCCGGAGGCGGCGTGCCCCAGCCCGGCGGTGGGCCAGGCGGCGCGGGTAGCGCGGCCGGATCCGGATGCGGGCCCGAGGCGGCAGGCGGGACCGAAGCGGCTGAATCACCAGAAGCGGTCGGCGCGCCCGAAGTGTGCGATGCGCCCGGAGCGGCAGCGGCCGACTCGGGCTCGTCGGCAGGTGGCGGGCCGTCGGCCGGCGTCGCGTCGGCCGGGAGGGCCTTGCCGAGCCAGCCCTCGCCGTCCCACCAACGCTGGGTCGTCGGGTCGGCC
>Ga0307515_10016656_pt1 | contig 13443 bp, 13 predicted proteins | sample 17_EM_MG_FD_194513 | JGI IMG/M metagenome (GOLD analysis project Ga0307515, IMG submission 194513) | Populus trichocarpa ectomycorrhiza microbial communities from riparian zone in the Pacific Northwest, United States - 17_EM | ecosystem: Host-associated > Plants > Roots > Unclassified | place...
TCCTCGCGCAGCCGAGGAGGGATTGTAATCAGGATGTACTAGTTTCAAGTTTTCGCAAAAACTAAGAATGATCTCTTTGCGTGATGCCCTGCGATCTTTGATCCCAAGAACGCCGTGCCAATCAGTATCGCCAGTGAGACTGTTCTTGCAAAGCGAGGACGTGTAGACTCGATAAACTGCAAGATGCTTTTCAATACAGCCATCGCCAAAAAAGGGGTCGAGGGTTTTAGCGACCATGGCAGTGTCGTAAGCCGCTCCGAACCTCTTGCCGAGGAACTGTTCCTCGGCGAAACTAAGCATAACATCAGTCATTTTCACAGCGGTGATCAGAATTAGGGTTCCGAAACCGAGAGGAAGGGAATGAATGTGATGAAAGTGGTCGTTAGGGTTTCTGGATTTTGATGGAATTTGTTAGGAACACAGAGAAGTCGTAGAAAGAACGCTGCAAATTTCGATTTCGAAAAATATCTAATACATACTAACGGCTAGGGCGGTCATATTAAATCTCGCCTCGCGCGCCTTCCGTCTCCTCAGGTTTTATTTTTTTGTTAACTATTTTCCAAATTGAAATATTTTTTAAAACTACTTATTTTACATTTATTTGTTAAGAAATGTTTTATAACTCATTTTATTTTTATTGAAATAGAGGTTAAAGACTAATCAAACTTTAAATAAATATTCTCAACAGCATGGCTATTTCACCAGCCCGTGCCATGAAATTGAGAGCTCTAAATGGATTATTTTTTATAAATCTTCCACGTGATTGATTTTGAATTACACATATAAAATTTCAAGATTTCAGCATTTTTCTAAATATTAGAATTAAGTTTGGTTAAATTGGTTAAATATATCATATCAAGATTTAATTACATAATTAACGTAAATAAATGTGCTTTTTTGTTATTATTATTTTCATGTTTAACTAGTGGAGAGATTTTTTTGGCAATACTGCCCGTTTGTTTAAATTAACGTTAAAAATAAAAATACAAAATATTTCAGCATATTTTCAAATAACAAACAAGCACTAGAAATTTTTTTAAAAAAATTTATTTTATTTAAAGTATTTAATACTGATGCTTAAAAATAACTTGAATATATATTAAAATAATTTTTTTATATTTTTATTTTTAATATCAAAATCATCAAAAAAATATATCAATTTAATATTTTTTCCAGTTTCAAACACATACAGAGTGCAATACTCAAATCCAACACGAGGCCACATCCTGAATGGACATCCAACTACGGTTGTTTTTTATTACCTGAAAAACAATTGTTGTAAGCAAAAACTGATCAATCTGATTTCTGATTTGACTATTTTACAAGGTTACTTACCAATTGAAACACAAAATGGAAGGACAAGAAAAACAAGACAGAGTAAAGACCGGCAAAATCAGAACTGAACAGCAGCATTCGACAACCAAGCGAAGAGGCAGAAGTCAGCAGTCACAAATCACAACAGGAAATCATAATATAAAGCTCCCCTTGATGGAAATATCACAAATGTTATACTGAGAGTTTTCAGGCACAAAAGTATTTATATATCAGAATCCATACATGCAAAATTGCACCTATAGCATGCAAAAATGTGGGGGCAATTTAGGGAAAAAAAAAAGAATTATAACTCTACTACTAGGGGGCAAAAAATATAATAGAAGGATTTCAAGGATTCTGGGGCAAGCCGTAAGAAACCCAGTTTTGAGGAACTGTAGTCTTATGTACACAAACACGCTCCTCTTCTAATGATTCTAGAGTATAGAATTTGAAGTGGGTTTTCCAGAATCTCACCCTCCAATAATGCAGTGGACGTATGAATTGTGAATTGGGATCAGTCTGACCCCATTTAATATCTGTAACCTGAAGAACCAGACTGTGGAGGAGCGGGTGGAAACCGATTAGGAGTGCGACTAGGAGTGCGACGGCTGCTGGAGTTGGAACCGGTGCTCACATCACCATTGCTGTAATATCGACTGTGACCATTTGATGCAGGTCTTGATAAGCTTCCAATGTCTAAAGGACCGTTGGCAGCTGCATCAAATGCAGATCTCCAGTCATCGCCAGCCGAACCATTTGTCCTTGGGCTTGGGGTGGTGCTCTCTGCAATTAGGGTAATCCAAGAATTTCAAGGACATTAATAACAATGACAAATTGATACCCATTATGCGTGTGTGTCAATTTCCAAGTCGTCATGCATGTTCCCTTCTTCCATAGTTTTAAATTGCAATTGTCACAGTTGCAGATCGCAGACTTCATGGATGTTAAAAAACAGTCACAGCTATCATTGTGAATTCATTAGTCTTAGCAAACTTCTGTAATATATGTTGTTCTCATAGGTCTGCTAAAAATAGTCAATATTAACACTTTTAGAAGGTAAAAACATATAACAATATATTATAACTATCAAAAAGTCAAAAAAAAAACATTAACTTGAAATACAAAAACTATCAAAAGATCAATTTTGTAAGTGTAACGTTAGTGGGCTGTTATTGACCCGTTTGGAATCGCCAATAACAATACTATAACACTGAATAATGGTAATGGGTGCTCTGAATCCATTAAATAACTCCCATTACATTATATAATGACTATTATTTAAAACTATGCCTCCATCCATGCATGGGTCAGGAAAGTGAATGAGGATGGACAAGTAAGAGTGCTACAGTGAGTCCCTAAAAGGAGACATGAAAAGGTAGTAAAACAAGCAGCTATCAGGGCAGCAAAGTGTTTAACTAGGCAAGGTAGCTAAGGGGTTTAAGGCTCCAGGCATCATCATCAGGACCCTGTATTTTAACAGCAAAAAACCTTGACTATGATCCATATGTATGGCTAAAAAAACACTGATCTCCTAAAAATATGTACTTTGAATAAAAGTGATTGATAAGCAATCAAAATTTATGCTAGATTGACAGGTCAGGTGCCCTCCAGGTAGAGAAAACACATTGCAACATATAAAGACAACTGCAGCTTCATCTACTCGTTCATGAAGAGAAAAACAACTAATATGCTAATCTAATCTCCTCAGGGTATCCAAAGTCTCGAACCCATCAAATGACAACCACTCTCATCGCATTTCTTCTAGTTATTTTCTTCCTCCAAATAATACAGTCAAGGTTAGAGGTAACTTTCTCCCCTTCTATTATAATTGTTGTGTGGAAAGACTTTGGAGCTTTTGAATAGCACAACCCACATCTTTCTCACAAAGAATTGGGAAAATTTGTTGGCAGACAGCATTAAATGGTTTGAATAATTTGACCAGTAAGTTCAACATTTCAATGTCCATGTGCCTATAACCTTGTCTATCTGAAAAACAATTTTCGACTACAAACCTGCTCCATCACCACTAGACCAGCTAGAAGCAGCAGCAGCTCGGTTGTCGTGGATGCTGAGTTGGCGTGTTAGCTTTGAAAGGAGAGAGGACTGTTTCTGGTACCGCTCCCTCCTGCGCTTTACATTCTGGTCCTCTTGAAGAAGCTCTTCAATCCTTGCTGTGCTTTGAGCGCTGACCATAGTCAAATATAAAATTGATGTTAAAGTTCCCTTAAAATAGTTTCAGAAATTTATGTTTCAACCATAGGCAGATTCCTGCAGAACAGGCATCCATGTGAACCATGACAAGATACTAAAATAATCAAATGTAGTGATCTAACAAATAGCCATGTTGCATGAGCATCCTAGTAAAGCAATGAGCAAAAGGCACCAAATGCAGACAAGGATAATGCACCCAACCTGATAGAGCTATACAACTGATTTAGCATATCTTCCTTTGCTTTCTCAACTTGGCAAAGAACAACTGCCTGATTGGTCAATTACAAATGTTATTAAAAGCCTCTCACAAAAGGAAAAAATATAATAGAATGATGACCAGCTTACTTTGGGAACATTAGCAGCTAAGCTATTCAAAACTGCCTCTACATATCCGCGCACTTCTTGGGACATCCATCGAAGTTCTTCTTCCGGATCGGCAGGTCTTCGAGCCATCGTATCCTGCACACAAAAGGATGTTTTTTAGGAATTTTGAAATCTAACTCAGCAATGTCCAAGTTTTGTACGTTTAACCTTTATGCACATGCATATGGGACCAAAACTGCTAGCTGAAATTTCAGTGAGAAGATTTCCAGATACACAATAAATAACTAAAACAACCCCTAACATTGCAAAGAAAACATTGGAGGTAGCAAGAGAGTTAATCCAAGGGAGACTCTGTTAAATATGCAAAATAATGAACTCTAAAAAGTTAGTAACTGCTTTGAATGCCACATCACACCACCACTAATTCCCTAAAAAATGGTAGAGCAAAATGCACAGCCTGTAATCATACCAAAGAGCCATCAGAAAGACTATGCCGCATTGCAGGACCACCTTCAGGAGATACACCCCTCATTTTCCCTCCTTTAGAAGGTTGAGCAATTTTTAATATCTTGTTTATCCACTCAACTTTGTCAGCCATGCTCTCAGCCTTCAAAATAACAGCACTGTGAGCTGCAAGATAAAATATGGTTAAAAGTGTAATGGTAACTTCAAAAAGAAATACAAAGTAAGAAAATCCACCAGATAAGTATATATAAGATGCATACCTTTCAAAACGGTTTTGTATGGAACCTTGCTGGTCATCTTAAATACAAGACTGGGAGCTTTAGTATCTGGTCCATTGACTTTCTTATCCTTTGAACTCTTTGAAGGAGGTTCTTCCTCATCTGGAACCTCTTCAATGTTGCATTCCTGCAAAATAAATAGATCAGATGGAACAAATCATTTGCATGCACAGCCATTTAAATGATCATAATTTATCCAGTCTTTACCCTGCAAAATGCATGTATTGTCTGACAGCATTTATCAAGTATAGTGCATGTAGAAACATAACCTGTTTGGGAGGACACACCGCTTTCTTAACTAATAAATAAAAACAGGTAATGGCATAACCTTTACTTGCTTAAAAGGCAAACGAGATGACACAGATACCAGAAGAAAGAACAGGCCAACAAAATGGGTGCACATCAGACTTGGTCCATCCCTCCACCAAGATTTTGATAGAGCAGGTTTGGTACCAGGTCTATCAATACTTTGTAAAACGATTCGAGTATAGCATTCTTCAAACTACAATTTCACCGCGTACTGGCCTCCTACCTTCCAAAGCATAAATTATATTCTAGGCCCAAAAAAAGCAAGAAGCAGGTCTTCAAAATGGCTATACCACCAATTCAACACAACCACAATACTACTGTGCCTGAAGAAGTACTGCGTTCTCTTTTCAATTTATGGGAGCATAAGCTCTGGGGATAGACCAATCCTATTTCTGGAGACAATATAAATCTTCTTTTTTTTTCACTAAAGGAAAATGATCTTAAGATGCAGTCTTCTCCATCTCAACAACACACACCTGAATTCACATTGGGATCATAACATCAATTTTATATTCTTTCATACCTTACATTTGATATATGGGTGGACTTCAGGTAGGAAATAGACAGATGAATAAAAGCACAACTACTAACATATGATTTCTCACTTCATGCACTACTCTTATATGTCCAATTCCTAAATAATCTTTGTTTCTAGAAACCTCCCACACAATAGACCAATGCTTCATCAGTAATTTACACTGCTGAACACCTCCCCCCGGCGAACTGACTGCACAAATACCAGAAAAGCTATCCTTCATAGCACTCTACGTGTTATCAATAGCAGTCCCAAGGTAGTAGAAATTAAAAAAGAAAAATGCAGAAAAAGAAGCCAGGAAATCCAGAACCATGCAATCAGTAGTGATCCCAAATTAAAAGAGTGATTATTGACCATACCTCCAAAGTGATGACACCACGAAAATGTCTCTCCTCTTGTGTTTTTGTGTAACCAAGCTGTTAAAAAATAAGATATAGGTGAGTTTCGTCCTACCCATCATCTATATAAGAGTCATGTACGATTAAATACTAACAATTATAGCAATTCAATTAATTGCTTCCGCACTGCATACTCTCAAATCTTATTTTTCTAAAATGGATACATAGAAACAACAGGATGAGAATACAAGTCACTTCCAAACCATCAGACCACAGAGATGTGCACAATAAACATGCTTTAATACCATCCTCTAACAAGTATTTGCAGCAAGAAAAACCAAGGTGACACTATCTAATGAATGTTCAAAATTAAGTTTTCCCAACCAGCACAAGTACAGGACATAAATACCAGTCTTAATTTTAACCATTAAACAGAATTAAAAAAAAAAAAAAAAAGAGGGCACAATATACTAATTTAGTAACATGGAAGAAGAATGTGCCATAATATTTATCTGATAACATTTTACAAACCTTCCCAGTCTTCTCGTTCAAAACAAACCATCGCTTGCTCCATCCATTAGTCTTTGCACTTTTCTTTGATAAAAATCCTGCAAATAACATGCAAACAGTTCACTAAACTTCAAACTTTCCTATCAATAAATAGTTGAGATTGCAGTGTTAGCAAATGCAAAAATTCTCAATTATCAAAAAAAGAAATTATTTCCAAGCATGTTTTTGAGAACATAATTTAATATATTTGAAACTAAATACTAAATATGTAATGAAAGGCTTGTCAACATCAAGATCAAATTCTAAACTAGTTCCATACTTAAATTAGGCACCCATTTCTTTATATCTTCAGAACTATGGTAGCTGTTAAAATTCTATAATGACATGAAAGAATTGAAGCAATTTAGATGTCCATAGCCCAAAAGATATGTCCAATTCTTGAAGGCAACAAGGGCAATAAATTTCAGAAAATATCGTCATAAAACTCAAAAGGCAGCAGGACACATGGTAAGACTAAAATTCTTTAAAGAAATACAGTAACCCATGAAACCTGCTGTTAGTTCTCCTTCAGGACCAGCAGTTTTTAAGCTAGAAGCCTCCTGCACTTCCTTATCAGCCTGATTGGATTTCTCTCTCATTGATTTCAAACTTCCACCTGTTTGAGGACTAGTCGCCTAAGGACAAAGTATAAAACAAAAGAAGCAAGGGTAGAGCATCAACAAAACATAACAGAAATGACACATTTTGGTTACGACTCCTATTCCAATAAACATCAAAATGAACACTATACCCTGTTTAATATAGCCTGCTCAGCATCATTTCCTTTCTTTGAGGACCGGTTCTTAAGCTCCTCCTCTCGGCGCTGTCTTTCCATCCTATAGTAGATGAAAATGAAAGGATAACAATTAAGCTGGAGGTTAAGTTTCAGATATGCACTAACATGTGTAGGATACAATACAACAGAAGATCCTTGCATATGCACTAAAACATTTGGCATGCTCAGGCACACAAACACAAAATACAGACAACCATGTTAATGTAGAGGTCTGCAACACTACACTTAACAGCTTTATTATTTTTGCACTTTTTCAAGTAACTGAAACAGAGATAGATAAGCATGCCATCACATAACAATAAAATTGCACAGGTTTCCTTGTAATTAAGCCACTACACCCAACATATTAAAAGCAGACCTTGATAGCTACTCAAATCTATACAAGCCAGACATGTTCTCAGTACCTCCTTTGCACCAAACGGATGAAATGTTGTGGCGGCACAAATACTCGCTCCATATCAACCAATGCGACAACCATCTTTTTTGATTCATTCTTAAACCCATCTAACGCAGCACTTGCAATGGCTACAACCTTACAGCAGTAACCACAAAAAAAATCAACTTTACAAAAAGAATAAGATTTTAACCATGATAGGCACCCATGCAGATTCACAACATGCAACATCAATCATGGAACATGTAATTATAGAGCACTGTACCTCTCTCTTGAAAGGAGGGTATCTTCCCAGACCAGGTGTAGCATTTGCAGAAGCAGAAACTATATCCACCAGGACACGATGTACCTGTTATTAGTCAGGAAGGAACTCCATGAATAGCATGCAACAGGACCAGTTATTGATCATAGATCTTCAAAAAAAATTATAACAGAATAAACAAGGTCTACCTCAAATCAGTTTCATCTGAATGGAAATTCAGAAGTTACTTTCCAAAAAAAAACATAAACAACATTTTTTGATGTGTTAAAATGAGAAACGAGTAGAAGATAAACACAGAGCCTTTATAAAACACAAAAAATAACATCTTATGACTGCTTCATGGCATCAGAACCCAGTACACCATTAAACAAAGTATCAAGGAACATGAATAGATCAGAAGTCAGATATTCATTTGATGTTCACAACCACAATAAACATCAAATATGGAGAGAAGAGGAGTAGAAACGTTCAAAAGTATGAACTTCAAAGAATGAAGTATCATATTACAAAAAATGGTAGAACAAAATGTAATTTACCTCATCAACACAGAGACGTGATGGTTCTTTTGCAAGCTCCAGCACACCTTTTATTAAGGATCTTAAACCCTTTTCAGGTGATATAAGATATGGTTGATATCCATCTGCTTCTAAGACAATCTGATAGAGCACATATAGAAGAAAAGATTATGCGATAGCACACGACAATTCCTAAAAGCAATACAGCATGTACTGAAAAAAGAAAGTGAATAAAAGTGGCACAATTACCCTCTTAACATTATTGATATCAAAATGTCTATCCAAAGGAAGTTGCTTGATCCTATTTGGAAAATTCCCTTCAAAACTTGCAACAATTTTCCAACCAGAACCCTGCAGCAAAATATTTTAAGTAACAGCTAATATTTTGGATCACGAAACTTCACAGAAACCATTTCTCAATTAGTGTCTCTTAACCATAAGAAATCAACAAGTGCATCACTTAGCAGATTTTAGATTGACTATTCATAGAACAGAAGCAAATAGCTAATGGTAAGATTTTTACAAGCTATGGCAAGTCCCACTTGGAGAAACAGACTGAGGATATCAGAGATAATTTTAAAAATATCTACCATTTTATCCAACACAAAAAAGAAACAAAAGAACAAAAAACTGCACCATTTGAGTGACATGAAAAAAAAAATTGAGTGGAAAAAAAGAATAATAAGCATAGAATACAAAGATCCATAGAGAACTACATAGGACAAAGGTCCGTGGAGCACTACATTCTCTATGAGCATAACATCAATACATAACGGATCATCCTACAGGATACATGCTATGGAACAAAGAACACAGGAAAGCATAAGATATCAAAACACTCACCTCACCCGTCATAATGTGTTGGAGAAATTTATCCTCAAATTCACGACAAAGCTCCAAAGCTATGGCTCTTGTGCCCTCAGCACTTTGAACCATCTGTTCCCCAAGCCTCATTAGTTCATCCTGAACTGTTTGTGACTTCCCTTGCAAACTGCATGGATACAAAGGACAAATGTATAAGGAAATAGCCAAAAAAAAACCTACAAAGTAAGCATAAATTTATATACTGGACAAAGAAAGAAGGTTAAGACTATTGATTAAATTTGTCCCATCCTTGTCTATAATGAAGTTACCTTAACAAAACACTTTCATTTGTCTTTTTACAGTTTACAGTCCAAGTGTCATGATCATAATCAAGAATAAAAAAAGTGCACCAATTATCTCCGAAGTACAAATTATGTACCAAGGGAGAACAGCAATAATAACAACAAAATCCATGTCGAGAAATTTCTTGGCAGCATGCTGACAACAAGACGAGTACATATAATAGAATATTACATTGAGAGGCAATACAAGGCACACTGACAATAGAGCAAATTAACTAATAAAGGTATGGTAAAAAATTGAAATTTCTTAAAGAAAGAGAAAAAGGCCACAAACGAAGTATAAAACAATTACCCAGAGAGAACATTTGGAAGCCGAACTTTCATGCGCTTACGAATTTGCTGTGCCAGAGCATCTAGTAAAGCAATTCTGCCTAGCTTGCTCTGCGGGGCTCCAGTCAGTATCGTTTTGAGACTTTCACTCTCTGCTTTCCATGCAGTTTCCAGAGAGCTTTCAGACCCAGACTGCGCAGAAGCAATTGAAACTGATTGACCAATTAAAGCAATCCATGGGATATCAGTGGTTTTTGGTGGCCCTTGATTTAGAAGGAGAGCCTGAACAGCCGCGAGAGCTTTCTGGTCCGTAGCAGCTTGATCTATTTTACTAATTACACCAACAGTTCTAGTACCTGTCATTGACGGAAGAGGAAACCTATTTAATCATATTAAAGATGTGTTTGGTAGGGGGTGAGAAGAGATCCTAGTAACATTTTACCCCTTTCAACTAGTTTGGAACAGAAACAGGAAGGAAATTACCAGGTTTTACCCTCACAAAAAGTAATAAAGCGGGATCCACTAAAACCAATTTTCCTCATCACTTTTTATGCACAAGTCCTTACATATATTTACTTACAGTTTTTAAGTATAGGCCCCACTAATATACATCACTTATCTTTCTAATTGTGAGTCCCACCAACACCTTTATTTGCACCCTTAGGCATCCTGGATCTACTAAACACTGTTATCATTTACACCTTAATATTTACTCTTGCAACATTTCTATGAAATTTTTTGACAAGTAATAAATCCAACATAAGAAAAGGGCTTTTGAACACGTAAAAGTAAAAAAATTATAAAACAACTAACAGAAAGAGAGATGATGGAGACACAAGAGTAGAAAGTATGTGCTAAAAAATATGAGCGTCTGAAATCACCCATGTAACAAAATTGGCCTGTATTAAAACTATCACAGATATCAGCACAATCAACTTTAACAGCCATTTACCTTCTCCATCGTACTCCTTGGCAATCCTGAGGGCTCGATATGAAGCAATTTCAGGTGCCTGGGCTGCAGGTACAATAACTAGCAAAATGGCATCACTGTGCTCTGCATAGTCACCAACCTAAGCAATGGCCATATTGAAAAGTTATTACCATAACATTTTGAGCACCACACTGAACTAATTACATGCACAAAAAATAAACAAATAATGGAAACAGAGCCAAAAGCCTCCTTTTTTTCACAGATTACATGCAAAGTAATGTTGATCACCATGACAATAATGCTGGTTGATGTAAATCCATAAATGTAATACAGGTCTAGAACCTTTAATTAACACTTACCATAGACTCATCCACAATCCGTTGATCCAAGCCAGGTAAGTCAATCAATTTCAAGGAAGGTGCTGAGAAAAAACATGTTAAACAGTAAGTATGGTAACAACAGTATCTGTTTGGCCAAGAGGCACAAGGGCATAGGATTAAATGAATCTTAATTAGTTAACTGAATCTTAGAATCTCCCATCCCATCATGGGACTCTATGACAATAGTCTTCCACAAAACAACAGTTAATCCCAAATCTTAAAATCTTTATGCATAAATTAAACAAGAATAAACAGTATTTATAATGAACGAACCTGTGCTTGTGCGCAGTTTCAGGTATATCTCATCCCGAATATTGTCGGTGACACCCTTACTTAGCCTATCCTGCAAAGAACGCCGCAAAGCACCTGCAAAATAACAAAAATCATATTGACATTTTATAAATCTGAAAGGAGTCCAGTTATTACATGTTTATTGACATTTCACCATATAGTGGAAAAGCAATTTTCCACCTCAGTCAAGTCCTACACATATTTCTGTTTTCACCACTAACTCCTATATGTAAATTTCGTATATCTTATGAGTTAACTACATATTGCTTTTAGCCTCACCAGTGGCCATTGCATATCTTACAGCCTCAAACAAAGATGAAAATTCAAACCAGTGATCAATATTGTCATCTAACCATGTTAGCACTTAGCAGCTGGGGGTTGTAAGTTATGATGGGAATCCTAAAGCTGCCAGCTCTGCAGAAGTTGGTGGCATTTTCAAAAATCATTAGATGATAACATGAGATTCCTAAGAGGCTGTTTTGGAGTTAATCCTTAACCATATAATCATAAGCAACTGGCAAAGAGAACAAAATATAAATATAAATGAAGGAACGAATAGTGCAATTTTAGCCATTCAATTGCAATCACTAACTTGCAGAAACTTGTTGAGATTTATTGTCAATCTGCAAAACAATGGATTTGCTGCTCAAAGAACCATCTTTCTGCAAGTCAATGCTTATAGGGGCCCGAGTGGCACTTTCACCAGTTGGCTGTACAAAAGAAAGAGAATTTCCAGGAATCAACCTACATTCAGGAGAGAGGAAAAAAACTAAGCCTCATGTAGACTAAATTACCAGAACAGGATGCCCAATTACACTGTTCAAAACTGCAGATTTACCTGCACCCTGACCAAAAACACAGAAGGGGGAAATCAGACAAGGATCACATTACCCAAAAAAATTAGAAAGAGAATTTTCACGAAGGAAAAAAACGGGTGAGATAAACACAGCAAAAAACATGGCAGCTGTAACAGCAGATAAACTAGAATTTTAGTAAGCTATAGAATCTCATGTTCAACAGTTCCTCATAGCTCATAACCACGAATTACATCCAAAACAAATAGTCGGTAAAGCATCTAGCTAACATGAGCACCTCCAATGTGAGAAATGACAAAATAAAGAACATCCGTATCATCCAGTTATATTTAACAAATATAGCTCAGACACAGACACACACACACACTCACACGACAGTAACACCTTCAAAATGACATCCATACTACTAATCAACACATTCAAAAACCTAATTCATTTCATTTTCTTCATGCTAAGGCAATGCTTCGTCAGCTGATGAATTCACCTTCATTTCCTTTTGGAGTTCAATCTATCCGAATATACAATATCCCTTCCTTCTATGGTGGAAGATAACACTCGTAAAAGAAGAAATCTCAGATCGTTTACAAAAACAAAACGTAGACAGAACAAACATCCTTCAATTCCAAAGAATCCATTTCCCAAAGCAATATATTCCACCATAAGATTCTCGTTAACAACAACAAAAAAAAAAAATTCTACTTAACAACTACAATAACAGTTATCAAAAATCCCAATCACTCGTAACCAAAATACCAAAAAAACCTAAATCTAAAACTAAAAATTAACCACAAACTCATTTTCTTAACTAAAAAGAAACAAATTCAAGTAAAGCAAGTCACTTACTACACTGCCAAGAGCAACAACGTTAAGAAAAGTTGAACTCCGTCTTGAACTTGAACTCGGATTTTCATCAACATCCTCATCAGCAAGCAACGCCGTTGCTTGCTTCATCGACTCCGATAACTGAGACAACTCTTCGATCGCTTCCATTTTATCAAGTCCAAGAATCGAAGATCTAAATTAACAAGCTCGTCTAATCGAAGCGATCGAGAGCTGATCGATAACCGATGAGATCTGATTGGTTTTTTTAAGAGAGGTCAGATTTTTCAATATTCAACGATTTGAAAAGGCTAAGAAATGTACTCGTAAGACGAAGGAGTCTTTTTTTCTTCTATTTTTTTTTTTTTTTGCGTGTTTTCTCTCTCCTCTCCCAATTTCTCTCAAAGATATTAGACGACGACGACGACTATTTCTTTGCGTTTTGAAATGTGTTGTTTTTTCAAATGTTTCTCTTTCTCTG
>Ga0307515_10016657_pt1 | contig 13443 bp, 17 predicted proteins | sample 17_EM_MG_FD_194513 | JGI IMG/M metagenome (GOLD analysis project Ga0307515, IMG submission 194513) | Populus trichocarpa ectomycorrhiza microbial communities from riparian zone in the Pacific Northwest, United States - 17_EM | ecosystem: Host-associated > Plants > Roots > Unclassified | place...
CGGCGGCGCGCACGAGCCTGCTTTCGGCCGCGGGCGCGGCCGGGCCGGCGGCGCTGCATGGCGGCTACCAGCTGGCGTTCGTCTGCGGCGCATTGTTTGCGGCGCTGGCGGCGCTGCTCGGCTTCGTCTTGCTGCGCGCCGATGCGCACGCGCCCGAGGCTGCGAAGACAATCGCCTGATGCTGATCCAGATCGAACCGAACGTGTGCCTGTTCGTCGACATCGAGGGCCCGGCCCTCATGCCCGATGGCCCAACGATGCGCGAGAAGCCGACCCTGCTGCTGCTGCACGGCGGGCCGGGCTACGACCATTCGGGCTTCAAGCCCGCGTTCTCACGCCTCGCCGACGTCGCGCAGATCGTCTACTACGATCACCGCGGCCACGGCCGCAGCGACCGACGGCCAGCCGACGAATGGACGCTCGACACCTTCGCCGACGATGTCGTTCGGCTGTGCACCGCACTCGGCATCACACGGCCGATCGTGCTCGGCCAATCGTTCGGCGGCTTCGTGGCGCAGCGCTACATCGCGCGGCACCCGGGACATGCGGCCAAAGTGATCTTGTCGAGCACGTCGCCGCACCTGGGCCTCGCGCGCAAGCTCGCGATGTTCGAGCGCCTGGGTGGCGCCGAGGCGCGCGAGGTCGCCGAGCGCTTCTGGACGGCGCCGAGCACAGCGACCTGGGCCCCGTACAACCTCGTCTGCAAGCCGCACTACAACACGGTGCCGCCGGTCAACGGCGATGCGAGCCGGCACATCGTGTTCAACGAAGACATCCTGTTCGCGTCGGCCGGCGGCGAGCAGCAAACCATGAACCTGCTGCCCGGCCTGGCGGGTGCGCAGTGCCCGGTGCTGGTGATGGCCGGCGCGCTCGACCCGGTCTGCCCGCTGGCAGATTCGCAGGACATCGCCGCGGCGCTGCCGGCAGCGCTCGCGCAACTCGCGGTGTTCGACCACTCGGGCCATGGCGCGTGGCGCGACGAGCCCGAGGCCGCGTTCGCACTGCTGCGCCGGTTCATCACAGCCCAGTAAAAAGCCGCCCGAAGGCGGCTTTCGTCGGGCAGCGAGTGCGTGCGATCAGGCCGAGAAGCTCGAGCCGCAGCCGCAGGTCGTCGTCGCGTTCGGGTTCTTGATCACGAACTGGGCGCCTTGCAGGTCGTCCTTGTAGTCGATCTCGGCGCCGGCCAGGTATTGCAGGCTCATCGCGTCGATCAGCAGCGTGACGCCATTCTTGCTCATCTGCGTGTCGTCGTCGTTGACGATCTCGTCGAAGGTGAAGCCGTACTGGAAGCCGGAGCAACCGCCACCCTGCACGAAGACGCGCAGCTTCAGCTCCGGGTTGCCTTCTTCGTCGACCAGCTCCTTGACCTTGTTGGCCGCGCTGTCGGTGAAGATCAACGGCACCGGCGGTTCATCGCCGGCGGCGAGGTCGTGGATGGGGTCGGCAGCGTGGGTATGTTCAGCGAGGGCACTCATGGGGAACTCCTGTGGCGGTGAGCCAAGTAGAGACATTATCCGGGATTCGACGTGGCCAGTTTGAGAGCAGGTCTTTCGTCCGCCTTCAAGGGCTTCAATTCACCATCAATGGTGGCGCCCTGGTGCATTTCAAGCACTTCGTAGCGCACGTCGCCGACGATGGTCGCCTTGGGTTGCAGCTCGAGCAGCTCGGTCGAATGCACCGGGCCATGGACGACACCGTTGATGATCACGTGGCCACCTTTGACCTTGCCTATGACGCGGGCTTTCTCGCTGATCACGAGGATGCTGTCGCCGTCGCCGACCGCGATCACATCGCCCTGCACCTCGCCATCGATGCGCAGGCCTTCGGTGAACCGCAATTCACCCTCGATCACGGTGCCTTCGCCGACCAGCGATCGGATCGGGGGCTGCTTCTGTTTGCCGAACATGCGGTCACTCCGTTGGAACACCGTGGGAATCAGAGAACGAACCGGCTGCTAGGGCTTGACGGTCAAGCTGGCTCGCACGGAGCCGTTCAAGTCCGTCACCCTGACCGTTACCGCTTTTACCACGGCCTGTGGCGGATGGTCGATCACGCCCTCGACGCGGGCGTATTGCTTGAGCTGCAAGCCTTGTTCGCCGCCGGGGCGCGCAAAGGTCCAGGGCTTGCCGTCGAGTGTGCCGGTCAGTGTCACGTCATAGCGCCCGTTGAACTCGGCTGTGCGCTTGCCCGCCTGCATCACCAGCAGCTGAAAGCGCAGCCGGCCCGGCGCCTTCAACTCGGCCTGCAGGCCGCGGATCATCACGCCATCGGCCACCCCTGCGGGGAGCAAGCGCTCAAAGAAGCCGAGATCGCCCTTCAACTCCATGTTCTCGGCCTCGGCCAGCTTGAGCTGCTGCGTGAGCTTGTCCTGCACCGTTTTCTCGGCCGTCAGCAGACTCTGCGCGGTGTTCGCCACCGAGAGTGCCTTCTCGCGCTCGGCGCGCAGCTGCGCCACCTCGATGCGCAATTGCTGGAGCTCGTCGGCAGCGTGCCGATCCAGCCCGGCGATGTTGCGGCCGAATTCGAACGCCCACAGCGCGAGCGCGGCCGAGAAGCCGATCATCAGCGCGACCACCGCCCAGCGCAGCGGCCATGGCAGGTGGCTGCGCACGATCATGCGCGGTGCGCTGATCGACAAACGGCGGCGCAGCAACTTCAAGCGCATGGGCGGCGAAAGGGCGCCCGAAGGCGCCCTGCTGGCTTGTCGTGAAGCGAGCTGTCTATTAACGCTTGCTGAACTGCTTGCGACGGCGTGCGCCGTGCAGGCCGACCTTCTTGCGCTCGACTTCACGCGCATCGCGCGTCACGAAGCCGGCGTGCTTGAGCGGCGGCTTCAGCGCTTCGTCGTAGTCGATCAGCGCGCGGGTGATGCCGTGGCGCACCGCGCCGGCTTGGCCCGATTCGCCACCGCCACGCACGTTGACCTTGACATCGAAGGCGGCATCGTTCGAGGTCAGCACTAGCGGCTGACGCACGACCATGATGGACGTTTGGCGGCCGAAGTATTCGTCGACGGTCTTGCCGTTGACGATGATCTGGCCGGTGCCCTTCTTGATGAAGACGCGTGCCACCGACGATTTGCGGCGGCCGGTTCCGTAGTTCCAATTTCCGATCATGGCCGTTCCTTAGATGTCCAGCACTTTGGGCTGCTGAGCCGTGTGCGGATGCGAGGCACCGGCATACACCTTCAGCTTCTTGACCATCGCGTAGCCCAGCGGACCCTTCGGAAGCATGCCCTTGACGGCCTTCTCGATGGCGCGGGTCGGGTGCTTGGCCTGCATGTCCTTGAACTTGGTGGCGTGAATACCGCCGGGGTAACCCGAATGGCGGTAGTACACCTTGTCGTTGGCTTTGTTGCCGGTGACGCGGATCTTGTCGGCGTTGACGATGACGATGAAATCGCCGGTATCGACGTGAGGCGTGTAGATGGCCTTGTGTTTGCCGCGCAAGCGGAGGGCGACTTCACTGGCCACCCGTCCGAGAACCTTATCGGTTGCGTCAATCACAAACCACTCATGCACCACTTCGGCCGGTTTGGCGCTGAAGGTTTTCATGGGTACGTTCGTTGGTTGGTGAGCCCCACATGTTGCTGCGCTCGGCACCGCTTCTTTGATTCGGCAGGCTCTCACGCGTTCTTTCCCGGGGGCAAAAGTCGGGAAAGCCTTCAACTATAACAGAGCCGCTCAGAATTGCATCGTGCTGCGGCGCAACATTTTGGGAGCCGCGCCTAACCGCTCGGCGTAGACTGGGGTTAACCCCAAACCAAAGGAGGCCTGTTCCATGAGCCCCTCTGACGCGCACCAGACTCCCGCCGACAGCCATTCGTCCCCGACGCCCAACTGGACATGGGTGCCCATCCGTTCGCTGGGCCCGCGTCATCGCGAGCGCATCACGGCTCATCTGCTCGCGCTGGATGTGAGGGATCGCTTTCTTCGATTCGGCTACCCGGCCACGGATGCGCAGATCAGCAAATACGTCGACATGCTCGACTTCGAGCAGGACGAGGTGTTCGGCATCTTCAGCCGCCGCCTCGAGTTGATCGCGATGGCGCATCTCGCCCACGCGGTGCCCGGCCCGGGCGGCACCGGCGAGGCGACCTCGGAATTCGGCGTATCGGTACTGCCGCATGCGCGGGCACGCGGCTTCGGGCGGCGCCTCTTCGAGCACGCGATGCTGCACGCACGGAACCGCGGTGTCGAAACGCTGTTCATTCATGCGCTGAGCGAAAACACCGCGATGCTGAAGATCGCCCGCAACGCGGGCGCCACCGTCGTGCGCGAGGGCTCCGAATCAGACGCCTGGCTGAAGCTCCCGCCCGACACGCTGGGCTCGCACGTCGGCGAGCTGGTCGAACACCAGGCCGCCGAGCTCGACTATCGACTCAAGCGGCACGCGCGCCAGGTGACCGGCATTCTCGATGTGCTCGGCGAGGTCAAGACATCGCTCAACAAGGCCGTCAAGGTCGCGCAAGAGTGACACCTCGCGTGCGTTGTGCACGCCCAGACAGGCGTACTCGACGCGGTTCCCTCATCTCGGGGATGTGCGGAAAGTCCAGCGTCAGTTCTCATCCGTTACAGTTGCCAATTGAGCACGTCTTTCGACGTGGTCTTCGGCCTGTACAACCGAAACGCATTGCCCGACATGCAAACGCTCCCGTGGATTGTGGCGCTCGTTGCCCTCGCCTTGTTGGCGCTGGTCATCTGCCTGTGGGCGTTCCGGCGCCAGCCGAAGAAGGCGCTCGCCCTGCCCACCGACTGGGCCCTCACCGCGCGGCCGGTTTTCTCGACCGACGAGCGCCGCGTCTATCGGCTGCTGCGCGAAGCCTTGCCGCATCACATCGTGCTGTCGAAGCTGCCGCTGGTGCGCTTTTGTCAGCCCACCGATCCGAATGAAGTGCGCTACTGGTTCGACCTGCTCGGCGCCAGCAACGTGACCTTCGCGGTGTGCAGCGCGAACGGCCGCGTGCTCGCCGCGATCGACCTCGATACCGACCGCGGCAACTCGCGCCGCCTGATGCAGATCAAGCAATCGGTGCTCAGCGCGTGCCGTGTGCGCTACCTGCGCTGCCCAGTGGATCAGCTGCCGTCCGTCGCCGAGCTGCAATTGCTCGTGCCCAGCAGCGGTGCCGTGGCGCGCGGCCCGCAGCCTGCGCCCGCACCGGCGGCGAATCTGCACCAGGCGCGCGATTCGCTGTCGAATACCGTGGCCTCGCGCCGCGCCGAACGCACGGCGCTGTGGCAGGACTCATCTGTATTCCAGGATTCCTTCTTCGCACCCGATTCGCGCGACGGCTTCAGCAGCAGCGAGTTCGCGCCGCTGCCCGGCGTGCGATCGATGCGCCGCTCGGCCCATTCCTCCGGCTCAGACACCGGGCCCGACACGCAGCAGGGGGCAGACAGCGACGAGACCGGCGGCGTGGTGGTCGATCAACCGCGCTTCTCGAGCGGTTCATCACGCCGCTGACGTCACGCGCGCCGGCGCGTAGCATCGGCGCATGACAACGTCCCCGTCCGAAACCCCTTACGCGGGCCTCAGCCCCGACATCGTGCTCGACGCGCTCGACGCCGTCGGCCTGCGCGGCGACGGTCGGCTGATCCAGCTCAATTCATACGAGAACCGCGTGTTCCAGGTGTTCTTGGAAGACGGCCGCGTGCTCGTGACCAAGTTCTACCGGCCGAATCGTTGGAGCGACGCGCAGATCCTCGAGGAACACGCGTTCGCGAACGAGTTGGCTGCGCGCGAGATCCCGGTCGCGGCGGTGTGGCCGTTGAGCATCGACGCAGCGTCTCGGCACGCCGATCGAATCTCGCTGATCGGCGCCACGCTGGCGCAACTGGACACCCCGCTCGGGGTCTACCGCTTCAGCGTGAGCACGCGACTGGCGGGTCGCGCGCCCGAGCTCGAAGACGCGGGTACGCTCGAGTGGCTGGGCCGCTTCATCGGCCGCATGCATACCGTCGGCGCGCTCAAGACCTTCGAGTTTCGAGAAGCCCTGAGCGTGCAGACCTTTGGCACCAACGAGCGCGACTGGCTGCTCGCCCAAGGCCTGATTCCCCCCGACGCCGAGGCCGCGTGGCAGCAAGCCACGCAGGACGCCCTCGCCGCTGCCGCCGCGGCTTTCGAACAAGCCGATGCGCCGCGCCAGATCCGTCTGCACGGCGACTGCCACCTCGGCAACGTGCTGTGGACCAACGAGGGCCCGCATTTCGTCGACCTCGACGACGCCGTCACCGGCCCAGCGACGCAAGACCTGTGGATGCTGCTCTCCGGCGACCGCGCTGCAATGACGCGCCAGCTCGCGGCCGTGCTCGACGGCTACGAACAGTTCATGGACTTCGACTGGCGCGAGCTGCGCCTGGTCGAGCCACTGCGCACGCTGCGCATCATCCGCCACAGCGCGTGGATCGCGCGCCGCTGGGGCGACCCGGCGTTCCCGATCGCCTTCCCGTGGTTCGAGAGCCCGAAATACTGGGCCGAGCAGACGACGCGGCTGCGCCAGCAGATCGACGCAATGGCCGAGCCGCCCTTGGGCGGCATGCGCTGACCGACTGAGAACTCAGGCGGTCAGAAGCGCGTTCACGCGCCGCACGTAGGCGGCCGGGTCTTCGAGCTGGCCGCCCTCGGCGAGCAAGGCCTGGTCGAACAGGATGTTCGCCAGTTCGTCGAAATGTGCGCTGCCTTCGAGCCGCTTCACCAGCGCATGTTCGGCATTCACCTCGAGCGTCGGCTGCGACTTCGGCGCACTCTGCCCGGCCTGCTTCAGCATGCGCGCCAGGTGCCCGCTCATGTCGCCTTCTTCGACCACCAGACACGCAGGCGAATCGACCAAGCGCGTTGTCACGCGCACATCCTTCGCGCGGTCCTTCAGCGCTTCCTTGAGGCGGTCGAGCACCGGCTTGAACGCGGTCGCGGCCTCTTCGGCGTGCTTCTTCTCGTCCTCGTCTTGCAGCTTGCCGAGATCGACCGCGCCCTTCGCGACGCTTTGCAGCGGCTTGCCGTCGAACTCGTACAGGTGGCTCAGCATCCACTCGTCGACGCGGTCGATCAGCAGCAGCACCTCGATGCCCTTCTTGCGGAAGATCTCGAGCTGCGGGCTGCTCTTCGCGGCCGCCAGGCTGTCGGCGGTGATGTAGTAGACCGCGTCCTGGCCTTCCTTCATGCGGCTCACGTAGTCGGTCAGCAACACGCCCTCATCCGCGTGCGTCGACGCGAAGCGCAGCAGCTTGACGAGCCGCTCCTGGTTCGCATGGTCTTCGCCGACGCCTTCCTTCAACACCACGCCGAAGTCCTTCCAGAACGCCGCGTACTTCGCCTTCTCGGCCGCGTCTTCGTTGTCGGCCAGGCCTTCGAGCATGCCGAGCACGCGCTTGGTCGAGCCTTCGCGGATCGCCTTCACGTCGCGGCTCTCCTGCAGTAGCTCGCGGCTCACGTTCAGCGGCAGGTCGCTGCTGTCGATCACGCCCTTGACGAAGCGCAGGTACACCGGCATCAGCGCCTCGGCGTCGTCCATGATGAAGACGCGCTTGACGTACAGCTTCACGCCGCCGCGCTTGTCGCGGTTCCACAGATCGAACGGCGCTTTCGCCGGGATGTACAGCAGCTGCGTGTATTCGCTGCGGCCCTCGACGCGGTTGTGCGTGAACGCGAGCGGCGCTTCGGTGTCGTAGCTGATCTGCTTGTAGAACTCGGTGTACTGCTCGGGCGTGATCTCGCTCTTGCTGCGCGTCCAGAGTGCAGCGGCCTTGTTGACCGGCGCCCATTCGTCCTTCAGCACTTGCTTGCTGGCCTCGGCGTCCCACTCTTCCTTCTGCATCAGGATCGGCAGCGAGATGTGGTCGGAATACTTGCCGACGATGGACTTGAGCTTCCAGGCGTTCAAGAACTCTTCTTCGCCCTCGCGCAGGTGCAGCGTGACGCTGGTGCCGCGTGCCGGGCGATCGATGGTCTCGACCTCGAAGTCGCCCGCGCCTTCGGAGCTCCAGCGCACGCCTTGATCGGGGGCCAAGCCGGCGCGGCGCGATTCGACTGTGATGCGGTCGGCGACGATGAAGCCGCTGTAGAAGCCGACGCCGAACTGACCGATCAGCTGCGCGTCCTTTTTCTGGTCGCCCTCGAGCGCCGACATGAATTCGCGCGTGCCGCTCTTCGCAATCGTGCCGAGGTTGGCGACCGCCTCGTCGAGCGACAGGCCGATGCCGTTGTCGGTGATCGTGATCGTCTTGGCCTCGGCGTCGAAGGCGATGCGCACGTCGAGATTGGGTGCATCCTCGAGCAGCGGGGCATTGTTCAGCGCCTCGAAGCGAAGCTTGTCGCACGCGTCGGAGGCGTTCGAGACCAGCTCGCGCAGGAAGATTTCCTTGTTCGAATACAGCGAATGCGTGACGAGATGCAGGATCTGCTTGACCTCGGCCTGAAATGAGAGCGTCTTTTTGTCCATGATGGTTCGGTGAAAATAACGGCACAACAATCGGGGAGGAAGCGAATGATACGGATCAACCCACACGCACGGAATGCTTGGCTCGCGCTGGCGCTGGTCGCCACCGCACTCTTCGCTGTTGCACAGCCAAATGAGGCCGACAACGCCAGTCTCAAGGCCGAGGTCGCCCGCGTGCGCCAAGTCGGCCCGGCCGAGGTCGCGCTGCACGACCAGGCCCGGCTGAAGCTGCCCGACGGCACGATGTTCGTGCCGCAGCCCACCGCCAACAAGATCCTGAAGTCCATGGGCAACCACGGCGACGAACGCGTGCTCGGGCTGATCTACCCGCTTACCCCCGATCAAGACTGGGCCATGGTCGCCGAGTACGAACCCGCCGGCTACATCAAGGACGACGACGCCCGCGACTGGAACGCCGACGACCTGCTGAAGAGCCTGAAAGAAGGCACCGCCGCCGCCAACGAAGAGCGCACCAAGGCCGGCTTCCCCGCGCTCGAAGTGACCGGCTGGGCCGAGAAGCCCGCGTACGAAGCCGCCACGCACCGCCTCGTCTGGGCCGCGACCGCAGTGCACCCGGGCGCGACCAACGAGCCGGCGGTCGTCAACTACAACACCTATGCGCTCGGCCGCCAGGGCTACATCAGCATCAACCTGCTGACCGACAGCAAGTCGCTAGCCGCCGACAAGGTGCACGCGCGCGACATGCTGTCGCGGCTCGAGTTCGTCGAGGGCAAGCGCTACGCCGACTTCGACAGCAAGACCGACCACATCGCCGAATACGGCCTGGCCGCGCTGGTGGCCGGCGTCGCGGTGAAGAAGCTCGGCCTGCTCGCGCTGGTCGGCGTCACGCTGCTGAAGTTCTGGAAGATCGGGCTGATCGCGCTGGCCGGCGTCGGCAGCCTGTGGCCGCGCTTGCGTAAGCGCTTCGGCAAACAGGACACGGCCGCCGCGCCCGACGCATGATCAAACTCCTGCTCTTGCTGCTGTCGGGCGCCAAGCTCGGCAAGCTGCTGATGACCGGCGGCACGATGCTGATCTCGCTGGTCGTCTACGCGTTCGTCTTCGGCTGGAAGTACGCGGCCGGCTTCATCGCGCTGCTGTTCGCGCACGAGATGGGTCACTACCTCGCGGCGCGCAAGCGTGGTCTCGCGGTGGGTGCGCCCACCTTCATCCCGTTCGTCGGCGCGTGGATCGACCTGAAAGACCAGCCGCGCGATGTCGAGACCGAGGCCTACATCGCCCTCGCCGGCCCGCTGCTCGGCACGGTCGCGGCGATCGCCTGCTACCTGATCGCCGATGCCGACGGCCCGCGCTGGCTGATGGCGGTCGCGTACTCTGGCTTCTTCCTGAACCTGTTCAATCTGCTGCCGCTGTCGCCGCTCGACGGCGGCCGCATCAGCGCGGTGCTGTCGCCGCGCATCTGGTTCGTCGGCGTGCCGCTGCTCGCCGCGTTGTTCGTGTGGCGACCGAACCCGATGCTGTTGATCATCGGGCTGCTCGCGTTCCCGCAGCTGATCAAGGCCTGGAAGTACGACCCGCACGCGCCCGAGAACCACGCCTACTACACGATCAGCGCGAAGCAGCGCTTCGAGTACGTGGCGCTGTACCTCGGGCTGGCGGGCTACCTGGCCTACATGGCGCACGAGACGCACGAGCGGCTGGGCCCGGCAACGCTGTGACGCACCGGGGCGCTGACGGACACCGACTCCCTCAGGCCGGCTCCGGCAGCAGCTCGAACGTGCCTTTTTGCTGCGCCCAGGTGTCGTGGCCCGAGGCGAAGCCGACCATTCGGCCCTGCGCCAGGTTGAGCGCCACCGTCAGCGCGTAGCCGCTCGCCGATGCATACGACACCACCACGACGTCGTCGCTGATCGGCGCCACCGCGCCGAACTTTTCTCGGTTCAGCTTCGTCGGGTTTTGGCCATCGACGCGGCGCCAGACCACGCTGCCGTCGTCGTTGAAGGTGTGCTCGAAGGTCTGGCCCGCGACCGGGCCGTCGCTGAAGCGCCAGCGGATCGTGCGGCCCAGCAGCGCCGTGGCGTCGGATCTGTTGCCCATCGCGGCCTCCCTATCGCAGCGTGGCCTGCAGCGTGATCTCGGGGACGCTCGCGAGCGCCTTCGACAGCGGGCAGTCGCGCTTCGCCGCGGCGGCGATCTCCTGGAACTTCGCGTTGTCGATGCCGGGCACCGTGGCCTCCATCGTCAGCGCGATGCGGTCGATCGCGAAGCCCTCGCCCTGCTTCGCGAGCCGCACGCTGGCCGTCGTGTTGACCGAGGCGGTGGCGATGCCGGCCTTGTCGCAAGCGAACGAGAACGCCATCGTGAAGCACGCCGCATGCGCCGCGCCGAGGATCTCCTCGGGATTGGTGCCCTTGCGGTCGCCTTCGAAGCGGCTCGCGAAACCATAGGGGTAGCTCTTGAGCGCACCGGTCTCGGTGCTGATCTGGCCCACACCCTTCTTGCCCTGGCCTTCCCAATGAACGCTGGCGGTTCTCTCGATCATGATGCTTCCTTTCGATGTGACGTTGACGAGCGGCCGATCAGTATCCGGCGGCGCAGGGCCGCTGTCTCGTCGGATGGCACCGCAACCTGCCGCTCGTCGCGTCCTACAGCAGAATGCGGGCATGCTCTCGCGCACGATCCGCACCGTCACCGCCACCCGCTACATCACGCCGCTGCGCGAAGGCGGCTCGCTGCCGGCCATCGTCGAGGCCGATGACGACGGCCTGTACGTGCTCAAGTTCGTCGGCGCCGGCCAGGGGCCGCGGGCCTTGATCGCCGAACTCGTGGCCGGCGAGATCGGGCGCGCGCTCGGCCTGGCCGTGCCCGAGATCGTGTTCGCGCAGGTCGACGCCGAGCTCGCGCGCGCCGAGCCCGACCCCGAGATCCAGGACCTGATCCGCGCCAGCGCCGACCTGCTGCGCGGCAGCGCCGGCCTGAACCTTGCGCTCGACTACCTGCCGGGCTCGGTGACCTTCGACCCGCTGATGCTTCAGATCGCGCCCGAGCTCGCCTCGCGCATCGTCTGGTTCGATGCCTTCGTCACCAACCTCGACCGCACGCCGCGCAACACCAACCTGCTGGTGTGGCACGGCAAGCTGTGGCTGATCGACCATGGCGCGGCGCTGTACTTCCAGCACGACTGGCGCGATTACCTCGCGCGCGCCGCGAGCCCGTTCGCACTGGTCAAGGACCATGTGCTGCTGCCCTACGCGAGCGAGCTGGCGGCCGTCGATGCGGCGATGGCCGCCGCGTTGACGCCCGACACGCTGGCGGACATCGTCCGATTGATCCCCGATGCCTGGCTGCACGATGAGCCCTTGTTCGCGAACAAGGCCGAGCACCGCGCCGCCTATCTGAACTACCTGACGCAGCGCCTCGTCGCGCCGCGCGCATTCGTCACGGAGGCCATTCGTGCCCACGCCGCCCAAGCTCAGCACGTATGACTACGCGATCGTGCGCGTCGTGCCACGCGTCGAGCGCGGCGAGTTCATCAATGCCGGCGTGATCGTGTCGTGCGCCGCCACGGGCTACCTGCAGGCGCGTATCGAGCTCGATGAAGCCAAGCTGCTCGCGCTCGACCCGGGCGCCGATGTCGCCGGCATTCGCGCCGGGCTCGCGGCAATCCCGGTCATCTGCGCGGGCGGCCCGGCCGCGGGCGCGCTCGGTGCGCTGTCGACGCGCGAGCGCTTTCACTGGCTGGTGGCGCCGCGCAGCACGAGCATCCAGACCTCGCCGGTGCACACCGGCCGCTGCGATTCACCCGAGCATCAACTCGAGCATCTCATGCAGCAGATGGTGCGTCGGCCATCGCCTCGCCGAGGCGCACCGAACGCGCCGGCGTCCATGCCGGATTGAAGCTCAGCGGCCGGTTCGGGAACAGCAGCACGACGGTCGAGCCGAGCAGGAAGCGCCCCATCTCGTCGCCCTTCTTCAGCTGCACGTCCTGGTCCGTGTAGCGCCACTCGCGCAGCTCGTCGCTGCGCGGCGGGTTCACGACCCCGTGCCAGACGGTGGCCATGCTGCCGACGATGGTCGCGCCGACCAGTGTCAGCACGAACGGCCCGCGCGCCGAGTCGAACACGCACACGACGCGCTCGTTGCGCGCGAACAAGCCGGGCACGCCGCGCGCCGTCAACGGGTTCACCGAGAACAGATCGCCGGGCACGTGGATCATGCGGCGCAGCCGGCCGTCGCAGGGCATGTGGATGCGGTGGTAGTCCTTCGGGCTCAGGTAGATCGTCGCGAAGTGGCCGTTCTCGAACTCGGCAGCGAGCGCCGCATCGCCGCCCACCAGCGCCGTCGTCGAATAGTGGTGGCCCTTGGCCTGGAAGATCTGGTCGCGCGCGATCGCACCGAACTGGCTGATCGCGCCATCGACCGGGCACACCAGCTCGGCCGCCGCGAGCGGGCGCACGCCGGGCTTCAGCGCCCGCGTGAAGAACTCGTTGAAGCTCGCGTACTGCGAGATGTCCGGGTCGGCCGCCTCGCTCATGTCGACGCCGTACTTGGCCACGAAGCCGCGGATCAACGCCGTCGTGCGTGCGCCCCAGCGGCGCGACGCCCGCCAGCCGGCGTAGACCGTCAGCGCCCGCTTCGGCAGGAGGTATTGCGGCAGGACTTTGAGTCGGTCGGACACGGTGTGGCAAGCATTCGGAGGAGGCGCGGATTCTATCGGGGCGGCGTACAGTGGCGCGATGAACCCGATTCCTGCGACCGCAGACCCCGCTTACCGAACCCTCTCCGACTTGATCCGCGAACACGCACGGGCGCGGCCTGCGCATGCCGCACTGGTGCAAGACGAAATGACGCTGAGCTACGCCGCACTCGACGCGCTGATGGACCGCGTCGCTGCGTCGCTGCAACGCGATGGCCTGCGCGCGGGCGACACGATCGCGATCTGCGCGCAGTCCACGCCCTTGTATGCGGCGGTGTTCCTCGGTGCGCTGCGCGCCGGCGTCACCGTCGCACCGCTCGCGCCGTCGGTCACGCCCGAGAGCTTCGCCGGCA
>Ga0307515_10016658_pt1 | contig 13442 bp, 13 predicted proteins | sample 17_EM_MG_FD_194513 | JGI IMG/M metagenome (GOLD analysis project Ga0307515, IMG submission 194513) | Populus trichocarpa ectomycorrhiza microbial communities from riparian zone in the Pacific Northwest, United States - 17_EM | ecosystem: Host-associated > Plants > Roots > Unclassified | place...
ACAACAAATTGAAATACATATCGGGACCAGTATATTATAATCAACCGGTTGCTCCGAGTCGCTCAGGGTCGATTCAGTCGTTCAGAGTCGCTACTGGTTGATATCGGTCGCCGGACTTTTTACTGGGGGTGACCGGTGATCGGTTTTCGAACCTGAGCATCCGAGTCAGACTTTATGCGATTTCGTACAACCTATCTGCTCCAGTAGAATCACAGTTCGTTCCATGCGCTTCCAAGCGATTCGGACTCGGAGCAATTCCACCATTACAAATGCACTTCCGTCGAAATCCCTGGTCCATGTGCAAGAAGCACACCGATGCGCACCCCTAAGGCTTCGTATAGTGGTCAGTTGAACAGAACAACGCTTATTCCAAGCACGTGTCCACAGAGTAATCCAGTCGGAAAAAAGTACTCGGTCGCGATTCTACAAGCTTCGGCGGGCTTGGAATTACTGACTGTCAGCACCGGGAGTGCTTCGAAGCGCTTGTATGGTACTCTTATCGTTCCAAGAACTTCCAACAATTTATGGAAGCTGGCTCGGCATTTTCCTGGTGCTTGTATTTCATTGCTTGTACAAAAACGGGAGACCGTGACCCAAGGCGGACGTCGGGATCGAGGGCTTGCGAAGGTGCTTGAACGGCAAAACAATTGCGGCATGCGAGGGCCAGGAGGATGGTCGATGGAAGCCCGTGGATGTCAGCTATGTGCTGAGGGAGGGAGTTGAGAGGCGAGGGCATCGTTGACACTTGCGGCGTTCGTATACACTGACTGCGATTCAAGTCCATTCTTCGAACCGACTAAGCCGGATGCGTCGGCTTGTCATCGGAAACAAACCCAGATCGTTTCTGCGGTACTGCAGTTCTTCCGGAGGTTTTCGTTGGCTTGCAGGTTTCTCTTGAGTCACCTCCGTCTACTTTTACTGTCGGCTTCCTTGCTTCTTTTTTTCGCTCTGGGTGTAGATCTATCACGCTCGTAGCGGGGGTGCTGTTCAGTAGTTTTTACTACGCGTACGATAGAATCCACTGTGACCGTTGCGCAACGCACTTGTCAAAGGAACGATCACCTGACTCGCTAAAGAGTGTCTTCCTCTTCCACCCAGGCCACCGACGCTCTTGAGGCTCAGGTGAATCTCATTTCATCTTTGTCATTGTGTATAGCCAGCCGACCCTCGCCATGTTAACGTCGCCGCAGATTCAAAGATTGAAATGGTCAAACGACGACCTCCGCTCAAGGTTCTTCGACGCTGATCAGAGAGCGTCCCGCCTGGCTCAGAACTTTGGTTTCAATACCGTTCAAGAAGCGGAAGACTCTGCCCACTCCCCGGATTTCCAGACGAACGTCGTGAGGCTGAACGAAAGGCTTGGTCTTCTTGAAAATGAGCTACGAAAGCACATCGAAACGAGCAAAGAGGCTCTGCAGGTCAACCTCAAACTCAGGGAAGACCTCGAGAGATCCCAGAACGAGGTATTTTTTCTCAAGACTGAGCTCAGAGGATCTGGTTTGAAAGGCAGTGCTGCGACAGCGGTGGCTAATGATGATCCAGAGAAGGAGAATTGGTTGGTCACTATCCCACTCGCTTCCCCCCCCCCCCCATTCCTCGCTAACTGCCATAGCCCACCTATCCCGAGGAAATTTCAAGTCGAGTACGCAAAAAAACCTCCTCCAGTACCCGCTCTATTGCCCCCCGCATTAATCGCCCTTTTGTCCTCATCCTCTTCCGACTCAAACTCCACCTCCATCGCCGACCCGCAAACGACGATATCCTCTACATACAAGACTCACTGAGCTCCAATATCGTTACGACCGTCTTTCCGAGGCCAAAGCCAAGGCCGCTGCCCGCCACCGCGCGGACTACAAGAAATGGAAAGGTTTCGAGGATTGACTGTACAAATCGAGTACCAGTGACTCCCTGGCACAGGCCAATGGCGGGTTGAACGTGTCACCGAAAAAGCGCAAGTCAATCATGGCTGGGATCACAGACAGAAAAGCGAACCCGAAGAAGTCCAAGAACACGAGACGGTGGCCGGGGTAGATTTTTTATCAACACCTGTTTTGACGGTCTCGGGCTCCCCAATTCCTGGACCCTCGGGAGTGAAGGTATCTGACGCATCCGATTCCGACGATTACGAGATGGACGTCACTGATGAGTTAGTTTTCCATCCCTGTCCCCTTTCACCCTAAATCTCATTCCTCTTTTCCAGCTCTAAGTCCGACCCGGCAACAGAAGCAGAGATCACCTTGGTGAATAAGGAGGATTCTGAGGACGGTGCGCTCGGTTCGCGAATTTGAACAACGTTTTCTGACAATCCTGCAGTCGTCGATCTTACATGCCCAGACGGTAATCACCTTATATGCGCCAAATTCGTAGCTAAGCTCCTTCCAGATGACAAGGAGAAAAGGGGAAAACAACCCCTAGACGCTTATCTGCAGTTCAAAGGCCGAGGGCGATATAAACTAACAAAGTACGTGAGCACCGTAGGTACGAGTTACCCATCCACTGACCTTCCACCCTAGGTTCAAGTCTGAAACAGTCAACTCCGCGTTTGAGATAAATCCGGATGCCAACAATGGACTAAATTACACACATGACGTCGTGGTGCGGAATAAGGAAGAGCGACGGAAGATGCACGGTAGTGATTGTGAGTTTTGTAAAGAGGTAGGTTTCCATCTCCCTGCGCCACAATCTGCACTGGACGTTCCTACTGCAGTACTATCGCACTGTCGGTCCGTTACCTCCCCGCCTCCAAGCACCTCTTTGGCGTACACCTACCTCCCCGAAATCCAAAGTGGTCATGCTCGCCTCACCTATAAACATCGATGAGAAGAACGAGAAGGAGATAGAAAGGCACAAGCAGGAAATATCCAGACATAGACACAACTGGGCACCCCCATCGATACCACCAAAGTATTGGACCATCGGGTTTTCTGATACCCAGGAAGTAAAGGAAATCAATCGGGAAGCAGAGGTGTTTGAAGCGAAGAAGGCCAGGGTTGAGACGGAGGCAAGGTAGGGAACGACGTGGCTGGTTGAAGTCGGTGTTTGCTGATGGCCCGTCTTCTTCAGCACCTCCGGAGGACGATATCGGAAGAGACAAGGCTGGTCATTAATCCGGACAAAATTGCAGAACTCCGTCACCACTAACTTACAACACTCACTCACTCACTCACTCGTATCATGCTACCCATTCATTCAACCACTGCATGCTCTCCTTGCCAACCCGTGAGTGGGTCGATGTATATAAGATGTGCCATACTGTAATCGTAAGTACAACTTGTTGTGATGCATAAAAACGGAAGCTTTGGAAAGATGTGTGTTATTGTACCCACGCGGCTCCGGGACCGAAGGATCACGCACGGTGCTCCGCCCAATTCATCTGGAGTACTCGTGTGGGATGGCGAATCGTTCATGCGGCCTAGGGTTGGGTGGGTGCTTCCCCCATATAAAAGCCTAACGCACCCGTAATATCGCAAAAACCTTTTCGCCCACTCTTATGCACGCTTTCATAACGACCCGACCTCTTATCTTCCAATTCCTGAAAGTCAATTATCGAGCGTCATTGGGATCCATCTGACCTTTTCCGGCTGGTCCAGATTCCGGAAGAGCTGGAGGTCGTTCTGATATTCAACCCCAGTGACGACACTAGAAGATCACCTTTACGGTCGTTGTCCTGTTCTCGACTTTTTCCCTCTTCAAGTGATCGATCGGCGCGTATGTTTGGTCGGTCGCTCACCCAGTTTTCCTGGGTAGAGCTACCCGACGGCATCGAGAGCCATTCTGATGTGGTCTCTTGGGAAATTCTTGCTGAGATATTGCTAAGCTAAGCGTCTCCGTTGTTTGTTGCGAGCCGCTGAACGGTCACGTAGGAAAAGATCGAAGAGGACAGGTTTCGAAGGTTACCATAAAAGCTACCGCGTGTGGTTCCCTTGCCATTCTCTTCAAACGCTGAATCGAACATCAGACTGGATGTCTCCCTTGTGACTCAAGGGCGCCTGGCTGCCCAAGTACCCCTGGGAGGCATGGAACTTTCACTGTTTATCCTGCCGCTGGTACTTTCCCTGCAGGACTTAAAAGCCCGGTCGACGGTCGACGAACATCAAGATCTCCTCCCCCGGTTTCTGGTGTCTAGCACTCTATACCTCACTATGCGTCTCTTACGCCTAGCCTCTTACCTCTCCTTTGTGTCCCTTGCTTTGGCTTGGACGGTTTATACAGTCCCTCATTCTGGGGGGAATGACGATTCCCCCGCCCTCAACGCGGCGCTTAAAAGCCATCCCGAATACGTTACCGACGCGACAATCCTGTTCAAACAGGGCATCAAATACAATCTCAATACCCCCGTCTATTTCCCGCGGTTGGTGAACGCTATAGTCAGCGTGCAAGGGAACATATCGTACGCCGCTAATATCGCGGCGACTCAAGGTACCGAATCTCATCGGAACCGCGTGATACGAGTTGTTGACATTAGCTCCCGCTGTTCGTTTCCCCTAGAAATCGTTAAATACCCACAACAATCGGTGGGTCGCACTGCTCCCCCAAAATATTTGTACACGATCTGAATGTTCTGTTTCGTACAGGGTTACAAGGGTGCCTGGTCAGTTCCTGCCCCATCCTTCCGAAACAGCGACTTCACACCCACATCTCTCAGGTTCTATTTCAACACAGGTACTAATGTCACCTTGGAAGGCTCCCAAGATCCGCATTCGGGTTGGGTGGACTCTCATGGACAGCAGGTGAGAGAGAAACTATCAACCATTTGCGGCTGTGGGCTCATCAAAGTTTGCCAGTGGTGGAACGTGATGCAAGATTCTGAGAAGCAGGTAGGCCGTCCTACCGGGTGGAGTTTCCTGGGAATCACGAAAGGAGAGATCAGGTACATGAAAGTGTCGCAGGTGAGTGTAGGCGTGGTACCACCAGCACTACAGGGCGATTAAATCTCTTTGTCGCTTAGCCTGTAGCCTGGAGTTTCATTATTGATGCCAATAACACATACATCCACCACAATACGTTAATGGCCCAGTCGAATGATCCGGTAAGCAGGTTTGCCTGTCTACCTCAGCGCTTTGAGCTCAAAGATTTTCGGTCGTCGGGGTAGAACATCATCCCATATAACACGTGAGTTTTTCGTTTTTCTAGACTCTGAATCGCTCAATCCGAACCTGACTTCCCCCCTTAGCGACGGTAAGTTCTGTCAACACCCCGTGGAATGGCCACTCAGGCCGTTCGATAGGTTTCAACATAAAGGGCGTTAACCTAGCAGTGGAGGATAACGTCATCTATAACAGAGACGATTGCATCGTGATTTGCAACCCATCAAGGGACATTTACATCCGCCGCAACCGTTGTGTCGGCAGTAACGGACTCTCCATCACTGGTACTTCGTTGAACGGGGCAGCTTCCAATATCCGGAACGTTCTGTATGTCATCCACATATCGGTGGGATCGGGGTCACTAATATTGTGCTCAAACTAGGTTCGAAAGCTGTACAATGGTGGGCTGCAGTTTGCGCGGAAACTTTAAAATTTGGTATTCACCTACCTGGCGTAGGAAAATGCGCTCTATGGGGCGAGGACCGGGACTTGGCCTGGTGGTGGTGGCACCGTCGCGAAGTATGACGATCACCCGTCTCCTGAGCACGCGCTCATGAATATCTATTTCCCAGCGTCACTTGGAAGGACATCACGATGAACAACGTAAAATACCCTGTGAGCTTGCTCCATCGCCATTCGGGGTAGTCCTGCTAACCTGCCTAATCCAGATATATGTTACTCAACAGTACATCACCGTTTGTTTTCTGAAACGATACACGAGCTAACCTCATTGTAAATTCAGTTTCCCTGTACGATCCCACTTCCCTCCGCCGATGAACATTCACGAATGCGCTCGACCTTCTAGTACACCTCGTCGGGGAATAGTATAACCCATCTCCAGGACTTCACGTACCAAAATATTCACGGTACCCTCAACGAGTAAGTCTGACTCTTGACCGATGTAGGTGTTCGGATAACCTTAAGAGGTCTTCAGTGCTTGGGGTGGTCGAGATGTTATAACCCTTGATCTGGTTGCAGGCACAGGTGAGACCCTTCTCTCGGAGGAGAGAACGGTAAGACCTAAACATATGCATTTATCCGCGCAGTCACAGGGATTCACACGAAGAGTATCAACATGAAGCCACTGAGTGGTGAAAATGCAACGGTCGTGTGCGACCCTTCCGAGGTAAAAGATCCTGCCACGGTACGTCCTTGTCCCTCGCCTGAACGTTTTTGGGCTGGGCATTTGGTAAGGCTCACTTGGCTGATTGTGCGTGCCCTGCGACCGAACTTATAGGGCGTAGCACCCGACATGGGGTTCGTTTGCGCGAATGGTCCCTTCACGCCGACTTCAGCAGGGAAATAAGTGTGGGAAGAGATTGCAGGGCACGTTCGGAAGGCAGGGTATTCTTACATTGATGGTGTCAGGTGAGAGGGGACGGAGACAGGCCTGTAGCTAGCAAAAGAAACACTTGCGAATGTGAACAGATACCTGGCCGGTTGTAGATAAGTTGTTGTCCGTCGGTGCGACCAGCTATCAAACTGCCCGTATGTTTCTCTTGATTCTGTGCATGGTGAACCAAACGTGTCATCAATATATACTAGCAAGCTTTCGACATCCGTCTCTCTCTCGTCGGATCTACGTCCGCGCATACCCACTACAACGTAACGAAAAGTTTGCTTTTAAGTCGGCTTGTTGGTTAGGATTTTTTGAATGGTATCATCTACGCAGTGGCCATTGGAACGGTGCGGTGTGGATTCCTGCCTTGCCGATTGTGTTCTTGGAGGCGCAGTACGTGACCGAGTCTGCTGCGCCGATTCGAAATCTGGGACATCGCCCAAGCTAGGCTAGAAATACCTGCCAGGCTTCAAGATTCCTCCATTTTAGACGTTCTGGATCATTTCCTGGCGGGGTTTCACATCTCCCTTGTGGCCTCCTACGTTTCCCTTCGTCAACAAACTGATAGTGCTGTCGCTACTCAAACCACTTCCCCGTAGGTGGCAGGTGGTGCAAAAAAGTGATATCTACTTCTTCCGACTCGCAATCTGCCTCTAATGCTCCCCGTCAAATGCGTTTCCCTATCCCTCCACTCCCTGCTGGTTATCATCCGACCGATGTTGCGCCCATCAGCAAAACGCATCGAATGCTGCGTGGTGGGTTTGTGTTATTCCGGCGTAGTACTGCCCGTTCAACCCGTACTTTTGTGGAGAAACGCGTCACCACCGATATCGATACCCGGGCGTAGTGATGGAAGCTTTCAAAAAAAAGCTACCGTCCTGTATCACCCGCGTACTTGATCTCGATGACGTTCCCATTTGGAGAGGAACGTGCTCGCCACACCATTCTTCACTCTCTTCTTTCGGTTTTCACCGAAGATCTAGAACTATCCCAACCGCGCCATTTCCTGGGAATCTTGGAAATCCGACTCAATAACCGACGAGTCGAGTTGTGAGAAGGACTGGTTCGCGGATGCAGACGGTTTGTTTGCTACGCATTTGCCCTCTCACCCTCGACTACCGGAGGATCGTCGCGACCGCGACGGGGCATTTGGCACAAAAACAAAAGGGATTGTGCGATCCTGCTCGCTAATGACCCTTGGATCGAGCGTGGGGTTTACCGGTCTCTAGTAGCGGTTTACATCGTCGCTTAACTTCACCCTAAAGTTCCTCATCGTACGCGTATTCTTCCGCTTCAAGCAGATTCGGAGTTTTGTGGGATGGAAATTCTCGAGCAACTCCGTGACACTGCATAAATCTCTGTGATTACTTGAAGGATTCTTACCCTCTGAGACTGGAAGGCAAGTCGCTCGATGGTAGACTAATCTCCACACTGACCAGAGGTACAGGCCAAATATCGCTACTGTGAACATGAAGAACCCCGAACAGAAATCAAGGAGAGGGAGGCACCCTGGAACCAGATCAAAGAGCGACTGTTCAATAACGAAGAGTGGCGGTTGTAAGCTTGCCAATCCCGATGAGCCCGCCCAACCAGTGGATGGAGGTACACTGAACTCACCAAACCGTGGCTCTATCTCGTCCGAGATAACGTTCCACATGCCACCGAGGCGACCTGATGACTGCAGCGTACAGAAGCTCATGGATTACGCACGCAAAGTTCGAGTATGAGACCACACAGCTTTAACACAGCTTTAACAATGACGAACGGGGGTTCAATCGCCCCGAGCAGAAGAGTTCCTACCCCATGAACCCCCCATCTGCGCTACCTTCCCCCAACGAAGTCCCTACAACCGCGACAAATTTCCCCGATGAGCCAAGAGTGAAAGGAAGATTCGTGAAGAAACTAAAGTCCGACGCAAAGATCGAAGCAGGGTGGCAACGAAGCCTTCCCCGTGTCGGTGAACGCGAAGCGGGATCCGCAGGGAGTCACCCAGTAGTGTAATTTGATGATTGTGCGCGGGTGAGTGGTTCACGGAGCAGATCCGATATGACGGTGTCGCTGTAGAAAGCGGATCTTTTTGAATGTGAGAAACTCTTTGCTATTGTATTTCAGCTATGGCCCGAACCACCGTCGACGCTCCCCTGATGCGAGCGGGGAATTCGGGTGGAACACACGACTTATCTAACTACCACCCATCTCGCCTGGGTGGGCTACCATGACCCCCGCTGTGCGTGCCATAGGGAAGTTGTGCATGCGAAATCGTCACGTTGCCCAGTGGGATCGGTCATTCGAAAGCACCTCTCGTAGTATTGCTCAAGTACTAAACGAATAAATGCAGCGACGCTATCGTACGATACAACTACGACACAAAGACTGCGATAGTGAGAAGGTACGAGAGGTCGACGTTTAACGTTGTAAACATCCACCATGAGCTGCGTTTCGAAGATGGAGGGACCCCAGCTAGAACTTGATGATAACAGGTCGGCCTCCTAAATTGCTGAACTGTATCGTAACATCGTGGCGCCACTCCTTGGGATCCCAGTCCGCCCTCCACTCGACAGGCACCCACAACCGGTGTTTCCCTTCTGCATCCTTTACCCACCCTTCTCGTAACGTGGCTTGTGAAGTTCGCCACATGTCTCCGATGGGAGTATTGTGCTGAGACAAATTATGGAAGCGGAGATAGCTCCGACCCAAATGCAGATCGTCGAGGCGATCCCAGTCGCCGCGAGAAACCCGAGGATGGAGAACCTCCCCAGTGTCTGTGTGGTAGACGTGCAACACATTTCCATCTGTCCTGATGATCCCAACTTGACCTTCAACCCGGAACGCGCACGTGCCAAACTGGAACCGTATGGCCCAGATGCTATCTTTACGGCCAACACTTCTGTCACCAATGACACCATCCACCAACCCTTCTTCTGTGAGCAACCAAGCTACGATTTGGTTTGAACCCGCAACCAAGAGAACGTTGCCGGTGAAGACCAATCCTTCTATTTTCACATCCGTGTTGATGAACTGGGGAGGGGTTTGTGTGAGGATGTCGGTGGTTTTGACGACCCTTTCCATCTTGTTGGCAGTTGCGATGCGAGTACCGGAGCGGGAAAGTCCCGTGCACTGTTGGCGGGGGGTCTTGAGAACAGTGGGGAATCCATGTAAACGCCACACCTGGAGAATATTCCCGGAATGACCCAGGATTGATGACGAAGTTGGCGAGAATTGAAGAGGAGGATCGGAGAAACCCTGACACCAAGATTCCCCATACAGGATGTAATGACCGGAATGATGCTTCCAGACCCATACAACTCCGTTCTGGGAAGCTACGAGGTGACTCCCATCTGGAGAGAAATAGTGAGAAGGGAGGTCGTCCATTATGCATAACAAGCACTCCGAGTTTCGAATGTCAAAGATACAGAGCGTATTTTCATCCGAAATGGATATGTGATGAGTGGTTGGGGAGAAGGAAATGACCTTGGCGTTGGACAAGAGAGGGGAAAACGATTGGATCTTGGTGAGAGTGGATCCGACCTCGAAGATGTCAATGGTATCAATGTGATATTCGCTCCCCACCGTCACCATAACCCGGAAAGATTCGCCGACCGTCCAGAGGTGCGGGCCGTGTCCCGACAAGAGCGTGCCCGGGGATGATATTGTACCCGAGGAAATATTATACGTGTGCACAACGAAGTTCCTCTGGTTCCCCGAACTAATGGTACAGATTGTTTGTCCATCTGATGACCATGCCAGTGAGATATTGTCGGTGCCACCCCTGATTTCTCTGGCTACTCCACCCGTCTGGATATCCCAGATTATGATGGCAATATCGGAGGCACAGGCAATCGAACGCCCGTCTAGCGAATAGGCAAGCGGACCTGTGAGATGAGGGATTGTTTCGGGGGGCTGAAGGATGGTGATTAGTTCCAGGGTGAGTTGGTTCCGGATTTCCACGGCCTTGTCTGTCTGAGCGGCAACAAATCGACCACACGGTGACCAAGTGCAGAGTCCGATATAGTGGTCCTTGCCAGAAATGGCTATGTGTGGGTCCCATGCAATTGGTGCTCCAATAGCCACTCTTGGGAAGCGAGCGATTCGATGGTGATAGTACAACTCTCTGATAATTGACGGCTCAGGGGATAGTTCCAGTGCGGAATGGTAGATATGGGCAGCGGAGACGTTGATGACCTCAAAAAACTTGATCACAAGTTGCAAACAATCTTCGGCAATGCCAAGAAGCCGTGCGTCTTTAGCAACCTAATTCTCGGTATGTTATCACAAAGTTATGGCACAGAGAAGACCAGAAACGAACCTCTTGTAGCCAGGGTATCATATCTTCAAGTGCAACAGCAGCCCTCCCTACAGCCCCAACAGCACTAACCACCTCCAACCAAGCTAGCAATTTCTTTTCCAAGAAAATGCATAGATAGGAGACAACATCGGTGACAGCTCCCTCCGTCTTGGTGAGGTGGTCGTGCCAGGACAGGCAGGCATACCGTAGGGCAATGCTAATGCGATCACTGATTCTCGTCTCGAGATCCTCAACCTCCGAGTTCAAGGCATAATCAGGGAGCAGTAGAAGGTTCTGCTCCAACCCATCGTTCATGGTTCTCAGGCAGCCGATGACGAGTTCGAGGTGTATTTCGTTGGGTGAGATGTAAAATCTTGTGTCGGTGCAGCGGGATGGATCGGTAATGAAGTCGGGGAACGACTTGTGAAAGGGTTTCACAGGCTGAGTGAGATCTTCTCCGAGGACGAACAGTGACTGAACCAACGTGAGGAACAGTACAACCTCCTCAGGGTCCAGGCCAACGAGTTCTGCAATCCCGGATGATGGAAGGGGGTTTACAAGTAGAACGACAGCGCCAATTGTAGACCTAAGCTTGAAATACATCTCGGGGTCTTCCTCGCTGAACGCCGTCCGGAGGATCGATGTGTATAGAAAGTCAAGAGTCGTCCCGGAGTTGAACCGTGTTTTGCCCTCGGGAGCTGTACACTCTGGAAGCTTTACGATAATATTCAATCGACGTTTGGGGAGATGGGTACTGCTATCCAGGAACTTGACAGTTGCAACGGCGTAAACGAACAGTCCAGCCGCTCTCCTGCATAATAGATCGATGTGTTCATTACTCGGCCACCTCCCTAACTGATGCCGTGCCGCGAGTTCGGAAAGTTCGTGCTTCAGGAACAGCCGAATGTCACCGTTGATCAGAGGGGGGTCGACATCGTGCAAAATAAAGACCGAGGCCAAGTCAACGAGTATCGGGAGACGAAACCCAGCCCTGATCCGTGGCTCGGGTCTGCCCGTGATGAAAAACTTCACCTCCGGGATCCGCTCGACGAGTCGGCCCAACACCGAGAGGATTGCCGACGATGGCTCCTCATCCTTGCACTCGTCGAGAGCGTCGATCACGATCACCGTTGATATATCCGCCAACTCAAGCGGCTCGACTATCAGCTTCTCCATCTGCCTGTACAACGACTCGTGTGCAACATCTGGATCCGATTGAAGGAGGGGAACGAGAGAGGATCGAAAATTTGGGAACTTGTGTGCCAGCTGGAAGGCCAGGGTGGGGAAGATGAAGTGCAGGTTGCTGCGGTCTTCGAAATCACGAGAACAGAAGAAAGACGCTCCGAGTTGACCATCAGCGAAGATCCGCTCGCTGACCGTCTGAGCGATCGTCGACTTGCCGGTCCCGGCGAGCCCGTTCAGCCAGAAGACGGGAGACTGCTTGGAGTCCTTGGCCCATCCCTCGATTTCATTCAGCACTGTCTCTCGCGTTCCTTTGAGACAGCTGCGGCGACCACCATGACGATACTCCGCTCCTTGTGCGCGGCGACAGTTGTTCAGCACCACTAGGTCCACTGCGCGGCGTATAGGTAAGCAGGGTTCGAGGAGAAGGACTGAAGAACCGAACCGGCATCCTGAGAGTCATGATCGACGTCAGGTATACTCTTGACAGATGGATTACACGACTCACGATCAGCTTGCAGTTCTGGGCATATATCGCCCGTTGCTGTGCCGTCTGTCAAATTGTCCTGATTTAGTTGTATCACGGTCGCATACGGTCTGTCGCTACAAACCTGATAGTCGAGGAGAGCGTCACGGATGTCTTCGGCAATTCCAGACACAACCTCGATATCGCCTTGGGATTCCTTGTAGCCCTCGGTGTTGATGCGATTGTATAGCACGTTTCCGGTATCCCTGATCATCCTTAGAGCGCTAGTAAAGAGTAAACACGACAATAAGCTATGATTCACCCCGAACACCCACTTGAACAACTTCGCCCGTTGTTTGTCCTCGTCTTCATCCCAAAGTCTGTCGCCATCGTCGTCCTGCAGACACAGCCGATCCAACCGCGCAACAGCGGAGTCTAGCTTGTTCTTCAACGGTGTGGAGTTCTGTCCAAACGTCAGTGAATATCGCAACAAGCTCACTGATCCGCACCACCTCGTGGAGCCTCAAGAGGGTGTTGAAGGAAGACTTGGTGACAGGACCGATCGTCAATGTAAAGGATGGGGGTAGAGCGGAAGACTCTCACAGTAAGGTCTGTGATTTGTTCGTAGATCGCTTGCTGTTGCGAAACCTGCCCTGCGGTGTAAATCGTATTCGATGCGACAAAGCGGGACCTCGCTCACTTGATAGCGGGTGATGGCGTCCCGGAGTCTTTCAACGAGTTTCACCACCTCTCCAGAATCCCTCCCCTTATCTACAAATCGAGCTGCCTTGCCTTTCCCCAGCAATTCGTTGGATCGCTTCTCGATCTCTTCCAACACGCTGCAATGGCCATTGATAAGCGTGGCGAGGCGAGCAATGGACGAGCGTACCTGGTCAATTCTTTGCGTCGTTCCGCCTCTCCAGGATCCCCATCGATAGTTGTCGTGGCGACGCATTGTTTGAACCTGTCCAACTGGAGTTTGAGGTCTCCTGTCTTCTCCTTGAGGTCTTCGGATTGCTGCGAGCGTCCGGGTTAGTTGTGTGCGATGGCTACAAACTCGACCAATACCTCGCAATGCTTGAT
>Ga0307515_10016659_pt1 | contig 13442 bp, 12 predicted proteins | sample 17_EM_MG_FD_194513 | JGI IMG/M metagenome (GOLD analysis project Ga0307515, IMG submission 194513) | Populus trichocarpa ectomycorrhiza microbial communities from riparian zone in the Pacific Northwest, United States - 17_EM | ecosystem: Host-associated > Plants > Roots > Unclassified | place...
CTGGGACCGAAGGAGAAGAAGAGGGAAAGCTGCGGGGGAGAAGGGAGCTCAGCTCTTAACTGGCCAGAAGAAGGAAAAAAAAAATGACGAAGGGGGAAGGAGATAGAAATGACGAAGGCTGGGTCTGTCAGCTTCAGAAATGAAGTGTGCGGGTGGCTGGTCTTGCATGGAAACGGTTCATTGTGAGCTGGCGGCTGGAAAAAGGAGCAGCTGAGAGGGAGGGAAGGAAGGCTGCACTGGTTCGATGTCAAAGAGTGGGGGAACAGCAGAGAGGATGGGGGAATCGGTTAGCAGCTCTTTTGAGCCAAGGGAGAAGGAAGGGAAATGGAAAGGTGGAACTAGATGGGTCTGAAAAATGAAGGCCACCGGGGAGGTGTGTGTAGAGAAGATTTATTTACAGAGAACAAAGTTCCTTGGCGGCGGCTTGGTGTGAAGGAGATGGATTTAGGGTTGCTCTGATACCATGATAGAATTGATGAGCATGTTTCTCGTTGCCTGTCATTCATTTGAAAGCTGATATAAATACATGACAGTGGAGAGTCTAGGTGGCGCATAATAGATTTATTTACATATTCTAATAGTAACTACACGGATTAGATTAGAAAGCATGCAATGTAAACAAGGACATGTTCTAGAGAAAAATTGTAATGTTGGGATATCAAGTTTCAGTTTTTCTTGACGGGGTACATGAATTTTAATTTTTCGTTTTAGTACACCAACTTTTTTTATTTTGCAAATCACATGATATTCATTCTATTTTTCTCTCTTGCATATCAAATATTTTGATTTTATCATTAATTTATTTATTAGTTTCGAATACTTATAAAATAGCACGTGGCCTCAATATAAATGACTGCCATTGATGAAAAGAATTTTCATTTTAGAAACAACTCGTTTTCAATTATTAAATATAAGTTTATTTTATAGGGTACTTTTCCTATAATAAAATGCAGCATGGAAAAAAATTGTTTATTTTTTTTCTTGAAAACACTTTTAAAAAAATTGATTTTTTTTATATTTTTTTATTCAATTTTTTTTTCATATCGTCTTGACATACTAATATCAAAAATAAATTTTAAAAAATAAAATAAAAATTATTTAAATGTATTTCTAAGTGAAAAATAAAAATATTAAAAAAAATATTATTTCAATATATTTCTAAATAAAAAATATTTTAAAAAATAATAATTATCATATTTGTAGAGACCATTAAAGTTTTTTTTATATATATATAATTACTTTTTAAACAATGTGTGTGAAGAGATACATTTTGGATATGCAAATTTTCTGACAAGTATTGTAGTAGTTTTTGTGGTTATGATTTTTTAAAAAATAATTAAAAAAACACTTTTAATTATGGTTGATTTGATAAAATACATATTTGATTAAAATTATGATTGAAATTGATATTGAATAAAAAAATAGTTTAAGAGTGTTCGGTTAAAATTATATTTAAAAGTGATTTTAAAAACAAAACGACTAATATTAATTTTATAATTTTTGAGTTAAAATATTATAGATTGGATTATTAATACAGTCTTTAACTATATGTTGTGTTTGAGTATAGTTTTTCATCCATGCTGATATCTAAAATGAAGGGATTTTGAAAGGAGAATGAGATAATTGTGGGGTTTGAAGGAGGATTTTAGAGAGATAAATATGTGTTACTGCAAAGCGTGTGAAGAGGGAGGGAGTTATGATGGAAGGGGATAAATGAGTTTTACTAGAATTTGACAATCTTTAACAGAGATATGATTTCCGAGGTTATTTTGGAAGTTTTTTTTTGTAACGGTTATTTCTCCCTCACTGATAGTGTATGTTGTTGGTTGAGAGAGAAAAAAAATCGATGTTAGAACTCTTGAGAAACTGATATAAGATTCTTATCTTGAAACTGAGTTTCTACCTTATGTTTTTTTTTATGGGTCTCATGTTTTAATGTACTCCCAAACCGCATCAGTCAGTTTAACCCACAGGACATCCTTATGCTCAAAGTCGGACAAAACAACTGTCACATCCAAACAATACGATTCCTTTCCACCTAGGCCCCCTCCACTCTTCTGCCCTTTTTTCATCGTCTCCAATAATAACAGCAGCACACTGTAATAAAAAGAAAAACGATGTCGTCTCTGAAAGATTCATCCGTCGATCTCCAAACCCAGCAGCAACAACAACCATACTCCGGTTAGCACTGCACTTCTTATATAAATATAATAACTTCTCGTACAAATTTTTTTAATGTTATAATATTTCTTCAGAGAACCGATTTTTTTTAGTTTACATGTATCGTTACTACTTGTGTAAGAGGTTTAACTAGGTTGAATGTTGTCAATTAGGGTTCTGTTCTAATCTGGGTTTTACTAGTTGTTGCGGATATGTTCTGGTCGTTTTTTTTTCTTAGGATACCTTAAACACATAAAAAAGTTTGTGACTTTATTTATTTTTAAGTGTGTAATTGCGTGTATAAATAATGGGTTTTAATTCTTAGGCTATGGTTTTGATTGTTTTATGGTTTTAAATTGCGTTGGCATTGATGGGTTCTGTAATGCTACGTGAAATGTTGTGAGGAATTATAGATAGGAAAAATATTGTGGTTTAAAATAGTGTTCATGTAATCATGTTTATGCTTGTATTTATGTTTTCTTGCATGCAACTAAAAGGAGTTGAAATGGGATTCTCTTCTTTTTACTGTACAGGTGCTGGAAATGGCTATGATGGCAATTACAACACAGTTGCGGAAGTTGGATGGTATATACTAGGTGAAGATCAACAACAGGTCGGACCTTATGTGTTTTCTGAGCTACGTGGTGAGTTTAGTTCTGTATTTCATTGAATGCTGTTTTAAAGTTATTTAGGTTTCAAAGTATGGAATAATTGTCTTGAAACCTTGTGCCATTCTGTTAAAAAAAAAAATAAAGAATAAAAAGGAGCATGCTTGAATTGTTTTGGTGAACGAACAAGACTGAAAAAAAGGGTGCTTGTAACTTTTTTTTTGGTTTATTATTATGCATTGACATTTCATTTGTGGGAGCATTCTGTATTTCATTGAATGCTGTTTTAAAGTTATTTAGGTTTCAAAGTATGGAATAATTGTCTTGAAACCTTGTGCCATTCTGTTAAAAAAAAAATAAAGAATAAAAAGGAGCATGCTTGAATTGTTTTGGTGAACGAACAAGACTGAAAAAAAGGGTGCTTGTAACTTTTTTTTTGGTTTATTATGCATTGACATTTCATTTGTGGGAGCTTATAATTTACTGGAGAATTTTTTTTTTCTCTGCTTTCTGGAATTTCAGTTCTACCAGTAACCAATAGCAAGGTTTCAGGACAATTGTTTCACCTGTAACATGTTCAATTGGTCTAATGAGCTATTGAACCATCTCCTTTGCTTATTTGCTTCGCCTGGACAGAGCATTTCTTGAATGGGTATCTCTTAGAAAGTACACTTGTATGGTCCGAAGGAAGAAGTGACTGGCAGCCATTGTCCTCAATCCCTGAGTTGATGTCAGGAACTTCTCAACAGGGATCTGATTATTCCAGAGCAGGTGATGAATCTCCTTTTCTTCCTGTTTATACTGTCTGTATATCTTTATGCATATGCAATGCAATTTTGTATTTTCACTAGCATATTTATCATTTCCATCTTCTGAATGAGGGCTCTTAACCTTGGACGTTTCATGCAGCACTCTCTTACAATGATAACGAGGGGGAGAAGTTGCAGGAGGTCAGAGAGGCCACTTTGGGATCTGTTGGATTGAGAAATGGATCCCATTCTAACAATGAACAGAGAGCCAACTATTCTACTTTAGGTGAAGATCCTTTCCCCCCATCTTTTCTCCTCTTGCTCCTAGAAAAGACTGTCTTACACTTTGTTCTGTCTGCAGTGTCTTCCAACGATGATGAAGATGAGTTTGAGAAATGGCAAAGGGAGGTAAAAGAGGCAGAAGCTGAGGCAGAAAGGTTAAAAAATGGATCTCTTCCAGGCAACACTGGAGACGATTTCGGGATAGATGATTCTGATAGGATTCTGTCACCACCAGATGGTGAGGATGAATTCACAGATGATGATGGGACTACATACAAGTGGGATAGAAGCCTTAGGGCCTGGGTTCCTCAGGTTGGTTGTCATTTTGTAGCTTTTGGAGGGTTCATTTTCATTCCGATATTAGTTCAAGAACTGTTAAAACTTTATTTTCAAATTCAGTGTTAGCATTATTTTTCTGGCATTCATATATTAACCTTATTATTTTCTTAGAAGTTCATATACATGCATATGTAAACATATATGCATGCACCTCTGTATACTTGCACATATAATCCATTGTGATTAAGATCGAGAAGAGTATTGCTGAGGGATATGAAGTGGCTAGGGATAGGTTTGGGTTGTGTCATTTGCAATCTGTTGATTATTTCTTATCATTAGTGGTTATGGAGGGAGTTATCACTTTTTCTATTTGAAGCTTTTTGAGATGATTTATTTTCTGATTCTTGATATCATTACTAATCAAATGCAGCATTGCTGAATTCTTGGGTTGCGGGCTTGATGAATGGCCTAAAAGTGTATCGGATTTCCAGTGCAGGGCAATTGTAGGACTAATTAGGTTTTTGTATCTAAAGAGCAATGGGGTTTAGGCTCGAGTGATATGATTAATAGGGTCTGTAAGAGCAATTGGACATGGAGGATTCCTAGGGAAGAAAGCATACCCTTTGGTGGCCCATTCTATGAAGCCAAGATTGTCTTCTCAATAGATAATATCATAAAAATTATCACTCATTGCCAACCTAAATTTTGGCGTCTTAAGAAAATTAATTTTGTATCATGTGATCAGCACTTCCTGTTCTTGGAAAAGGCAGTCTCTAATGATCATCTCTGTGATCATGGCAAGTCAGAGATCTCTTCTGAACTTTCATTGCTATCTTTCTGGATTTCTTGGTTCTATCATGGTGGTTTTTTTTATTTTTTTTTAAAAATGTTGAGGATACCTTGTTATGGTTTTCTTGCCTCCCCTATCACATCAAAAAGCCCAAATTTTTTCCTAGTGATGCATTGGAAAAGGTTATGCTACTTTTCTTTTCTCCATTTTTACCACTGTTTTATTTGGCCTAATATCATCTTCTTACTGATATGATTGAAATGGTGATCACAATCTTCTGGTCATAATCAACTGATCCTCTAGGATAATCTATCAAGTGTAAGTGGGCAGTATGGGGTAGAACAGATGACTTTCCATGAACAAGAGGAGGTATTTCTGAATGTAAATGCTGCTGATGCCTCTTTGAAGGATGAAGCCAATGGTACTGGTGAAGTAGTAGAATCACAACGTAGTGACAAGAGGAAATTACAGGATGAGCAAGCTGATAAGGACAAGCAAGCTGATAAGAAGGTATCTTATTTCATATCTTCTTTTGTCATACAACTATTGAAGATGGAAACTTGCCTCTTTTCTAGTAACCTTGTTCATGCAAGTTGGTTTTAAGAACAACTGACAGTATACCACTGTAGCCTGCTGTTCCCATTATTATCAAATATTTTCATGGGTTTTGGGACTATAAAAATTGAATATACAACAAAATTAATTACAACAAGAATGAAGGTACAGCAGCTTACATGATGACTTTTTGGGATATTTGTTGTTTGTCTCTTAATTTGGATAGTATGTTTTTGGCTGTGCTTACCTCCTTGTTATGTATCTTGCAGGAAGCCAATAAGGCCCCTGATAGTTGGTTTGAATTGAAAGTCAATACGCATGTTTATGTAACTGGGTTGCCCGATGATGTCACTGCCGAAGAAGTAAGTTATTTGCTGTCTAATCTTGTGTTATTGTTTTATCTTGGCTAGAAACTAATTTTAGAAAAACATTGCAGGTGGTAGAGGTATTTTCCAAGTGTGGGGTAATTAAGGAGGTATTGTTTGTATTTTACAGATTTTCTTAATCTACCCATGGTTGAAGTCTTGACTCACCTTTATCCTGTGATAGTCTAACTTAGGCTAGGCTCAGCAGTGCAGGAAAAGAATCTTGTTAAATAATCATTAGTCTTTCAATTAAAAAATGCTCGCAAATCTGTTGGTTAATGTAGCAGAGTATGTTCAGCTATCATCCTATATGATGTGAATTCAATAATTCAGTAATCATGTGCTACATACATGCACTAGAGATAGAAAAAAGTTCAAAAGAAGAGAGCATTAAACACAAGGTTAATTTGTTTTGTATATTCCTGAAGGGCTTTTAAAATGTTAGGTGAAGTCCTCTCCAGAAAGATAAGACTGGATATGGTTATTTATTTTTACAATCAAATGATACAATTAATGCTTTGTTGTTGTTGTATAATGATAAAATTAAAGAGAATTTGTGCATATGGTACTTGTAAAGTGCACGCACATATTAAGAGGATGGAAAATACTGTTTTTGTTGCCCAACTACCCATCTCTGCAGGTTTAGAAGAGCTGATGCTTATTATTCCATTTATTATTCTGGACATAGTTGAGATGTCACATCTTGCTGTCTTAAAATCACACTTGCTAGCTGGCATTTATGTTCCAGTATGATACCTTCAGAATCATAAAATTAATCTTTTAGGCTATAATACTGTTTAATGTTTAATCATCCTCACACAATATTTATTTTTTCACTTTCATTCTTTATGCATTAGCAGAAGGTGAAATGGATTTTTTTTTATGGTTCTCTTTTGTGTGTGCATTTGCTTCTCAGACTTGTGATGTTTAATCCTAGATAAATTTTCATTTGGAATTGCACATCTAAGAAACCAAGTTACGAAATTTGTAGGATCCTGAAAAAAAAAAGCCTCGCGTGAAGATCTACGTTGACAAAGAGACTGGAAGAATAAAGGGAGATGCTCTAGTTACATATTTGAAGGTAATTGCTTTACTGTGTTACTGTACTTGCAACACGAAACTGACAAGATTCGTATCTCAGAGTATATGCAAGTTTTGTATGGTAGGAACCCTCAGTTGATTTGGCTATGCAAATTTTGGATGGGACACCTTTGCGTCCCGGGGGCACAATTCCTATGTCGGTCACCCAAGCCAAGTTTGAGCAGAAAGGTAACAAATGCAAACTGTTATGTTTCAAATTTCCAGATTGCAATACCAAGGAGGATTTTTGTTACCGTTGTTTGCATATTGATTAGTACATGAATAATATCTCTATGTTCCGAAGGATTTTCAATTATTTTATTTGCATCTATTTATTAAAAGCTGTGCACTTTTAGTGAGCCTTATTCATGATACATGCAGGGGACAGATTTATAACCAAACAAGTAGACAGCAAGAAGAAAAGGAAGCTGAAAAAGGTTGAGGACAGGATACTTGGTTGGGGTAGGTTCTTGTTCAATCTGAGGCATTGAATGTAATTCAGTAAATGTGGCAGAAAAGGGTTCTTAGTGAAAGTTACTTTTCTCTATCCCTCTCTTGTCTGAAATTAAATAAATATACTCATATGACATTGCATAATATCCATGATTTAAACCACTCCTTCATTAAGAAGTTTTGATTGTGAAAGGGTCAATTCCAGCTATTTTTCTTTGGCTTGTTCAAATCAAGGAGGAATTTCTGTGTTTTATTCCTTCAATACATGAAAAATACAATTTTCCTTCAATACAATTTCTGTGTTTTTGTTTTATTCCTTCAATACAATTGAAATAAAAGGCTAGGGTAAATCTTGAACCAGGTTTGAGTGGATCTGATGTGGATGAAGGCTTGAAAATTATATGCCGTGCTTTTATTTTCATTTCTATTTTCATTTCGAAGTAGCTCTTTTAATTTTGTTCCATGAGTGTTTCTGATTTTTCCTTGAGGATTTTATCTTGAGTTTCTTTGGAGTTGCTTTTACATGTGATGCCTTGGTGCCTTGCATGCATCTGACATCATGTGCTTGTATGCTACAGGTGGCCGTGATGATGCCAAGGTGTCAATTCCAGCTACTGTAGTTCTTCGCCAAATGTTCACTCTTTCTGAAATGAGGGTGAGTGTGGAACCATCTATGGTTTGGATGCGACTTCCTGCAAAAGTACTGTTTGCTTAGATATCTTTTATTGGAATCTGTCCAACATTTGTTTGGACGCGGATAACTTCTATCGTTTGTTGAGCAAATAAGGCAAAAGAAATTCTTTTCTGTTATTTACTTCATGTTGAACGTTTACTCTCTTATCCTTTTGTTGCTTAATATTTTCCTTGTGCACACAGTTTTTAAGAGACAAAATTTGACCTATGGTGATAAAGTTGCAAGTCTTGTGTCTATTTTAGCAGTTCATTTTGTTAAGGGTGTTTTTAGCTGTGCCCTTGATGTAATTTTGCCACCTGTGGTTATGATTATGCAACAGTGCAAGTGTTGACAGTTTAAAGACAACATACTAGCATGGGGTGAAGCATTCAAAGGAACTAACTAAAAGTGACCCATCCCAAAATTTTCATGCTCGCTGAGGAAAAACATTGTCTCTTGTTCTCAGCATCTGCTTTGCAGCTTCTTATTACAAATGTTATCATCATTAAATCTATTTAAACATGTTACTTTCTTCTCAACAAAGAACGCCATCTCATTTCTTTATTTTTCATGGACCCTTAGGTAGGATTGCTGCATTCTGTTTTTGTATATGGAAGTTCAGTGATTTTTGTACCATTGTCATATTTGAATTTCTTATTATAGGCTGATGAAAGCTTACGTTCAGAACTTGAGGTAGATGTTAGAGAGGAATGTGCGAAGCTTGGTCCAGTTGATTCTGTCAAGGTAACTGAAATGTTTTAGCCAAGCATTGCATTTTTAAATACCCTGTTACAAATCATGCTAAAGAAACTAGTCATGCAGTAGAAACTTTGCACTGGTTTGTGTTTAGTGCTGGCTGGTAAATTCTGCATGTAATGGTACAGATTTTGTTCATTTCATCTAATTGCACTCTTTCTTGGTACTTGGTAGAGTCCTACATTCTCCAAAACTGATTTCACTGACCTTTTATGAACTCCTGGGTATCCAAATTTATCTTTCATTACTCGGGACCAGTTTGTGCAATTTCAAACATGAATTGAAAATTATTTTCTTCCATCACCACTTTATTTTCAATTAGGCCTGGGCCAAGTTAGCAGGGGAACCTATCAGGCTCCCCCCCCCCCCCCAAAAAAAAATAAAAAATAAAATGTAAGATCTTCTCTTCATACAGCCTGAATTCTTTACAAAAGAATTATTTCCCTTTCATGGCAACAGGAAGCTCAGAAGTCGTTATATTACTTTTGTTTGATTTTGCTTGGCTGCCTACTGCCTCCATGCAATTTTTAAGAACTAATTTTGAAAATTTTCATATTTCTTCTCCTTGTATTCCTTTACCAATGCATTCTTACCACTTTTGAGTTCCATTGTCAAGTTGCTGTTGACTATATTTTAATTTATGTTCTGCTAATTTTAATTTTCCCCGCCTCCTCATATTCTCTTATGGCTCTGCTTGCAGGTCTGTGAGAATAATCCACATGGTGTTGTTTTAGTGAAATTTAAAGACAGAAAGGATGCTCAAAGTTGCATAGAATTGATGAATGGGCGATGGTATGTTCTGATTTGTTAATTAGTAGTTACTCAAATGACTCAGTTGGACATGAGTGAAGAAATTACTTTCTTAGAACTTGACCAGCACGGTAACAAGTTTGGCATGATGATTCCTCATTTTTACTTTTGGATAAGCAGTAATAGTCAGACATTGATAGCCTTAAAGTATCAGCACTAAACGAGTAGATAATTAAATTTATGTATACATGGGAAGAGAATAATTAAATTTATGTATACATGGGAAGAGATCTACTGAGACGAGGTTTTCATCAAACTGTCAGGTATGATATGTATGGATCATAAATGATAAATTCCAAGTGCTTATCTACATAAGTTTTTTGAAATTGAAAATTCATGCAATACAAAATATGAACAATTTGTCACAATATGAAGTGAATACTTTCAATATCAAACTTTCTTGAAATTTGATTTGCTTGAACAAAATTGAATAGAGGACTACATCTGACGGTGGGTTTGAGGGAAATGGAAGTATACTTGAACATGCATATGGGGATATCTTAGCTCTATACATGCATACAATTTGGTGGTAAAATTACGGTTGCCTTCTTGAGCTCACACTTGTTGTCTTAACTGTGTATGATGCATTATTTACAACACAACCAGTGTGCTGCACAATGTTGGATGCTAGAACTTGTTCAGTGTTTTTGTTGTTTGCTTGGAAATATTGTTGGATAGTGCAAATTGCCACCATCTCCAATATCATACAGTACAGGTGATTATCACGTTGTGAATCAGAAAGAAGCATGCATTCTATGAGACATTCTGTCAGAATAGTGTTGTAGATCAACCCAAGAATGTGTTATCAAATGAAATCAATATGGATTAATGCTTTGGCATTTCTCAATCTTTCTTAGGTCATCTAAATTTTCTAATTATTATTATTACTACAACTATTATGTTACGGTTCATCTTGTTGCTATTTAGGTTTGGCGGAAGACAGGTAGATGCTAGCGAGGATGACGGATTAATTAATCATGCTTTGGTCCGGGATCATGATGAGGATGCAGCTCGATTGGAGCAGTTTGGTGCTGAACTTGAAGCTGACTGAATTAACTTATCATGATGAGGATGCAGCTCGATTGGAGCAGTTTGGCGCTGAACTTGAAGCTGACTGAATTAACTTTGAAGCTGCAGTTACACTGCTATGTGTTCCTGATGTTAATTTTTACCAAAATAGAAGTTGATATCCATGATAAAGAGACAAAAAAGGAGGGGGGCAGAAAAGCTTCTGATGTGATTTCTGATTGTAAATGATAGTGATGTTTTTTAAAATGGATGCCGTGTTTAAAGCTCAACTTTTTCATGGCTTGTCTCTGATAAAATAATAGTTCTTATCATCTCTGATTGGTTGTACCCGTTGGATGTTGATGGGAGCTTTGACACATCAGCATGTCATGGGGAACTGGTGCAAGAACAAAGTGATGCCTCTTGCACCAGTTGATGATTGGTGGAAGTGCCGTAGAACTCCCATGTGGTATAATGGTATGCGCATTCGTGCTGTTCATGTTCGTAACGTTCACCGTTTATTAGAGGTAAAAAAATCAGCTTTGTTTGAATCTCAGCTTCTGTCAAACACAGCTTCACAAATGATGAAAATCAAATCAAACAGACACTGGAATGGAAACAATCTTTCAGACATCCTATGCAGCAGCACAGGTGAAATTCTAGTATCAAAATAGTTTTAAGAGGTAATTATGCTGAGCCGTAGGCTCTCTTGACTGAAACACAACCACTCTAGTGTCTCAAAGAGCAATTGATTTTTAGCCGTCCCAGACGCACAACGTTCCAGTGAATCCTAAAAAGAGTTGCTGACCCAATACCATCAATAACGTTAGAATGGGACACTTCGGAATCCATCTAACCCCCATGCAGCAAAGAGGCTCCTTGTTCCGCTTGACATTGCTAGAGAAAACTAAACCCAAATAGATATGGTTTCAGTACTGTTACACTAACCAAAAAAACAAGAAAAAGAAGAAGTTAGAGCAAATTGTGTGTTCTTGAGAACTATACAGTTGTCTGCCATTTACCATCTCGGGTACATCCTCATTGAATACAAAAGCATTAGGAAATTACATGGAAAGTTCCCACCAGGCAACTGGAAGGTAGCTTTATGACTTTCAGTTACAGAGTCGAGCCCTGGAAGGTAGCTTTATGTCTTTCAGTTACGTAGCTTTATGACTTTCAGTTACAGAGTCAAGCCCTGGAAGGTAGCTTTATGTCTTTCAGTTACGTAGCTTTACGACTTTCAGTTACCTTTATGACTTTCAGTTACAGAGTCAAGCTCTTGTCCCCTTTCTCATTGGATAACGGGGAGAGTTTGTTCTCTCTTGTGTTCAAGCTTTGTAGCAGGGATTGGCTCCTGCTCCCTTTTTTCTCTCCCATCAATCAATTTCTTTTATTCGTATAAAAAACATATTGAGCCTTTGATTAAATAAAAAAAGAGTATATTAGGCCATTGGGTCACGCAAGAAGGTAACTAATCAATCCTCCCCCTTTCTCAACCCGTTTCACTTTTGGTGCGTGTGAGATTTGATTCTGAATATCTTACAAGTAGCTATAGAGAAATGGAGTTCAAGCATAAGCACTAAATTTTATATCCTTGCATCATCATGCCTTGAGCCTGGCACCACTTATCAGTGGACAGAAGAAAAAAACTGCATGTAGCTAAGGAGTCTTCAAATGAAGTTTCAAGGTCGATAGAGACAGGAAAGCAAGCCGGCCATTTTTACAATCAGTGGTAAAAAAGCATAAAAAACTTTTTTTTTATTTAGTTCCGTTTGTTTATCGAAAAATAATTTTTTTTTGAAAAGTAAATTTTAAAAAAATAAATTCCAGAAAAGTAGATTATTTTCTATATTTGATAGTATAATGAAAAATAAGTTGGAAAACACTTTCTAGTGTTTGGTTGTGTCATGGAAAATGAACTGAAAAATAACTTATTAATGTTTTATTTTTTTCAAGTTTATTAAAATAATGAGGAACAAATCTTACAAATTAAAACGTTAAATGAGAATGAAATTGAAAAAAAATATAATTTCATAAATTATCTCAAATAAAATAAATAATAATCAAAATAATAGAGATCAAATCTAAAAAATAAAAAAATTGAAAGATGAAAAAATTAAAATAATAATAATTAACATTTCATAAATTATTTCAAATAAAATAAGTAACAATCAAAAGAATAAGGATCAAATTTGATAGATAAAAAATTTCAATTAAAAAATGATAAGGAAAAAGCAAATAACAATTATAAAAATGAGGATCAAAATTAAATATAAAAATTAAATTTTAAGGGATGAAATTGAAAAAAAAAATATTCAAAACAAAATATATATAGCAATCAAAACTTTGAGGACCAAATTTGATATAATCAGCAAATAACATGATATTTTTAAATTTTTCACAACTTCTGGAAAGTGTTTTCAGTCCAAAATAAAAGGAAAACACTTTCCTGGAAATTAAGCCAAATTTTTCTTTAAGTGGAAAGTGTTTTCCGTTGACTAACTTTTCTAATGACAAATAAACACAGAAAAGTCTAGAAAATAATTTTTCAAAAATTACTTTTCAAAAAACAAATATAGCCCAAGTCAAATTTTCTCTACCGTGAATCACCCCAACACACTTAACCTCATGATTCAAGAGGTACTTGCCGTCTCATTTCCTTTTGGCATATTTAGAGAGATTTAACTCTACTTACCTTTCACACAGCAATTTAGAAACTGAAAGCAATGCATATGGGGGGGGAGACAAGCCAAATTAAGTATATTATGGTAAACACTTTCTCAGGTTTATTTCTCCCGATCCTTTTTCTTTCTGTAGTATATTATGGTATAGCTAATCACATGTAATGACAAATTACAGCCAAATTATTAAAAG
>Ga0307515_10016660_pt1 | contig 13442 bp, 12 predicted proteins | sample 17_EM_MG_FD_194513 | JGI IMG/M metagenome (GOLD analysis project Ga0307515, IMG submission 194513) | Populus trichocarpa ectomycorrhiza microbial communities from riparian zone in the Pacific Northwest, United States - 17_EM | ecosystem: Host-associated > Plants > Roots > Unclassified | place...
ACCAACCAAATATCGAGCATCGTTAGAAATTACAGTAAATTTCTCGAAATGAATATCCATACATTATGATATCAGCACAGAGATAAAAAAAAAAAAAAATAGCTCCCTATCTCTCTTGATTTCATGGTCAGGACATGCTCGATCAGCTTACAATAATGTTTGGAACATGAGCTAACCCGTGATTTTAAAAAATTCTAAAATTGTTTTTTATTAAAAGTTTTTTTTTTATGTTTTAGATCGTTTTGATGCATTGATCTCAAAAATAATTTTTTTAAAAATAAAAAAATTATTTTAATACATTTCAAAATAAAAAATATCTTAAAAAGCAACTACAACCATACTTTTAAATAGATCCATATATATCTTAATAGTTAGAGATATCACTTTGATTTCAATAGTTAGAAATATAATTATAAAGTTTAATAAACTAGAGGCACATAAGCCTAAAAACGCATACATCTAGTCATAACTATTAAATTTCAATTACGAGAGAAAAACATAGATATCAAAATATTGAAAAAGAAATGAGAAATCTTTGTTTAGTCATTCCAAAACTTAATTGGTACACTTGTTTTATGAAGACTTTTTTTTCCATAAACAATATGCAAACTTAATTTCACTATACAATCTTTTAAAAATTTAATTGAAATGAGGAATTTATTATCTAATATTAAATAAATAATGGTCCATAAAAATAAAATTTAAATTTAAAATTAAAACGTCACGATCCCATTCTTTTCTACTTGGAGCGACACGAGTCTGGTCTGTGACAATATACATGAACTTGCCCATGGATGACCACGTTTTCAATTGTCTATGGTTAATTTTCAATGTATTACGAAAAAACATATGTCCCTACATGGATTTATGTTGTCCCATCAATCCCCTTCTAACATGTGAAACAACTTCTGAGTGAAGTAATGGGAAATAGGGTCGGATGTTTCTCTATAATTGTTTTTAACAAAAAGCTTGTTACGAGAAATGTAGTACAAACACTTATTTCTGAATAAATATTTACTTATTTTCCAAAATATTTAAGGTTTTCTTAATTAATTATCTAGCTTTCTTGTTATTACTTCTGTCACACGTATACATCACGGTAATTTTTTTTAAAAATTTAATATTTAATATTTGTTCCCACAAGAAAATATCTAACTTAAAAATTTATTATATAATATTATAGTCACTAGAAATCTTAACTAGTCTATAAAAACTCTATGTTATATAACTGATTATGCGAAAAGAAAGATACTATCATTCCTTAAAACATTCTAAATGAGACAAGTTGCATTGCATGTTTTGTATTAAATTACTAAGAGTTTGCTTTTGTTTTATTTTTATGATCTTTCTATATATAATATTCCTGACTCTGGTGTTAATGAACATTTACCTGTGAATATTTCCAACTCCAATGTTGATAAATATTGCGTAACCCAAAAAGCACGGTATTCCTGACTCTGGTGTTAGTGAATAAATCCATAAAATTTAGATTAAAAGAATTTTTTATTTGAAATTTTCTGGTATAAAAAATGACTCATTTGACCAAATATCAAAACAAATAAACGCAAAATAAAAGGGGTAAGACATATGGGTATGTTTTGCCAAACACACCCTTAACCCAAAATAATTTGAGCTGGCTGGGCTGAGGCCCAGACCTGACCCGGTCTTAATTTTTTTTTAAGGGGCTGGATCTAGCCCCGCCGTACAGGCAGGGCTGGGTCCAGCAGGCTCAAACCGGGTTACTGGCCCAAGCCAGTAACCCGGTTTACCTCTCTCTTTCTTTTTTTTTTTACCCGCAGGCGTGACAGGAACATGGTAATTAAAAATGCAGGGGGGAACCAGCTTACCTGGGAGTGCTGTTGCTGGAAGCGAAGCGGATGACGATGGAGGCTGGCGGCTGAGCGGGTGGCGCCTCTGCGATGATCCTCCTCTCCTTCTGTCTGTTGTTTTCTCTCTCTCTCTCTGTCACCCTCTCTGTTTTTTTTCTGGTTCTCTTCCCCTCTGTCCTTTTTTCACCCCCCTCCCTTTTCTTGAGGCTCTTCGCTGGCCTTTTATAGGGCCATACAAGAGGTGGTTCTTCAGTACGTCTCTTCCTTCCTGGGATGAGGATAAGTCTTGCTGGGGTGTTAGTCTTTTGCTGGGACTAGGACACCAACAGTCCTGCCACGGTTGGACTGTTAGTGATGGGTTTTGATCCGAAATCCAGCGGCGTGTCGTGGGTTGAGTGAGACCTGATTGGTTTGAGAATCGTGGTAGACCAAACGGTCTATATTTTCCCCGGGTTGAGCTGATACAATCTGGGCAGCATTTCCTTTTTTTTGCAGGTGATTTTCCTCTGTTTCGAGAGGAAGAAGACGAAGAAACAAGAATGCGAAACGACGCCGTTTTGAGTTGAGGCGGCCATTCTTCAATTTGGCCACTGGATTTATGACATCTTGCAATCAGGCCCTTATTCATGGAAACTTCTCTTTTTTTGTTTTTTAATTTCGCCCCGGGATAAATTGCAATTGGACCCCTGCATTTGGGTGCCATGTACACAATGGTCCCTGGTTTCTAATTTAATCAATTCAATCCTTAATTAAACTTTTAATTCTTTCAAAATTACTCCTGGAAAAAATCAATTAAACTCCTTATAGTACCTCCACTGTTTTATTTTGTCCCTGGACTTTAATTGTTTGCAATTGTGACCCATACCAACACTGAATTTTAATATTGTTTCAATTAAGCCCCTAATTTCATTAATTAAACTAATTCAAAACTTAATTAAGTCTTCTAAATTTATCAATTCTTCAATTAAACTCCCGATTTCATTAATTAAACTAACCCAAAGTTTAATTAAGTCCCTAAACATATCAATTCTTCAATTAAGCTTCTGATTTCATTAATTAAACTAGTTTAAAGTTTAATTAAGTACCCAAACTTATTAATTCTTTTAATTGTTATCAAAATAGACTTTCAAATTTATAATCTCATCCTGATTAGCTCTCATAACTTTCAATTTGTATTCTCTTGACCCAAATTTCAAATTATTCCCCATTTATTTTCTTGGAAAGACTGTAAGGATCTTATCAATCTTATCTTCATTTGATGGATATTTAGTGAGGTCCCAGTTCTCTTTCAAACTTCTAATTGTATATATCTCCTCGAAAAAATCATAGAATTCTTTAGCTGGAGCTTATTTCTTCGACAAGATTAATGGCCACTGAAATCTACAGCAATATAGTCTTAATGGATTCACTGCACGTAGCTGATATTGCAGATATTTGCTCTGCCAGTTCAATATTGTGGTGCCACTGATCATGCCCTCTTTATTTTCCCTTTGTACGCTGGGCCGATCGATACGATTTTGAAACATACGACATCATCTTCAATGGTTATGGTCCTGTGTGCAAATAATGATCATCTTCAATGGTTATGGTCCTGCATGTGTGCAAATAATGATCATCTTCAATGGTGTCTCTGGTCTGCTTTTTGGAAGAGAATTTTAAATTCAGTAGGTAACCCTTTTCGTGGCATCTTCAATATTCCATCTTCTTATGGATTATTTTATTGGAAAGTATATATCTTGACTTTCCACTTAATATCAATAAAAAAATGGTGGGGATAAACTTTTGGATTTTGTCTGAGAAAATATTAAGGGATTAATTGATTTATTTTGTAATAAATATAAGTTTTCATGTTTAATCTATTATAAATATAGATTTCTTGTGATCTATTTATGATCAAAATGCTCTATGTTTCTAAATCTTGTGGAGTAGGTACGTACGTATACCCAATGAGTGTGTGTGTCTATATATATATATATATATATATATGACTGATTATCCATTCGATATATTATCTTGAATGAACCCACAAGATCTTTAGCACATTCCTATTTAAATACTTTATTTTTTTTAATCAGCAAATAAATCGCATGGTTTTCAAGCAAAGCAATATTGCATTTCTTCTTCTTTTATTCCTTATTGAGAAAAAAAAGAAAAGAAAAAAGAATGCATGCTAGGTACCTTCAACTTTACTTGCTGTTGTCACTACTAGATGACACATGGAATTATGGAAATGTGTCTTGGTAATTACATAAAGAGAAAACTTTTTATTTGCCTTCATCTAAGTATATATGTTAACATTAAGAAATAATCCCTAAATTTGAGAGTAAATTATTTTAGTAATATGCACTGACTTTATGTTTTTTTTTAAATATTTTTTTTTAAAAAGTATATTGAAATAATATATTTTTATTTTTTATATCATCACATCAAAATGATACAAAACATAAAAAAATATTAATTTAAAGTAAAGAAAAAAATAAAAAAATTTCAATTTTTTTTTAAAACATTTTTGAAACGCAAAAACAAATATGTTTTAATAAGGAAATTCAACCCAACCTGAAATGATAAAAAAAAATATCATCACCCAATTTTTATATAATATAAAAAAGGTCACATAAATTTATTTCTTCTTTATAGTATGAAAAAAAAATCATAAGAGAAAAGTAAAAAAAATTAAAGAGGAAAAAAATTAAAATTGAAAATATCTTAAAAGGAAAAAAATTAAAGGGAATAAAATTAGTTGCCAATGTATTAGGCGCTGCTCTGCTATGCACTATTCATGGTGCTATTGCAGAAAATATTTTATTTGAAGATAGTGATGATGCAAATACATTCCGTGCTTTTAACCCAACTCAAATATCTTTACATTTGAAAAGAAAATTGTTATTGACCCACTGCGAAACGCGGACCAATATTCTAGCTATTATATTAATTATTACATAATGATTATTTTTAAAATATATTTTTTAAAAAATATATTGAGATAATATTTTTTTTATTTTTAAAATTGATTTTTTATATCAACACATCAAAATAATACAAAAATATCAAAAAATATTAATTTGAATTAAAGAAAAAAACAAAACAAATTCAATTTTTTTTTTCAAGCATTTTTGAAACGTAAAAACGAATATCCTTTAATAAGAAAATTCAACTCAACCTTAAATAAAAAACAATTATCATCGCCTAATTTTTATATAATATTAAACAATTTCCATCAATTTATTTTCTCCTTACCGGATGAAAAAAAAATTAAATAAGAGAAAAGAACAAAAAAATAATAATAAAAAGGCAAAAAAATAAAATTGAAAATATTTGGCGGCTCATCCATATCCAATAGCGTTGGGTCCAGCTGCCCACCCTGACCTAAGATCGTTGGGTCTGGCTGAAAACCGGATCCAATAGCATTGGATCTGACGGCGAAGGCAGACCTAGCAACACTTTTTGATTAATAAACATAAAAGACAATGCTCCCCAGGTACTACAGTGTCGTCCACAGTGCAAACATTTTATATCTACAGTGTGGTTAACAATGTAATGAGTATATGTCAACAATATCTGCACAACGTTTTTCATAGTGCAAACACTCCATATTTACAGCGTGGTTCACAATGTAAACACTCTATGTCCACAATACTTATACAATACTCAACAATATTGGACCTAGCTACCAGACATAATAGTGCTGGGTCTGGCAATTAAGCCAGATCCAACAATACTTTTTTACTAATAAACAGAAAAGACAACCCATCAAGTCACTACTGTGCTGTTTATAATACAAATACCCTGTATTTATAGTATGAATCACAGTACAATAATTTTATATTTACAATACAAGCACGTTTTCTCGTGCCTTTTAAATAATAAGTATAATAATGGTTCCAAAATCACTGGAAATCTTTTGCAGTATATTGAATTATCTCAACAACTCACTGTATTGCTTTTGGTACATGATGATAGCAGAGGACTCTAGATGATTCGGACAGACATAGCCGGGTTCAAGGTGAATAATAATCTTTGAGTAAACTTATAAATAGAATATATATATATATATATATATATATATATATATATATATATATATATATTAGTCTTGAACAACCTTTCATTTTGTATTTTAGGTTTTTTTTTAGCAGAGATAATTTTTATTTCATAAAATATAATTAATAAATATATATTATTTATTCTTGAAAGTTTTTATTAAACGTCAGTAGGACCTTAGATATCAAGGAGTTAATGAGGTTCTGAGTAGCTGCCTCTGTAGTTAGAAAATTATGGGCTAGTAGCTACCACCACTCAGATCTTGAATAACTCAATACCCGTAGATTGTGGTTCATTGCATGCGGGCCTGAGAATTTGTATCTTTATTACTTAATTTTTCGACGAATTACTTCATGGAGGTAAATTTTAAATCTTTGAACATCAATGTGCTGGTAAAAGAAATGAATGCAATGTCCCGAGGAATAATTACACCATCTAACCAGTACTGGTGTGCTAGAAGAGCTGACAAGATGAACAAACAGAATTCAGAGTTTTGAAACTGGTACCTACAAAGGAGAAGGTTCTTTTATTGTTTACTATTCATGCTTTGGCTGTTCTATATAAAGTTTTACTGAATCTTGGTGAAATTTTAGGTATAGTGATAATGTCTTGAAGAATTTATTGCTATAAAACACGTCAATCCAGTGTAATAAGAAGTGCGCTTTGATTATTAATTACAGTATGTTATATATTTTGACTCTGATTTAGTCCATGCAAGGATTATCAATCTAAGCTTTTCTTTTTTCCAGAGGCACAGCCTATTGATTAGCACTTCTAACCTGGATATTTTAAGTTCAAGTTCATGGATAGATGGGTGGACTTAATTTTAGGTGATGAAGCTCAAGGAGCAGTTACAAGGCTAGTGCATAGGGCCTAGAGTATGACTACATTCACTCTTTCATCTTCGGCAAGCAATATAGATATATGCTCGAGTTAATATGAATCCATTTCTTGGATCTCACCGAAAAGCTTAAGGTTTTTCGATAGGATACGCTGTCACTCCATCTCACCATACTGTATTTCGGAAGTTCTCAAGTTGTTCTTGCAACACAGTTTAATTTCTAATGCCTAGCTCCCATCATATATAGTTGTCAATAGGCTAATGAAGTATTCCTACAGTCGCTTCTGATCTTACATGTTAAGATTTCACAGTTGATGTATACCAATTTTTCCATCAAGAGTTTGAGATTGAACTTGAGATTTGGATTGTTTTAATGAGCATGAACAAGGTAGGAGCTTTTCTTGATGTCCTACCTTCTCCCTTGATTCTAGTTATCAAAACTGAGGCTGTCATTTTACTGATAGAGATAAGAATTAGCAGTTTCAAACAGAAAGAGCGACTATTCATTCAGAAGTTATTGAGAAATTCAACACAAAGTGAAACTAATGTTTGTTAATGAGAAAGCCAAGTAGTCTACACTCTACAGTCTTCTAACGTTTCCTCAACAACAGATATGCAAAAGCCGGAGCAGATCTCTAGACAATTACAAAATAACTTACACCTTCAGGAATACTAGCCATAATTAACTCTAAAGATAAAACGAAAGATGAAAGCGAGATTTTCTAGCATTTTTACCAAGTTCTGAGTTCACTTTCATCTTTGTCAGGCAAAGTCAATACCCTAACCTATAACCCTTGCAGGGTGGTGAAAATGCCCTTTCACTACCAGCTAAGTGCCTTGACAAACACCACCAGGCAAGGATGATCGGAGGTGCATGCGTTCTTGACTTAAATATGATTAAAAGCAAACTTAATCTTTCTTCCTAGCTTCATGTCTTTGCATCCTAACTCTTTTTCCTCTGCAACAAAAATTATTAATTGAACACAAAAATATTAGCCCTTATGCAATTTTTGTTGCTTGTTTCGGAATAATTTGGCCAAAAAATATATAGCATCTAGGATTTCCTAACCTTATGTGAGGCCTTTTATTCAAGGATTGTCACACATTACTGCAGCCTTAATCCTTTCAACTGTGCACTTAATTAGACTGTTTACAGTTGCTACTGATCCAAGCGAAAGTTTCACTGATGGGACTGAATCCACTAATATCTGAAATGCAACAGTCAACAGAGAGCCGCCAGACCCGACATCAAGAATTCCTGCAGGGCCATATCCTGGTCCATCAGGGAGAATAGCAAAACCTGATGGAAGCAGAGCAACATAATCTGGGTCTCCACCACTTAGGACTATATTCATGGCCGAAATGTCCACTGGTGCATAAATCACATATGAGCCTGTAGAATCAGTGCAGCTCTCTTGTAAGATCAGCATGTTGCTCTGGCTTGAATTTGTACTCTGCAATTTATTTTTTATGTCAGCAATGACATGATTCTGAAATAAGATATCTGAAGAGGGGACACGCGAGCGCGCACGCACAATCATGTTTTGGCAACTTACATTGACACGGAGCAATGAGACACAGTTCCCGGGATCACGTCCATTAGCAATATGAGCCATTTCTTGAACCTGGCCACCATTTGAAAGGATATCCCACTGTATGCAAAGATAAGAAGTTTACTTTGAGAAGAAACTAAAACCTTGAATTCTTTGAAATTATTTTAGTTACTGATAGGAAATTGGGCTTAAAAGCTACATGAAACTAAAACCTTGATTTCATATACCTCACTTCGATGGTTCTCATCCTTAAGGAAATCAAACACCTTCTTGGATGGAACAGGAATCCAGAAGGAAGTCGCTGCGCTGAGCACAATACCTGGAGGCCTGCCTGGATCATCCATACTCTTTCGAGTCATTACTCTCACATCATCAGAACCAGTTGCAGACAATGTTGTCCAAGTATGTGCAGTAGAAGCACCAACTCCAGTGCAAAAGCTCATCACCATTCTCTCAGCCAGCTTCAGAATACTTTTCCTCCCTTCAGGGGTTGTTATCACTATTGAGAAGAAAGATTGATAGGTGTTATGCCATCAGGATAAAATCCAAATGAGCACACCCCTTCAGCTCTATGAAACTAGCTAAAGGAGAAAGATGAAAATACATTACCACATAGATCTCCAGTTGGAATGTTAATGGCCATTGAACTTGCAAGACGTTCGCATTGTCGATCTAATGTTCCCACCCAACGCTTTGCTCCAAAAGCAAGACCAGAATTAACCAGGGGTCTGTATATATTGTGAACAGACCTGTCGTCCACTTCAGTGTGCTCAACCCAAACGACCTTCACAATCATGATCTATGGTCATATGATGATTTTGACAATTATATTTGAGGGTGGCAATGAAAGTAAGACCTTGAAAGTGATGTTCAAGTGAGAGTATTACATTGGAATAACCATTTGGCAATTCTTGGATCAAGCAACCTGATGACCTTCTTCTACATTTAGACATCAGACTAGGGCATAAACTGTCCAAAGAAACGTCTACCACTGCCCAAGTCGCATCGGTATGCTGTTTACAGTACCTCACAAAGTAATTTTCTCTAGTAGGAACAAGTGGGGAAGGGACCTGGAACTCAGCTGTCATCTGTGAAAGCAATGATAGGTATGTTGAGAAGTAGAACCAAATGGAAATGCTGATTATCATGCATGGAGAAGGTACCATTTCATTCACAAAAAAGATCAATAGATCCATAGCAGTAGATTACGGAATTTGAAAATTTGTTTATACCACTTGCAATGCTCCATTATAGTTCCCTGCCACTCCTGTTGATAGGACTTCCAGGGTCATTGCTCTTGATACAATACCACAGAAAATAGTTGACCATTGATTCTGCAACCAAAGTTTTCATCTCGTTATAGTTAGTTTGGAACTTCAAAACTTCCGATGCTCCAGAAGTGAGCTAAATTGCCTCGGTTAACTTCTATGTCTCATATTCAAATCTATAAATTCTTGTGTGATGATTTAGAGACCTTATTTTGTTAGGTCCTAACCAATATTCAAAAAATATCGCAAATATATACGGATCTATTTACTATGAACAAGAAAGAAACCTACCGCATCCATGAGAATTTCAACAAGATTAACATGACTCATGATAACAACTGCGGATTCCCTTGAAGCTTCAGATCTCATTCCTAAAGGTCTTGGTCCAATTCCCCTAGTGAAAGTTCTCAAATATTCCTCTTCATTGAGAACCTCGGTATTGTTCTCTCCTTGAATCCACAAGGGTTCTCCAGCCTGAGCCATTCTCATTAGTTCCTCCATTGCCGCAACCGCGACTTCAACTATCATTGGTTTATCTGCCTCAGTAGGTCCAGTAACTGCTCCAAGGAGAGCAGTAGCTCCAAACATCTCCCCTACGAAGCCCGAATGTGCCCCATAATTGCTAACTCCGAGATCAAGAGATCGGGATGGTAAATGATGAGAAAGGTTGGAAAGAGAAGACAAAGGCTTGCCAACATACTTGGCAGCAATTCCAGATATCCTGTCAATCTGTAACCAAACAACACTTCTGTTAAAATATTGTTTCAAGGGAATATAATTTTTGATCTCGTGAGACTAATAGAAGTTTTGTTTTTGTAATTAACCTCTTCTCTAAGACGAGCATTCTCAATCCTCAAATGCTGCTCATCAAAAGACATCTCACCAAGAGCAGCTGGACCACCACAGTTAGGGCATGAGGCACTGCTTAGGGCTTCCTTGTACCTATTGTTCTCCATACGAAGCTTTTCATTCTCAGCCTTGAGAATTGAATTCTCACTGCGTTCATGTTGCGCCTACAAAATGAAAAGAACGATTAACAATATCTACAAGCCTGTAAGCTATATTCTAGATTTTTATTTTTATTTTTTTGAAAAAGAGCTTATTGCAAACCAAAATTAAAATTGATAAAAAAAAATGGGACTTTACATTGCTGGAATGGGAAATGATTTTTTGTTTCCTAAAGAGAAAAATAATATTTGTGATATTAATAAATGTGGGAAGTTAATGCTTACCTTGCAATAATATCTATGAAGATTAGAGACAATATAGAGGATGCCTGAAATGTAGTAGAAGCGTTACCTTCATTTGAGTACGCTTGTTTTGGAACCAAAATTTTACTTGCAATGGATCCAGCCCTAGCTCGCGGCTGAGCTCCTTCCGCTGCTTGTCGTCCGGATGAGGGCATTCCTGGAAGAAACTAAGTAAAAAAAAGTTCATAAATTAACCACCAAAAATCTTAAATTGCAAAATAAAAATAAAAATAAAGAAGAATCAATTAGCATGATCTATGTATCGTTGCGAAATCAATAGGAGTGAAGATGGATGCTGCTTACGCTTCCATTTCTTGGATTTGACGCTGCGTATGGCGATGATAACGCTTCTTTTTGGGGCGTTGGCCGCTGGGATCCTGATCATCACCGGAGGGAGCTTCCATAGTTTCGGTGCCGGATTTGGTCTCATAGTCATCATCTTTGAGCTTGCTCAAGTCATTTTCAGAGCTTTTGGGAGTCATATCAAGCATATGGTGGCTATCGAACATGTTTGGTTGGAACGTTTTTATAAATCCTTACGAGTTCAAGCTAAGCTGTACTTGCAATCTGCCAAAAATAAAATCATAAATAAGTAAATAAAAAATGAACTCCTTGGATATGGCATGCTAAAAGGGCGAGTGAATCATAGAAGGAAAGAAAAGACTATATAAGGAAAGCTTTATTGATAAGAAACATTAATGAATTAAAAAAAAAAAGAGTACAAGGAGGGATAAAAGGAAAATCAGGTTGAATTCTCTGTATAATAAATGTTATATAGACTTTCTAGGGCAAGGTGAACTGTATTCCACACAGTCATAGCTGTAATTATGCGTGTACATGCATCATTAGGAGAAGGCTAGTGACCAGAGAAGCGAGTTAACACCTCTCTCTCCCTCTCCCGATCTCTCCAAAGAAAGTGTTTTGCGTTCTTTCCAAGAAGGATGTTGCTTCAAACGTTTTCTTTAACCTTTGCTTAAGCATTCTTGAGTGAGTAAATCCCCGCCCCTTTTTAAGTATAAAAGTTAAAGATATTCGAATCACGCAGGTCTTTTTTCCCTTCAAAATCCATTTTAGAAGGCATGTATATCTTTCTCTCACATACAAACCCTCAGAAGCATCCTTATCTCTCTCTCTCTCCTGAGGAGATATATATACATGATATGCGGGGTTGGTTTCAGTAGTAGATTCTCTCAAGCTGTGTGAGCAAAAAAGGGAAAAACTATAAGATTATTACAAATAGTAATAGAGCAGGAGTGACCAGGGTGTTAAGGTCTGTATATCCAAGAAAGTCTTGAGTCCTTTATAGATTATACGTGCCAAAAGATTGGAATTGAGAAGAAAAGAAAAAAAAATAAAAAGAAAAGAAACAAGTCCTAAGCATAAAAGTTGACACAAAGTGGACCTCTTTTGAGACTGACAAATTAACAAATTTCAACGCAAAAATTATCCAGGCTATAACTCGCACCAAGATCTAAGTCAATCGATAGCACTTGATCTTTTCCCTGCAAAAATGAAAACCAAGAACAAAAGAAAAGAAAGTTGAAGGAAAAACATTGGACATATAAAACTTAAAATGAGAGAAATCTTATTGTGATGAGAAATGAAGTGTTTAGAAGACAAGGTGTGCATAAGCATATGATATTACTACTTACCACAATATAGAAGCGTTTAATTGTTTTGAAGTTCTATATGGAAACGAGGGTTAGATTTGTATGTGAAGAGGTTTTGGGTCTCTACAAAACCAGGTCTGAGGGCTACAGAAGTAGTTTTTTGGCTGGTTTTGGAAGACAAACCCTAAGTTCTAATGAGGGTTTTAAGATGACTGACTAACCATGTTGGGAGAAAAAGGGCACACGGTGAGAGATAAATGGAATGGGAAAGAAGGAGATAAGGCTTTGAAGAAGGTGAGAATGGGAAGAAGAAAGGGAATTGGTGGTGAGGATGCGGCATCAGAGGAGTAATTGCAGAGCGTATAGAGAGGGTGTACTAGCATTTATGGTGGGAAAGAGAGAGAAAGTTATGTAAGTATTTCATGTTTAAATTTCCTCTCGATGTAGATGTATCGTAGTGTGTTGGAAGTGGGCGCGCGGAGCAAGTGATGTTGGGATCAAGGAGTCATAGAAAATGTATTGATATTTTTAGTTTACTTTAGTCAGATGTATTGTATAATTTGGATTTGATTTAAAGATATTGATGGTTTTTATTGATAATTATCTATAGTTTAGAACAAAAATTTAAATTTATGAATAAATCTGGTATTTTAAATTTATTATAAACTCGTATACTCATATAAATTCTTGTGGAAATAATCCATGTTGGAGCCCTAACGAAATTCACCTGTCATGGAACATGAAAAAGTTTTCCACAACTCGTATTTTGTAGTGAAAAATACTTTCAATTAAAATTGGTGAATATCTGAAATAATTCTGAGAATTTTCTAGTCAATTTCTGGTATTTAAATATCAGTCTACTTGTAGGTCCAATATTTATACCAAAATATTGACTATTAATTCTCATGAATTAAAAAGTTTTAGGGATTATTGAAATATTAGCCAAGTTTTCATGGATTCAATAAACTGGTTATTAAATCTAAAAGTGCATGCAAATGTATTTTTTGAATATTGTGTGTGTATGTATAATGCTAAATCATATACTGTATT
>Ga0307515_10016661_pt1 | contig 13442 bp, 11 predicted proteins | sample 17_EM_MG_FD_194513 | JGI IMG/M metagenome (GOLD analysis project Ga0307515, IMG submission 194513) | Populus trichocarpa ectomycorrhiza microbial communities from riparian zone in the Pacific Northwest, United States - 17_EM | ecosystem: Host-associated > Plants > Roots > Unclassified | place...
CGGATCTGCAGGCCGGGCGGCGGCCGGACGGCCTCGCCCCAGCCGTGACCGCGGAGCTGGCGCTCGCCGACGCGGCGCTGCGCCGGGGCGACACCGACGCGACGGCGGACGCGGTCCACCGGGTCGGCGCCCTGATGTTCCACCGCGCGCTGCACTTCGACGCGTTGACCTCGCCGGCCGCCGAGGACCCGGCCGGCTTCTTCCGGCCGCTGCACCGCAGCTTGACCGGGCAGGCGCTGGCGGCTCCGCACGGCCGGAGCACCCCGGCCGCGACCCCGCCCGCCGACCGGCCGACCCGGGTCCTCTTCCTGACCCGCGGCAACCAGAACTTCCTGGGCACCATCCGGGCCCGCTACGAGCAGCATCCGGACGCCGAGATCCGTTCGCTCGACGTGGCCGGCGACGATCGGGCCCGCGGCGACCTGCCGGTCCTGCGTCACGTGCTGGCCGGCCGGTCCGGCTACGGCGAGCGGATCGAGCAGTGGCTGCGCCCGCACCTGGACTGGGCGGACACCGTCTTCGTCGACTGGTGTGGCGTCCATGCCGCGGTGCTGAGTCTGATCGACCCGGGCAGCACCCGGGTGATCGTGCGGCTGCACAGCTTCGAGGCCTTCACCCTGTGGCCGCACGTCGTCGACTGGTCCCGCGTCGATGACCTGGTCTTCGTGTCCGAGCCGCTGCGCGCGTTCCTGCTCGCGGCCGTGCCCCGGCTGCGAGCGCCGGGCGCGCCCCGGACCCCGGTCGTCACCAACGCCGTCGACCTGACCCGATACGCCCGGCCCAAGGCCGCCGCCGCCCGCCGCACGCTCGGTCTCGTCGGCATCGGCGCGATCGCCAAGGACCCGCGCTGGGCCCTCGCGGTGCTCCGCGAGCTGCGCCGGCAGGACGAGCGCTATCGGCTGCTGCTGATCGGCGAAGAGCTGAACGGCAAACCCAGCGCGGCGGCCGGGCGCTACTTCCGCGACTACTCCCGGGACCTGGCGGAGCTGGAGCCGTCCGGGGCCGTCCGCCGGATCGGGCAGACGGACGACGTGCCGGGCGTGCTGACCGAGGTCGGCGTGATCCTGAGCAGCTCGGTCCGGGAGAGCTTCCATCTCGGCCTGATCGAGGGCGCGGCCTCGCACGCGGTGCCGGTGGTGCGGGACTGGCCGTTCTTCGCCGGCCGGCGGGCGAGCGCGCGCAGCATCTTCCCCGCCGAGTGGATCGTGGACACGCCGGCCCGGGCCGCCGCGCGGATCCGCGAGCTCACCGGCACGGAGCAGGCGTGGCGGGCGGCCGGCGGCGCAGCCGCCGCTCATGCCCTCGCCTGCTGGGACTGGTCGCATGTTCAATCCGACTATGACCGGCTGCTGCTGACCTAGGCCACGCGGGCCAGGCCGCACGGCAACATCGCGCCGGTCCGCGCCGACTCGATCACCGTGGCCGCCACCTCGACCGTGCGCATCCCCGCGCGCAGGGTCACGATGTCGCTGGCCTTGCCCTGCACCGCGTCCCGGAAGCGCTCGTGCTCGACCAGCAACGGCTCCCGCTTCGGGATCGCGTACCGGATCATGTCGCCCTCGGCGACCCCGCGGAACGCCCGCAGCGCCTCCCACTCGGTGTCGATCGCGCCGTTGGCGTAGAACGTCAGGTCGGCGGTGAGGGTGTCGGCGACGAAACAGCCCCGGGCCCCGGTGATCACCGTGGACCGCTCCTTGAACGGGCTGAGCCAGTTCACCAGGTGGTTGGCCATCAGGCCGTCCTGCAGGCCGGCCACCGCCGAGACCATGTCCTCGTGCGGCCGGCCGCTGCGCGACACGGTGTGCGCCGCGACGTCCAGGTAGGCCCGCCCGGTCACCCATGCGGTCAGGTCGATGTCGTGCGTGGCCAGGTCCATCACCACGCCCACGTCGGCGATCCGGCCCGGGAACGGGCCCTGCCGGCGGGTGACGACCTGGTACATGTCGCCGAGCTCGCCGGCCTCGAGGCGGGCCCGCAGATTCTGCAACGCCGGGTTGTACCGCTCGATGTGACCGACCGCGCCGACCAGGCCACGGGACTCGAACGCGTCGACCAGCCGGCTCGCCGCCGCCACCGACGGCGCCAGCGGCTTCTCGATCAGGGCGCAGACGCCGTCCTCGGCCAGCCGCAGGCCGATCCGCTCGTGCAGCGCGGTCGGGCAAGCCACCACGGCATAGTCGAGGCGCAACGCCAGCAACTGGTCCAGGTCGGCCGCCACCGGAACGCCGAGCGGCGCCCCGGCCGCACCGGCCGGGTCGAGCACGCCGACCAGCTGCACGCCGTCGAGCGCGGCGAGCACCCGGGCGTGATTGCGGCCCATCGCGCCGAGCCCGATCAGACCGGCCCGCAGCGGGCCCGGCCCGCTCACGCCGGCACCGCCGCGGTGTTGACGGCCTCGACGATCCGATCCAGCTCGCCGCCGGTCAGGCTCGGGAAGACCGGCAGCGAGAGCACCTCGAGCGCGGCCCGGTCGGTCTCCGGCAGCCGCCAGTCGCCGGGCGAGCCGTCCGGGCCCAGATACGGCCGCAGCCGGTGGATCGGCGTCGGGTAGTAGACGGCGCTGCCCACTCCGCGTTCGGCCAGGACCGCCTGGACCGCGTCGCGATCGCCGGCCACCCGGACCGTGTACTGGTGATAGACGTGCCGGGCGCCGGGCGCCACCGGGGGCGTGGTCACGCCGGTCAGGTGCGCGTCCAGAAAGGCGGCGTTGGCGCGGCGCTGCTCGGTCCACTGCGGCAGCTGGGCCAGCTGGACCCGGCCGATGGCGGCGGCGACGTCGGTCATCCGTACGTTCGCCCCGACGATCTCGTTCTGGTAGCGCTGCTCCATGCCCTGGTTGCGCAGCAACCGCAGGGTCCGGGCCAGCTCCGGGTCCGGGGTGCTGATCATGCCGCCCTCGAGCGAGTGCATGTTCTTGGTGGGATAGAAGCTGAAGCAGCCGGCTATTCCGAAGCTGCCCACCGGCCGACCGTCGAGCGCGGCGGCATGTGCTTGTGCGGCATCCTCGACCACGGCGAGACCGTGCGCCCCGGCCAGCGGCAGGATCCGGTCCATCGCGGCCGGGTGGCCGTACAGGTGGACCGGCATGATCGCCACCGTCCGCGGGGTGATCGCCGCGGCCGCCGCCTCGGGGTCCAGGCAGAACGTGTCCGGGTCGAGGTCCGCGAAGACCGGCGTCGCGCCGACCAGGCGGACGGCGTTCGCGGAGGCGGCGAACGAGAAGGACGGCACCACGATCTCGTCGCCGGGACCGAAGCCGAGCGCCATCAGCGAAAGTTGCAGCGCCGAGGTGCCCGAGTTGACGGCGACGCAGTGCCGGCCGCCGAGCAGCTCGCCGAACTCGCGCTCGAACGCGGCGACCTCCGGACCCTGCACCACCATGCCGCTGCGCAGCACCCGGACGGCGGCCGCAATCTCGGCCTCGCCGATGACCGGCCGCGCGGGCGGAATGGTGCCCGGGTTCCCCGGCATGGGCAATCCTCCTGTCGCGTATCGCCTGCATCCCGAGTAAACGGCGTAAGTCGCCAGTTACTCAGAAGACACGCGCGATTACACGCGGTGACTTTCGATCGCCGAAGCACCCGGCCACGAAAAAGGAGGCGACCGAGATCGGCCGCCTCCTGCGCTGAGGGATCAGAAGCGGGGCATGCCGCCGAACTGGCGGTCGCCCGCGTCACCCAGCCCGGGCACGATGTAGGCCTTGTCGTTGAGCCCCTGGTCGATGGACGCGGTGACCAGCCGTAGCGGCAGGCCCGAGTCGGCGAGCCGGTCGATGCCCTCGGGCGCGGCCAGCACGCAGCAGATGATGACGTCGGTGCAGCCCCGGTCGACCAGCAGCTGGCAGCAGTGCAGCAGGGACCCGCCGGTGGCCAGCATCGGGTCGAGCACCAGCACCGGCAGCCCCGCGAGGTCGCCGGGCAGCGACTCCATGTACGCCCTCGGCTCGAACGTCTTCTCGTCGCGGGCCAGGCCGACGAAGCCCATCGAGGACTCGGGCAGCAATGCCAGGGCGGCGTCGGCCATGCCGAGCCCGGCGCGCAGCACCGGCACGATCAGCGGCGGGTTGCCCAGCCGGGTCCCCTCGGTCGGGGCGACCGGCGTGACGACCGGGAACGTCTCGACGGCGAACGTGCGCGCGGCCTCGTACACGAGCATGGTGGTCAGCTCGTGCAACGCGGCGCGGAAGGCGCCGCTGTCGCTCTGCGCGTCGCGCATCGCGGTGAGTCGGGACTGGGCCAACGGATGATCAACGACGAGTACGTCCACGACGATCAACCTACCGAAGCATCCCAAGATCAACTGTCGGTGGCCCGCGTAGAATCCCTGACATGACTGCGACGCTCCTGCCCGCCTCCGATTTACGGTCGGTTCTGCACGGTTTGCCCGGTGTCGACAAGGTCGGCGTCGAGGCGCGGGCGGCGGCGCTCGGCACCCGTTCGATCAAGACGACGGCCAAGGCGGCGGCGATCGACCTGGCCATCCGCATGGTCGACCTGACCACGCTGGAGGGCGCCGACACCCCGGGCAAGGTCCGGGCGCTGTCGGCCAAGGCGCTGCGCCCCGACCCGGCCGACCCGTCGTGCCCGGCGGTGGCCGCGGTCTGCGTCTATCCGGCGATGGTTCCGGAGGCGTTCGCCGTTCTCAAGGGCTCCGGGGTGCACGTGGCCAGCGTGGCGACGGCGTTCCCGTCGGGGCAGGCGCCGCTGGCGGTCAAGCTGGCCGACACCCGGGACGCGGTGGCCGCCGGCGCCGACGAGATCGACATGGTGATCAGCCGCGGGGCCTTCCTCGCCGGCCGCTACGACGCCGTGTTCGCCGAGATCGTCGCGGTCAAGGAGGCGGCCGGCCCGGCCCACCTCAAGGTCATCCTCGAGACCGGCGAGCTGGGCACCTACGACAACGTGCGGCGGGCGTCCTGGCTGGCGATGCTGGCCGGGGCCGACTTCATCAAGACCTCCACCGGCAAGGTGCCCGTCGCGGCCACGCTGCCGGTGACGCTGGTCATGCTCGAGGCGGTCCGCGACTTCCGCGCCCAGACCGGGCGGCAGGTCGGGGTGAAGCCGGCCGGCGGCATCCGCACCACCAAGGACGCGATTAAATATCTGGTGCTGATCAACGAGACGGTCGGCGACGACTGGCTCCATCCGGACTGGTTCCGGTTCGGCGCGTCCTCCCTGCTCAACGACCTGTTGATGCAGCGCACCAAGCTCACGACCGGCCACTACGCCGGCCCGGACTACTTCACGCTGGACTGATCCGATGCCTCTCTTCGAGTACGCCCCCGCGCCCGAGTCCCGCTCGATCGTCGATCTCGCACCCTCCTACGGCCTGTTCATCGACGGCGCCTTCGAGCCGTCGAAGGGCGGCGGCGTCTTCAAGACCGTCAACCCGGCCTCCGAGGAGGTGCTGGCCGAGGTCGCCGCCGCCGGCGAGGAGGACGTCGACCGGGCGGTCGCGGCGGCCCGGCGCGCCTTCCCCGCCTGGTCGCAGCTGCCCGGCGCCGAACGAGCCAAATACCTCTTCCGGATCGCCCGGATCATCCAGGAGCGCTCCCGCGAGCTGGCCGTGCTCGAGTCACTCGACAACGGCAAGCCGATCAAGGAGTCGCGCGACGTCGACCTGCCACTGGTCGCCGCGCACTTCTTCTACTACGCGGGCTGGGCCGACAAGCTGCGGTACGCGGGCTTCGGCAGCACCCCACTCGGCGTGGCCGGGCAGGTCATCCCGTGGAACTTCCCGCTGCTGATGCTGGCCTGGAAGATCGCGCCCGCGCTGGCGACCGGAAACACGGTCGTGCTGAAGCCGGCCGAGACCACGCCGCTGTCCGCGCTGTTCTTCGCCGACATCTGCCGGCAGGCCGAGCTGCCGCCGGGCGTGGTCAACATCATCACCGGCGCCGGCGAGACCGGGCGGTTCCTGGTCGAGCACCCCGACGTCAACAAGGTGGCGTTCACCGGGTCGACCGAGGTGGGCCGGCAGATCGCCCAGTCGGTGGCCGGCACCCGCAAGCGGCTGACGCTCGAGCTGGGTGGCAAGGCGGCGAACATCGTCTTCGACGACGCGCCGATCGACCAGGCCGTCGAGGGCATCGTCAACGGCATCTTCTTCAACCAGGGCCACGTCTGCTGCGCGGGGTCGCGACTGCTGGTCCAGGAGTCGGCATACGACGCCGTGCTCTCCTCGTTGAAACGCCGGATGGCCACCTTGCGGGTCGGCGATCCGCTGGACAAGAACACGGACATCGGAGCCATCAACTCGGCGGCGCAGCTCGAGCGGATCCGCTCGCTCACCGAGATCGGCTCCGCGGAGGGCGCCGAGCGCTGGTCGCCGCCGTGTGACCTGCCGGCCCAGGGCTTCTGGTTCGCGCCGACGATCTTCACCGGGGTCACCCAGGCGCACCGGATCGCCCGCGAGGAGATCTTCGGGCCGGTGCTGTCGGTGCTCACGTTCCGCACCCCCGACGAGGCGATCGAAAAGGCCAACAACACGCCGTACGGACTGTCCGCCGGGATCTGGACCGAGAAGGGTTCGCTGATTCTCGCCATGGCCGACAAGCTGCGCGCCGGCGTGGTGTGGGCCAACACGTTCAACAAGTTCGACCCGACCTCGCCGTTCGGCGGTTACAAGGAATCCGGCTACGGCCGGGAAGGCGGCCGGCACGGCCTGGAGGCATACCTTGCCTAAGTCATCGACTCCCACCAAGAAGTCGGCCCCGGCGGTGGAGTCGGCCCCGCCGGCCCGCCTTTCGGTGCGCAAGACCTACAAGCTGTTCATCGGCGGGGCGTTCCCGCGCAGCGAGTCAGGACGGACGTATCTGGTGAACGGCGACAACGTGGCCCTCGCCTCCCGCAAGGACGCCCGGGACGCGGTGATCGCCGCCCGCAAGGCACAGCCCAAGTGGGCCGGCGCTACCGCGTACAACCGGGGTCAGATCCTGTACCGCGCCGCCGAGATGCTCGAGGCCCGGCGCTCGGAGTTCGGCGCGCTCGGCCTGCCGGCGGCCGAGGTGGACGCCGCGATCGACCGGCTGGTCTGGTACGCGGGCTGGTCCGACAAGATCGCGCAGGTGTTCGGCGCGGCCAACCCGGTGGCCGGTCCGTATTTCAACCTCTCCGCCCCCGAGCCGACCGGTGTGGTCGGCGTGGTCGCCCCGGCCTCGCTGCTCGGCCTGGTCAGCGTGATCGCCCCGGCGATCGTCACCGGCAACACGGTGGTCGTGCTCGCCCCCGGCCCGCAGGTCGCCGTCACGCTGGCCGAGGTGCTCGCCACTGCCGACCTGCCCGGCGGAGTCGTGAACATTCTCACCGGCCACCCGGCTGAGACCGCCCCATGGCTCGCCTCGCACGACGACGTGAACGCCCTCGACCTGACCGGCGTCACGGACGCCGAGCTGGCCACCGAATTGGAGCGGGCCGCGGCCGGCAACCTCAAGCGGGTGCTCCGCCCGCCGGTCGGTCCGCCCGATTTCACGGCCGACCCGGGGCTGCATCCGATGACGGCATTGCTCGAGACGAAGACGGTCTGGCACCCCAAGGGTTTTTGAGCTTCGTAAACCAGTCAAACAACGACAGTGGGGGACGGTCGGCTCGCCGATAGCAACGCCCATTAGGGTGTGTGCGCAGAGTCACCCGCTCGCCCAGCCCGAACCAACCCGGAGGTCACCGTGGCCCGCCAGTCGCCGAACCGGCCCAAGGCTGCAAAGCCGTCGGCCGAGGAGCCGCTTGTTGAGGAGCAGGTCGCCGACGAGCCCGCGGCCGTCGACGCCGACGTGGAGGACGAGTCGGTGACGGCGGAGCCCGCCGCCCTCGACGCCGCTGCCGACGACGAGGCGGAGGAGACTCCAGCCAAGCCCGAGCCCGGCACGCAGGGGCGCGACCTCTGGGACGAGGTGCGCATCACGCCCGTCGAGATCGCGATGCCGGGTGGCGTTGGTCTCACCCTGCGGGCGTACCGGCTGTCCTCGACGCTCACCCCGACCGAGTTGGAGACCGACGAGGACGACCCGTTCGAGGCCCGGCAGCGCGCCGCCGACGCGCGCGCCGCCGCGGAGGAAGAGATCATCGTCGACGAGGAGTTCGCGGCGCTGGTGGCCGAGGGCGACGCCGACCCCAAGGGCCGCAAGAGCAGCGGCGATGCCGAGGACGAGACCGCCGAGGAGCCCGACCCGGCAGACTTCGCCGACGAGGAGGTCGAGCCGGAAGCCGAGGAGGAGGACGAGGAAGTACCCATGTTCCTCAGCCACCGGGGCCGACTGCTCGCTTTCAAGAGCCCGGAGTCCCTGGTCTCCTTCATTCGTTCGGGTGCGCCGCACGATCTCGCCCAACTCGACACCTGGACGACCGTCGCGGAGCGGGTACAGTCGTCCGACGTCGACCCTCTGCCGGACGATCGCTACGAGCTTGATCTCGTGGTGGAGAACCTGCGCGGCGGGCACGACACGTGGGACCTGCCGTTGCTCATCGCCGCCGGCGAGGTGGCCCGGGACCTGGGATATGCGCTCCGGCTGAAGCCGGTGATCCTGGCCCTGTCGCCCGGCTCGCCGCTTGACGACTTGGACGAATCGCTGCGTTCTGCGGAAAGCGGTGGAATGGGCGGGTTCTTCGGCCGCCGGCGGCTCCGTAAAATCGGGGCACAACAGGCAAGTTTGGGTTGGCGCTCGATTATCGGCAAGATCTCTGCCGCTGTGGACTGGCGCGACTGACCCCTCACCAGGGACCATCAGTCCTTGGCACACGACAGCAGTCCCGGGGAGGAGGACGACGCCGTGGCGCTCGTGCGCGTGTACTGCGGTCTGGCGTCGGCTGATGAATCGGTGCGTTCGGCTTCGGCCGGAGCGCAGCTGACCATCGCCGTGGTGGACGACGCGGGGCGACTGCTCGGGGTCCATGAGATCAGCGACGACCCGGCCGGGTATGCCCAGCTGGGAACGCTGCTCGTGGAACGGACGAGCGGTTTCGCCGAGGCCGCCATCGCCGCCGACAGCGACGATCACCTGGTGACCTCGCTGTTGACCGCAGCCGGCCGTCCCCTGGTCGTGGCCGACGACGACTCCGCCGACGACTTCGCCGAGCGGTTCGCCGACGACGACTCCATCGACGAGATGCAGGCCCCGCCGGCCGCTCGCCGCGCTGCGGGCCTGGCCCGCGCGCTGCAGGCCGGCGCGCTCGTCGCGGTCACTCTTCCCGCCCCGCGCGAGCTGGTCAGCTACAAGCCGGTGCTCTCCGCCCATGTGGCGATGCTCACCGGCCGGCACGGCGCCGCGGTGGCGTTGCGCGAGGTGCTGCGCGAGCTGTATCCGGCGGCCCTGCGGGCCTATCCCGACCCGGCCCACCCGCTCGCGCTGGCCGTCCTCGACGCCCTGCCCGAGCCCGGCCGGCTCACCAGCCGGGGCAATGACCCCGAGACGATGGCCGAGGATGTCGCGGCCGAGCTGACCCGCGCCGGCGCCGGCACCGAGGACCAGGTCGTCGCCGCCGTCACCGCGCTGGTCGTGGCGATCAGCGAGTCGCCACGCCGTGGTGGAGTCAACAAGTCGCTCTCCCCGGCGGCGGCCGACACCGTGCGGCACGCGATCGGTGCGGTCCGCTCCTGCGACGCGGCCTGCGAGGCCCTGGTCGGCACGCTGGCCGCCCGGGCCACCCCACAGTCCAGTTCGTTCGGCACCGGCCGGCGCACCGCCGGCTCCCGCCGCGCTCCCGAGTCCGCCGAGCAGCAGCCGGCCCGTGCGGCCGACACCGGCACCCGGCTGACCCGGCCGAGCGACACCGGCACCCGGCTGACCCGGCCCAGCGACACCGGCACCCGGATCGGCCGGCGCGCCCGCCCCGAGCCCGCCGCGGCCGGCAACGCCCCGGTCACCCCCCGCCCGATGACCTCCCCGCCGGTGGCACCCCCACCGGTCATGCCGCCGCCGCTGGCGCCGCGCCCGGTCACCCCGCCGCCGGTTGCCCCGGCCGCCGCCGCAGGACTGCCGACCCGCACGCCCAGCGGTCCCGGCAACCGTCCGGTCTCGGTTCCGCCGCCACCGCCCGGCATGACCCCGATCGTGCCCGGCGCACGCCCGGTTCCGCCGGTCGATTCGGGCCAGCCGTTCCGGCCCACCCTGACCAACGCGGCGATCAACAGCGCGCGTGCCGAGCGCCAGCGCACGGTGATCCCGCCCCGGCCGAACACCCGGACCGGTCAGCCGGCAGCCAACGGTGCGACCGACTATTCGCTGCCGATGCCGACGCAACGGCCGACGCAGGACCCGCCGCCCATGGCCGAGCCCGGCTCCCGGGCGAACTGGCCGCTGGTCAACGGCGACGACCGCGCGTCGGTCCCGGCCGCCAGCGCCAGCGTGCCGCCCGACGGCCGGGTCCGTCCGCCATGGCAGTCCGACGACCTGCCCAAGGAGCCGCCGGCGCTGCGCCTGGTCGAGCCCCAGCTCGGCGTCGGCCTGGACCGCGCCGGCAACCTCGGCGGCCTGTCCGAGCCGCCACCGCTGCGGCTGGTCGACGGCGCCGATCGCAACGGCAGCCGTAATGGGCGCAGCATGCCCCGGCGCACGACGACCCTCACGGCACTGGACCGCAGCACCACGCCGCCGGTCCCGGCCGAGGGCGACGGCGACCTGCTGATCTTCGCGGCGGCCCGGTCGGCGTGGTTCACCGGCCACGACGAGGAGTCGGCCGAGATGGACTGGGCCAACCCGGCGGACACCGGCTGGCGTGCCGCGGAAAAGGCCGCCAGCCCGGCGGTGGCCGCCGAAACCTCGGCCGGCCTACCCAAGCGTGTCCCCCAGGCAAATCTGGTGCCAGGCAGCCCGCTGCGCGAGGAGCGCCCGCTCCGGATCGTGCGCGACGCGGCCAGTATCGCCGCGCACACCACGGGTTACTTCCGCGGCTGGCGGCGAGGGCAGGAGATCGGTGGCTACGCCATCGGCGGCCGCCCGGGTCGCGAGGCCGCCGGCGGCTGGGACTTCAGCCGCGACGGCCAGGCCGAGCCTTACGACAACAACAACAACAACGCGGGCTATCGCAGCAGCTGACCCCCGTAAAACGCCCGACGGCCGCGCCCCTTCCCGGGGTAGCGGCCGTCGCTGCTTCATGGCGCCCCGGGGAAGGGGCACGGTCAGGATCGCCGGTGGCGAGCTGTCGATTTCCTGGCTCGCCGTTCGTCTTATCGCGCGACCATCTGGTAGTGACGAGGAGGATGCGATGAATTACGTCATGCTGGTGTATCAAGGCACCGCGCTCGAGCGGCAGGCCGCGCTGCCCGAGGAGGAGCAGAAGCAGGTCAACGCCGACTATCAAGGGATCAACGAGACGCCGGGTGTCACCCCCGGGCTGCCGATGGGCCTGGCCGAGAACGCGACCACCGTGCGGGTCGAAGGCGGCAAAACCCTGACGACCGACGGCCCGTTCGTCGGGATGAAGGAGGCCGTCGGCGGTTGGTTCATCCTCGAGGCCGACGACCTCGACGCGGCCATCGAGGTGGCCGCCCGCGTCCCTGCGGCACGTTACGGTGGCGCCGTCGAGATCCGCCCCTCGGAGGTGTATTGGTAGCGCCGCTCGAGCAGGTCTTCCGCGAGGAGTGGGGCCGCGTCCTGGCCGCCCTGATCGGCTTCCTCGGCGACTTCGACCTCGCCGAGGAGGCCGCGCAGGAGGCGTTCGCCATCGCCGCCGGACGGTGGCCGCGCGAGGGCGTCCCCCGCAACCCGCGCGCCTGGTTGATGACGACGGCCCGAAACCACGCGACGGACCGGATCCGCCGCAACCGTGCCCTCGCTACCAAGTTCGGCCTGCTCGTCGCTGGCAGTCGTGCTGAGGTGCCGATGAACAATACGACGTTTCCCGACGAGCGCCTGGAGCTCATCTTCACCTGCTGTCACCCGGCGCTCGCAATCGAGGCGCAGGTCGCGCTCACCCTGCGCACTCTCGGCGGGCTCAGCACCGACGAGATCGCCCGGGCCTTCCTAGTGCCGGAGCGCACGATGGCGCAGCGGCTGGTCCGGGCCAAGCGCAAGATCAAAGCTGCCGGGATCCCGTTCCGAGTGCCCCCGGTGCACCTGCTCCGGGAACGTCTCGACGCCGTTCTCGCCGTCGTCTATCTGATCTTCAACGAGGGCTACGGCGGTCGTGACGAGCTGGCGGCGGAGGCAATCTGGTTGGGGCGCGCGCTGGCCGAGCTGCTTTCGGACGAGCCCGAGGTGCACGGGCTGCTGGCGATGATGCTCTTGCACGACTCCCGTCGCGAGGCACGGTTCAGCGACGGCGAGCTCGTGCTGCTCGGCGACCAGGACCGGTCCCGGTGGAACACCGAGCAGATCGCCGCGGGACGCGCCGGGCTCGACCGAGCGCTCGCCCTGGGCGGTCGCGGGCCCTATGTCCTGCAGGCCGCCATCGCTTCCCTGCACGCCGAGGTGCCGTGCGACTGGGTGCGGATCGCGGCGCTGTACGGCGAGCTCACCCGCCTGACCGGCTCGCCCGTCGTGGAGCTCAACCGCGCCATCGCCATCGCCGAAACCGAGGGCCCCGAGGCCGGCCTGCGGATAGGCGACCAGCTCGGTCTCGACGACTTCCGCTACCTGCATTCGACCAGAGCCGAACTCTTGCGACGTCTCGGGCGCACCGACGAGGCACGGGACGCCTATCGGCGGGCCAGGCAACTCACCGACGACGGCGCCGAACGGCGCTTCCTGGAACGCCGGCTAACCGAACTCGCGGACAAGCTCGGATGAGCTCGGCAGCGGTTCGTGAATTGGGCAGCGAGAAGCCCCGCTCCGTGGGACGGAGCGGGGCTTCGACGTTGGGTCAGGCCGGGGCTACCGCGCGCGAGCGACGCATGGTGAGAACGTACTCGACCAGCGAGATCAGTACGTTCTTCGTCGACTCTCGGTTACGGGCGTCGCAGCTTACGACCGGGACCTCGTTCGAGATCGCAAGCGCGTCCCGGACGTCCTGGGCGTTGTGATACTGCATGCCGTCGAAGCAGTTGATCGCCACCAGGTAGGGCAGGCGGCGGTGCTCGAAGAAGTCGATCGCGGCGAAACAGTCAGCCAGTCGTCGCGTGTCGACCATGACCACGGCCCCGATGGCACCCCGCACCAGTTCGTCCCACATGAACCAGAAACGCGTCTGGCCCGGCGTGCCGAACAGATAGAGGATCAGGTCTCGGTCGATGCTGATCCGGCCGAAGTCCATCGCCACCGTGGTCGTCGTCTTACCCGGCACCTGCCGGTTGTCGTCGACACCCACACCGGCGGAAGTCATGATCGCCTCGGTGGTCAGTGGGGTGATCTCAGAGACCGACCCCACCAGCGTCGTCTTACCGACGCCGAACCCACCGGCGATGACAATCTTCGCCGATGTCACGCGCCCTGCCGTCGGGCGGTGCGCCATGTCAGAGCCTGCGTAGTCCACTCAGCACCCTCTCCAGCAATTCCGTGCCCACCGCATCGG
>Ga0307515_10016663_pt1 | contig 13441 bp, 11 predicted proteins | sample 17_EM_MG_FD_194513 | JGI IMG/M metagenome (GOLD analysis project Ga0307515, IMG submission 194513) | Populus trichocarpa ectomycorrhiza microbial communities from riparian zone in the Pacific Northwest, United States - 17_EM | ecosystem: Host-associated > Plants > Roots > Unclassified | place...
GTCTCAATTAGCAATAATTTCATCAAATCTATTTAATAAACAGAAAAACAAATCGTCAATAGATTATGAGATTTATTAACTTGGCATAAGATCCAGTTCTAAAGAACCGGGGAAAAGGAACATGTCTAAATCAGTAACAAGGAAAATATAATGCAAGAACCACGAACTAATTAAAAGGAAAAAGAAATGAAAGGAAATTCCTTTTTTTCTGTTCGGGTTGAGGAGATTAAGAAGAATTTGCGTATCCTTAATTGGTTTATATGTATATCAAATTACAATCATTATCTTCCCAAGCAAATTTTAATTTTATAGTAACATGCAAATGAGTGCAGGTTGCACGCGGAAACCTTGGGCTCTGTAAGATTACTGTTTTTCCAAAACTACCCAAGTAGAAAAAATGTTATTTTAAAGAGTAATGGGTATTTTAGGAATGTTCATTTAAGAGTGTGAGACTTTTCTTCAAAGTTCAATTTCGCACTCCTGTTGTTCTCGGTACGCTTCTATGGGCATCACAAGACCTTTCGGGATTTGGGACATGATAAATTAGTCCCCATGGGCAATACAAGACGCTTCCATGGTTTTCCCATGCTTAGTTGTGTTTGCCATGGTAAGTATTCACTTGTATGATAGATAATACGGTTTGAGTGCTATCCTATAACGTATCACCCTATATGCAAATAAATCCATCTTTCTCACTCTACATTTTGCTATGATCTTTATCAATGGAGAATTAAATGCAATGGAACACCATGTACAAGACATAAGGAATGTTTGGGAACGCGGCTGTGGCTGCTTTCTCAAAAAATTTAATATTTTTTTGCTAAAATTTAATGTGCTGATGTAAAAAATGATTTTTAAAAAATAAAAAAACATCATTAACATGTATTTTAGCACGAAAAGTTATTTGAAAAGCACCCGCAACCACACTGCCAAACACACTCATAGAGTACGAAACGAGACACAAAACAAGAATGCAACTCGAGCCTAAGAACTAGTGGGCTAGGACGTGCACTCAACTCTTCATTTGGGCTCAGTCACTCTACATGATCCAAAGCTCTACTAGACCCAGGCAGGAAGACACGACTTTCAAGGAGCCTTGTTGGGGTTACATGACTTCCAAGTAATCCAATTGCACGCAAACAAATCATCTGGGCTTCATATTGGATTTGGGTCTTCACCGGATGAGACTTTACATTCCGTTATTATATAATATTAAAAAGGGCTCACTAGCCTGCCACTATTTACCTAGACGTAAATTATTATAGATTAGAGTAATGTAATAATAGAGTTGCACTAGCCACAAAGATTTGCAAAGACTACTAGAGATGGGGTTGTCTTTTCCTTAGAATGTATTTGGCATTGAAGATATAGTTAGGGAGAAAATGGTCATTTTCGATTTTGCTGGGGCATGGTAAGGCTGCAGAAACCTGGTGCTCGGGCTGTCATGCCTTGGACTCTAGGGCCAGACCCGCGCGCCTGGCTACAGGCCCAAGTGAGCAGGTCTGCAGACCAGGGCGACGTGCCTAGGGTTTGTAGAAGCCCGCGTTGGGTGCAAACCCGCATGCCTGGGTCTGTGTAGGTCTACTAACCAACACCTTGGGTTTGCAGACCCCCCCGGGGTTTCAAACATGTGCGGCTGGGTTTGCCTTGGTCTGCTGACCCGTGCTTAGGGTCTACAGACCCTCGTAGAGAAGAATAACATATTTGAAAAAAAATAAAAAATATATAATAAGAATTATTATTATTTTTATTATTTTCATTAATAAATTTTAAAAATAATATTATTACTATCGAAGAAAAATCATAAATTTTATTTGAAGAAATTAAAACTATAAAAACTTGGGCCAGACAAGTTTTTTAATATTATTATTAATATTATAAATATTATTATTTGTATTATAATAATATTATTTGTATTATAGTTAATATTATTAATATAATAATTAATAAATTTGAAAAAAATATTATTAATATTGAAAAACAACCATAGATTTGATTTGAAGGGTAAAATTAAAAATTATTGTTATTATCATTATTATCACTAATAAATTTGAAATAAAATATTATTACTATAAAAAAAACTATAGATTTGATTTGAAAAAAAATATTATTGCTATTGAAGAAAAACCATAAATTTAATTTGAAGAGATTAAAAACTATAAGAACTTGGGTCAGATGAGTTTAATATTATTATTAATATTATTAAATTTGAAATAAATATTATTATTACAAAAAAATATAGAATTAATTTGAAGGGTAAAATCAATTATTATTATTGTTGTTATTATTATTGTTGTTGTTGTTGTTGTTGTTGTTATTTTCGTTATTGACTTGGGTCTGGCATCCTCTTCCAAATCCAAATAATTTGGGGCTGGAAAGGTATTATTATTATTGAAGAAAAACCATAAATTTGATTTGAAGTGAAAAACTATAAGAACTTGGGTCATACGAGTTTTTTTTTTATTATTATTCTTCATTATTATCATCATCATTAATAAATTTAAAAAACAATATTATTACTATCGAAGATTCATTAGACCTATGAAACTTGGGGTTGGATGGGTCTTGAAAGGGGCGTCTAACCCAAGTTGGTTGGGTATGGCATGGCGCAAGCCTAAGTCCTTTGGGTCTTGCAGCCCGCCTGGCCCAAGGCATTGGGGTCCGGCGTCAAGACCCAATGTTAATGGGTTCGACGTCCTACCCAAAGCTAATAGGTTCAACATACAGACCCAAGGCTCTAGGGTCCGCGTGAGGACCCAAGGCTCTTGGGTTCGATATTAGGACCCAAGGCTAATAGGTTTAACGTCCCGCCCTAGGGCTCTAGGTTCCGCGTGAGGACCCAAGGTTGTTGGGTTTGGGGTTAGGACCCAAGGCTCTTTGGTCCGACATCCGGACCTAAAAAACATGGGTCCGGAACTATAAGAACTTGGGTCAAGCGAGTTTATTATTGTTGTTGTTGTTGTTATCATTAATAAATTTACAAAAACAATATTATTACTATCGAAGATTCATTAGTATTATTAAATTTGAAATAAATATTATTGCTATAAAAAAAATATAGATTTGATTTGAAGGGTAAAAATCAATTATTATTGTTGTTGTTGTTATTATTAACTTGGGTTTGGCATCCCTTTCGAGACCCAAAAAAGTTGGGGCTGGAAAGGGGCGCTTGATCTAAGTTGGTTAGGTGTGGCATGGCACAAGCCCAAATCTCTTGGGTTTTGCAGCCCGCATGACCTATGGCACTAGGGTCCGGCATCTTGACCCAATGTTAATAGGTTCGATGTCTGACCCAAGACACTTGGGTCAGGCGTTTGGACCCAATGTTAACGAGTCTGACATTCTACCCAAGACTAATGGGTTTGACATCTAGACCTAGGGCTCTATGGTCCGCGTGAGGACCCAAGGCTCTTGGGTCTGGGGTTAGGACTCAAGACTCTTAGGTCTGGCGTTCGAATTAAAGGCTAATGACTTTGGCATCAGGACCCAAGGTTTTTTGATCTTGGGTTTATAAATATTATTTTTTGTATTATAGATATTATTTTTTTTATAATTAAAAGTATTAATATTAAAAATATTATTATGTGTGCTATAAATATTATTATTTGTATTATAAATATTATTATTTTTATTATAATTAATATTAAAAATATTATTAGTTATGTTATAAATATTTTATTTTTATTATAATTAATATTATTAATATAATAATTAATATATTTGAAAAAAAAATTATTAATATTGGAAAACAACCATAATTTTTTTGAAATTTGTTGTTGTTGTTGTTGTTGTTATTTTTGTTATTGACGTGGTTTTAGCATGCCCTTTCAGACCCAAGTAACTTGGTGCTCGAAAGGGGCTCCAAAACCAAGTTGTTTGGGTTGGCAGGGGTGCCAGGCCCAAGGAAGTTGGGTCTTGCAACCCTGTCTGACCCTAGGCTAATAGGTCCAATATGGGTATTATTATTATTATTGTAATTATTGCTGTGATTATTATTATTATTATTATTATTATTATTATTATTATTATTATTATTGCAGAGAAACCACAAATTTAAAAACCAGAAGAGAGGGAGTGTTGGGTTCAACTGTTTTTTTTCTTGTTTGTTGTGGATTCTAGATGGTGTCTCTTTTCTTAGGCTCTGATAATACTTTTGTGTTTGGTTTTTGGGGTTGGCTTGCGCATCACTTGATATGAATTTGTCTCTTGGGTGCCTTTGCAATGGAGGCTTCCTTTCACGTGGCTGGAAGCTATTATGTTTGGATGTTTGGCTCATCTTAAATAGGTTTCTTGGTAGTAAAGGGTTGCTTCAACGTGGCTATAATCAAGTGTAACTGGTTGTCTATTTTCTAGAAGAGTTGGTTTGTGTGTAGCGATTTGCATTAAATGCACAATCTACCTGCCATGTACTAGCATAGTCATTGTTCGAGCATTTGCAATCTCTGTTATTTGGAAAGGTGCATGTGCCAGTTACTTGCCATGTCCTGGGCAGTTGTGGATTTGATGTATGATTAGTTTTTGTACAATATCCTGATTTGTTGTGGATTTGTGTTTGTTTCATGCTATCTCATTTTAGATAAGGTTGCGAGATAAGTTTACTATTTTTGATAAGATTTGTTTATTTTTTCTGCTTTGTGATATAGTTGGTAAGTTATTGGGGCATTTGTTTCTTGCTGTATCAAACCAGTTGTACTATTATAATGACTTTTGTTACTATATGATATTTTTTATATAGTGTGCATGTTTTATATTTTCTCTAACAGATTAGGTGTGATTTGGGCTGCATATTATATATGATATTTTTTATATAGTGTGCATGTTTTATATTTTCTCTGACAGATTAGGTGTGATTTGGGCTGCATATTATATAAAGCTTTGCAATTTTTGTTGTTGTCTGTTGGAGTTGAATTAGTGGGTTTTATGTTAGTATATGATTCTTGACCTTTGCTTGCTGTTTATGTCTTTCTTTTTAGCGCAAGAAGACGTTCAATGTTATAGCTTTGTTACCCTGTCATTGTCTTTTTTCCTATTTTGCATTTGTTTGTCTTCGACTTAATTTGCTGGGCTGATTTGCGATGTTCTTAGTTTTGTTTTCTATTTTTTTTTTTTGGATAGAGGGTGGAGAGTTCTTATTCTGAGGTGTTTGTTTTTTTTTTGTTATATATATTCGTTTTGTGTTGCTATTGATTTTAGTTGATTGGGTTTTGTTATTTCTTTTTGGTTTTCAAAATTGTTAGGTTAGGTGATGAATCTTGTTGTATTGGTTAATGATTTTGGTGATTGGTTGTTGGTTTCAGTGTATTAAGTTGGTTTTTTTTTTTTGAGTCTGTTGATAATGATATCTAATTCAATAGATAGTTATTGTTTTATGTGTTTTGTTTGGATAATTCTGCGTTGATATTAATAAAAAATAATTGGGTTTTTTTTGTTCTTGATGGAGATAAATAAATAATATGTCTTGATGTTTATGTTGGTTGTTGTATATGACCTATTTGTCAGTTTGCCACGTGTTTTTTGTTAGTTTATCTTTGTTTGGCACAGCTGATATTGTTTGTCTTTGTTTGCACAATTTGGCTAGCAATTTTACTACTATTAGGAGTGCTTTTTGTTCCAGCAATGCAATGTTTTGTTCTGTTTGGATTTTTTTTTCAATTGCTTGAAAATTTTATGGTGTTGTTGTTGCATTATTAAGTTTACTTTTGCAGATTTTATAGTTGCCTTTTGTGGTTGCATGACTGTCTTTTAGGTTTTTATACGATTGATTGATCTTTATATGTTGTTTGTATTGTTCTTTGACGGTGAAATTATTGAAGTATTTTTTCAATTTGGTTACACTTTCATTTCCTTAATTGTTGTGTTGCACTTTTTTTTTCAATGATGTTTTCTCTACTGATTCTTTCTTTCTGTTTGTGTTGGGTTTGTGATGCTTTTTAGGAGTTTGGAGGTCTTCCTGTCCTACTTGCTTTTTTTTTTTATTAAGGTATCTCTTTTGCTTTGTTGGGCAGTGCAGTATTCTTTGTTTTTGTTTAATGACCTTTTTTTTCGTCTTAGATTTTTTTCTGCTGGATAAGTTGGTTTTATTTGTTTTACATAATATATAGAATTTTGTTTTTGTTGGTAGTTTGGTTTATGTTGCATGTCTTACTCCTAGCTTAATTTGTATCTATTGCCTATATAACTTTTTAAATACGATGTTTGATGTAATTGTGTAATAAATTGAGATAGTTTTATAGGCTTGAACATGAAACTTATGCAATCTTTTTTTTTAGCTTATTTTGTGATCTTATATAATACAACAAATTCTTACATTTAATTTTAAGCTTGCTGTTAGGCTATGGAAAGTTATATGTTTTTATAGATTTTTTAATGAAACCTTTTTCACTACGTTATTGAACATTAAAATCGGGATATTTTTTTCTCCATCCAAAATCAAATTATATTAATTCTTTATGATTTTAGCATCATGTTTTTCATAATTCACTTTCCTTTTGATTTTTTGCAACTACTTGCCTTTTTAGAAATTGTCTACATTTTTTTGACCTTGGAAGGTCATTTATGATATTTAAAAAATATTATTACTTTTTCACTTTTATGATCTTTTACTTACACATTTATAGCAATTTAAGTGATGTGTGGGGCCAATGTTTACAATGAGTGTTTAAAATTTCCTGGCAATGAATGTTTTGCCTAGGTTAATAATCTTGCGATGAGTATTATGATGGATTGTTGACTTACATCTGCTTTAAAGTATCTTTATTTTGTGATTGTTTGATTTGTTGATGACTTATGCTGGCATTTGGATTCATTTACTATTCTTCAATTCATTTTTTCATAGCATTTTGTTTAGTTTTGTTGCAATAAAACCATGGTTGTCATTTTTTTTATGACTGGTTATTTCAGCTTGAACCACTATGCTATTACTTTTAAATGGTAAATAAAAAAAAAGGTTCATTTTTTCAAGTTGTTAACCTTTGTAAGATGGACATGCCTCTTTCTTTCAAGTTGTAACGATATTGTGCGCGCTCCTCATTTGTTTCCCTTTAGTTAACAATATGATTTTCATTTCCTTTTTCTTTTTAGACTTTTTTCTTACAAAAAAAAAATTCAGTTCCTTCATTATTTTTTTCTACATATAGACAAATAGTTTAATGACTAGCTGTCGATAAAGGCTTTAACCATCACAACACACTGGCGTTGGCCTCTCTTCATCACACAAGTCTATAGCAACTTTTTATGACATTGGTTGCCATCGAAGTAACAATTATGAGGCTATTGCAATGCAGTAGCATATTTCAATGAAACCTTCCATGTTTTATGCATCTATGCACAACTATATGGACAACAAACATGTTGATTGTTCACCACAATCAAATACTATCCAAACTTCGTATCACAATTCAATTTCAGAGGCTTCAACATCCAACTTGCTTGACTTTAGCAATATATATGTTGTCAATGAGCATGCTTTTCCCCATACAAGCAATCACAACTCTAATGTTTAACCAACATCACTTTTGTCATGTGGTTAAGTTGAATATCAGCGTAAAAGAAAAGGTATGTTATTGCTTTGGCTTCTATCACTTTTTTTTTCTATGGTGCTTCTCTTTACCTTTGCCCATTGTTTAAATTTTTATAATTGTCTCTGACTATTAACCATTTTTAAGAATTTCTCTTCATTATATTGATTTTGGTGACAAGAAATTTGTGTGTCATCACTATAAAGCTTTTTTTTTGTTCCAAGAATGTCTTGCTCGTTCATCAACGACGAACCTAGCTTTCTTGCTCTATTGTCTTGGTGGCAAGGTTTCATTGGCAGATGTGCAACCCACCCCAAAACTTCTTAACCCAACAAATGGCTCTTTATCAAGAAAATTTCGAGATAATATACAAGCGTACAACTCTATGTTTGCTTGCACATCAATGGGAGCAAAACTTGACCACTCTATTAATAATGGATGTAGTCCATATATCTTTAAGATTAATGGACGTTCTCATCATTTAATAGGTGAGGGTGATGCATTTAAATTTGTATAGCTCTATGTCTACGACATAGCAGATGAAATTGGCTCTTGAATGGATGCATTCACAATTGATGGTGGTTAATGTTCTTTGGATGCAACTATTATTGGTGATATAATGCATATGTTAGATGAAATCAATGAACTGGTGAAAGTCTTTAGATGTGTTAAGCAAAGGTTTTTCGAGGATAACCAAACAAGTTACAAATTACGATTAATTGGTCAAAGAGATAATGACTGACAACAATATGATGATCCATCATCAAATGATATTGGCGGGTTGGTTGTTGGAGATATTGGTAACTTTCACTCTGAACGTGATATTATCATTGAACACAGCTCTAGTTCTTTACAAAGAATTTCCAAGATACACCTAAAATTTACGTCCTTACAATATCCCTTGCTTTTTCCTTATGGCGATGATGGATATCAATGTAACATAATGTTTGCTGACCAAGATCACCCGCCACAGAAAAAACATTCACGAGTCCCAATGAGAGCATATTATGCTTATCTGATTAATGAAAGGGTAGGAATTGAAAACACCATTATAAAAGGTGGTTGTCTCTATCAATAGTTTTTAGTTGATGCATTTGTCAATGTAGAAGAAGATTGGCTTGATTATATAAGGGCTAATCAAGGTGATCTAAGATCAAGAGTCTATAAAGATATACATGAAGCAATACTAAGACATGTTGAAGGTAATGTTGTTGGAAAGATTATTGTTCCCTCTTCCTTAACTAGTAGCCCACGTTATATGATAAATAATTATCAAGATGCAATGCCTATATGTAGAGCTTATAAAAATCCAGATCTTTTCATTACATTTACATACAATACAAATTGACTAGATATTCAAAGAGATCTTTAAAAAATAGGCCTCACAAGCAAGAAGACAAGCCTGACATTGTCACAAGAGTTTTTCGGATAAAAGTAACTGCTATGATTGCCTATATAAAATCAGGCAAACCATTTGGCAGAACAATCACAGGTGCTTACAACTTTGTTGTTTATTGTTCCTCGAGTTAGTAGATTATACATTAAATGTTATTTTTAGCCTTTATCTTTTTTTTTTACTTTGAAAAAGATGTTTGTGCAGTTGAGTTTCAAAAAAGGTGACTTCCACACACCCACCTTCTTATTTGGCTAGATGCTGAATTTAAATGTCGGAATATAAAAGATATGGATTATATTGTTTCATCAGAAATTCCTAACAAGAATGACGATCCCATTTGTTATGATATTGTATCAAAGTTTATGATGTATAAGCCATGTGGTCTAATAAACCAAAAATTTAAGTGTATGAAAAAAAATAAATGCTCAAAATCTTTTCTAAAACCATTCAAGACAGCAACAACCTATGATGATAATGGTTTTGTATGCTACAAGCGTTGTCATCAGCACGATAATTTCATCCTTAAAGATGAAATACAACTATACAATGACTATATTTTCCATATAATAGAGAGTTATTATTGAGATACAATGCACACATCAATGTTGAGGTATGTTGTCAATCAAATCAAGTATCTTTTCAAATATGTTAGTAAAGGACTAGATAGGTGTAGAATGCTTGTCGAAAAAGAGAACAACGATAAGATTAAGGCCTATCTTCATAGTTGTTTTATCTACCTATATGAAGTTGTCTAGCGGCTCTTAGAATTTCCTATTCATTCAAGAAATCCTCTAATTGAACGTCTACAGGTTCATTTACCATTACAGTAGAAATCCTCTATTGTCTACTCAAGAAGTGAATCATTGATATTTGTAATAAGGAGACCTGGTGTTCATAAAACAATGCTTACAAAATGATTTGAATACAATAAAAATGATCTAGTTGCACGAGACCTTTATTACACAGATTTTCCAAACAAATTTGTTTGGGATTCCAAGCAGAAGCAGTGCACCACAAGACCAAAAAGGTTTAGTCTTGGTTGTCTAACATATGTTCATCCTGCAATAGAGGAGTTATATTTTCTAACATTGCTTTTAAAAACCATGTCAAGGGGGCATTAAGTTTTGATGACCTTAAAAAAGTTTCTAGAATTGTGCATCCTACATTCCAGCTTGCTTGCAAGTCTTTGGGTCTTTTAGGAGACGATAAAGAATGGGCAAATGCTTTATACAAAGCAATTGCAACAACAACATCTCCACAAATTAGATAACTTTTTGTTAGTTTGGTTCTTTTCTGCGAAGTTGGTGACCCAAATGGTTATTTTTTTTTTTTCAGTTTTGGAGATCCATGCATGATGATATTGTATGTCGTTTAAGATCAACTTTAAACATGCCAAATCTTTTATTGTCTGATGATGAACTTAGAAACTATGTGCTTTACAAACTTGAATTGCTTTTCAATGCAACATCAACATCTCTTGAGAAACATAAGCTTTCAATGCCTGATGAAAGATTGCTTGTAGAAATAAGAAACAGATTACTAAAGGAGGAACTTAATTATGATGTTGTCGATCTTAGATCACAACATTAAATAAATTTCCGATTGCTTAACCAGTGCCAGAGAAATGTCTATGAATATGTTGGTATAGCTGTCATAGAAAGAAAACAAGCTCTAATATTTGTTCATAGACATGGAAAAATAGGAAAAACTTTTTTATGGCATACTATAATAAGCAAAATACGATCTGAAGGTTTAATTGTCCTTACAGTTGCTTCATCTGGAATAACATCATTATTGTTGCTAGGTGGTCGAACAATGGACTCACGTTTCAAGATTCCACTCACTATTTCTGAAACCTCATCACGCGAGATAATAAAGAATATGAACCTTTAACGTACGTCTCCTTGAAATGACATCTCTTATTGTTTGGGATGAAGCTCCAATGAATAACTGATGTTGCTTTGAGGTATTAAATAATGCAACGGTCCACACAATCAAAATCAACCATTTGGTGCAAATCAATTTTATTAGGTGGGGATTTTAGGCAAATCTTGCCGGTTATTCCAGGAGGGACAAGAGAAGAAATCATCCATGCTTATTTGAGCAGTTCACCACTATGGAATAAATTTAAACTTTTCACGCTCAATGAAAACATGCGACTCTCATCAAATGGGCTAAGTGATAACGAGAAAAAACAGCTGCAGTTGGTTGCCAAATGGATTCTTATGATTAGTAATGAAGAAATATCTTACATCCCATTTAAAGATGACTATGATGCATCCTTGATCAAAATACCAACAGAACTGCTTCTAGATATAGGTTTCAACCCCATTGCATCCATGGTTTCTCCAGTTTACCCTTACATCAACAACCATCACCTAGATCCTGTCTATTTTCAAAAGAGAGCAATAGTCACACTAAAAAATGCTACAGTTTCTGTGATTAATGATTTTATTCTTGACATGTCACCAGAAAGCAAGCATGTTTATCTAAATAATGACGATGTCTGCATATCATCAAGCAATGCTGAGAATGCTGATTTACTGTGCCCGGTTGAATTTATCAATCAACTTGAATTTAATGGCGCTCCTTCACATAAACTTTCCTTGAAAATAGGAACGCCAATAATGTTATTACGGAATTTAAATCCGTCACCAGGTTTGTGCAATGGAACTAGGCTTTTAGTTACACAACTAGCCGAGACAGTCATTGGAGCGCAAATAATAACAGGTTCCAAAATTGGCAACAATGTGTTCATTCCAAGAATTATATTCCCAGTAAATGATGGGAAATGTGCATACATAATCAAGAGGAGACAATTTTTTGTTCGCCCATGCTATGCAATGATAATAAACAAAAGCTAAGGACAGTCATTAAAAATTGCTGAGGTTTTTTTTAAAGACCAAGTTTTCACTCATGGCCAATTTTATATAGCCTTTTCAAGAGTTACTTTGAAAAAAGGACTCAAGATAATCACACTTGATGACAAAAAAAAACCTGTTAACTATACAAAGAACATTGTTTAAAAAGATGTTATTAACGTTGTCATAAGAGAGTGATATAACCGATTAAGGATATCAAGAACTACACCTTTTATCCATTGATGAGAGCACGAGTTTGTTGTGTATGGATTGCAAAATTTCAAAAACAAGTCATCAGTTTTAATTGCCTTTTCATCGACAATCAAGTATGATTATTTTTTTTTTGTTATCTTCCCATTAACATATATTTCTATGATTTATTTATATAGAGAATAGAAAATAATTGACATACATGTTTTTTTCAAGTGCAATGAACATTGAAACTAAATGTTATGTTTACTTTATTGTTTGTTTTATATTGACTCATGCTTCCTTTTTTTTCACTTCATGTTTAGTTTTTTTCACAATGCAAATGCAGTCATCTATTTCAAATTCAATTTTCATTGCACTTTTATCTCTTTCTGCATTAAATTGCCACTATTTTTTAAAAGGTGGAGCTATTCAAGGATCATCAAAGGCAAGAGATGTTGCTCATTTCACTAGCGCAATAGTTGAAGGTCTCTACTATGAAGTTAAGGGTCTTTACACCTCTGAAAACAAATCAACAAATATAGTCATTGATAATGACGTGGTTGTCGAACTTAAGTCTAACGTCAAGACCAAAGCCATTGATCCTCTCACTCTTGCCGTGTCATGATATTACCTCAGGTTCATTGACTTTACACATGTTCTCTCTCTATGAGAGGGTTCAAGACTTCCATATTATATGTAACCTATACACAACTTTACTTTGTTGTTCATTATCCAAGTATATCCATTTAAAACTAACATCTGCACTTATTTTTTTTATTTAGATTGTAACATCCCCATATCCGGGATAAAGCAACGATCTCATGTTAATTGATAAATGACACGACCAAAAGATTGATGTCTTCTTCCAAGTGCAGGAGTGTCGAAGTAATAAATAACCCGGCAAGACTGGGGTCGAATCACAGGGAGGTTAATTGTATAAATTATAAACAACAACAACAACAACAACAACAACAATAATAATAGTAATAATAGTAATAGTAATAGTAATAGTAATACTAATAATAATAATAAAGAGAGCTTTGAGATGTGATATTGATATAAGGATTAAACAATGATAAAAACAATTGTCAAGGTTAGAGGATCCACTAATGGTATTTCAAACAAGTATAACATAAACTCTTATTATTGAACTGGAAACCACACACAAAGGAGGTTCCAATCAGATTATAAATTGTTAACATGATTACATTAATTATCTTATTCGAATAATGTTAATACTTGTAAATGTTGTCAGGCATTGATGATTATAATTTATGTTAACAACAAATCAAGTTTCTTTCATAGCACAAGTATCGGTTATACCATACGGTTGGGCTATGAAAGTGCTAAGTATTTGTTGTACCAAGGGTTATACAACATAAATCTAGATTAACCATTTAACAAGCAAAGTATTAAAAGTGAACAAGATAACAAATATAAAACATGTTAGTATCAAACATTAAGGTCCATGTTGA
>Ga0307515_10016664_pt1 | contig 13441 bp, 3 predicted proteins | sample 17_EM_MG_FD_194513 | JGI IMG/M metagenome (GOLD analysis project Ga0307515, IMG submission 194513) | Populus trichocarpa ectomycorrhiza microbial communities from riparian zone in the Pacific Northwest, United States - 17_EM | ecosystem: Host-associated > Plants > Roots > Unclassified | place...
CCCCATAAATAAAAAAAAAAAAAAAACACCAATGCCGAATAATAAAATTAAAAAAAAAATAAAGAAAAAAAATCAATTCATATTAACTTTTCAAATTTGTGATCCTAATCATTAAACTGGAAGCATTTTATTTGAAAAATTTATAAAATTCACCAATCAAATGTTGAATAATGAATAAAAAAATTCAATTCAATATTAAAGGATAAGACCGAAAAAAATAATTAAATCTAAAAAAAATAACAAAATAAAAAAAATAAAGATGGAATCTAACATACAAATAAAGTGAAATTGATATATATAAAAAATAAAATTAAAAACAAATTCAATTTAAAAAATTAAAAATTAACTAAAAAATAAATACTAAATCTAAAAAAAAAACCCTTCAGTTTCATAATCCATTTCAAATAAAATAAAAAGTATAAATATCAAGGAAACAAAAGAAGAATTAAAAAAGAAAAGAACAATAAAAACCTGTCTTCTCTTCTTCCGTTCTCAATCAGTTGGGTTCCCAGACCTTTGTTTTCTTTCTTCTTCAACGTATCCTCTCTCACTTTACCCAGGCATCCATCCATCCATCCATCCAAATTTGACTTTAGGTTTTAATTAGTTTAATTAATTAACTAATTAGCATCATAGAAATAGAATATAATTTTATATATATATATATTCACCCGCTGATTATAATTATCCCCTCTCTTTTGTGTCTTTCAATCACCCAAATTCCTCTCCTCTCCTCCAAAGGTCAGTAATTCTACACTGCTAATTATTATTTTCCAACATTTTCTTGATTTCCCTAATTCTTAATTTATTCATTATTCGATCACACCTATCCTTTTCTTTATTTTTTTAGGGTTTAGTCTGTTACAAATTTGAGATTTAGAACATTGCTATGCTAATTTTGTCTTAAAAATTTATTACAATAGTGTTTGTTGGTTATAATTTTCAGGTTTGGAATTTTCCTTAATTAATAAACAGTAAAAATATGTCTGGGAGAAATCGAGGACCGCCTCTGCCCATGAAAGGTGGACCTCACCCTTCACTACCACCGGCTGCCATACATGAGGCTCGCTTTGGCAGGGGACTCGGACCATTGCCCCCTCATCCAGGTTTATTAGAGGATATGAGAGAACCCCAGTTTGGGATGGACCCCAGGCGCCTTCCTCCTCATCACGTTATGTTTGAGGATCGTCTTGCAGTCCAGCACCAAGATATTCAAGTTTTATTAGCTGACAACCAGCGCCTAGCTGCGACCCATGTTGCATTAAAGCAGGAATTGGAAGCTGCACAGCATGAGTTGCATAGGATGGCACATTTCGGGGATGCATTTCATGCTGAGAAGGATGTTCAGATGAGGGAGTTGCATGAGAAGTCTCTGAGGATGAAGATGGATCTTCGTGGGGTGGAAGCTATGCGGAATGAGCTTCATCATGTGCGTTCTGATATTAAAGAACTTACTGATGCAAAGCAGGAGCTTACGGGTCGGATGCAGGCGATGAGTCAAGATTTGGCTAGGTATAATGTAGATTTGCAACAAGTGCCATCTGTGAAGGCTGAAATTGAGAATATGAAGCAGGAACTGCAGCGTGCGCGGTAAAAGCAGCATGATCTCTATTATTTAGTGCAATGTAATTTGAGCCCTGAATTTCTTCTTCTTTTTTGCATGTAGAGCTGCCATCGAGTATGAGAAGAAAGGCTATGCGGAGAATTACGAGCATGGTGTGGTGATGGAGAAAAAACTGGTTGGCATGGCTCGGGAGATGGAGAAGCTTCGGGCAGAGATTGCTAATGCAGAGAAGAGAGCTCGTGCTGCCGCTGCTATAGGAAATCCAGGTACTCTGTTGTTTGAATCCTTAATGGGGTTCGTGTTGTTAAATTGATTGAGTTGGTTAGTGAGGTTGGAAACAAGTCAATATGTACTTTGAATGTGAAAAACAAAGGACAGAAATCACTTGTTCAAACTTGTATAATCCTTTTTTTTTTTGTATGTTTTAACTGCTTTTAAAGGCTAGTGTTTTAGGTGATTTTATTCATCTCAGATGATGGATGAGTTCAACTGGTGTGTCTGATTTTAAGTGTCTTAAAGGAGATCAATTTCTTAAACAAGCAATTTTTATGGATTGCCTTTTTTTAGTTTCTATTTTCACTCTAGAGCTCGATGCATCACTTTTGTTGACATTTTGTTCTTAGTTTTCATAATCTTAAGTTTTCTCTGCAGCTGCAGCTTATAATGCAAATTACGGAAATCCGGAAACTGGATACACAGCAAATCCATATCAGGCTGTCTATGGCATGAATCCTGTAAGATCTCGATGTGTGTTTCCAAATTTATATTTATGCATATGTGCACGCGTGCTTGTAGGTGAGTTGCACTTGTATGCTTGTTTATGTTCTGGGAAATGAGTTTTGATGTTTCTCATTCTGGCAAAATTTCAGGTGCAAGCTAATGCTGAAAGTTTTCCGCAGTATGGAGCTGGACCTGGTTCCTGGGGTGCATATGATATGCAGCGAGCTCAAGGACCCAGATAGATTGGCTTTCAGACCAAGCTAAGATGTGTTTCAAATGGTATCTTAGGCTGCACTTCCTTAGATACTTGGGTTTGGGTTTGAACTGTTTTCTCAGTATGCTTATTTTAAGAGTCGTGCTCATCTATTTCACTTGATGAAGTTGTACCTGCTAATAATGACAGTTCATATTATTTTTGGGGTGCAGTGCACTACATTGATTTGTCATCTTCTACTGCAAATGTTTGCATAAACTCCTATTCTTTTAATGCATTTTGGTGTGTGTATTTTGTCCATGCTTGGATTCATGAATTCCAATTCATGTACTGTAAAGGGTCAGATATGCATGCTTCACAGCTGTATATTGGTTATTATGCTTCTCAGTTGTGAGGCATTTGGTTGTGAAGTCATCCAAATTGCTGAGTATCCTATTTTTGAGACAAGTACCATATTCAGGTGCCACTAAACTTTAGGACACCGTGTGGTAGATGAGCAACTGGGTTATGTTAAATATTTTGCTCTGTGATCACCTGAACTTCTGGGGTTTACTCTGAGGCACTTTCTGATAATTGTTATTGTGAAGTTTAGCCTTCTTCTAGCTCCACTTTCTTGCAGACCTTAGTTGGTTTACTTCAGATCTTAGCTCAAAAGCTTCTGCTTAGTATTTTTTTTGTTGTTCCAGATATTAATTTCTTTCCAAAATATAGAAAGAAGCTTTGATCTCTGGAATCTGTTAACTTTGATCGCTGGAATCTGATGGTAGTTTTAGCAACTAAAATGGTAGAATTTGGATAAAGTTGCTATTTGGTGAGCATCTTCAAGGTTCAAATGAACTTAACTGGGGATGTTTGATCTGCCATTGAGTTGTCGATGAGCCATCAATAATTATCTGTTATAACTTCCAGTAAGTTTACAGCTAGTTTGTTAGGATGCATCCTTGACCATTAGGATGGTGTTGCTGTTTTGAGAGCATCTTCAATGTACAGTATGAGTAAACTTGGGGACCTCTGACCTGCCATTGAGCAGGTGATGAAAACCATCTATCCTTTGATTGGTTACTATTTTTATTAAATTTACAGCTTGTTCTTTAGGATGCCATTTTTCCACCACCCTCTTTTCTCCTTTTCTTCTGTCTCTGGAGAAAAGGACAAGTGTTAAGCTAAAGCAATTGACCTGGGATACACCTACATTTCAAGCAGTTCTTGTCTTGAAACCTAATCTTCTTTCGTATTGACCAAGGGAATTACTCTAGAGATGTGTGATCAAATTCAAATCATTACCACTTTTGAGATCTTTGCTTGGTTCTTCAGTTAGCTACCTTGTTGCAGTCTAGTGTTTATGTTTTATACTTCCATGTTTCAGTCTAGTGTTTAAACTTTATACTTCTAAGTCCATTTGACAACTGCACTGTGGCATTGCTCTGCAAATTTTCTTCGTATTACACTTCAAATCTTGACTAATCTCTAACTGGTATGAGATTCTTACTATTCAGAGTAAGATGCTCTCGTAGTTGTTTTGATGCCAGACTGTCTTAAAGAATCCTTCTATTATACTTTACGTTCTGATTGGGAACTGTATATGAAAGTTCAGGATTTAAGGTTCGGAATGATAGAAGTATGATCTTAGGGCTACTCTGGTTAGGTTTGAATTGGTTGAGGCTTTAAAGGAACACAGGGGCTGCATTTGGAACTTGAGAATCGGGTTGCAGGAATTGCTAGACAAATGAATTCAGGTTTAAAAGGGGTTCCTCATATTGATGGTTGATAGTTACAAAATAATCAGGTTTTAGGCTTCAAAAAGGTGTAAAATTCAGGGTTTAGTCAATAGCAAGACAAGCCTAAATCAAGCCTAAAATGGTAATCAATTCCAAAATTTCATGCACATATTTCTTAAATATTATTAACCAAGTCCAAAAGTGAATTGGCTTATGTAATATTCTAACATCCTAGAGCTGACCTAGTTTTACATATAATTTGTTTATAGCTGTTACTTGCACTAACCTTTTAGGTAATTTAGCTTTTGTGTACATATATACTATCTTCATTTCTTCACCTTCTGCGACCAGGACCATGCAGTCAAGCAAACCTATAGCAGTTTGGCATAGTTCTTAGGTGGCTTGTTTTACTCCTTTCCTTTATGATGGCATTGTATTTATTTCCTCTGGGATCTTAGAGCACTGATGTCAGGCTAGTTATTTGGATTTAGTCAAAGTTTGTTGCTTCTATGAGGGAGAGCTCAATGTTCCCCTCTCCCTTTCAGAAAGGGAAAAAAGAAACACGAAAACAAACTTCCTATTACAGAATTGCATTGTTTGCCAAGGTAGAAGATATATCTCCCCTCACCATTAGATGATTGGTCGTTCCTGCAACAGTGAATTTCCCATTATGACTAAGGTGAGAAGTAAGCTTTGAAAATGGAACTGAACTTTTAAGTTGGAAGCTCTCAGTTCCTGAATGGGAGGGAGGCCTTCTCTACTAGTCTATCATGTGGAGTTGGCTATGTGGAGACACATCATTCATTTTCCCCTTTGAAATGGATTCTATGAATTCATCTCGTTTAAAATATCAGTGGCCGAGTGTTCGTTAGACTCTTATTCGTTGGCCAAGGTATGCTGGTCATTCTGGAAGACATGTTCCACTGTGAAGCTGCAAGATGAGGTTTATGGTCAAGTAAGTGATATAAATTTCTGTGAGTATGCTGTCTTTTATTTGTATCTCCTTTCCCTCGTTTTTTTCCCAGTCAAAATGTTTTTAATTTCTTTCCCTGTAAGTACACTAGTAGCTTGGTGCCAATCTCTTGGTTGTAGCATATGATAGGGAGCCTTTTGTAATCAATGGTTGAGGCATTTCAAAGTCAAGAAAATAGACTGCTTGAGCTGTCTTCTGGTTGCCATGTTTGAAGCCATATGGATATTGCTAGCTGTCTCGTGTTCAATTCCTATTATATATTGTATTTCGTTGATTGGGAAGCTGTTGGTTTGCTTCTTCATTTTTTTGTTCATAATTTTGTTTTTAAGATTTTTTTTTTTTACTTTTTTGCATGCAAGTTTTAGGGGCACTTCCTGATCGTGATAGTGCAGGAGGATGATAAATAATAGGAGAAACAATTAAATGAAGGGATTTGCATTGATGGTTTGATGTTAACTTAATTTATACAGGCAATAATGTAAGAGTGATGAACTCTCTAGGAAGCAGCATCTTGACTGAGTTTTACTGCTGGAAGGATAAAACTAGAAAATGTGCTGTGATGTTGAATTCATCTATAATGAGTATGTATCCTGACAGATGTGAATATGTTGGCAGCATCATCAGTCATTGTCTTGTTCGTATTAGTGCTTCTTTTGTTGATTTTGGATAGGTGTTATAAGCATATGTGAGAGCATATGTTTTGGAGATTTGTCCTTCTTTTCGCTCACTACGTGGTTCACATTTGTCTTGACTTGATAAAATCTGAAACTGGTCTTTGTTGGCTGAGTTGAGAGGAGTGTCCTTAGTATGATTGTAAACATTGCAATCTGAATAGGGATCAATCCCTCTTACCTACATAAAAAAAAAAAATCTAAACTGGAAGGATTTTAGTTGGCTAGATTCAGATTGAAAAATCAAGTAGGGTTCTGAGCCTATATAGTTTACAACAACCACTTCAGGACGAGTGATGCACTGCTGTTTTTTTTTTTTACAGGCTCATTTCCTGTCTTGATTTTCATTTGTCAATTCAGTATATTGTGAGTTGAATTTGAAAGTTATTTTTCCTGTTGACATTTAGTCTCTAGAAAAGCTAATATTTGATTGAGCAGCATGTGTTAAGCAAAATATTTTACTTTATTTTGCAGAGATGTAAAGTATAAATGTGTGCTTGTATTGATGCTTACTTTTTAATATTTTCCACTATATTAGTATTCCTGGCATTTACTGTAGTTGCATTGTTTTTTACTATATTTTGTAGATGGTACATAGGGTCTTATAAGTTATAATGCTCCATCCATTTCTATTATTTTTGTTAGTGTTATTTATATATATTTTTTTCCTTGAGAATGGTGTTTAGTTGTATCTCAGGTGGATGCCTTCTATCTACCAGTTCATATTTACATGACAGTATTATTATTTATTTTTTTCAAGCATTTAGGATTCGTTCCACCTTTGACATGTTCTCATGTCTATTTGATGTTTTCTTATTTTATTTTTATTTTTTTATGTTCAGCAGTGCTGTTACCTTCTCTACGATAAGTGTGTTTGATACTTTTGTGTTTCTTGTTTAGGGCTCATGACCTTTTAGCCATCAAATTGTTGCCTTCGCCATGGTGGATCATGGGGTATGTTAAATCATTCTCTCTCTCCCCCTCCTTCCCTCTCTCTCTCTTATAGTTTTGTTTTCTTTGGTTGTGGTACTCCTGTCATATTTTGGTTATGAAACTGACATTATCTTCTGCCCCTGCAACCATCCATCTGAAAAACTGAGGCTTGTATAGAGAAAACAACATTTTTTTTTTTAATTTGATTAAAGATAATGAAACCAGTTAGATTAATTAACATGTACACCTATGAGAACTCTGATAGTGAATTTACCTGAGAGCTTGCTCACGGACCTGGTTATGAGAGTAAATGAGACAGTATTAGTTTTTTTCAAGTTTGGTGCATCAATATATGAGGTCTAAAATCTAGTTTTAAGTTTCTTTTTTGGGATTGATAAGCAAATACAAGTTGATACTTTATTCAGCTGAAATTCAAGGTTTTCATGAGCAGCTTGCTTTGTTTGCAAAACTTGCTGGGTGAACTGCTCTGGTTTGGGCACTAGTAGAATGAGAAGCGTGTTTCCAAAGCGGAGTTACTTTTCCTGGGATTTGCTGGGATAAGAATGTCTTATTAACTTTTGGGACCACTAATCTGGTGGTCTTTTAGACCATATACATGCAGATCCATGCTGGTGAATTTAAAAACTTGTGAAGATAAGTACGACCTTCCAGTCTAATCTTCAGCCAGCCAATGTTTTTTTCATTCATGCCAGCTCAACTGGCTGGTATCTAGAACTGCCAGTTATTGTTTCTTTTCTGGTCAAGTCTTGTTTGGTCAATGTGAGCAAATACTTCATCCAAGTCAAATCTTTGGGTTTTGTATTTGCTCACATTACTCTAGCTTTACAGCAGCCAAAGATCTGCTCTATTGTTCTTTCATCTAGTGTTGCCTCTGTAATTCTTTGTAGAGATTTATCAGGATCTCCAACTGACCTATAGATTGCTTGCTAATAAACTTTGGATCAAATCTGAATTCTTAAGTGTTTTTCACGTTTACTTTTGCATGGTTATTTTCAGATTGATAGCATTCATCTATCACATTTAACAAGTTATCCTCTTCACAGGTTCTGCTGTCTGAGAGGCACAGATAACAATATGCAACCAAAGTCATATTTGGCACTCTAATTGGGATCAATCCAAGATGCTCTTGTACTCGCAACCTCGGTCTGTCGATTGCGGTGGCAGCCACATCTGTGGTTGCAATAAGTTTTTGAGGCTTCCATCAATTCCTTTAGAGAAGGTTTCTTGGCAAGGATGTGCAAGGCCTTGTTTGATTGGCAAAAGTTCAGTTTGCTATCGAAGAAAGAATTAATACAATGATTTTCTTCGATTCTGTCTATCTTGGATTCTTCAAGGTCACGCCATACATGATACTGGTAAAATTTGCAGGAGTCAAGTAGCAGTCATCTTGAGCATTTTCATGTATAATCATAAAACACGTAGGTTTTTTTCATATTGTATTTCTGAAAAATACAAACAGATACCACTAATGGAAGGAAAGATATTCGAAAGATCCCAGTATCCTGATCCTATCTTCTCACGTCTTTATGGGATACCTTGGTTCAAAAACAAAATTCAATGCTAGTTTTTTTGTCGTTCTGTGACGACATATTTTGGATTTTAATGCGAGCGAGGGGGCATGTTCTTGTTTATCATGGCATGCTGGTCAAAGTTATCTTGGTGTCGTAAGCATGTTAATCCAGTGCAAATCATTGTTCGTACTTTTATATATATAAATTTTCTTTTTGTGCTTGAAATATCAGGAGGTCTATCAGTTCTTGATTGATGGACCGTTTGACGCGGTGTTTGTATAATTGTTTTGTCAATTCTTGATTTTTTTTAAAATTAATTATTTTAGTGTTTTTAAGATTATTTTTACTTTTTATATACTAATATAAAAAAAAATAATAAAATATTATTTTAAATAAATAATATTTTTAAAAATAATATTTATTACTATTTTAAACACCTAAAAAATTATAGGGTTTTGGGAGTTGAATAATCAGGTGGCTTTAAGTATTATTAATAATATCCAGTTTTTTTTTTTGGACAACGAAGATGGTCTGCTTGTGTGAAAAATAATGCTCAGAATATATTAAATCTTTGAAGTTATATCTAAGATATGATGGCTCAATTACGAGAGATCGGTAAGTAGATTTTATTATACTAACATATATTTACTATATTTATTGTACAGCCTGCCGGAGTTCATATATATATATATATATATATATATATATATAGAGTATACAAGGCTGATATGTTTTTTGAATGTCGATCTCGGGGTCGGGGGTTTGAGTAGTGTGAGGTTAATATTTTTAATTAAATAGCAGGAAAAAAGGTAGTCTGTTTGTATTTTTTTCTTAAAAAAGAAGGTTGATGACAGGTAATTCGCACCTATAAAAAAGAAAAAGAAATAAAAAAAGAAAAAGAAAAAGAAATAGTGGAGCAGGTAATCTGTTTGTTTTTCTTTCTTTCTTAAAAAAAGGTTGATGACAGGTAATTCGCACCTATAAAAAAGAAAGGAAAAAAAACACTGGAGGAGGCCACACCTATTTAATCCATCTAATAAAGAGAAGGCCTAAGCAAAAAGGAGGGCCAACCGGGCCACGACCACCCTTATTGTCAATAATTATGGAAGGCTAAAGGCTTTATTGCATTAAATCACTTAATAATAATTTTCTTATTGCAAGGGCTTTTTTTTTTATTCATTTGACTACCTACCTTGCTAATTATATATAATATCTGTTACCTTCGGCAAGGATTTAACAATTAATATTATTTAAAAATATATAAAATATTTTCTCTAATTCATCTAAGATGATAAATTCTCTTTTGATCACTCAAATACTTTTATATAGTTTATGTTATATCTATTGTCTGTCCATTTTTTTACCTTTACCAAGATAACATTATGTTTATAATTTTTCTTGCAAAATATTTTGTGCAAGCATCCATGAATAAATGAATGTCTTTCCATAGACACATGATATATTCATATAAAATTATCAGTTCAATATACATATCTTATGACAATCATTTACATTTTAGTTCTAGTTATCTTTTATATCTCAACTTTTGAGAAGAACCGTTTTCTTTCATAAAGAAAAGAATACAATATGTATCAATCTTTACGACTCTAATGAATATTTAAAATTTAAGAGAGCATCGACTAGGAATATTTAAGGAACAATGCTTTGATGCAATAAGAATCTTATAATTATAACAACTTTATAATTTTCTTTACAAAACATTTTTATCCCATGGACCTTATCTTTACTCTAGATTCATAAATCAAATATTAGATTCATTAATCTAATATTATATAAATATTAAAAATAAACTAAGCTTTTATTAATAATAAATATATATTTATATGAATATAATAATATTACGCATAACCAACCAATTAACTATAAAATACGTTAGGAAAGTAGTAGACCCAACAAAATGAAGATGAGTCTTGATCAATGATAGCACTTGGCACGTTTGGTATCTCCAAGTCCATGCAAGATGGAAAAAGTAGAGGTTAGTCGTTAAAAGAAATAATAAAAAAGAGTAAATTGATAACCATAAATGTATCAAAAAATATCATGCATCTATAAAGTCGAGTAGCTTTGACATATGCGGTGGCTATGGACGCAGGTTGTGCTTCTTCCTGTACTGGCTGGTGCATATCTCAAAACCAGTATTTCCAGAGCCTGGTTAAAATTGCACCTCCCTTGCTGCCACCCATTACCGCGCGCGGGACTGTTGCTGTTTTATGTGGATTTGCAAAGGCCCAGAGTTCTTCTGGAATCCTTATGTCTGGTAGACAAGTGGTGGTTGCTTCATCTCTTCTTCACGCATCTGGTTTTTTCTTTGGATATTTGCTTAAATCTTTGGTAGTACCATGTGCCGTATCTAGTTAGGTTGCACCCGTGTTATCGCGGGCTATTTTTGAAAACACATCCTATTTTTAATTGTGAGATATTTGAAAGGAAAACAACATTTTCTAACCATGCAATCAAGAGCTGATAATATTGAAAGGTATATAATTTGACTTTCAAGCAACAGATAAATAATATGGAAAAAAATTACTTAAACAATCTCAAAATTTATATAAGAATCAAATTGTAAAATGAAAAAGGACATCAATCTAAAATAGGTATTGTTTGAGCAACTCAAAACAAAAAATGACACCTATTTGAGCAACTCAAAACAAAAAATGATATGATGAACAAAAAGAGTATGGAAGCCTAACTTTTGAATAAGAAGTGAAGTCTCAGAAACTGTTAGGACTTGGATAATTTAGTTAAGTGTTTGCAAAAATATTTTATGTATCCATCTATATATCTGGATCCAATATATAAAATGAGTATGGTACATACCTCAAACACTCACTTTAAAAAATAAATTTTTCTCTAAAAAAAAGCAATCTAAGAATACCTAAAACCTTTAAACTTTATGGGTCAAGCATCGGTCAAATAGTTTCCTCCACCATATATATATCCTTTAAATTTTCTTGCAAATTAAGTATGCTCTGTGTTTGATCAATGATCCTAACATTGCTGGTCTTGCCTTGTTCATTCGCATCAGAAAGCTATTTGTTTTCTTTTCTTTTACTTTACAAAATCAGTATATATATATATATATATATATATATATATATATATATATATATATATATATATATATAAACTCCTAGATGTAAATCGAAAAACTTATACATGCATATAATTAAACAACCCAATAACTATTGTGTAAAATAATGAAAAGAAAAATTCATCAACAATAAACAAAAATGAAATTGAGAAAACCAAGCGAATAATGAAGATCAAAATATCTAACATCACAGCACGAGTAATTTACCTGGTTATGTTTAATGAACTCCTTTATCAAAATAAATTTGTAATAGAAAAACATATAAAATTTATAATAGAAACTGACACACATATAAAATTTATTAAACAATAATTATATATAAAAAAACAATGCAAGGCTACACATAACACATAAAATTTATTGAACAATAATTAAAAAAAAAAGAAAGGCTGCACATATAAAAAATCTTATAAAAAAATAAATATTAAAAACAAATTAATCTATATAAAATCAAGAAAAAATCACAAATGAATCATACTTACCTCTCTAAAAATTAAACGCACTCAATATCATTTAAAAATAATTACAATCTAATTAAAACATAAATAAAAAATTTATTTGAAAAAATATACACAAATAATGCATTATTTTTTAAAAAACTAAAAATTTTAAAAAAAAGAATCAGGCCAAGAGTTGTTGGGCCTAGTAAACTAGGCCTAGCGCCTAGCCTAATAAAGCAACGACTTGCGCGCGAACCTTTATATTTTTTTTAAGTTTAATGGGTCGGATGACACGTCTGACCCAAATAGTTAAAAAAAATGACGTGTTGTTTGCATCAGCAAACTACGTGTCACCTAGGAAACCCAGAATCTGGCCACTATAGTGGCTAGAAAAATGGGGTCTTTTATTTTTTCATCCAAAATCTTATTTTCAACCTATTTTGTACTCAAAATACCTAGAAAACACCTTAGAGACATTGTTAAACCAATCTATGGCCACCGAAAAGCCAACAAACCGCCCGAAAACCTGAAATCCACTCGAAACAAAAATTCTTCCCAAGTTCAGATATGTTGTTTTAGGTGTTTTCAAGGTAAAAAAAACCTAAACATAACCCTCCTCATTATATGAAACCTTTTGACACAAAATCAACCGTTTTAGTGGCTGAAATCTTCCCTAACGACCACTTTCTCTCTTTAGGCCGAAATTCAAGGACTCCTTCTCTCTTCTCTTAACAGAAAAAGACTAAAAGAAAAAGAAAAATGAAGTTAGGTACCAAAATATATTGTTTTGAAATTCAAGAGACTGATCACCTAACATCTAAAAAATATGACGGATTAAAATGAATATTTCAATGAAACTTTCAATCCGTCTCCCATGTTACTTGAGAGTTTTACATCAGTCCCTTAACTTTCAATTCAATCCCCCCCTCCTAAAAAAATATGCAATTGGGGCTAATTTAAGCTTAAAAGGGTCAAATCACATAAAATAAAAGTTTAAGGATCAAAATAAAAATTATAAAAAAATACACCACTCCAATCCACAATAAATTGTGAGTGAGTGCATATTATTTTTTGCTATAGTAAAATGCTGATGCCTTTTAGTTTTTGTTATAATATGCCATTTTCATGAAAAAACTTTACACATAAATTGGGCATTTCAAGGGTCGGGATCCTGAGTTAAGACGTGGTGACTTCAAATATGAGCTTGATTATATATTTTTTTTAATAAAACAAGAGATTTTCTAATGATTAAATTAGTAAATATAGAAGAGAAATAAAAAAATATATATAAGAACGAGAGTGAAATGATGAGTTTAAAAAAGTTGTAACCTATGGTATTTATAAACCATGGATATATTGGTTCATCTTGGAAGTTACATGAAAGTTTATCGGTGAATATAAATAACATTTTTGCTAGAAATATTCAATTAGCAGAGATAATAAATATCTTATTACATAGAAAATAGCTCATCCTTATAAAGCATAGTATAATAATTAATCATGAAATATATTATGTTTGTAGGCAATATAAAGCTGTATTCTTACTCCTCGTAGCTCGAAAAAA
>Ga0307515_10016665_pt1 | contig 13441 bp, 3 predicted proteins | sample 17_EM_MG_FD_194513 | JGI IMG/M metagenome (GOLD analysis project Ga0307515, IMG submission 194513) | Populus trichocarpa ectomycorrhiza microbial communities from riparian zone in the Pacific Northwest, United States - 17_EM | ecosystem: Host-associated > Plants > Roots > Unclassified | place...
GGCGTCCCAGAGCCTGACTGTCCCGTCGACCGAGCCCGACGCCACCAGCTTGCCGTCCGGCGAGAATGCTACTGACCTGACCTCGCTCGAATGGCCCTCGAGCGTCTGCAGCGGCGCTCCCGTGACGGCGTCCCAAAACCTGACTGTTTCGTCGACCGAACCCGACGCCACCAGCTTGCCGTCCGGCGAGAATGCTACTGACCAGACCTCGCTCGAATGGCCCTCGAGCGCCTGCAGCGGCGCTCCCGTGACAGCGTCCCAGAGCCTGACTGTCTCGTCGACCGAGCCCGACGCCACCAGCTTGCCGTCCGGCGAGAATGCTACTGATATGACCTCGCTCGAATGGCCCTCGAGCGCCTGCAGCGGCGCTCCCGTGACAGCGTCCCAGAGCCTGACCGTCTCGTCGCCTGAGCCCGACGCCACCAGCTTGCCGTCCGGCGAGAATGCTACTGACCAGACATAGCTCGAATGGCCCTCGAGCGCCTGCAGCGCTGCGTTCCATTTCGATCGCACTCTCGGCTTCTTGCAGATCCAAGAAGGTATGTGATTTTCGAACTGTTGCCGGACAACACTTTCTTCTGGGGAAAACAACAGGGCAGAGCAATATGTTTGAAGAGGTGCTTCCTCGATGATTAATCGGTTATAGAGGAGAACTCGCTTAGCGTCATGGAGAAAGGCGTCAAGATTGGGGTTTTCACTAGACTAGAATAATCTCATTAGTCGTCGTGTTTCGATGGGCTTAGGACGTAACTTACGTTGACCATAATCTCTAGTGATACTATTGCACGAATCCCTTCTGAAGTCTGCTCAATCCAGCTAAGAGCCTCCACCCAATGGAGTAGATGCTCTTGCAAGAAGCGATGCACTATGCCGTTGTCGTAGAGTTGATATTTGCTTTGCTGGAGATGATCGATCCAGTACCTGCAAGCGTACTGAAGCTCTGCCGGAAGACAACAAGCGATCTTCTCGCGTAGGACTTGTGCTACTTTAGCGCCGGGATCCCCTAAGCCGCAAATATCTTTTTGGAGCTTCTCGGACATGAGGCGCATGCAGTGATTTGCCAGCGCTTCATGCGCCTTCTTTTCGTCTACCGAAAAGTGTACATCGTGGCATCTCTGTGAGCTGAGAAGGAAGTCCCGCAGGGATGGGTGGTGTAGTCGAATAGGTCGATTTGAATCATTGGGAACATCCAGAATTGAATGGAGACCTCGTAGCACGCGGCAAATGTTCTCTTCGAGCCTGTCTAGCAGCCTGGCAAGAGAAAGAGCAGGAAGGGGTGAATAGAGTATTACGATGGCCCCGAGAGCTTCCCTTAATATCTGATAAACCTTGTCTTTCTCGCGCTGCTTTAGGCTACTGCTAATTGAGTTCTCGAGGACTTTAGTATATATCTTGTTCAGCTCTTCTTCGGGTTCGGTGTCAGAGCTGTCGCCCTGAAGGATATCTAATATCCGATCTGGACCGCAAAGGTCACCACCTTCATTAATAAACCGACACGCAGTTGCTGCCCAGATGAAGAGACCTGCGGCCTTGCGAACCAGATGCCTAATAGCTTCTTCTCCCGGCCAATTCTCAGTAAGGATCCATTTCTGCCGAATATCTGAAAGGGCGTGCTGCAGAAACGTAAGAATATCATGATCAGCAATGGATCGTGATATGTCGTGCAGTACGAAATCTTGATGATCCTGGCCTGCGATAATCGAGAAACCATGTCGGACTGGTATTTCAGGCCTGCTTGTAATGAGTACCCGGCAGTGGAGTCGGTCCAAGTGTCGGAAATCACTTAACAGGTGAAGTACCTGTCTCACGTTGCTTTCTTTCTCGCACTCATCTAGCGCATCAATTACGATAAGCAAAGGGGGTTGAACTGAGCCGGCTTCTAGCTGAAATAGCGTTTGTAGAACGAGCCCGTTCCACTGGTCTTTTAAGGTCCTGCTGCTGATGCCTTCATCCTTTGATATCGCCTCGACGAGTAAGGACTTGAAGGCGGCGGATCTCTGAGACAGCTGCGTAGCAATAGTGCCAACGAACTTCTCCGCATGGCCCACGTCCTCGCCGCCTCTTGAGAAAAAAAAGCTAGCCATAAAACATCCTCTGTCGTAGTATTCGCGAGCTATCGTGCGGGCTATGGTTGACTTCCCGGTCCCCGCCCAACCGCTCAGCCAAAAGATGTATCGCCCGTCATCTCCATCAGCCCATGTCCGTATTTGCTGGAGGACCTTGACTCGAGTATTACGAAGGCATAGAGGATCGTCGTCTTTTCCGCGGGCATTAAAGGCGGCTTGGGAGGCAGCAGCCAACCCCAGTAAGCTGTCGGGGTTATGACCGTGGTAGTTGTACTGGCGTTCTAGCATCACATTAGGGCCCACAGCAGCCTGGCGGCGTAAGCGACTTACCGATCTTAAGGTCCCGCCCCGCTTGGTGCTGAACAAGGCCCTTATTATCGAAGTTAATCATTGTAGGCTTAGTCCGCTCGAAGAGCCCTGCCTCTTTTCGTGTCAGTGCACAACAAGAAACAAGATCACGTACTGTATTGGCCTACTCCGCCAAGGCCACTAGCATTAACCTTTGCCATTTTTGGATTAGCGTATATATATATTCACCGGAGCGTGGTGCTCTGCTCTTCGCCTCATACTAAGGAGAAGGTAAAGGTGTCTAGTTTGCTTTCATAGGCATTTCTCGCAAGATCCGCCTTTAGCGTAGCAGTACGCAAGATGTCAAAATACGGCCTGTCAACACTGCATACAGCTGAGAAGCCTGTAGTCGAGTACGTCCACACCTTAAGGCTTATCGCAACTTACTGCTGAGTGCCGCGGAATATAGCGTCGTCTTTGTCCACGGCTTGCGGGGTCATCGAGAGAAGACCTGGATGAAGGATGGAAGCCTCTGGCCAAAAGACTTTCTCGCAATAGATCTCGATGATAGCCGAATTATGAGCTTCGGTTACGACTCTAATATAGTGCATTCGGACACGGCAGAAATCACACAAGGCAGCTTTGAGAGCGATGCACGAAGCCTCTGCGCTTTGCTCAATGCTGAGCGAAGTGCACTAGATAGTGTAAGTCCCCCCATTCTCATACGGTACACGTATCTCTCGAATCTAACTACGATTTGACCGTACTGCTAGAGAGATCGACCCATCATCTTTGCGGCACACAGTCTCGGCGGCCTAGTTTGTGCAGAAGTCATCGTTCTCGGCGAGCGAAACGCAACTGGAGATAGTGTACGAACAGTCGCTGAACATGTTTCTGGCATTGTCTTTCTCGGTACACCTTTCGCTGGTTCAAACTTAGCGAAGTGGGGCGACCTTATTCGAGCAATATTTAATGTTATTTGCAAAACCGATCAAACAACGCTAAAAAATCTGAAAGAAAACTCTTGTGATTTGAAAGAACTCGGAACCGCATTCCCAGAAACCATAAGGAAAAGGAATAACACAGCGAAGAAAGTTAGAATCGTGTTTTTCTACGAAACGCTTGCTACCTATGGCGTGATGGTAGGCTGGTACATCCATACACACTGAGCTTTGCTGCTTACAAATTACTCAAGGTTGTCGAGGAAAAGTCTGCCTCTTATCCTGGTATTGGAGAGACCATCCCCATCCGGTGCAACCATCTTAACATCTGCAAGTTTGCCTCCAACAGCGATGATGGGTATAAGGTTGTGAAGGCAAAAATTGTTGAGATGGCCCGGGATCAAAAGGAGGACGAGTACAAAGGAGTAAGGAAACGGCTTATCTACTACTGGAAAGGAAAGCTAACGGGTATTCTAGTCTGGCGATACTATTTTCCATAATTATAACAAAGTAATCAATCAGGCAGGGCGGGATGTGAACATAGGCAGTCAGAGTTTTCAATTTTGAAGGGAACTAAATAGCCGAGATATACGCCTGTCTCAAATATCCCAAGCTCCATCTTTCTATATGTTAAAATGAAAATAGACAAAACCTAGCATTTCTATAAACTTGAGGTCTAAGATTCTGACACCTCAGATCACGCTAGCAGGGAGGGTGGCCGACCCGCTCCGGCCACACCCTTGTGAAGTGGCGAGTTCTGTAGGTGTTCTTAGGGAGTGGACCGGAAGCATGGCCAAGGGTGAGTTGTAGCTGTTAAGACTGTGGCTGTCAAGACTGTGGCTGTGCGGATACGCAGATTCTAGAGTCAGCAAATATGACCTCTATGACACATCTCAAAGTAGCATCTGCTTTATTATAACTGTTTCCTATATAGACTGCGCAACTTCTAGCGTAAGATCACCTTTAAAGCAATAGTACTGTTCTAATATATTTTCGCCACTGGGGCCCTCTATAGCGCTCCTGTCGGCTTAACTTCGCCCATCCGCGCTATTTTGTTCTTCGGCACCAATAAACCCGCCTCTTTCTCTTATAAATTTGCCCCTAACTCTGCCTCTGCCTTTGTGTCTAGTATAGGACTCTTACGCTTATAACCGCGTTTTCCCTTACCCTTAGCCGCTGTAGCTTTCTTTTTCGCAGCGCGCTTTGCTTGTGCCTCCTTAAGGTCCTTATAGCTTATTACCTTCGCCTTCCCTAAAACTATTAATCTGGTTAATTGGCGAACCTTAGCTTTATTATTTATCTTAGTTAAGAATTAATTTTAATTCTAAAGGAGGGTTTGTTTAGTAAAAGATATTTAGGTAGTACTTACAAGCTTCCATATATGCCTCTATAGGCGCTATTTACTTAGCTTATTAATTAGCGTATAAGTTTCCTATTTAATTAGATTATGCAATAACCTAATAGCCTTTGTTATTACTGGCGTTATAGGCGTTTATAGTACTTTATTTTGCGGATAAAACTTAACTTTATTTAGAATAGTTAGTTTAATAGGGGCTTTTAGTATTTTTTAGAGTACTCTCTTTAGATTAAACGGAAACAATCCACCTATAGCCCACCCTACTATAATATTCCTCTTAGTTAACGCCCTTTCCCTTATAGGCTTATATAGAGAAGTAAAATACTTCTTACTAATTATATCTAAACCTCCTTAATATAGTTGTTTAACCTTATCGCAATAGGCTATCTTTAAAGGCGTAAAGACTTTAATGTTATAGGGCTGGAGCTTATAAGAGGTATAAGAGGGGAGATAATATAGGAGGATATTGTTGGTAAAGCAAAACTCCAAAATTTTAAGGGTTTTGTGTGTCCTAAAACTATTATAAATTAGTACCTATAGTTTCCTATTAGCTAATCCTTTAGTTTATAAATTAAATATACGCGTAAGCCACTTTAAGCTAATTTTAGAGTTATTATATCCGTTTTCTAAATGGGCGTAATACTATTTAGGGGTTAGGTACGTAGTCTAGTTACTTTAGTAGGTTAAAGCTAGCTAGATTATAAGAGGGAGCAGTAACCTACTATTAGTACTAATATACTTAATAGCAGTTACTATTATCTGCTTAACTCCCGCGCCTTTATAGTTATATAGGTTGTCCTTACTTATAAGGACTTTAATAGAGCTAAGTATACTTAATATAACTCCCGTCTCGTCTATATTATAGTGATTTTCTAGTAAAATAGCTAGATTATATACTACTTTGCTAATTACCTTAATCTAGTATATAATCTTAACGTATATATTCTTTTTATAATATTTTTAGTTTATTAACCTAACTCTCCTTACTTTAAGTTAGGGTTAATATATCTTAAAGAATTAAGCCCAGTTCTTACCTAGAGGCTTAATTAGTTTATTTATTATAGACCGCTAGCGGGCGAGGCTAAAGGCTAGCGAAGGTATATACTTTATTTAAATAGGCTATCTAAGATTAAATATTAGTAATAAAAAAGCAATAAAGGCTTTCTCTTCCTCTAGGGTGAGGTATTGCTAGCATTAGGCCTTTTCCTCTATAGAGGGTCGTCCGTATATACAATAATAGAGCGTATAGAGAGGGATATCGCCTTGTTTTAATAAGGTAACCTATATTCTAGGTATATCTAGAGGGAGACCTTGCGCTAGCACCTAGCTGGCTCGGTCTATATCTATAACTATAGTAATAGGAAAGGCACTTGAGGCAGCTGCTAAGCTAGTATAAGAGACAGCTAGCAACACTTAGCTGCTAAAAATAGCTAGTATATAACCTTTTAAAGATGTTTTTAGAAGAGCGCCACACCTAGAAGCCTATTTAGTATAGTGTAGAAAATAATACGGCTAGCTAAGCATCTAATACTATACTATATAAGCGCGCTAAATTCTTATACTAAGACACCCTATAGGCCCCTTCTTATAGATAAATCCGGAATGTATATTTTTAAAAGCTAAGTGTTTTTAAAAGCTTAGGACTACCTTCTTCTATAATAGTTCTATTAATTAAATACTCTAAAGCTTAAAATTTTATAGACAGTTGTAGTTTAGTAAAGGTATAAAGCTAACGCAATTTTAGATGCTTTAAAAAGAACGACTAATAGTATAATTAAAAGCATTGTATTTTTTAGGCTGTATACTAGTTTCCTAAAGGGAAATATCTAAAGAATACTACTACTATAATTATAACTTAATAGAATCGCGGGGGAGAGAGTTAAAATGCGTAAATAATAGATTTATTACGGTACGGTATTAGCGACTTAGTTAATTAAGGCACGAGTATAGTAAGAGGGACGCGTAAGCCTATATAATTGGTAGTCTATAAATAAGGATCTAAAGCTAAAAAAAGGAAAGGAGACGGAGGGTGGCGCCGCTTAACGTTATATATAATCCTTTAGTTACGTAATAGTAACTATCTAAAACTATATAAAACTGTCTATAACTATCTACGACTATCTACTATAATCTACTAATATCTATTAACTATAATCCACTAGTTTCTACTAGTTTTTACTAGCGCCGTAATATATAGGGGGTTTTGCGCTACTTAGGGAGGGACCTTATATATATAAGGTAGGTATAGGTAATAGAAACTAATAGTAAGTAATATAGTAGTAAACTGCCTAATAGCGGAAAGTTTAATAAAATATTCTATTATAGTGTAAAAACGTAATAAGTTGGCTTAGTTTAATTTCTCACTATAACTAAAACCCTAGCTTATTAGCAACTTAGTTAATTAAGGCACGTGTAATAGAACCTTATAGCAGGTACTATAATAGGCTTATTATTAAGCTAGGTGTGTAGGTAATGCAAATTAAAGTTAATAACGTAATAATAACTAGTGGAGTGGTTGCCTAATAGATTAACTCTAATTGTATTCTAAGAATTACTATAAGGAAAGAACTATCTAAAGTAGGGACTATGGTCCTTTAAATATATAACCATACTTCTAGGAAACCCTCCTTATACGTAAGGTACGTATACTTTATCTACTCTATTATAGATTACGTAGATTATATAAATTATATAGATTATATTATATAACTTAGTTACTATTCCTTATTATATAGTTCTACTGGCTCTATTTTAGACTATACCTATATTAACTAACTAGCTTCTTCTAACTCTTTTTTAAGTAGTCGCAATATTATACTTAAAGCGTCTATAACACTATCTCCCTTCTTTTTATCTTTATTTTTAAAGATCTTAAATATCTTTAAGTTATTTACTAGAGGTATAATATTTATTTAATTAATTTGGTTAATATTATTACTTATTATACTTAAAGCAATTTCTCTTTCTTTTACCGTTTAATATGCTCGTACTATTACTGCTATACTATTACTAGGTAAAATAATGCCTTCTTCTTATTCTTATTATATAAAAGAGGGGTTAGTTTATATTATATTAGCGAGTCCTTTATCTTAGCAACCCTTTTTATATTTAGAGTGCACTAAAGCAAACATTTATTTGTCCTGCGATATTCGCTTTATTTTTAATGCTAAGTATACGCGTTTTATTCCTCTTAATAGACGCCTAGTACCCTAATTAATTTGTCTTAGGGTTTTATATTTAATCTACTGCTATAAAGCTTAATAGTAAGCTCTTAAGTGCTTTTAATAAGTTATATTAATTGCGGAAGGCGGAATAAGAGGCTGTGGCTGCTTAATAGCGTGCTCTTAAAACTCGTCTTCTGGCCTTTACTTGTCTTTTACGCCTTAAACAAGTATATAAAAAGGTGTATTTTAAGGAGTAGAAGCTTATAGAATAAGGTTTATAGGAACTTGTAATAAAAGGATAGACTCCCCTATAAAGGAAATAAGTCTAAATAGCTCGGTAGCTGTTCCTCCTAGGTCCCCCTTAAGTAACTCGTTTTTTAACCCTTTTTTATTAATATTGCCTAACCTAATTTCTTCCGATACTCCTATACCTTTTTTATAGTATTCTTTAGATTTTCTAGTAGTTCCTAGGTAGTCTGATTATAGCCTATCTACTTAACCTTATACTATGTTTTATTATTAACGTCCTTATAACTAATAATCCTTAAAACTTGCTATTTATCTTTTTCTTGTCCTCTATATATGTCTGCTTTATAAACCGGTGGTTTAATATTCCTATATACTAGCTCTAGTATTATAATATACTATATAGGGTAGATTTTTATTTTAGCTAGTAGGTTTAACTTAAATATAACCGGTGAAATTTTTTATATAATTTTAAAAGGTCCTAGTCTAATATAGTCTAATTTCTTACTTAGTTATTAACTTTTAAAATTTTTATATAGTAGCTACACTTTATCTCCCTCCTTAAGATCTAGTCCCTTAGATCTCTTAGTATTATACTACTTTTTTATTCTCTATTATACTACTTTTACTATTTCTATAAGGTTCTTATAAAGATTTATTAATGTTTCCATTCTTTACTTAGCTATGCTATTTATCTTCTTTGCTTAATATAGCGATAATAATATTCTTGGCTCATATCCGTAATTCGCCTTAAATAGTAATATACCTATTTCTTTTTATAGTATTGCGTTATATATAAACTATATAACTAGTAATAATAATACCTAATTGTTTTATACGTAATTAATATAGTGCTTTAGATACTGCTCTAATGTTTAATTTGGTTTTTTTATTTAACTATCTGTCTGCGGATAATATATAGTAGAAGTTACTGCTCTAACTCCTTATTCCGCTAAAAATACCTCTTAAAATACTACTATAAATTTTAGATCTCTATCTAATATAATTTTACTTAGTACTCTATGTCTTATAAACACTTCCTTAATATAGATTCTAGCAATATCTTCTACTAATATTTTTTCTATATACGCTATAAAGTATCCCTACTTTATAAGCTTATCCACTATTACTAAAATCGTGTTATAATTTTGTCTGGTAATAGAATCTTTTAACTTTAGCAACTTTATAATAAAGTCCTATAATAGAATCTCCTATAGTCTCTCTAGTATTTTAATAGGTTATAGCCCTCTATACGGCTTATACCTTATTAGTTTATTTCTTTAGTAATTTAAATATTCTTTTATAACCTTCCGTGCTAGGTTTTAGATTCTATTAATAATATACTTTTCTTAGAGTCTTAATACTAAGCCCGTAGTTCTATTATATCCTTAAGTTAATTCTTTATAGAAATCTTTTATAAAGTGCTCTGCTATGCTTCTTAGGATATACTTTACTTCTCTATATTTATATAATATTTCTTCCTTTAGATATTTTAACTGTTCTTCTAGTTATACTTTAAAGATCCTTTATACCTAAAAGCTTTCTAGTAACTTATAAACTCTATCTAGTTCCTCTTAAGTTATTATAATTTTTAGATAATTATACCTAATTAATCTATCTATATCTTTTTATAGTAAAGCCCCTAATAGCTTTTTATTGTTTTGCAGTTTAGACTTTTAACTTAAAGCGTCTGCTCTTATATTATCTGTACCTTTAGTATACTAAATTTTAAAATAGTATTTTATAAGCATTTCTGCCCATCTAACCTATTTTTAGTTAAGTTCCTTTATTATTAGGAATCCTGTTAGGTTTTTATAATCTATTTTAACTATAAATAGTTTCTTTATACCTTATAAGAATACTCTCTATTCCCTTAATACTATAACTATATCTAATAACTCTTTATTATAGATGTTATAGTTTAACTCTAATAGTATTATCTTCTAACTATAGTATACTACTAGGTGCTATTTATCTGGATGCTTTTATATAAAGTACGCCCCTAGTATAAAGTCTAATATATTTATTTTTATAACCGTTTCTAGTCCTAGTTAATAAATCTTAAGAACTAGCTTTTAAGTAAATAATTCTTTAACTTTTTTAAATAGTTCTTATTGTTTCTTTCCCTATACCTATAGTTCTTCTTTCTTTATTAATCGCGTAAATAGCTTAATATCCTTTAACTACTGCGCTATAAACCTTCTATAGTAATTATAAAACCCTAGAAATAATCTTAACTATATAACATTCTCTAGTTCCTACTAATTTACTATAGCCTTAATCTTTTTTAAATCTATACTAAGTTGGCCTAGTTTAATAATAAATCTAATAAAATTAGTCTTCTTAGTAAAGAACTCGCATTTCTTAATTGCTACTAGTATTTATTCTTCGTATAGTCTCTTTAAAACCTATTTAATATATTCTCCGTATTCTTCCTTAGTTATTAAGTAGATAATAATATCGTTAAGATATACTATAAAAAATTTATCTAAGTGTTCTCCTAATATATTATTAATACGCTTTTAAAACGTTACTAGTGCGTTTATAAGCCCGAATTGTATAACTAATAGTTTATATAGTCCTTCCTTTAACCTAAAGGCTGCCTTTTATTTATTGCCTTTTTTAATTCTAATCTAATAGTACGCCTATCTTAGATCTATCTTTATAAAGATTTACGCGTTACCTATCCTATTTTAGATTTCGCTAATTAAGGGTAAAGAATACCTATCCTTTCTAGTAATGCTGTTTAACTATCTATAGTTAATATATAGCCTTAGTTTACTATTTTTCTTTAGTATAAATAGTACTGGATAACCCGCTAATAACTGTAATGGTCTAATATATTCCTTTTATAGATTTTCTTAGATAAACTCTTTTAGTGCTTTACCTTCTTCTTTAGTAAGCTTATAGATTGGAAAGAACCTTAGACTTATTCCCAGTTCTAATTCTATTTTATAGTCCCATACTATATACTTTAATAGCTTTTTACTTTCTAGTAACTATAGTTTTTTACCATATTTATAATATCTCTTTAGTATATGGCTTAGCCCTTTCTCTATTTCTTTATAGGTTGTTTTTACTTAATACTATACTATTTTAGCTTATTGTTATATCTTGCGTTATTAAGTATCTTTAATATTAACCTAACCTATAACCTAATTAATTTTTAGATTATATTCCTATAATTAAGGTATTCCTAGTACTGCCTTATTATTTCCTAATAGTAATATATTAAAAGACATCTTAATTTATCTCCCTTTAATGGTTAACTAAATAGGTCCTATTTTAAGATTAATAATACCTCCTTTATAGGCTATTAGATCTCCTAAAATTATTACTAATAGGTAAGGATATTCCTTTTTCCTATATAGTAACCCTATTTTTTTTAACTGCTATTAGTAAGATATAGTTCCTTATTGCTTTACTATTTATTAATGCCTTAAACTATTAATCTTGCTATTTAACTTGTAAATTTAGGTGTTGTCCTTAAATTTCTTTAAGGGTTTAAGGTTCTACTACTAGTTCCCTTTAGTCCCGTAGGCCTCTACTTTTCCTAATTATTAGCTACTTAATTCTATTTATACTTAGTCTACTTTTAGCTAATACTTAGTTCGCTTTTTATCTTTAATATACTATAGATATATATTCTCTAAATATTCCTACTACCATTATCTATCTAAGTATTCTTCCGTAAGGAATCTTCCTAGCTAAAGTATTAAGTCCCCTTATTTTTAAACTTCTACTAAGTGCTAACTATATATATATTTGGCGTTTTAATATTTCGCCTTATCTGTTAACTAATATATTCTTACTAGGTATTTCCGGTTCTTATCTTTAGGTGCTCTATATATATTATATATATTATCTATATATACAATCTATACTAACATATAATATACTTAGTATCTTAGGTTAACTTTTAGCTTATCTTTATCCTTAAGTTTAAACCTTTCTTATATTAATCTAAGCGTTATAACTTTATTTATAGGTACTAAGATTCGTCTTTCACTTCTTTAGTCCTCTAATTACTTCTCTAAATCTTTTAACGTTATAATTAAGGCTCCTTTAATATAAGTTATAGCCTTTTCTATAATTAGGTGGTCTTAGATAACTTTCTTATCTAACTATATATAGAAATCTTCCCACTTATTATTATGTTATTGTCTATACTACTTTTAGTATAGTCCTTTAAGTATATATGGCTCGTTTATAAGGAAGTATTTTCTTATTACTATATTATAATAACCTTTTATATATTATTCTTCGAACCTAGTTAGAATCCCTAAATCCTCTTCTTATTCTAGTTTAGTAAGCTACTTAACTCTTAGTATGCCTATCCTCGGCCTATTAGTAATTTTTTATACGGGTACTCTATCCCTTATACGTCCTAGTATACTAGATCTCTTATCTAGTTTCTATTCTTACTATAAGGTAATTCTTACTCTAAATTCCTCTATAGTTTCTTTCCTGTTACGTCTTGCGAGTGAATTCTTAAAGTCTTCTTACTTCTTAATCTCGTTAATAGTCCTTATTTATATATTAAAGTTTTAGTTCTATAGGATTCTTAATCCTAAGCTTGCTTCTATCTTAAGCTTTACTCTTACCTTAGTCTAACTAGGCTTAGGTGTCCTTATCTTTTTCTAAAAGTCTTAAATTATATTTATCTTGTCTTAAGAATCTTCTTTTTATAAGAATCTCTATCCTAAGCTTATTCGTATATTCCTAAACTAAGCTACTACCCTACTCTATCGGTTTTTGTCTATTGTGGGTCCTTAGGTATGCCTTATCTTATCTTAAAAATTTTGGTCCTTTAGCTTTTTACCTTTATTAAGTAATGAATTAGCATTAGCAGTCGTTTACTTGCTTAATCTCTATAAGATACTCTTCCTTTTATCTTATAAAGCGATAGATGCCGTATTTAACGGTGTTATAATTCCCGTTACTAAACCTTACTCTATAGCGGTCTCAGTCTCTACTTCTAATATAACTTCTTTAAGGTTTGCACGTTTTTAGTAAACTGCCTTTATTTCCTTATTATCTGTAAATGTTTTACCTATATTAAACTCGTTATCTTTAATATCTAATTTACGCAATAGTTTATTAGTTCCTTTATACTCTATAGATTTTAGCTTTTATAGCTAATAGCTTACGCTATATTTAGCGTCTTTATAAATTTAGTATACGTTATTATAATAAAACGCGAAACTTCTAATTAAATATTCTTTTATTTCTTATAGTATACTATTATCCCTTTATACGTATATGTCTTCTACTAGTCTAGTTCCCTTTATTATATAGTAACTTTAACTATCTTTATAATTCCTTATAAAGTAACCTAGTTTCCTATAATTTATATAAGCTCCGTTTTTAAACTACTAA
>Ga0307515_10016667_pt1 | contig 13440 bp, 11 predicted proteins | sample 17_EM_MG_FD_194513 | JGI IMG/M metagenome (GOLD analysis project Ga0307515, IMG submission 194513) | Populus trichocarpa ectomycorrhiza microbial communities from riparian zone in the Pacific Northwest, United States - 17_EM | ecosystem: Host-associated > Plants > Roots > Unclassified | place...
TGTCGACGTGAGGCGTGTAAATGGCTTTGTGCTTGCCGCGCAAACGGAGTGCCACTTCGCTGGCAACACGTCCGAGCACCTTGTCGGTGGCGTCGATCACAAACCATTCATGCTTCACTTCGGCCGGCTTGGCGCTGAAGGTCTTCATGAGGGGGTCTTCTTGAAATGCAGGCCTGTGAAGGCGTGCGTAAAACGGCTGCTTGCTGGTTGCCGCTGCTCTTCGGCGCCGCTTGTGGAAGGCGGCCTCTCGGAGTCAGGTTTTCGGCAACGTCTTTCCCCGCCGAATTCGGGAAAGCCCAAAAGTATACACCGGCTGCCCCAAAGCAGCTAGGCAGTCCCGGCACCGCCGCCGCAGGAGATTGAGGGTAAACCCTAATTCGATCGGCTACCATGCGCCATCACCGATCCAGGAGCCCTGGCATGAACCTACCAATCGACGCGCCTGAAGTCGCACACAGCGCCTTGCGCTGGGTGCCGATCCGCTCGCTGGCCGCACGCCACCGCCCACGCATCCTGGCGCATCTGCTGAGCCTGAGCGCCGAAGACCGCTACCTGCGTTTCGGCTACGCCGCCAGCGACGCCCAGATCGGCCGCTACATCGACCAGATCGACTTCGAACGCGACGAGGTCTTCGGCATCTTCAACCGCCGCCTGGAAGTGGTCGCGATGGCCCACCTGGCCTACCTGGGCGCCGTGGACCTGCCGCAGACCACCGCCGAGTTCGGCGTCTCGGTGGTCGAAGCCGCCCGCGGCCGGGGCTGGGGTGCACGCCTGTTCGACCGGGCCGTGCTGCATGCACGCAATCGCCATGTCAGCACCCTGGTCATTCACGCGCTGGCCGAGAACAAGGCGATGTTGCACATCGCGCGCCAGGCCGGTGCGGTCGTCGAATTCCGCGGCCCGGACGCGACGGCGCTGCTGACGCTGCCGCCGGAGAACCTGGCCTCGCAGGTCACGGCCCTGGTCGAGCAGCAGGTGGCGGAAATCGACTACGGCGTGAAGGCTCAGGTCCAGCGTGTCGACGCCTGGCTGAGCGCGCTGCAGGACCCGTCGGCGGCCCTGGGCGGCAGGCCCCCCGAGTCGCGGGGCGCAGACGACCGGATGCACACTCAAGCGCGGGATCGCGGCGAACCCCCCCCGGTTTAAGATCGGCCCCGGTTCATCGCGGGTCGCCAGGACGGGACGGCGGTGCTATACCGCCATTGTCCTCAAATGCAGCAAGCCATCCCGTGGATTCTCGCGTCGGTTTCCATTCTCCTGCTGGTTGGCGCCGCGGGACTGTGGTTGTATAGCCGTCGCAAACCCGAGACCAAGCCGCTGCCGAATGAATGGACGCTGGCCGCGCGGCCGGTGTTCAGTTCCGACGAACGCCGCGTCTACCGCCAGCTGCGCGAGGCGCTGCCGCACCACATCGTGCTGTCCAAGCTGCCGCTGGTGCGCTTCTGCCAGCCCACCGACCCGAGCGAAGTGCGTTTCTGGTACGAACTGCTCGGCGCGATCCACGTCACCTTCGCGATCTGCAGCGCCAACGGGCGCGTGCTGGCCGCCATCGACCTCGACACCGAGCGCGCCAATTCGCGCCGCGTACAGCAGATCAAGCAGTCGGTGCTGGGCGCCTGCCGCGTGCGCTACCTGCGCTGCCCCGTCGACCACCTGCCGTCGATCCCCGAACTGCAGCTGCTCGTGCCGCACAGCGTGGCGCCGACGCGCGGGCCGCAGCCGGCACCGACCATGACGCAGGCACGCGACCATCTGGCCAGCACGGTGGCGTCGCGCCGGCGCGAGCGCACGACGCTGTGGCAGGACTCGGGCTTCTTCCAGGATTCCTTCTTCGGTGCCGACGGCCGCGCCGATGCCGGCCTGCCGAGCGAATTCGGCGGCCTGCGTGGCGCCGGCCGCGAAGGCCCGCCCGACGACATCGGCGGCGTGGTCGTCGACAGCCCTTCGCCGATCCGCCACTGAATGACGACACCGGCGCTGGGTTACGCCGACCTCACGCCGCAGCAGGTGCTGGACGCGCTGGACACGGTGGGCCTGCGCGGCGACGGCCGCATCCTGCAGCTCAACTCGTACGAGAACCGCGTCTTCCAGGTGTTCCTCGAAGACGCGTACCAGGGCCACACGGCCGTGGTGGCCAAGTTCTACCGGCCCGGGCGCTGGAGCGACGCGCAGATCGTCGAAGAGCACGGCTTCGCGCTCGAACTCGACGCGGCCGAGGTGCCGGTGGTGCCGCCGCTGGTGCTGCAAGCCGCCGCGGATGACGTCGTGCTGCATGGCACGCCGGCCACGCTGGCCTGCTGGCGCGGCCATCGCTTCACCGTGGCCGCGCGCTGCGCCGGGCGCGAGCCCGAGCTCGACGACCCGGACACGCTGCGCCGCATCGGCAGCTTCATCGGCCGGCTGCATGCGGTCGGCCGGCAGCGGCCGTTCGAGCACCGCCACCACCTGAATCCCCGGGCCGACGGCCAGCGCGCGATGACGCTGCTGCTGGACGGCGGCTTCGTGCCCGCCGACCAGCTGCCGGCATGGCAGTCGACCTGCGAGCAGACCTTGGCCGCCGTCTGCACGGCCTTCGAAGCGCTGCAACCGCTGGCCACGCTGCGCCTGCACGGCGACTGCCACATCGGCAACGTGCTGTGGCGCAACGGCCACCCGAACGTGGTCGACCTCGACGACGCGATGCAAGGCCCGGCGGTGCAGGATCTGTGGATGCTGGTCTCGGGCGACCACCACTCGATGGCGCGGCAGCTGAACACGCTGCTCGAAGGCTACGAGCAGTTCTCCGAGTTCGACGACCGCGAGCGCACGCTGATCGAGCCGCTGCGCAGCCTGCGCATGCTGCGCCACAGCGCCTGGCTGGCCGAGCGCTGGAGCGACCCGACCTTCCCGCTCAACTTCCCGTTCTTCGGCACCTCGGCCTACTGGTCGCAGCAGACGACGCAGATGCGCGAGCAACTCGAAGCTATGTCGTCAGCAGCCGGTTGATGCGCTGCACGTAGGCTGCCGGGTCTTCCAGCTGCCCGCCTTCGGCCAGCAAGGCCTGGTCGAACAGGATCTGCGCCAGGTCGTCGAAACGCTCGTCGCCTTCGAGCCGCTTCACCAGCGCGTGCGCCGGGTTCACTTCGAGGATGGGCATGGCCTTCGGCGCGCTCTGGCCGGCCTGCTTCAGCAGCCGCGCCAGGTGCGAGCTCATGTCGCCTTCGTCGACGACGATGCAGGCCGGTGAATCGACCAGCCGCGTCGTCACGCGCACGTCCTTGGCCCGGTCCTTCAGCGAAATCTTCAGCCGTTCGAGCACCGGCTTGAAGGCTTCGGCGCTTTCCTCGGCGGCCTTCTTCTCGCCTTCGTCCTGCAGCTTGCCGAGGTCGACACCGCCCTTGGCCACGCTTTGCAGCGGCTTGCCGTCGAATTCATACAGATGCTGCAGCATCCATTCGTCGACGCGGTCGGTCAGCAGCAGCACCTCGAGGCCCTTCTTGCGGAAGATCTCCAGCTGCGGGCTGCTCTTCGCGCCGACCAGCGTTTCGGCGGTGATGTAGTAGATCGCCTCCTGGCCTTCCTTCATGCGGCCCACGTAGTCAGCGAACGAAACGCCGCTGTCGGCCGTGGTCGACGCGAAGCGCAGCAGCTTGGCCAGCCGCTCCTGGTTCGCGTGGTCTTCGCCGACGCCTTCCTTCAGCACCGCGCCGAACTGTTCCCAGAACGCCGTGTACTTGTCCTTCTCGTTCTCCGCCACGTCTTCCAGCATCGACAGCACGCGCTTGGTCGAGCCTTCGCGGATGGCCTTCACGTCGCGGCTTTCCTGCAGCAGCTCGCGGCTCACGTTCAGCGGCAGGTCGGCGCTGTCGATCACGCCCTTGACGAAGCGCAGGTACACCGGCATCAGCGCTTCGGCGTCGTCCATGATGAAGACGCGCTTGACGTACAGCTTGACGCCGCCGCGCTTGTCTCGGTTCCACAGGTCGAACGGCGCCTTCGCCGGCACGTACAGCAGCTGCGTGTATTCGCTGCGGCCTTCGACGCGGTTGTGCGTGTAGGCCAGCGGCGCTTCGCTGTCGTAGCTGATCTGCTTGTAGAACTCCCGGTACTGCGCGTCGGTGATGTCGCTCTTCGAGCGGGTCCACAGCGCAGCGGCCTTGTTCACCGGCTCCCATTCGTCGGTGGCGACCTGTTCCTTCTTCTCGTCGTCCCACTTCGTCTTCGGCATCAGCACCGGCAGCGAGATGTGGTCGCTGTACTTGCTGATGATGGACTTCAGCTTCCAGGCGCTGAGGAACTCTTCCTCGCCTTCGCGCAGGTGCAGGATGACGTCGGTGCCGCGCTCGGCGCGCTGGATCGTCTCGACCTCGAAGTCGCCCGTGCCTTCACTGCTCCAGCGCACGCCGTCTTCCGGCGCGGCGCCGGCGCGGCGCGTTTCCACGGTCAGCCGGTCGGCGACGATGAAGCCCGAGTAGAAGCCGACGCCGAACTGGCCGATCAGGTTCGCGTCCTTCTTCTTGTCGCCTTCGAGCTGGGCCATGAACTCGCGCGTGCCGCTCTTGGCGATGGTGCCCAGGTGCGACACGGCTTCGTCGGCGCTCATGCCGATGCCGTTGTCGCGGATCGTGATCGTCTTCTTCTCGGTGTCGAACCAGACGCGGATCTCCAGGTTCGGCGCGTCTTCGTACAGCGCCGCCTTGTCCAGCGCCTCGAAGCGCAGCTTGTCGCAGGCGTCGGACGCGTTGGACACCAGCTCGCGCAGGAAGATCTCCTTGTTCGAGTACAGCGAATGGGTCACGAGGTGCAGGATCTGCTTGACCTCGGCCTGGAACGACAGTGTTTTCTTGTCCATGGGCGTGCTTGGGCGAATGAGTGAACGGCGAAGCCACAATGGGGGCGGCCGGCCCCCGTTTCAAGGGGCCGGATTGTCGCGCAGCGGCGCGTGGCCGGTGCGGCGCGGGCTACGCCGCGTTGTCCAGCAGCAGCAGGCCGGCCGCCGTGTTCGAGATCGGGATGTGGTAGTTCGAGTGCAGGCGCTTCACGTTGCCGTGCAGCGCGCCGCGCATCGCCAGCCACATCAGCAGCTCGATGCCCTGGGTGCCGGCCAGTTCCACCAGCTGCTCCACGCTGTACTGCGTGGCCCAGGTCGGGTCGCTCTCCAGGCTGGCCATGAACTTCAGGTCGAAGTCCTTGTTGATGAAGCCGGCGCGTTCACCGTCGAGCTGGTGCGACAGGCCGCCGGTGCCGATGATCACGACGCGCTTGTCGCTCGGCCACGCCGCCACCGCGCGGCCGATCGCCCGCCCCAGCGCCCAGCACCGCGCGGCCGTCGGCAGCGGGAACTGCACGGTGTTGATGCACACCGGCACCGTCGCCACCGGACACGAATCCGGCGCCGGCCACAGCAGCGCCAGCGGCAGCGTGAACGCGTGGTCGACCAGCATTTCCTGGCAGCTGGTGATGTCGAACTCGTCGGCGATCAGCGACTCGATCAGGTGCCAGGACAGATCGAGTTCACCGCGGAACGGCGGCAAGGTCGGGATGCCCCAGCCTTCGTCGGCGTTGCGGTACTGAGCCGCAGCGCCGACGGCGAAGGTCGGCATCTTGTCGAGGAAGAAGTTCAGGCCGTGGTCGTTGTAGATCACCACCGCGACGTCGGGCTTGACCTCGGCCAGCCACTGCCGCACCGGCGGAAAGCCGTCGAAGAACGGCTTCCAGTACGGCTCATCCTGCAGGTTCTTCGCGATCGCGCGGCCGATGGCCGGCACGTGCGAAGTGGCGATGCCGCCGACGATGCGTGCCATCAGCCGGCTCCCGCGGCCACCAGGCGGGCCTTGAACTCTTCCTTGCTCAGGCCGGTCTGCAGCGCGCCCAGATCCTGCACGTCCAGCCCCAGGATGCCGGCGAACTTGGCCAGGTAGTAGACGTTGCCGCCGGCAGCGATGAGCCCGAGCACGTTGCGGGCGCGGATCGCCGCGCGCTGCTCGTCGTTCAGGCCGTAGCGGGTGCAGTAGCCCTCTTCGTCGCGCACGAAGGCGTCGCGGTTGACGAGCTCGTTGAACGAGAAACACATCCTGTTCAGCGCATAGCCCTTGCGGGCCTGCTCGCCGTCGAACAGTGTGGTACCGGGAATGTTTTGCGCCATGACGCCGCAGTGTGCGCGGCAGCGCGGCGGCGGCCTTTGACGACGGTCAAGCCCAGTACTGCGTTCCGCCAAACCGCTTACATGAAATCGCTTTGGCGGAACGCAGCACTAGTCGCCGGGCCTCAAGCCAGCCAGTCGACCAGCGCGGCGCGCGCCGCCGCCGGCGCTTCCATCGGGCTCATGTGGCCGCAGTCTTCGACGACGATCAGCCGCGAGCCGGCGATCTGCTCGTGCATGAAGCGATGCGCCGCCGGCGGTGCCCAGCCATCTTGCGCGCCGGTCAGCAGCAGCGTCGGGCAGGCGATCTGCCCGAGTTGCGGCGTCGCGTCGGGCCGCGTCAGCAGCGCATGGATCTGGGCTTCGAAGTGGCCCGGGCTGCGGCGCTCGAACATGTCCAGCACCGCGTCGAACACCGGGCCGTCGATGCGGCTCGGGTGCACCATGTCGCGCGCCCATTCGCGCGCCATCGCGCGCATGCCGTCGCGCTGCGCCAGCGCCAGCAGCGCCAAGCGGCCGGCGCGTTCCTTCTCGCCGGCCACGCCGGCGGCCAGCGGCGCGCAGCCGGTGTCCAGCAAGGCCAGGCGTTCGACGCGCTCCGGCGCCAGCCGCTGCAGCTCGAACGCGACGCGCCCGCCCATCGAGTGGCCGGCGACGGCGAAGCGGCCCGCCGGCGCGGCAGCCAGCGCGACCTCGGCCATCGCCGTCAGCGAGCGTGCGTCGCCGTACTCGACCACCGTTCCGGGCAGACCCAGCGGCGCCCAGACCGCGGCGTCGCACAGCAGGCCCGGCAGCAGCAGCAGGCTCATTCGGGCTCGATCTTCGCTGCGCGGATCACGTCGCCCCAGCGCTTGATCTCGCTGGCCAGCAGCGCCTGCAGTTCGGCCGGGCTGCCGCTTTGCATGCGCATGCCGAGCTTGCCCATCTTGTCCTGCACCGCCGGCGCCGCGACCGCGTCGCGCACCGCATGGTTCAGCTTCTCCAGCACCGCTGGCGGCGTGCCGGCCGGCGCGGCGATGGCGTTCCACGACGCCACGTTGTAGCCCGCGACACCGGCCTCTTGCGCCGTCGGCACCGCAGGCAGCGCCGGGTTGCGCTTGTCTGACGACACCGCCAGCACCTTCAGCGCGCCGGCCGCCACGTGCGGCAGCATCGGGCCGACGATCTCGAACGCCAGATCCACCTCGCCCGCACGCAGCGCCGTCAGCACCGCCGGCGTGGCCTTGTACGGCACCACCAGCACGTCGGCGCCGGTGGTGGTCTCGAACAACTTGGCTGCCAGCTGCTGCGTGCTGCCGACGGCGATGGTGCCGACGTTCAGCTTGCCCGGGTTCGCCTTCGCGAAGGCGAGCAGCTCGCGCAGCGTCGCGAAGCGCGAGTTCGCCGGCACGAACAGCCCCAGGTCGAAGAAGCCGAGCGTGCTGACCGGCGCGAAGTCCTTCAGCGTGTCGTAGGGCAGCTTCTTGAACAGGCCGACGCTGACGGCATTGCTGTTGCTCATCAACAGCAGCGTGTGGCCATCGGGCTTGGCCGTGGCCACCGCCTGCGACGCGACGATGCTGCCGGCGCTGGGCCGGTTCTCCACCACCACCGCCTGGCCGAGCGAGCGCGTCATCTGCTCGGCCACGGCGCGTGCGGTGAGGTCGGCGATGCCGCCGGGGCCGAAGGGCACCTGCAACGAGATCGCCCGGCTCGGGAAGGCCGGCTGGGCCCGCGCGAGCGGGGCTGCCAGCAGGCCGGCGAGCAGCAGGCGGCGGTCGAACGACGTGGGTTTCATGCGAAGCTTTCGGTGTCGACCTCGGCCTGGTTGGCCGGGCTGTAGCGCGGGCCGCTGACGGTGCGCTGGTTGATGATCGCATCGAGCCGCGCCACCACCTCGGCCGGCAGCGTGATCTCGGCGGCACCGAGGTTTTCACGCAGGTGTTCGATGTTCGCCGTGCCGGGAACCGGAATCACGTGCTCGCCGCGCGCCAGCAGCCAGGCCAAGGCCAGCTGCGCCGGCGTGCAGCCGACCTGCGCCGCCACCGCCTCGTAGGCCGGCAGCAGGCGCAGGTTGGCAGCGTAGTGAGCCGGCTCGAAGCGCGGCATGCCGCGGCGGATGTCCTTCTCCACGAAGGCCGACACGTCGAGCAGCTTGCCGGTGAGGTAGCCGCGCGCCACCGGGCTGAACGCGACGAAGGCGGCGCCGATGTCGCGGCAGGCGGCCAGCACCGCAATCTCGGCGTTGCGCGACCACAGCGAATACTCGGTCTGCACGGCGACGATAGGGTGCACCGCATGCGCCTTGCGCAGCGTCGCAGCCGACACCTCCGACAAGCCGAGCGCGCGCACCTTGCCCGCGCGCACCAGGTCGCTCATCGCGCCGACGCTGTCTTCGACCGGCACGTCCTTGTGCCAGCGGTGCAGGTAGTACAGGTCGATGACGTCGGTCTGCAGCCGCTTCAGGCTGTCTTCGCAATTGCGCCGGATGGCCTCGGGCCGGCCGTCGATGACGCGCTTGGTGCTGCCGTCGGGGAACACGACGCCAGCCAGCCCGCCCTTGCTGGCCAGCGTGAACTTTGAGCGGTGGCTTCTCAGCACCCGTCCGACCAGCGTCTCGTTGGCGCCGAAGCCATACAGCGCCGCGGTGTCGAACAGCGTGACGCCACGGTCCAGCGCTTCGAGCAGCAGGCGCTCGGCAACCTCGGCCGACGGCGGTATGCCATAGGCGTGACTCAGGTTCATGCAGCCCAGGCCGAGGGCCGAGACCTCGAACGGGCCGATGCGGCGTTGTTTCATGGCAGTACCTTACTTCAGGCGCAGCACTTGCAGCCCGGCGAAGCGCTCGAAGTCGCGATCGAACGTCAGCAGCACAGCGTCGTGCTCGATGGCCAGGGCCGCCAGATGGGCATCGGAAACGATTGGCCCACCCTGCCCCAGCCCGATCAACAGGCGAGCCAGCAGTGCCGGGTGGCGGGGCGTCGGCTGCGCGACCACGGTCGACGGGTGTTGCAACCAGCGCTGCACGATGTCCAGCGCGGCCTCGATGCCCAGCGGCCGCGGCAGGATGCCGGCCCGAGTAGACAGGCGCAGAAACCCCAGCAATGCCGGCCAGACCATCGCCACCGGGCCTTTGCGATAGGCGTCCTCCAAAGCCGCGCGCGCCGCTGCATGCTGAGGTGCAGCGCTGTTCACGGCGTACAGCAAGACGTTGACATCGGGCAGGATCATCGGGACAGCTCGGTTCCCCGGGCCACCAGGACACGATCGTCCAGCTCATCCGCCAGCGCCATCGCCTTGGTCAGATCCACCAACGGCACGCCCATGTCGATGCTCGGCCATTCGGGCGGCGCTCCCGGCGCCTGCTGGCCGCGCATGCGCAAGCCCAGACGAATGGTTTCGTTCAGCGTGGTCTTGAAAGGCTTGCCACTGCGGTGCGCCACCTCGCGGAGCGCGGCCTGCACATCGGGTTCGAGGGTGACGGTGGTTCGCATGAGAACCTCAATCGTGAAGCATCATGATGCCATCATCTACAGCATCTTGTCACCATCGCGATCTACAATCAATACACGCTCAATCCAACCATTACAGCTTCACGCGGCTCCTGTTTTCGGATAGATTGCTCCGGCAGCACCTGAAGGAGTCAGCGATGGCGACCAACCCTGCAGCATCGACATTGAGCCGGGCCCAGGTGCAAACGGCCTTCGGCAAGCTTTCGCCGCATCTCGGCGCAGCGGCCAAGGAACTGGTCACCAGGCTTCTTCAATGCCTGGAAGACGATGGTTCGTGCGCGGTCAAGACCCTTCACGAACGCCTGTTCCCGATGGCCGAGACCAAGGGTGCCAGCGCCCAGCTGTCGAAGCTGCTAGGCAGCGTGACCGACGCAGCAGCAAAGTCCGGCGTCGTGATCGAGCCCGTGTACGAAGGCTCCAAACAGGGCGGCGTGGCCAAGCGGCGCCTGCGCTTCCACGGGCCGCGGCCAGCCCTCCGGGCCGATACCGAAGGGCTCAACGCCATTCCCGCCGGCCAGCTGGTTACCGGCCAGATGGGGTTGCCGCTAGTGAGCGAACGGCGCATCGCGCTCGTCACGTTCAACGACCACGAGTTCAAGGCCGTCAAGCAGGCCTTCGCCGGCAGCAAGGCCATCGAGCCGCAACAGGAAAACGGCGTGCCCGTGTTCCCGCTGGGCAGCCATGGCGGCCTGCAGATCTTTCTGCGTCACAGCGCGCAGGGCAACCGGCAGTCGCAGCGCACGGCCGCCGATTTGTACCAGGCGTTGGAACCGCTGGCCGTCGTCGCCGTCGGCATCGCTTTCGGTGCCGACGGCGCCAAGCAGCAACTGGGCGATGTGCTGGTGTCCAGCTTCGTCTGCGACTACGAACTGGCCAAGGTTCACGCCGGCGGCCGTATCACGCTGCGCGGCGCGCGCCCGCCCGCGTCCAGGCGCTGGCTCGAAGCGGCGCGGCAAGTGGACCAGTCCCAGCGCCACGGCGACCAGGCCGGCACCTGGCCCGAGCTGCGCATCGGCGGCCTGCTCAGCGGCGAGAAGCTCGTCGACGACATCGACTACCGCGACAACCTCAAGGCCATGGCGGGCCAGGACGACATCGTCGGCGGCGAGATGGAAGCCGCAGGCTTGTTCAGCGCGCTCGACGGCCGCGGCGTCGACTGGATCGTCATCAAGGCGATCTGCGACTTCGCCGATGGCCAGAAGTCGCAGGAAAAGGAACGGCGCCAGAAGGACGCCGCAGAAAACGCCGCCCGTGTGGTCAAGACCATCATCGACAGCGGCCTCGTCTCGTATCCGGAACCGACGGAACGCCCCGCGCCGCAGCCCACGAAGCGCCACCTTCGCGCCATGCTCGGCGACGCCGAGGGCTGCCTGCCGCCAGTGCGCGGCCAGGTCGGACACGAGGTCGATCTGGAAACCCTGGCGCAGGAACAGCGCGAACGCCGGCCCACGGCCGTCGTGCTGGATGACATCCTGGCCTGGGCCACCGAGCCGCAGGCGCGGCCGCTTTATGCCTTGCTGGGCGAATACGGCATGGGCAAGACCACAACGTGCCAGAGCGCGGCCTTGCAGTTGCGCCAGCGGCGCGAAGCCGGGGAAGCCGTGCCGCTGGCGCTGTACTTCGACCTGCGCAAGGTCGAGCGCCTGGTCGCCGCCAGCACCGACAGTGCCGGCCGCGTGCCGACCTTGCGCGAGGCCATCGAAGACTGCCTGCGCCATGGCTACCTGCACGAAGGTGGCGAGGCGCCACGCTACGAAGACCTGCTGGCCGAAATCGACCAGAGCGCGGTCGTCTTCTTCGACGGCCTGGACGAAGTGCTGTCGCGCCTGAGCGACCGCCAGGGGCTGACCTTCACCGCGAACCTGCTGAAGGTACGGCCCGAAGCCGAACAACGCGGCGCTCAGCCGCCGCGTGTTCTGCTGTCGTGCAGGACGCAGTTCTTCCGCAATCTCGCTGAACAGCACAACCACCTGACGGGCGAACACCGCGGCGCCCAGCCCGCGTCGCAATACCGCGCGATGGCGCTGCTGCCGTTCGAAGACGAGCAGATCCTGGCTTACTTGCGCGGCGCCTTCCCTGGCACCGATCCGCAGTCGCTGCTCGACCGCATTGCCGAAGTGCACGACTTGCGTGAACTGGCGCAACGGCCTTTCACGCTCAAGCTCGTGACCCGGTTCATTCCGCGGCTCGAACAATGGCGCGCCGAAGGCCGCACCGTCACCGGCGTCACGCTGTACCGCGAAGTCGCGCGCGAATGGCTGATCCGCGACAAGGAAAAGCAGAGCTTCCAGCCCGAAGACAAGGAGCAGCTCGCCGCCGACCTGGCCGCGTACCTGTGGCGCGAGAAGCGTCGCGGCATGGCGGCGCGCGAACTGGAGTCCTGGCTCGGCGGCTGGCTTTCGGTGCAAGACCCGCATGCCGACTTCCAGCGCAAGCCGCGTGACCTGCTGCAGGAAGATCTCCGCAATTCGACCTTCCTGAAGCGGGTGGATGGCAACGATGCCCAGGAGAGTCGCTTCGAGTTCGCGCACACGTCGCTGCAGGAGTTCTTTCTGGCCGACCATCTGCTGCGTGCACTGAAGCGGGCGAACGCCGGCGACGATTCGGCGCGCGATGCCTGGGCGCTGCCTCGGCCGAGCGATGAGACGCTCGACTTTCTGGGCCAGATGCTGGCCGAGACGCCGGCCTTGGTGTCGGCGCTGACGCGCTGGCGCGTGCCGTACCAGGCCGGCGCCAGCGAACTGCAGCTCGCCTACGCTCTTCGTGCCCACAGCAGAGCCTGGCCTGCGCCTTCGCTCGATGGCATGGCCCTAGCCGGTGCGGACCTGAATGACTGGCACTTCGGCGCAAACGATGAGGAGCCTGGGCCGGGCCGCGCGTTGCTGAACATGCGTGGCATCGACTTCAGCGGTGCGCGGCTGCGCGGCGCCAGCTTCTGGCAGGTTGATCTCAGCGGCTGCAACTTCACCAATGCAGCGTTGACGCAAGCGGAGTTCCTCAACTGCCAGGTTGCACGGGCCGAATGGCTGGGCGCCGAGGTCGCCGGCTGCGTCTTCAGACCGGTCGGCGACGCACCCGGCGCGCTGTCACGTCCGTCAGCGACCGCGACAGCGCGGCTGGCGCTCGCGAGCGGTCACTCGAGCGGCGTGAACGCCTGTGCGATGTCCCCTGACGGACTCTGGCTTGTCTCCGCCTCCGACGACGGCACGCTGCGCCTTTGGGATACCACCTCCGGCGATCTCCTGGACTCCTTCGTTGGCCATCAAGGCCCGGTCCGCGCCTGCGCTTTCTCCCCCGACGGCCGCTGGCTCGCATCAGCCTCCGACGACCGCACCCTGCGCCTCTGGGATGCCGCGTCCGGCGATCTCCTGCGTTCCTTCGGAGGCCATCAAGGCTCGGTCCTCGCCTGCGCCTTCTCCCCCAATGGCCACTGGCTCGCATCAGCCTCCGGCGACCGCATGCTTCACCTTTGGGATGTTGCCTCGGGCGATCTCCTTCGTTCCTTCCAAGGCCATCAAGGCTCGGTCCTCGCCTGCGCTTTCTCCCCCGACGGCCGCTGGCTCGCATCAGCCTCCGACGACGGCACGCTGCGCCTTTGGGATGCCGCCTCTGGCGATCTCCTGCGCTCCTTCGAAGGCCATCAAGACTCGATCAACGCCTGCGCCTTCTCCCCCGACGGCCGCTGGCTCGCATCCGCCTCCGACGACCGCACGCTGCGCCTCTGGGATGCCAGCTCCGGCGATCTCCTGCACTCCTTCGAAGGCCATCAAGGCTCGGTCCTCGCCTGCGCCTTCTCCCCCGATGGCCGCTGGCTCGCATCAGCCTCCG
>Ga0307515_10016668_pt1 | contig 13439 bp, 11 predicted proteins | sample 17_EM_MG_FD_194513 | JGI IMG/M metagenome (GOLD analysis project Ga0307515, IMG submission 194513) | Populus trichocarpa ectomycorrhiza microbial communities from riparian zone in the Pacific Northwest, United States - 17_EM | ecosystem: Host-associated > Plants > Roots > Unclassified | place...
CCACCATCATTATGGTGTTAAGTATCATTGTAATGTATCCTTAGCCACCAACACTATGGTAACCAATTATCTATCAATTCCCCTCCAATCTCCAAATCATTGTGTCTACCCAATAACCACATTAATTCAATATCTTAGTCATATATTAATTATTTTACTCATAACATTTAGAATTTACTACTTCTAACTTCAATCAATTAATTCACATAATCTTTTCAAAACTTAACTATCCGGCTAACTCATCTCGATTGCCAATAATTATGGTAATTTCATATAATTACCCACACATTTGGTTAACCTTCCTCAGTTACTAGTACATCTGGTAATTCCATATGAATTACCCAGTCTCTAGCTAACTTCTTTCGTTAGTCAATCAATCCTGTAATTCCATACGAATTACCCCATATCCAGTTAACTTCCTTGTTAACCAATAAACCTGATAATTCTCTTAATTACCCAAGCAATCTGGCTAACCCATCTTGGTTGCCAAAGTCAATCCGGTAATTCCATACGAATTACCTAGCATCCAGCTAACCTCTTTTGTTAGCCAATTAATCTGGTAATTCCATACGAATTACATAACATCCGGCTAACCTCTTTTGTTAGCCAATCAATCCGGTAATTCCATACGAATTACCCCATATCCAGTTAACTTCCTTATTAACCAATAAACCCGGTAATTCTCTTAATTACCCAAGAAATCTGGCTAACCCATCTTGGTTGCCAAAGTCAATCCGGTAATTCCATACAAATTACCTAGCATCCGGCTAACCTCTTTTGTTAGCCAATCAATCCGGTAATTTCCTACGAATTACCCAGCACCCGGCTAACCTCTTTTGTTAACCAAATAATTTCGGTAATTTCTCTTAAATTACCAATAATTCTCATTTGTAATAATCACTCAACTTATTCATTTGTTTCATTCTTTTAACATCAATTAAATACATAACACAAACATTTAAGAAAAACTAATAATTACAAGATAAGGTGATGAATCACCTACCTAGAATAGGTGCACGTGCTGCCACTCCATGCAATTATCCAGTCCCCAAAACTTCCCATGTACCACCAGGGATTCATTTTTATCAACAATCACATCTTCATTTAATTCTCATTCAACTAGTATTCTCAAACCATTCACAAGGAATTTTCTTTAAGATCTCATACTCTTACTCATTTTCATGTTTATATTCATTCTTATAATTTTGTTATCAAAACCATCACTCAACAGCAATTCCAAGCAAAGATTAAAAATTGTCTAATTCCAATCAATTTAACTTAACCAACCCAGAACACTATCTAGTGTCTTAATCATAATTAAAGCTGTAAAACTCAGTTTTGGGCGTGATTTATCTCTATGAAAGGCTAAAACATGGAAATACAACTTTTATGAAGAAACCAACTCCAAATTATTTTAGTTTTAAGGCTAAAAATCAACAATCACAATAGCCCCTCCTTTATAGCTAAAATTTTGGACAACGAGGATTTCCACTCCTTGGAAATCCTTTTCAACTTCCAACTTATTTTCATGCAAAAACAACATCATCCAAGGTCATTTGGCATCATTAAATCACAAATTCAAACCAATTCTAAAGCAAAACATTCAAACAATTTCTCTACCTCTACAATGTAGCAAGATTATACCAAAAATAAGGAAACTCATTCCTTTTGGGATTTCTCCCATTATTATTTTTAATACGACAAAATGATGAACTATTCATTTTCTTTCGTTTTATCCTCGTGCGATTAAACATATGCGGCAAACCTTAACATTTAATATTCTTAGATCATTATCACAACAACAATTTCACCCTACTAGTTGGAATCCATGACAATCTTCATTAACTAATCAATTTGACAAAAATACTTATGGCTAGCTTTAAATATGTTTTATTTTCCAAATTTCTTTCATTTCAATTTCTTCATGGTTCCACCCCATTTATATCCACACAACCAACAAGTTAGCTTTGTATTCAATCAACATATTCATATAGCAATGTTCCTTACTATTATTACACAATAATCATTCTTCCCCTCATATAAAGAATACACAATTAATCTATAATAATACTAATAACAAGAACATACTTTACCATTACATCTTCCATAAAACCTACACCCACACAATTCTAATTTCATCAAAACATGTATTTAATCAAGCTTACTACATTTTGTCAAAACTAGCAATAGATTCAAAAGGCAATAAGTCATCAACCTCTGATTATTATTTCAAACCCAACGGTCAAACTACATATCATAACGTTGTTCATAATATATCTCAAAATCATAATGATCCAACGGTTAGATCTCCCTAGATCTGCATAAAACGGAGCTTACCTGAAAATGGACGAGCTACTGTTCAACATGCACGAAACCTTGCCGGAGAATGGGTTTCCGATCTCCACCGTCCGGAATGAAGGCAACATCTAGGCGCACCACATATCCAAGAATGAGCATGATCCAACAGTGGAAGAGGGAGAAATCGGTCGGCGACCAAACTGCCCTGCAGGTGCATTTCCTTTTTGTTTTCCAGGAAATATCCGATGATGATTTCTGTCAAATGGATTGTGTGCCTTCCAATCCCTCCGGTCAGTTAGTAAAAGAGTGTAATAATAACAACATATCTAAAACACAACATGATCCAACGATGGATTCCAGAGATATGGCCACCAGAGCATTATTGGTTTTTCTCCAAAATCTGCAGCTCTCTCTCTATCCGCTTTTCTCTATTTTTCTCTATTTTTTTCTATTTTTTTAACTAGTGGCCTCTTTGTAGTTTTATAGGCACTTTTTTCCATAATTACAATTTTATCCCTCATTCATGCCTTTATGTATTTTATTTTATTTTTCATGTAAACTATTTGGTTTATTTCTGCTTAAATCGCTACTCTTTACCAAACTTCGATTAGGATGAGATATTTAACCAAGGTAGGAAAACATATTAATAGACTTCATGCAAAATTTCATCCCGATCCAACGATTGGATTGAGAGCTCTGCTTTCTAATGTAAATTTGTTCAGTTCATGACTTTTCATAAACAATCTAGATTTTTCTTGTTCAATCTTCACAAAAAGTCATATCAATTATTCTTCTAAACCTTTAAGGTCATTTTATTATTTTGGAACGTATTCATTAATTTCCACCTTTATTTATTTATCGGGCTTATTACTGTTTCAAAATAACATCACTGATTTTTAATCGGTGCTTGCACCTTCAGTCCTACCCTTTTCATTGCATTATCCTTTATTATAATGCATTCTTTATTACCTCACTTATTTCCTAAAAATATTTTTTTATTTTTCTCATTATTTTATCCATCAAAACACGTTACCAGTTTCTCTGTCCTTATGAATTCTAAACCAAAAATTTATTTTATGGAGGTCATCTCTTCCATTATATATCATTATTTATCTATTATTTCTAATCTTGGTTTCCATCACTCATTGAAATATTATTACCACTTTCAGTCTTACGTTTACATGAGGGTTTACACATCTACATATTTAAATTATAAATTTCCAAGGTTTTCACATTTGCGTAAATTACAAACTAAATAAATGAAAAATAAAAGTGAAGAAATTCATGTACAAATTTAAATAAAACTGGAATTCGAAAACTTTTGGATATAAATTTCCGGACAAAATATTTTGAGATATTATAAATTTAACCCGGAAATATTAAGTGTTGGATTGAATTAAAGAAAATGAACTAAACTAAAAAGTTAAGGGTTAGAATTATAAGAAATGAAAGAGGTATAGCTTAATTATAATGAGAAAAGATGTGGAAGCAAAAATAATACACTTAAAGGAAATAGGGTCTAAGTGCAAATAAGAGAAATTATGCGGTATAAATACCTCTCTCCCTTACTCATAAAAAAATCCGCAGCAACTATTAAGAGAGGGGGACTTTTTGAATTGTTTTTGCCAAATCAAGAGAGAAACACCAAAAATTCCAAGAACACATCCAAGATTAAGGGTTTATAAGTAGAATAAACACTTGTAGGTAAGATATTAACAAGAAATTTTAAAGGAAGAGAGGGGGGGCGACTGTCATTAGAAAAGGCGGAGTTGAAAATTTTTGACTGGTTGAAGATCAAGACCTTGATTCTTACCAGGTAAGGAGTTCTAAACATGGTTCTATAAGTCATTTCGAATTCGATTACGAATTGATGCCTTAGTGTTGAATTTTAATTAGGGTTCTTAGACTTGAAGTGGGGAAAATATATTAATTGTTAGAATTAAGTTAATTTATGTGTTGTATGTGATTGGGGGTATGGAATCATGATAATTCATCAAAGAAAATGTATGGGCAATTAATTTGGGGGTGGTAGGCTATATGAAGAGCAAAGAGGGAAAAGGGGACATTATGATTTTTCTTATTGAATTTATTATAATAGGTTGTTTTTAGTGTGAATGTGTGTGTGTGAATTGAATGAAATTAGCATGAAAGGAATAAGGGAACTCTTGGTTCCTTAAGGTCATGGTTTTGGCCAAATATGCATCAAAGGGGGAGGATGTTTAATTTAACATATTTAGCTTGATAACGAGTGTTTAATTGTATTGAAATGAGGAAAAATACATGTTGAAGTAGCAAGAATTGTGTTTAGAAGAATATTATTCAGAAAGTTAGTAGAATCGATAAAAAAAAATGTTATATTTTGATGTTAAGAGGAGAGATTGAAATAAATAGAGTAAATTGGTTCTTAAAAGGTATTTTTTGACACTCTTATATAGTATGTGAAATGGTTAGGGGTTGAGATAAAAGAGAAAAAGTTGAATTGTGGATATTGTGTGTAAATGAAAAGGTTGACGAATCTGGACAGATTCGTCTCTTGAGTTTCGAAGAGAATCCGGGTAGGAGGATGAGGGAATTATGATCAAGTTTCTTCATAGAAATTATAGTTTTCGATGTTGACTAACTAAAGAAACTGGTCTTATTTAATTTGGAGCTATAGAACTCCAGTTATGAGTCACCAAACGAGACTGAGTTATGACAGACCCTATAGGGCAGTAGGTCTGATTCGTTGACGAGTGATTTTGAGTGTCTTAGGGGAAGAACTGGGTTCTCCTCCCTTCATGGGACTTTTATCCTCATGTCTTATCTTTCTAACGAGACCAACTTCGCTTGAAATGGAATTCTAGAACTTCGGATATAGTCAAAAATCTAAGGTGAGATCAGAATGCGACCTCTGCTGGCAGATTCAAAAAGTCGCTAAAGCGACTTTCTAGATGTGTTAAGGGTGAAAATTGGGTCCTTTCCTTTCTGGGAACAAGTGATATTACATCTTAGCTTTCAAAAGAAATGAGCCATGTTCGAAATGAAAATTTGTAATGATAACTATGGTCGAACAACGAATGATGATATTAAGGGGTGAAATGAGAAAAACGTAAGATATAAAGAAAGGAATAATTGAAAGAAAGACCTATATTGGTTGTTAATATGGTTATTATGAAATGTATCCTTGAATTAGGATAATTTATGAGATATGTCTGTGATTACAGGAGGGACCACAGGCGTGGTGCAGTAGTAGCAACAACAGAGCATGAAGTAGAGCTTCTACTGCAAATAGGTGATCCGCACCTATGCTTCTTAGTTATATTTCATGATTTAATATGTTATTGAGGTGAAATGTGAATTAATGAATTTATATATTATGTGAAAGAATGAAAGTTTGCATAATGATATTGTTATTTTGGATAATATCCTGAATGTATATGTGTTCAAGGTGAATGGTCTTTCGTGTGAATTGCCAAGTGATGGAAGTATCGCTGACATAGAAAATATGAGAAGTGTGATATGTAGCATGGATTAGCATACATTTAATGTATGTTAGGATACCGGGTAAGGGGATCACCATGCATCAACTAACATATATTTAGTGTATGTTAGGGTCCTAGGTAAAGGGATCGCTATGCATCGACGCGTATAGGGTGATGATGATACTAGTGAAAGTGGTATCGACAATGTTTTAGGCGGAAATAAATGTGGTTGATTTTATGGAATCTTGAATGGAAATTAGAAATGGAAGATGAAACAGTTTTAATAGTTGAAAGAGAAAGAGAGAGTTTTAATGGAAACAAAAAGGGAGAAGTGAATAGAATTAAAATACATGTCTACCTTTTTAAATTATTGGATATTTGTGTTATTATACTTATTGTGATATTCATGTTTCAATAATATGTATTTTGTTTCAGGACCATCGCATTCACGGCAAGAGTAGATTCTAGCTTTTGTTCACTTTTTGTTATGTAGTTCTAGGAAGTATATCCTTGTATTTTGTAATATTAAAACATTTGTATAACTTAATTTGTATAATTAATGTTTAAACTTGAATAGATGAACTTAAATTTGAAATTCATATAACCGTGTTCTATGTATGCGTGTTTATCTAATTTATTCCTCTATAATGGTATTTGTTGTTCAATATATGTGTTAAATATTATGGTTGAGATGATGATGGTGTTTATGGGATTGAGACCCAAGATGATTGAGTTGTGATTGAGTTATGAGATGTGGGATCTTAGAAGTGTATACAACTTATATATTGATAACTTGGGACCTCCCGGTATAGGGGAGACTACTGAAATTTCAATAGAAATTTCGGTGGACTTTATATGAAAATTGTATTAAAAAAATACCCTATTTTCCTTTTGAAATGTGACGAGTGTTTTATCCCGAATAAGGGGATGTGACATATAATAGAGAGGATGACCTTCATAAAATGAATTTTAGTTTAGAATTCATAATGACGGTGAAACTAGTAACACATTTTAATGGATAAAATAATAAGGAAAATGATAAAATATTTCTAAAGAATAACTGATGTAATAAAGAATAAACTATTAGAAGGATAGTGCAACGAAAAGGTAAGACTGAAGGTGCAGTGATGCTACCTTGAAACGGTAATAAACCTGATATATAAATAAAGGTGGAAAATCTAAAATAAATATAGATTAAAATAATAAAATGACCCTAAGGATTTAGAAGGATAATTGATATGATTTCTATGAGGATTGAATAAGAAAATTTGGATTATTGATGAAAAGTCATGAACTGAATAATTTTACGCTAAAGAGCAAAGCTCTAAATCTAACCATCAGATCATGTTGCAATTTGGCATGGAGTCTATTAATATGTTGTCCTATATTGGTTTAAGATCTCAGCTCAATCGGAGTTCGATAAAGACTAACAATTTAAACAACAAATCAGATAGTTTACACAAAAATTAAAATAAAATACATAAAGGCATAAATGAGGGATAAAATTGTAAGTAATGGCAAAATTGCCCTTAAAACAACAAAGAGGTCAACCATTCTATATGTAAAAAAAATGTGAGAAACAAGAGAGAAAATTCAGCTAGAGACAAGTGGAGGATTTGGAGAAGCCAACCCATAAAAATATTACACTTCAGCGATGATATGTCTAACATAAACCATTGGATCGTGCTTTGTTTTGGATACATAAACTAGAGGGATTTGTACATTCTTTTTCTATTTGACAAAAATCTCCATCGGGAATATCATGGAAAAAACACCCTAAAGGGCAGTTTCGGTCGCCGACCGTTTCCTCTCTTTTCCACCATTGGATCACGTCTATTTTTGGTTATGTGGTGCGCTTGGATGTGCTCTTCATTCTGGACGGTGGAGATAGGAAACAAACTCTCTGGTGAGGTTTTGTTCATATTGAATAGTAGCTCGTTAATTTTCAGGTTAGCTCATTTTATTTTGATTTAAGGAGATTTAACTAGTGGATCATTCTAATTTGAGATATATTATACAAGACGTCAAGGTCTATATTCTAATGATCGGGTTTGAAAATATAATTTAAGGTGGATGATGTATTGCTTTTTTAATCTATTACTAGTTTCTATAAAATTTAGGAAACTTGACTAAATACATGTTTCGATGAAATTTAAATTGTGTGGGTGATAGGGTTTACAGAAGATGTAGTGGTAAAATGTGTTCTTGTTGTTAATATTGTTATGGATGAATTGTGTATTCTTTATATGAGGGGAAAAATGATTATGGTGTAAGAATAGGAATAAACATTGTAATATGAGCACGTTGAATAAATAAAAGGCTAACTTGTAGGTTATGTGGATGTGAATGAGTTGGAACCATGAAGAAATTTGAAAGAAAAAGATTTGGAAAATTAAATATATTTAAGGTTGGCCATAGGAATATTTTTGGCAAATTAATTAGTTAATGAAAATTATTGTTGTGATAATGATGTAAGAACATTAATTGTTAAGGTTTTTTGTATATGTTTAATTGCAGAAGGAGAAAGTAAAAAATAAAGGGTTCATTGTTTTGTTATGTTAATAATGTTAAACAAAGATGTTAATGTATGTGGCGTGTAAAAGAAATAAGAGAAATTTCAAGAGGATGAGTTTTCTATTTTGGTCGAATCTTGCTATGTTATAAAGGTAGGGAAATTGTCGAATGTCTTGTTTTAGAATTGATTTAAATTTGTGATTTAATGATGTCAAATTATCTTGAATAATGTTGTTTATGCATGATATAAGTTGGAAGTTGAAAAAAGATTTTCAAGGGATGAAAATCCTTGTTGTTTAAAATTTTAGTTGTAAAAGATGGGCTACCATGATTGTTGACTTTGACCTTAAAACAATATGATTTGGAGTTTATTTCTTCATGAAAGTTGTAGTTCTATGTCTTAGCTTTTTATATAGACAAATCATGCCTACAATTGAGTTATACAACTTTAGTTATGATTAAAACACTAGACAATATTCTGGGTTGGTTGGACTAAATCAATCAGAATTAGATATTTTTTAATCTTTGCTTGGAATTGTTTTCGAGTGAAAGGATTTTAATAACAGAATATATAAGAATGAATATGAACATGAAAATGTGTAAAAGTATGGGATTTTAAGGATTTTCCTTGTGATTGGTTTGAAAATAATCGTTGAATGAAAATTAAATAAAGTTGTGATGCTGGTTGTATTGTTGATGAAACTGAATCCCTGGTGGTACAGGAGTGGGTGCAGGGACTGTACAACAGCATGGAGTGGCAGCACATGCACATACTCCAGGTGGGTGCTCGACACCTTGTCTTTTCCTAAATTTAATGTAATTTAGAACTATGAAATTTAGAATTGATATGTTATAATATGATTGTGAGTTGGTATTATATTTGATGGGATTATGTGCTAATAAGATTGTAAGTTCGATTGAATATAATGAAACTGTATTTTAATGTGATTGTGAGTTGGATTGGATACAACAAGACAGTGTATATCATAGTTTTTAAACCCGGTCTGGTTCAAGACCTGGGTTCTAGGTTTTGACCGGGTCACTGGTCGCCCGGGTCAATTCCTTTTTTTAAATTAAAACGACGTCGTTCTAGTAAAAAAAAAGTCAACTGATTGCAACCGGGTTTTTGACCGGGTCTTGCCGGGTCAACCGGGCTGCCGGGTCACTTTGGGTTTTGCCTTTCCTTATTTTTTCTTAAACCCGGCCCGGTTCCAACCCCAGGTCGGCCGGGTCCCGGGTCGACCCACCGGGTTTAGCTGGATTTCAAAACTATGGTGTATATAGATTATATGGGCATAGTAAATGTTTGAAATGAAATAAGATTGCGCATGGGAAACGTTATGAAAGAGTTAAATTAATTATGTTATAAGTATGGAATGATACTTAGTGGTTGAAGTGTTGGTATTTAATGCTAGTGCACGGTAATGGGCTTTGTTGTGGAACTAGTAACCTGGTAATGGGTTATGTTGTGGAACTAATTACTCGATAATGAGGTTAGTGCGGGCTAGTGGCATTATCTCGTTTAAAGATCAACTTGTCGAACTATTAATGAAATATTGGGTGAAACCTGTAAGATCCCACATTGGCGGGTGAGGAATTAGTTGCTGGCTTTATTAGTAGTGCTGGTCGCTAACCTGTTGTACGTGTTTTGGGGCGTTAGGCTCAGTGATGGGCTCGCGTCACCAGGAACAAAACCGTGAGGGCGGAAGGCCCAAAGCGGACAATATACGGTAGGTTGGGTCGGGCTGTTACATTTGGTATCAAAGCCAACCTCACTGGCTGTCTGATGGTGCCAACGGGGTCGTCAGACTCATTAAGGGGGGTGGATTGTAAGATCTCACATTGGCGGATGAGGAGTTAGTTGCTGACCTTATTAGTAGTGCTTATCGCTAATCTGTTGTATGTGTTTTGGTGCGTCAGGTTCGGTGATGGGCTCGCGTCACCAAGAACAAAACCGTGAGGGCGGAAGGCCCAAATCGGACAATATACAGCAGGTTGGGCCGGGCTATTACAAAATCTAACTGTTAAATAAAAGTGGTAAATTATGATATTAAGTACTGAATTAATAAGAATATTATGATTAAGTTCATGATATTGTTGAATTGATTAATGCCTAACCTTTGTGAAGGATAAATACAAAGATTATATCACCTGATGATAATGCATGGAAGGGTAGATAATCTAGCAAATTCAAATAGTGATAAGGTGTAACACCCCAAGATTTCCTCATGATAAATGCAATTTCCACAAGCCTTGAACTCAAGAAAAATAAGGATTTTTTTTTCAATATCTATAACGTCTTGGTTTCACACACAATGTACCATAATAAATAATAAATGGTTAAGGTAATAAATTAGCATTTGATGTACTAGAAACATAATGACTAAGAAATGAGAAAAACATAAATACTTTTTTTTTTTTCTGTTTGGTTACTACTCCCAAAAATTTAATATTAACCAAACTACTCCTAAAACAATTGTCTCATAATGGAAAATTTCTTCTTGTCGTTCATGGTAGGAGTCCTGTACAGAACTAATATTTATGTAAATCTGAACAACTATAATTACATACAAGTAGAACCACTGATTCCCTACACCTTTATGATATCGTTAGGTCATAAGTCACAACATGCTCTTTGTTCGCAAGACCTCAACGTGTTTTGTCCACAATATCTCAGTTCATTAAAGTATATTACACCTCTGTATTTCTGCAACTTCACTTACTCTTGCTCATGCTAGTTGGGTATACCACCCATCCTTTCTGAAACAGCTATCCCTTATCTTTATGCAGAATCACCCATTTATTTCACATTTCCTAATGGTGAAATCGACTAGTCACTTTAATTCAATCATCGCTATGCCAATGACCATCTCAATTACTCTGTTCGGCATCATCTTGAATATCCATCTTGAGATCCACACATTCACTCATTCGATCACGTCATCCTGCTAACAAATATCATAAACTTGTTTTATTAACCGTCATATTTAACGTGAGTACTCCTCATTACTGATACCCCTTATTATCACATCACATCTTCCATTCTAACAATTTCATTTCTAACACTGAATAAACACTAGTTCCTATGAAAGGAACTGTAAACCCCCGATTATAATTTTTCTGGGTTATTAAAAGATGAGAAATTTAACCAATAGTAAAATGGGTTAAATTAAATTAAAGAAACCTAAATCAAGATAAAAATAGTGAAATTAATGAAATGAAAAGTGAATATAGTACTAAATTATTGAAAAAAAAACATTTGTGAGGACAAAATGAATATGTAAGATCAAGAGAGGTCAATATTCAAATAACAGAAGGTTGAGAGTTTATGTACAAATGATAAAAAGGGGTGGGGATAAATTTGTAATTAACAAGATGTTAGAACTATAAATATCATTCTATTTTTTCTCTTGGGGGGACTGGCAAGAGTAAGAGAGAGTTTAGAGAGAGGCTGGAGAGAAGACATAATGATGGCAGAACATCCGACAGTTATAACTCCACCTTCCACTGTTGGATCAAAACTATATTCGGATATGTTGTTCTCATCCATGTCATGTATATTTTCACCAGAGGGATTTTCTATATCAGTCTCCGTTTAAGCGATATCGAGGGAGGAAAATATCTGGGAAAATATACTTCTGGACAGTCTTCTTTGCTGTCTGTTTTCTCCTTCGGCCACCGTTGGATTAGGCTATAATTTGGATATGTTGTTCTTCCTGATGCTTTCCAGATTCTAAACGATGGAGATCAGAAACAAACATTTGGTATAGAAGTTGTGCTTCTCGCACAATAGGTCTGCAAGTTTGAGGTTAGTACAGTTAAACCCATATTTCTGGAAATTTCACCATTTGATGAGGTTAATATTTGGATATGTTATACTCATAATAATGCATTATAACTTGACAGTATGGATTGTTTGGAATATTATTCATTTATTATTTATGGTTGTGATTGAAACTGTTGTCAAGGATTGTGTTTAGAAGAATATTGCTCGGAAAGTTTGTAAAATCGATAAGAATGTTTTATTTTGACGTTAAGAGGGAAGATTGAAATAAATAAGATAAATTGGCTCTTATAAAGATATGTTTTGACACTCTTAAATGATATGTGATATGGCCAGGGGTTGAGATAAAAGAGAAAAAGTTAAATTGTGGATGTTGTGTGTAAATGGAAAGGTTGATGAATCTGGACAGATTCGTCTCCTGACTTTTAGAGAGAATTCGAGTAGGAGGATGAGAGAATTAGGATCAAGTTTCTTCATAGTAATTGTAATTTTGGATGTTAGCTAACTAAGGAAACTGGTCTTACTCAATATGGAGCTGTAGAACCTCAGCTATGGGTCATCAACCGAGATTGGGTCCTGACAAACCTTGTAGGGTAGTATTTGTTGATGAGCAATTTTGACTATTTCAGAGGCAGAACTGGGTTCTCCTTCCTTTAGAGAACTTGTAGCCTCATGTATTAGTTTTCCAACGAGACTAATCTCGCTTGAAACGAAGTTCTATAACTCTAGATATAGTTAAAAATCTGATGAGTGTTCAGACAGTAACAGTTGGACAGTAACAATTCAATGTCTAGATAGTAATGGTTGGACAGTAACAGTTCAATGACTAGACAGTAACATTTTAACAGTAACAGTTCAATGTCTAGACAGTAACAGTTGGACAATAACAGTTCAATGTCTAGACAGTAACAGTAGACTTTCACGTGAATACTATATGTAAGAATATAAAAGAATTGAGTCATACGAACACTTGCACAATGAGATACTAACTCTGAAAATATACATGATATATGTATGTATGTTATTGTGAGGAAATAAGCATGCATAGAAAGTAACATATGAGTAATGGATGAATATGGATTCTCTGTAATATCGGCCTGAAGGAATGATAACTATGGTTGGATAAAAGATGACAACATTAATGGGTGTAATGAGAAAAACGTAAGATATAAAGAAAGAAATGATTGAAAGAAAGATTTATTAGTTATTGATATGATTATTATAAAACATATCCTTGAATGAGGAAAATTTATGAGATGAGTCTGTGACTGCAGGAGGGACCACTGGTGTGGTGCAACAGCAGCAACAGGGGAGCACGAGTAGAGCTTCTACTGCAGGTAGGTGACTTTCACCTTCCTTTTAAATAATGTTGAATAATGAAA
>Ga0307515_10016669_pt1 | contig 13437 bp, 11 predicted proteins | sample 17_EM_MG_FD_194513 | JGI IMG/M metagenome (GOLD analysis project Ga0307515, IMG submission 194513) | Populus trichocarpa ectomycorrhiza microbial communities from riparian zone in the Pacific Northwest, United States - 17_EM | ecosystem: Host-associated > Plants > Roots > Unclassified | place...
CATGACACGCGATAAATAAATGAACCTTAAGATCTATGAACAGTAACATTAAATAAGCTCGGAGTGCTGTGTGTCCAAAATAAGTTCCCACCATAAGAACATTGTGGTAGCCTGTAATTTATTCAGGTAAAGAAAAAAATCATGCAAGTAATTCTATCTTTCTTTCCTTCATGTGCCCCCCCTCTCTCCCTACAATCTTAAAGAGAAATTCTCATCTGCTAGATATGCATACATACATCTAAATGCAAGCAATTCAATATATCTATACCAACTTGTATGAAAGAATCTGTCAGATTCTTAGTACATCGGAATCACGACAACTCATTAAAAGACCAGAAAAGTCAAACCATGATCTGTAAATTACACAAGCAAGGCTACCTGTCCTTGGGCTCTGTAGTCATTGTAAGGTCGATGCAAATCATCGCCAGTAATAGCACAAGGAAGCCCAACTGACTGGCTGGGCAGCTGCACCTGTTATTCCTTTTCCAACTCCCTGAACAAAACCTGAATTTTTTGCTTCTTCAGGAGGCTTTGTTAGAATGCCAGTAACTCCTCTAAGCAGGCCTTTTGCTAGCCCTCCGCCTCCCTCCCTAATGACATCACCAAGGTCCTCTACACCCTTGTTCTCCTGGTAGATAAATTTAAATTTCAAAATTCCAGAATATAATTAAAAGATGGCACAAGGATATATCGTGTGGGACAGAGCAAAAACATGCTTACAGGAATGGTATCAGGGCGGGGATGAGAAATCCTTCAATGTCAGCCAAATTTTGGTATCCTGGCACTCACCATGTCTCCGGGATGAGGCGGCATAATTTTTTTCATAAAATTCACCCATATGCTTTATCAACCACTCTCCATCTAAATGAGAAAATAAACAAACAAATAAAGATCAGTGGACAAAGAAATTCCTTAAGCTTCCTTTTCAGGAGCCATGGCAAGCTTGCTGGAGCGGATGGTCGATGAAAACACAGGCCATACTGTGAGCTAGGGCCTTATGATTTATCATGTGATGCTAAAAAGCAATATGAAAGAGGACGAAGAACATATGCATATACACCATAATTAGCACAGAAATATACTAAATTCCTGTGTCTTCCATCTGCATTGTACATCGCTTGAGACTCCTACTCAAATTCATATCAGATGAGCCAGTAATTGGATGCTTCATCCTTAATAAACAACACAGAGGCTGCTAATCATTCAGGATATGGTGCTTATAATTTACACTATTAAGTTCTCGATCTAGTTAAAAGTCTATTCATTCACTCATACGGAACAGTAAAGAGAAGATAAATCAAAATTTTATTGCAGACCTGTCTCTGCCGAATCTGGATGAATTTTTTATCCATCGATGAAGTGGCTTAACCTTTACTCATATGTCCAGGCGCACTGCTTGCAATGCCCAAAATATCAACACCGGAGAGCAGTTGAAGAGGTTGGCCAAGAAATCCTTTTCAATGTTTGAGACAGCGATACCGATCCTAGTACTTTGTCTTGTGCAAATGCTCTCATTAAATCTTTGATTTTATCTCACCTGATCAACATATAGAAAGCAACTCATGTTCAGCATTTCAATTGTGATAATATGCAAAAGGCATTTGCGCCGATGAAACAATATTAATTTTTCATGTTGAAAACAGAAATTTAACTTTAAGTGGATAGCAGAATGAAATAACACAACGGATATTTCAAAACACGAGTGCTGAGCTTAATGGACACGCAATTTGCTATGGATTGGAGGCAGCGGCCCAACAATAAGCCACCACAAAATACCAAGCCCACATTAGCAATGACAGAGCAGTAGGGCACAAAGGGATCAAACTACCGATAAATGTGCTGGGTATTAGGCAAGAGTTGGATAATTGATGATCAAATTATTCAGTATTCTAATCTTGGATCAATACTCAAGATAGTAGTCGTGTATGCTCGGGGGAATTTGACAGTCAAAACATTTAAAGAAGATCTCAGAACTTCGAAAAAAGAAGAAGAAGAAGTGTATCACTCACAGGCATATTTTCAGTGCTGCTCAGAGCAGTCATCCAGGAAGACCAGAACCCAAGCACTCCTCTTAGCATTTGACTAGGTGACATAGCCATTGAGGCTTTGAATCGAACTTCTGAGATGTTAATAACACTGTAATTGGAAGAATATTAGATAAAAACTAAGTTTGATCTGTGCAAAAGCTATGTTTCAAGATAGGTTTTAGCATACCCAATTTGAATAATTGGATCAACTGACACAACGGTTGTTTTTTGTATCATATAATTTGCCCCAGCAAAATTCATGAAGGTTGGAACCACCAGAAGAAAAAAAAATTTCCCTTTCAACTTTTCAATTCAGATAATTGAAAAAAAAAATCAGTATATAATCTACACGCTCCTAATAATGCTAGTGACAAGAAAGCACATATGGTAAAAATTTCTGAGAGAATTGGTACAGAAACTTCAATGATATTATCTACAATCACTAAGCTAGGCATTCATCTGGAGCTCTTGGATCTTGGATATAAATAGTAATACTCTGTTCCAGCTTCTTGATCTATGCAATCCTTAAAGTAAACCAAAAACCTGTACTCAAACACCATGAGACAAAAATACAAAACAAGTATAAAATACATACCAAGAGTCATTTGGATGTCCATGAACATCACAAGGGATCCACTAAAACCATTAGGAGAGAAGTGTTTACGAGACAACCAAGCATGCATTCAAAAAAAAAAAAAAAAAATTTGAAATCAACAATACAAGCTCTTTGCTCACCCCTGATGCTCAACTTTGTAAAACTACATTGAAGATGGTAACCTGACAAATCATTCTACAGAATGAAAAATCAATTCAAAGACAGTGTCTTACCTACTAAAATCAGTAGAATATGCTAAAAGGAGATTCTGGACTGACAGGTATAAAATCTCCTCGGTGTGTGTTCGGTAACAGATGTTCCAAGCCCAGCAAGCTCAAGAACTACATGAAATTTACAACCTGTGGAGGATGGCAACTGCTGTTGTGGAGAGACATTTCCAGAAGGTTGTGGTGATGGTGGTTGGACTCTTCTACCTGTTATCAAAGAAGGCTCATTTTCTGGCATCCAGTCACTGATCCTAACGATATTCATTTTGCCTTCCTTCAGAATCGTAACACGTAATGCTCTAGCAGGGTGACCTACTGCATGTTTTGGTTGGTGTTCAAGAATCTCATCAATATTGTATTCCAATGATTTCAGTGAATCAGTCCCTTCAACTAAAAATTCCAGTAATCTTGGTCTACCGAAATCTTCCCATAAGAAAGAAGCGGCTGCATCTGGAAAAAGAAGCTTCCATGAATCGGTGGTAGTGTGGTACACTTGCCGAATGGGTAAAAACAACGAACGATTTTCGATCCTGTAACAAGAACTTGATTGTTACTATAATTAGAAATCTTTATAATTTGACGAATTATAACTTTTAGCAAACTGTATAAAAAACATAATTTCGGGAACTATTTTTAATCTTGGCCAAACACTTTACTTTACTATATTTTAATATCAATGGACAAAGAAGTTGATAGAGAAAGTTCTGCCATAACTTACTTCGCTAATGAGAAAAAAAAAAAAACAAACTAGTCCTAAGCATTCCAAATAATCTAAATATGAAAAATATTTGGGCTCAAAGTAGACATAAATACTGAATGTAAGAGTGAATAAATGCCTGTGCCAAAAAACAAAAAAAGAGAAGAAGAAGAGGAAGAAGAGGAGGAAGAAGAGGAGGAAGAAGAAGAGTGAATAAATGCCAGAGCAAACCATGTCATAGCAATTGCAATGTCAAGCTTCGAATTTATGCCATCCTTCCCAGCCTGGGCGAGCGGGATGTTGTTAATATCGATATCGCTGCCATGCTAGAAAGGAATATAAATGCCACTGGGCCACTAATCGAACCCTATATGGATACTTTAAAATCTATGCTAACCTTCCCAAGTTTTTCTTCATATCTTATGAGTTAAAATATATAATTTTATCTAATATACTAAAAAATAAATTTCAATTAAAATTTATTGTTTATATACTATTAAGTAAGTGATTGTAAGCAGTTAGGAGTCGCATTGTTATTTTTCTATTCCCATTTTATAAAATCAAATCTACACGATAATAAATTAATAAAAATACGCAGAGTGGCAAGCAGGGAATTATTATTTTTCTATTCCCATGTTATTTCTCCGGTGAGTTTTTTTATTTAAAAACTGATGAATAATTCAGTTCCATTCTTCAATTCTCTTTCACGATTTCAATTGTTGATTTGGATATCTAAGAAAACATGAAGCATTGAAAATTAGAAAAACCCTAAGCAGACAGCCACATGGAAAGATTTTATGGTATTGCTGATCTCTACACGGAGATTCCCTTCACAAGAGAGGATGCTCACTATGACAGGTGTCAATAACTCAACAAGTCCATAACTATTTATAAAATCATCAATTATATGTTGAAATATTTGATTGACAAAAATATATTTAAATTCTTAATAATCATTGTTTGTATCTGGATGATTTTATTAATAAATATTAAATATATTATATCTTATCTTTAAAAAACACTACACGCCAAATTTATAAAGATTCCTACTGTATATAAAAGGAAGATATTTTTTTATTCTAATGTAATTCCTAAAACATAGGTTAATCCCATTTTCTATGATAAAACTATTTATACATCACATAAAAGCTTAAATAATACCATAAAGTAAGTTTTTCAAATTACCCCTAACCTTTATTGTACCTTATTGATACTTTATTTTGAATATTAAAACTCTAAAAATGCTTAAAATTATATCAACAAAAGCCAGTAATTATTAAACTTATCCTTCACACACACACGAGAGAGAGATCCTTGTTGTTTTACTTTATTTTTTACTTTTTTTGACGAAAAAATCATAAAATTTTTATGATTTTCTATTTATCATTACTGTTAATATTAAAAGAAGATTCATTTAAAGGAAAAAAATTTATTAAAAAAAATCATGGTCATATTTTTAATTTCTATACATGATTTTATTCAAATCTCATTCCTAAGTAGTATTTTATTGGTTTTTTTTCATTTCTTGAATTCAATTCTAATATTTTTTTATATAATATTTATTAATTCACATGCAACACATGTGTCAATAATACTAATTACATTAAAAAAATAAATCAAGGGTTAAATGGGATATAGTCCTAAAACAATTCTCTAAAATCTGGTTTATGCATCCAAAACCCTGCATAAAGAATCTAATTAGAGTTTAAATTTTATTTAACCCTCCCCCCACCCGTGACACACATGAATATCCAAACCATGAATGACACCTGTCTCTCCCAGATCTTTCCCACTCCAACGTGTCACCTTGAATTCATCAAAATCATCAGATTGCTAAGCTGCATGTGATTTTTTTTTTTCTGGGTTGGAACTTTGAAAGTTGGAAGACGGGAAGGAACCAGAAAATAACTAGCCAATTAGCAGGAGTACAAGATTTGGCTATCTTTTGTTATTTTGTATTATTATTATTTTTATTATTATTGTTAGGTATGCTTTCGATCATTATATTGTAGTTTTGTTTATATTACTATGTGAATTTTATTTTTTTATAGCATCATTTTTGTCCAGTCTTTTATCACATGAACAGTAGCAAATCTTTTTAAATAAACTATAATATCATATCCTTTGGATCATTTGGATTTATTTTCTAATGCATTTCCCCTAAATTTGTTTGTAGCTTACCGAAGCATCAACTCATATTATAAATTATAACTTATTCGAGACGCAAGAACTGATTGAATGACATGATGATTGTGATAGAAAAAGCCCACATAGACAGGCCCATTGCTTGAGCCTACCAGACCAATAGTATAGCGAGTGTGGGGCGTGAAATAGAGAAAGGCCATCTTATACATGTAAGAGAAAGGACATCATGTGGGGGTGTCATGGCTTAAAACCACAAACTCAAACATCAATGCTTGAGGGGATCGATCGATCACGTACAAAAAGCACACCCGAAATCTAAAAAATCACAGAATCCTGACTTTTGAGCCCCTAATCTAATCATCCCGTGAGAAGAGTACGCATGTGACAGACTAAGACAAACACATATAGCTGCATAAACCCACATATTCCGATTTTCACCAACAAATAATCAAAGCCCTCCTCTACATAAAAGCACATTCATGAAGCAGGCTACAACTTGCTTGTTGAGTCGGTGTTGTTTGGAAAAGGGGTCACGTGAGTGGTAAAAGTCGATTTGTTCATGTTGTTTTCTCTGTCATTCGCGAGAGAGACTGCTAGCATTTTTTTTTTAATTTTTAGTTTTTGTTATGGACCACAGGTTTTGGATTCACCCGTGAATGATTTAATTCTCTCGTCGTGGACCTACAGCATGTTTCTTACTTGTAACTTCTATTGGCCACAAAGAGCTAACAAACAATAAAGAGTCACGGGAGTCTCCACTGATTTTCTTCGCATCAACCCACAACATTCATACACTACCAGATTGCTACTACAATAATTTTTTATTAACAAGAAGTTTCTCCTTTTCTGTTTCTCTATTACCGACTGAGAGAGCAGCCAGGTGATCAGCAGCTATTAATGGAATCACATGAAATCGTGCATTTTTTTTTTTTGTAACTATAGGTGTTTGGGTCAGTTTACGCGCACCTCGACTAATCATTCAAGACCCTGAAATTAATGACCATATAAGCCTCTAGTGGCTCTAAGATTTGTGGCACTCGAACTAGTTATCTCTGGGAAGCAAATTCAGAACCTGATCAATTGAGTTACACCTCTCAGGGTTAAGTCTTGCATGTATTATTATGTCTAGATGATGTAATTAATGTTCCAATGTGATATCTTTATTTTCCCTGATTTAAGTGCAGAATTAATCCCGTGAGAGGGACAGAGACGAGTCCTTTAATGGCGTGATGCATATATAATGATCGAAAAGCCTAACGAGTAGCTAGTCATAAACCAAAATAGAATAACGGTTGCTGTGCATAAGAAGGTTGATTGGCTGTGTTCAAAATATGGCTAAAAGAACTTCTATAATACAGAGGGGAATCGCTAAGTTCTCTTTCTGCAACAAGGGTTTGGTAGATGTAGTACTTAACTTGTTAATTAGTTGCAAAACAAAATCAATCAATATTTTGTTTAAGTATTAAGAATTGTTTCCCTCTCTTCAGGGTTTTATATACGTACAATACACGGGCTAATGCCAGATATGGGATGGCCAAAATCACCCTTTGGTTTTATGTAGAGACGATTAATTTCTAGTTGACACCATATATTAGGCTAGGTTGCTTCTGTTAGCTTTCCTTGCATATGCATTTCATGGATCTTGTTTTTTGGCTTCAATCGCAGGTAATAACTTTTGTCTCAAGGGCTGAAATCTGGTTATCTGGAACAGCCAGCTTAATTATAGCCCTTTGTTATTACATGGTCAAGGTCGACCTTAGTAAATGAGTTTGGAATCGTGGTCCAGAAGTTATTTTTTATGCTAAATTATATCCCACAATGATTTTTAAATAGCTGGATGGAAGAACCATCATCATTTCATTATAACAGTTAAACAAGCACAGCTGAACTAGTTTAAGCTGTCGCAAGTTTTTGAGTTCTAACTCCTTATTGACTGCCAATAGCTACTAAGAACTCTCCAATTTTTAGTGATCATGACAACGAATGAACTTAAAGTCTGGATGCATAATGATGGCATGAAATGTTTCCTGTGCGACGCACAGATTCTGCATGAACAGGACAAGACTAAAAACAACAAATGTTATTCTATTAAAAAGGGACAGAAACAACAAGGAAAAGCAGGCCATTATTCATCAAATGTAGGGAGGGTAGCAGCATCAAATTAGCTAGCAAGGTTTGACTAGTTATGACGCTTGAATTAATCTCTCGTTAAGGGCACTCGAAAATTAGTCTTAACGTTGAGAGCGGGGCGAATTATGCCTTAGCCAAGTGATTTAGTATGATTCTACTCTCCCCCCTCAAGGTTTTACAAGAACTAAGACCAATTGTAAAAAAAAAAAAAATGACAAACAGAAATAAAAAGGTTAGATGAAAGCATTGATTTCTACTGAAGAATCAAGTACATTCGCCACACAAGCCATCCTCCAAATTATCCCCAACTGTTATTAAAAAGACAATGATATTTCAATCAACTGGAACATGACACGTGTCAACCATAGACATCAGAACAGTTTTTGGGGGTCATTTTACAGGAGTATAAATTAATCCCTTTTGCTACTTCACTTGAGGCCCCTAAAATTCGTTAAAAATTCTCTGGCTCTCTTATGCTGTTTCTCAATAACAACATTAGGGAAGCTGAACTTATTATTGTCTTGCATTGACATATTCTTGATTTGTTCTGGTTCTTCACAGTATTGAACACTGCCTACACTACCATCTTTCATTCCATTTCCATGGAGATCATTCGCGGTATTTTAGCCATTTGCATTGCAGTGTCCTTTCTGCTTTATAATTCCAGCAATGTAGAAGGAAGGTCCCGTTACCACAAGCCAAAGAACAAAAGCTCCAAAAATCCAGAGCCCCCTGTTTCTCCAACCCCTTATAATGCCCCAGATCCTCAAAACCCCACTGCCCCTTCATCTCCTTCTAATTCTCCTTCAATCCCTTCAGACCCTTATCCGAACGATCCTGGAAACACAAGTTCAGACTACATTTTCAATGTCATGGATTATGGGGCAGTTGGTGACGGTTCCACTGATGACACTAATGCATTCAGGCAGGCCTGGAAAGAAGCTTGTGGAGTGGAATCTGGTGTTATTCTGGCTCCTTCAGGTTATTCTTTCATGATCACTTCAACTATTTTCTCAGGTCCATGCAAGCCAGGAATTGTGTTTCAGGTAAGAATATTTATATCCACGTTGTTTCTGTTTGTTTTAGTAGGACCTGGCTTACTGAGAATTGTAACGTGAATAGGTGGATGGGTGCCTAATGCCGCCGGATGGACCGGATTCCTGGCCAGAGAAGGATAGCACGCAGCAATGGCTTGTGTTTTATCGACTTGACGGTATGACTCTCACAGGAGAAGGAACCATTGAAGGAAATGGAGAGAAGTGGTGGGATCTACCCTGCAAACCTCACCGGGTAAGCTTTCTTTGATTAAATTTCTGCGTTTCATTAATTCTGTGCTGGAACCACATTAACGTTTTCTGTCCCAATATGATGTGATTTCAGGGTCCTAATGGATCGACATCAAAAGGACCATGTGTTAGCCCTGCGGTAAGTGGAAATAATCCACAAGTAATTTAGGTAAAAACTGATCAATTACTACATAATTTTGCCATACATTAACAGATAAAAATTTGTTGATGGTTTCAGTTAATTCGGTTCTTCATGAGCTCCAATTTGGAAGTCAGTGGCTTGAAAATCCAAAACAGTCCTCAATTCCATATGAAATTTGATGGCTGTGAAGGTGTTTTGATAAAAAAACTGTCCATATCTTCTCCTAAACTCAGCCCCAATACTGATGGGATCCACATAGAGAACACCAAGGCTGTTGGCATATACGATTCTTTCATTAGCAATGGTATGGCAAATTGAAAAGAATAAAATAAAACATTTTTCTTAATATAATCTCTCTATTTCAGATTATTTATCTGCTATCAAGCCATCTCTAACATAATGGAGACTTGAACAGGTGATGATTGCATATCAATCGGAACAGGATGCTCGAATGTGGATATTGATGGTCTCACTTGTGGTCCCAGTCACGGGATTAGGTACAATTTCTCTCTGTTTCAACTAAATTGACATCATGGTTGTTTTAACTACCAGTTCACTGTGCGAAGCAACTTTTTTGGGTCCCTTCTCAGTACAGTTAAAGGCTATGTCTGGCCCTACAACATGATGGCCATATGTCAGTTTTTGTGTTTGATAAATGCCATTTTGTCGATCCACAACAATATTTATCACACAAAAGTAATTAAAAGGTTGCTTTTTTTCTTTTTTTTAAAAAAACAGAGCACACAAGAAATTGTTTTCCACCCACATCGTTGGTGTGCTCATCAGTTCATCTTTTTCGCTGCCTTTTTATAAGAAAAAAAACTTGATGTTTCATCTATTAAGGTATTATGGCCTGTTGGTTGAGTGTGTTTATTATCGTTTTTTTTTTCCACATCAAATGCAAAATTGAAGTTACAATCGCACATGATTTTTCAAAATTTTGCTGGATTCACTTATATGGGATTGGCATCAAGTGTCTAAAACACTGGCTTCTTTCTCTGTTCTCCGTAGCATTGGAAGCCTAGGAGTACACAATTCCCAGGCATGCGTAAGTAACATAACCGTCCGAAATACAATAATAAAAGAATCAGACGATGGGCTAAGGATCAAGACATGGCAGGGCGGCACGGGTTGTGTATCAGACATAAACTTTGAAAACATCCAAATGGAGAATGTTAGGAACTGCATTATCATAGACCAGTACTACTGCCTATCAAAGGCTTGTCAAAATGAGACCTCAGCTGTCTATGTCACAGGCGTGACATACAGGAACATTAAGGGCACATACGATGTTAGAACCCCACCAATACACTTCGCCTGTAGTGACACAGTAGCCTGCACCAATATACTGCTATCAGAGGTCGAGCTTCTCCCTGAAGAAGGTGAGTTGGTGGATGATCCATTTTGTTGGAATGCTTATGGAACTGAAGAAACAGTGACTATTCCTCCCATAAATTGCTTACGAGAAGGAGAGCCTGAGGGTCTACGAGAGATCTCCTCTTATGGTTGCTAAGACAGTAAATTTGCTTAAGAGAAGTAGCAGTTTTGGTTATTACATATATACTATTGTATAATATAGGATGTGTGGTGTGCTACAGAGCTCAGGATCCATTATTATCTTGTCTTTGGGTCTCGATTGTTGCTGAGGCTCCATCCCTGTTAAGGGCATTTTGCCCTTATTGTGTGATGATGTAGTGCTGTCAATAGATGGGAATGGATTTTCCATTTTTACATGTATGATTTTTTCTAGTGTTTTCAGATCTTATTTATATACGTTTCCAATTTCCAATATAATCCTTGTCGAGGACTGCTAGCTACCTTCACCATTGCTTTCTCCCTCTCATTTTGACACGTGTCTTACTTTTTCAAAGATAAACTTGCGACAGGCAATAAGAGGTTTGTGACAGGGTAGTAATTTTAATAAGACATTCTTTAAAAACAGACACACGGGATGACGTAAGACAGAGCTCCTCTTGTGTGTCTTGATTTTCTGTTCCATATTTTCGTTCGTTTTATTTTTTTAGAGAAATTGTAACGTCTTTTATATTTGTTGATCATTGACATGATTACTCACTCTTGAAATTTGTTTTATAATAAAATAAAGAAGCGTTTCGTTTGAAAATATATACTATACTGGATTTTACTTGGTTTTTTTCTCCACTACTTTGAGTGTACTATACATCTAAATGCTTATTCAATTATACTCGCTAACGGAATAGAGTGTACGTGGAAATGGAGGCTTGATTTGTGCATCAAAAGTGATGCATTTTACTAGCTACTCATGAGTTTTATACATAGTTTTGAAATCCGGCCCGACTCGGCGGGTCAACCCGGGACTCGGCCAACCCGGGGCCGGGTTGAAGAAAAAACAGATGAAGGAAAAACCCGGTGTGACCCGATTGACCCGTTAAGACCCGGTTGCAAACTCGTTGACTTTTGTTTTTTTTTTTACTAAAACGACGTAGTTTTGATTTTTTTTAAAAAAAATTGACCCGGTCAAACCCGGTGACCCGGTTAAAACCCAGAACTCGGGCCTTGGACCGGGCCGAGTCTTAAAACTATGGTTTTATATCCTGTTTAACATTGTATTCTAACCATAGTTTTGAAACCTAGCCCGGCCCGGGCGGGTCAACTCGGGGCTGGATCCGGACCGGTTTGAAGAAAAAACGGGGGAAGGAAAAATCCGGCGTGACCCGGCTGACCCGGTCAAGACCCGGTTGCAAACCCGTTGACTTTTATTTTTTTTACTAAAATGACGTCGTTTTAATTTAAAAAAAAAAGAATTGACCCAGCCGACCTGGTGACCCGGTCAAAACCCGGAACCCGGGTCTTGGACCGGACCGAGTTTTAAAACTATGATTCTAACTGTATATTTAAATATTTTTTCAATTTTAAATTAAAATTTTTAATTATTAAGATGTGATAATAATAAAAAAAAAAATTTTAAAAAAAAATTATTTTAATATATTAAAATAAACACTTCAAAAAACACATCAAACAAAAAATAATATAAACTACAATGTTGCTAGATGCATGCATTACAAGTTATAAGTTTTAGCTTTTAAAAATAGAACGCCTGTCAAGAGAAGGTAACTGAGGAGGTAGTTAGCATTCCTCATCCCTGTCACAACCAGGGATGACAACGGACATTATATATATATATATATAATTTTTATTTTTTTAAAATTAATTCTTAATATCATCACATTTAAATAATTAAAAATATTTTAAATTTTTATCAAATAATATTTGAGTCGCGTTGCTAGACAAAATCACATAAACCATATAATAATGTATTATATGTGAATCATAATGTTTATAATGCCCCGTTAATACACACGAATATAGAACAAGATCACTCAATCCTCTCTCTGCCTCTTAATCTAATTATTTTATTAGTTATTATATACTAATTTAAGTATAAAAAAATCCCTTAAAATATATAAAAACTTACTTTTACAGGCGACACAAGGTCATTCATCAGAATCACTCCCCAACTCACTCATTCAGTAGACTCAGAATTCTTTTAAAGTTTCGTTGACTTCATCACTATCGTTCTATTATTTGTTGCCAAATTTTAACGTCAGTGTAAAGATAAGATGTTAACATACCATGAATATATAAATTATTATTTTCAATAACTTGTTCCAAGAATTACTGTGACAAAACTACTCGTCAAATGGAGTCGCAAATAGAAATTTACATGAATAGACATCAAAGAGATAAATAATATGTTTTATAAGAGTTATTTTTTTAAGTATTTTTTTATTTAAAAATATATTAAAATAATATATTTTTTATTTTTAAAAATTATTTTTATATAAAGAAATCAAACAATTCACTGTATCTTTCTGGATGTATCTGAGAACGCGGTGCAAATCACGTTTCTAAAAAAAATAATTTTTTTTTTATGTTTTTAGATTGTTTTGATGTGTTGACATCAAAAATAATTTTTTTTTTTATAAAAATTATTTTAATAAATTTATATATAAAAAAATACTTTAAACAACCATCATTTTCACAATTTCAAAAATACCATACTTCCCGATCTCAGTAGCCTCCGAAAGGGACGCAGAGAAAGAAACAGGAACGGAGGTTTCGGGACGCAGAGAAAGAAACAGGAACGGAGGGAAAAGTAGAGAAAGAAGGATAGGAATTCAATTATTTTACGTAATTGGACAAGGTTCA
>Ga0307515_10016670_pt1 | contig 13437 bp, 14 predicted proteins | sample 17_EM_MG_FD_194513 | JGI IMG/M metagenome (GOLD analysis project Ga0307515, IMG submission 194513) | Populus trichocarpa ectomycorrhiza microbial communities from riparian zone in the Pacific Northwest, United States - 17_EM | ecosystem: Host-associated > Plants > Roots > Unclassified | place...
AGGCTGTAGTAAGACTACTCTTAGCACGGGACGACATTGACATCAACTCGAAAGATACAGATGGTAATACGCCGCTGCTGGTGGCGGCCATGAGAGGTCACGAGGCCGTGGTGAGATTGCTCTTGGAACGGGACGACATCGATGTCAACTCGAAATGTATAAACGACTCTACGCCGCTGTTGATAGCGGCTGCGAGAGGGCACGAGGCTGTGGTGGGACTGCTCTTGGAACGGGACGACATCGATGTCAACTCGAAATGTATAAACGACTCTACGCCGCTGTTGATAGCGGCTGCGAGAGGGTACGAGGCTGTTGTGAGACTACTCTTGGTACGGGACGACATCGATGTCAATTTAAAGGACCAAAACGGCTGTTCGCCACTACTGGATGCAGCCGCAAACGGGCACGAGGCTGTGGTGAGACTGCTCTTGGCACGGGACGACATCGAAATCAGCTCAAACAAAGATGGCTTTACGCCGTTGTCGAAAGCAGTCGTGAGAGAGAACGAGGCCATAGTGAGACTGCTCTTGGCACGGGATGACATCGATGTCAACTCGGAGGACAGGGACGGCGATACTCCGCTGAACGAGGCGGCCTATCATGGGAACGAGAAGGTGGTGAGATTGCTCTTGGCACGGAATGATATCGACGTCAACTCAAAGAACAAAGACGGCGATACGGCGTTGTCAGTGGCGGTCAGAAGGGGGCACGACGCAGTGGTGGGGCTGCTCTTAACACGGGATGATATCGATGTCAACTCAAAGAACAAAGACGGCAATACGGCGTTGTCGGTTGCGGCCAGAATGGGGCACGACGCAGTGGTGGGGCTGCTCTTGACACGGAGTGATATCGAAGTCAACTCAAAAGACAAAGACGGCAATACGGCGTTGTCGGTGGCGGCCAGAAGAGGGCACAACGCAGTGGTGATGCTGCTCTTGGCACAAGATGATGTTGAAGTCAACTCAAAGGATAAACACGGCAATATGGCGTTGTCGATAGCGGTAGGAAAAGGGCACGAGGGGATAGTCCAGCTACTCGCCAATCTCGAACTCTATTTGAGATTGAGAGAAAAACCGTGGTTTATTTAGGGAACTGGTGTTACGAATGAAGATGAGATAGGGAATACTCGCTTAAGCCAATTATATGACATCACAATTGCACTGGTATATGTATATTCACGATTGCTCTGCCATATTACTTATGATACTGGTACAATGTTTCCACCTCCAGCACTTACTATCTGTTCAATTCCGCGATATTTGTGAGTATGACCAGTAGCCGAGATCAAACAACGCGATTCGTTCCATCTTTTATCGTCACGCTCTCCCATTGTCTCTGGCCTTCTTTACTACGTGTCGAGTTTGCGACAGCGCCCTTCCACCACTGCAGACCACGCAGCACGCGGTTCTTCCAAATAAGCACCTCATTATAATTACTAGTCATGACCAACTACTTATGTTGAGAGCAAAAGAGAAAGAATGAAGAAGCTCAATTGTCTATCGTACAGAGAGAGAAGAAGATAGACATATATAAAGAAAGAGATCTCAAGCACTAAGAACAAATCACTAAGAGCGAAGCATCACGGGAAAGGCACTACTCAGGCCCGAGGCTCGCAGGGAGATAGGCACCGCACCAAGTCCGCTAAGTCTAGTGCATGCCTTAGTCCCAATGGCCTGCGGGCTAAAGTTAGTACCCGCCTTAGTCCACATGGCTGAGTTAGTGCCCGCCTTAGTTCTGGTAGCCTTCGGGCTAAACCCCTTAGTCAACAACTTACCACAGCAGTCAGCCCACAGCCGGAAACACGCAAGCAAGTTTTCAATCGAGGATTTCTCGAATGGGTTTCGCTCACTACGAAGCCGCTGCAGATGACCTGAGTCCAAGGGAGACAAGTATGAGCGTGGGTTTCGAGACGACAAGGGCAATATTATAAACATGTGTACGCTATGACTAGAAGCTCAAGTGGAGGGCGAGTAGTCTCGATTTGACGCTCACCCAACAAGTTGCTGTGAAGCTTCCGTGCAACGGGAAAAAAGCGTCTGACCGAGACTAGAGGATGAGTACTTGGGGTTGAGAAACAACCGACATGCGCTTCTTCGGGTTCTCCGCCGGCGTTAAAGGAATAACTAAATGAAGTTGAGTACAGGGGTATTCTTTATGTGTACGTATGCAAACATTCCGTCCGCATGGAAGGGCTTCCCCGCCATATGCACAAACGGCTTAGCTCTGCGCTACCGACGTTTGTGCGGGAACTATAATGGCGCTAATCCTGCCGCTCGTTGATTGGCTATCTGTAAAACAACAGCCTTGCCGCAACCTCACCAAGCGAATAAGCGGATCTGTTTTGATCATGAGGTGGCCGGTGGTAGGTTGGACATACGTTTCGAAAATACACCATGTCATCCGGAATACTGTAGACGATTTCGATTCACACATTTCCAGTGCTCTCAACTGTCCACTAGTACAAGTGCTCATTGCCTTGGAGAGATTTCGTTCTTGTTGTCCACTAGCTATTTCCCAACCAGATCCGTGGACCATCATCTCTTTCTCGGAGGCAAAGCAACCTGCATCGAATCATAAATATCTCCATCAAAGCCAACAAGACGAATGGTACGTCCTTGAACCAAATCCCAATCCCCACACGAAACGACGTCCTTTTCTTCGAATCCTTACTGTCCAAAATCTCACTACTCCGCACCTCCTCATTCTTCAAAAAACCTCGACCTTCGGGGGTCACCATCGCTGAGGACGTGAAATCTGCGCCGTATCCTCTTTGTTGTAGAACAAGTGAGACACTAAGACCTGGACATCTTCCTGGTTATTTCCGAGTCCAGCTCGGGGTACATTCTGCGATGGATGCGGAGCGGCGACTGATTTGCTTCCGCTCGACGATTTCGGGGCCCGCGCACTATCGATATTTTCTCGGGATCAGGTTCAGGAAAGTTCCGGAACTGCGGAGCAGGGCTGCGCTAGACGAGTTCTAGAGGGTCAATAGGTGTATTTTAGCCACGCGGAAGTTCTAGGAACATAACTAGACACTTCTCAAGAAGTTGCAAGAATTCGAATATTCCGCTGCCTTGCGGTATTCATACCTGATCCCAACATACATCGTGGTGTGCTGTGTCCCGTGTGTACCGACGTCGCCATCCAGCCTAGTATGTCCCCCTCTCTTCTCCCGCTACCAACCACTAACACCCCCGTAGTTCGGCTCAGCTGCACACGTCTTCTATATTCACAGCATCGTAAAGCTGCAGCGTGCGGAGCAATATGCGTGTCCCATTTGTAGGAGACGATAGCGGTATTACCACAAAAAATGTCGATGTTTCACTGTTAACTTTTTGAGATTTTATTTTCCAAACGAGGCGAAGAGAAGATGAACTTAATAGTCAGGAGGTTGTGGAGGAGTCGCTGGCGGCTGCGATGAGGAAATTAGGTGGTAGGTATACTTAGGTAACTAGTAGGATTAATATTGGAGGGGGATCCAAGGGTTTTTTGCCATTTTTAGGAGACCTATATATATTTAAAAACAAGCAATTAGGTCGTTCCTTTCATTGCGTTTGTTCAATCTCTAATCACTTATCACCTAGAGCCATAAAGACCCCACCCCGGATTCGTGGCCCATCCCATGTGGCACAACCAGATACTAAAAAACAAGTCCAAGTCCTATAACCCTGTGGATAAAGCCTGGTTTTCATTACAGCCCCAGGAGAAACTCTCTGGATTTCTCGCGCGCGGCTAGCAAGGGGTGACAATAGCATGAAAATAATTAACAGGAGACCAGAAGAGGGGAGCAGAGTATCGGCCTCCAGCACTCACAAAAGACATTAATCGGGGCCCTACTGTTTTCCCTCGTTTGCCAGTGGTCATAATCTAAGCCTCGGTCCGTAAAGCAGAGCCATGCTAGGCAGGCAAGTTATCATAGCCAGTCACTCGTGCCAAGATAGTGTTATTTTCCCTGTTATTTTCATAGTCCTCTGAGGTTTCTTCTGGGGCTCTGGTTCTCACATAATGCTGAGTGGATAGAGGTTTGAGCTCAGACTTTATTCCCGAGGGTTGTTTAGTTCTCTCGTTCCTAGTTTGTCTAGTCATTTATGAGAAGTTGTTTGGGCCCTCAAAGCAAAAAGTAGTTCAACCTGAATCCTTGCGTAAGGAGATAGATCAATTCCGACCAAACAAGTTTGTTATGAATACGGGATGTGCATCTAGTCTCACTTCACTTGGGCCACTGAACTTGAAGCTGTGGGGTCGAACACGCAATACGTGGCGGCTTGTGGTTGCCAGCAACTGTAGTGTAACCAACGCCGCGCCTTTGCAGCCCCACCTCCACATTCCAAAACTACGCAATCGCCACCTTGTCCCGCGGCAAAGTGTCTACTACATCCACATCACTGCTACTACCATTCGACTTCCTCCTTCATTGTCACCCATCATGCCTCGTCGTCCGAGGGAGTTTGGCAGCGTCTACGGGGCACCAGAGCCAACCAGATCGGCTGGCAGCTCCGCTTCCGCGGCCACCGCGGGTGTATCTCAATCCGATCCCTACACGCTAGTTGTCCCAGTTGTCCCAGACGGCGATACGATTCTCGAAGTCTCCGGTGGTCGCGGCTACAGCAAACGATATCTCATATATTCTTCGGTTCTATGTTCGACGTCCTCCGTATTCCGGGTCATGTTGGGCAAACACTCGAAGTTTGCAGAAGCCGTAGCACTTCGGGAGTCGCGGAAACGAGACGATGACGAGCCTATCGTGGTCCCGCTGGAGGGAGATGATCCGGCGATGATGGGGTTCATCCTTCAGGCGTTGCACGGGAAGAACAAGAAGGTGCCTCGCAAGATAACCATAGGGCAGTTGACGCGTATAGCGGTAATCTGCGACAAATACGGTCTGCACGAGGCGCTACAAGTGATTGCGGGAACCTGGTCTGAGAATCTGAAAGCGAAGGTAAAAACGCATCCGGAAGAATGGCTTTTGATTTCTTGGGTATTCGGACCAGAGGAAATCTTCACAGAGGTGTCAAGAGATATGATATTGAATGGGACTGCCTATCAAGCAGACGGGTTAGTGTTCAGCGAAGAAAGACGCGCACTCGCCGAATGTATCCCATCTGCTGTTACTGGTACGTAGTATAGCCATTCTAACTCTTTAATCGGGATTTGATTGGCAGCTGCGCCCATGCGTACTGTTGCTAATATACTTGTCGTAGGTGAACTCGCCGACAGACGTGCAATTTGCGTTCTGCAAATGAGTATATATGTGAACGAGATTAAACGCAGATATCTCCCCGACGATTGGGAAGACAACCCCACATCACCGGTCTGCCCCCACAACATGAATGCAACACAATGCGATGCGATGCAGTTGGGTCTTCTCTATAAGTTCCTATCCCCCAGTGGTGTGTTATGCATAGACGGAGTCAGTCTGCGCGAGATTGCCGAAAAAATCCAAAAACTCCCAGTGGTACGGCTAGAAATGTGCAAACCTGATACATACTGCCAGTGTGGTACTTTTGTTGTGAGCGAATGTGTTCATAATTGCAGTTATGCGAAATCCCACAAGGACTGTAGCTGGGTTCCCCAGCTTCAAGAGGCGGTAGAGATATATCTAGAAACGGTCCCAGGCCTGAAGTTTTTGGAATTTCCCTCAAGAACATGGGATTAAACTTCGGGTACGTTAAGCTTACGCTATTCCGAGTTTCTTTTCACTTCTATTCTCTGGCACTAACATCAAGTATAGGTGCTTACTTATGTTCCAAGAACCTTGAACTGGGTACATCTGAGACATAGGATTGTTGTATAATTCACGAAGAGCGGCAGTAGAGATACTGGATATCTAAAGGGTACTGGAATTGAGTATTATAAGAGAGTATAAAATAACGCATATTTCTGGCTGGCTATTGTTAAACCTGTGCACATGAGTGATAGGGCACATCCTGTCACTTAATTTGAATTTGCGTGTTTATCCCCTGGAGCATAACTTTGGCATTCCCGGCACGTTTGTTTGTTTGTAATCATATTTCATTCGGCCGCTGGCGGCCATGGCATATCCCGTACATATTTCCTCCCTGCTTCTTCTGTAACATAAAGAAACAAAAGCAAAGTCGCGAGTCCTCTTCTCCCTAAAAACAAAAGAAACCGCCACACAAAAACAACATCAACTTTTACACCCCCCTATCACTCGACTCCTCATGATCTGAGTTCTCTGCCTCCTCCACCACTCTGCTAATTCTACCGACATCTGTACAAGATAAAAAATCCATCAGAGCCTGTGAACATTTTTCTTCTGCAAAAACAAGAGACATTGGCAATGAAATCTTTGGCTTCTTAAAAACCTTTTCAACGACCTCATACCCTTCCTCCCCGTCTTGCCCATCGACCCAAAGCCTCTTTTGTTTTTGTTTCCATCTTTTACACCACTTGAAATGGTGGTCTCTTGTCTGATATTCATGCCAACACCACCAGCATTTCATATCACTTCTTTTTCCGATCCGCAATAGGTATTTCGCTATCAGTGCATGTCCTGACTTAAGCTGATAAAACCTCGCCGCAATCATCTTTTTGGCTCCCATCACCGCACTGTTACCCCCCCTTTTCACCAAATCATACCGGTAACTGTGCTTTGACTTCTTCCCCAACTCTTTTATTTCTTTCTTGCTTTCTTCCCATTTCACCTGGGTCAGCCTTCGGCTAATATGGGAGAGAGAAACATAATCTAAAAATGGTAGCGGATTTTGCATTTCGACATGACTGCCGCAATGCTTATATGCCGCCTTTGTTGCTTGTTGGTCCGCTTTTTCATTGCCTTCTAACCCTTTATGAGAAGGTACCCACCGGTACTCCACCTGGATATTTTTCCTGGCTAATGCATCGACCCAATTGATCATCTGTAGCGCCAGCACCTGTCCTGGTCCTGGCTCATCCGATTGTATTCGTCTTAAAGTTGCCCGGGAATCCGTACAAACCGTGACCCTGGTAACCTCCTTTTCTCCTGCCATCTCATCCGCAATCTTCATTGCTTCCGACATCGCATACATTTCTGCGTCAAACGCTTCCTTCTGTCGGCCTAGATGTAACCTCCTCTTTTGCCACCTTCCTTTCTCTTCCCATACCACTGCACACCCGACCCACTCATCTTCTTTCCTCGATCCATCAGTCCAAAAAACAAGTCCCTCCCGTTCTTTCTTTGCCTCTACCAATGCTTGTTTTTCATCCTGATTTATCACTTTGCGTTTGAGGCTTCTTCTTTCCGTCGATAATGTCGTCCTCTCGTAACTCCTCCTTTCGAAAGGTTTATCCTCTGGGATCAACTCATCAATCCCCTCCACCCTCTGTAGGACATTTCTCCATACTTCCAACATTCTCCCTCCGCCTTGCACATCCGGCATCTTCATCTGTCTCTCCTTATACCGCCGTACCCGGTTATTAAGAAGAGCCTTTGCCGGTCGTAAACCTACATCATTCATCAATGCTCCTTGAGGTTTCGTTTTAAAGCATCCGGTTACCCTTCTGCCCTGCTCATTCAACAACTTCTGCACCTCCTGAGCTCGATTTTATTGTCCATGCCACCACAATTCTGACCCATACAACGCCACCGCCTGAACTGCCGCAACTTGAATTCTTTTGCATCCTTCCGAGCTTAATCCTTTCTTCGTCATCAAGAATCTCACCCTATTCTGCGCTCTCCTTGCTTTCGCCAAGGTCTTTTTCGTATGATCATTCAGAGTAAGCATATCATCCAGCCATACTCCCAACCATCTTGTCGCTTCTTTATTATATGAAACCTCATGATTTCCTACCCTTACTCAGGCATTCATCGTCGGTTCCTTATTGTTTCTTTGTCGAGTGAACAACAACGCGTCCGTTTTTTCGATGTCGAACTGACAGGCATTCTTCTTTGCCCATATTGTCGTTTCTGCGGCGCATCTTTCCAGTCATTGTGTGCATTCCCCCACGTCCTCACCTTCCACCACCCATGCCACATCATCAACAAAAGATATACCCTCGCTTTCACGCTCTTTTTCTTTATCCTCAACTTGTCCAAACAACCCCGAAAGGTATATAAAGAAAAGTACCAGCGATACTGGTGACCCCTGCGGAACCCCCGTTTCCACATTCATACTATCTCCTTCCTTTCCGTCCATCGACATAATCACTTTTCCATCTTCCATAAAGCTTTCCACCCACCTCACCAGGTCAGCTTCAAACCCCATTTCTTCCATTCTTTTTATTAAGTTCCCCTTTGCCATGTGTGGAAAGACTCCCTTAACATCCATCAACAGCACTGCCGCAGTATTCCCCCTCCCCCACGCTGCTTCAACTCTCTTCATCAACCTTCCAACTGTGTCTATTGCTGATCTTCTCTTTCTGCATCCAAACTGTCTGTCATGAAGTAACCTCCTTCGCTCGCACTCCTCTGCTATTGCGTTGGCTGCCACCTTCTCGACAACTTTTCGCAGACAATTCAATAATGTTATCACCCTATATGCTTTGGCGACTCCATAATCTGGCTTATTTGGCTTCGGTATAACCACCCCCTTTGCTTCCTTCCAAACTCATGGGTGTATTCCTAATCTAAAAGACGCTTTAATGATATTAATTATCCTTTGGGAATTCCAGTCCCACAATAATCGTATCACCTTAAACCCCAATCTATCCGGACCGGGTGCCTTTTGAACTGACTGATTAAACAGAGCCTCTCGGATGTCTTCATCAGTAATCATTTTCCACATTTCTCCTCCCTCTTCTTGGGCCTTTCTCTCCACAACCTTCAAAGGTTTCGGAAATGCTTCTTCTTTTATCAATTCCGCTTTTGCCTCCCAGGATTCCGCCACCTCCCCACTCCTGGATTTCAAAGCTTTTGTCGTTTGTTGTCCCCCTGGTTTTGTATATCTCAATGCCTGCCAGACCTGATCTCTTGTAGCTGAAGTTAGAAACTTCCTCCACATTTCCGTTTTTGATTGTCGAATCATTCTTCTCAAGGTGCTTTGCTGCTTCTTAACCTGATGCTGCGACACTTCCCCTTTCTTTCTAGCTCTTTTTATCGATCCCAAAATCTTCTGGTTTTCCACGATCTCAGCCATCCACCACTTTTTAGATCTCGCGCAAACCTTAATCTTTTTGCAGCACCTATTGAGATGATTAACAAAATTTCGCTGTATCCACTCAGCTTCCATCTGTAAATCATCCCCGCTGCTATTCTCATTCAGTATGGGTCTCTTTGAGCTCTTATCCTCCCACTCTTTTTGTGCTTTTTTATAATTTTCTTCCTCCTCCTTTGATTTGAGCCCATTGATATCCCATCCCATAAATTTTCGTGAAACTTTGGCCCCTTCCCCTTCGTCCCATCTTTACTGGGCACACACAATCGGGTGATCCGAAGTTGTTGCCAAATCTGTCGAAGTTTCTAACCTATCAGCTACCTAGGCTTTAGTAATAACAAAGTTAATCACTGATCCCGAAGTTTCGCAATTTCTCGTATATGTATGGGTTTCTTCCCCATCCGTAACATCGATCAAATTGTACTCATCCATAAGATTTTCCACAAAGTTCGCATCTTGTTTTGGTGGGCACTGCGGGTCCCATCTATTGCTGTGAGCATTCCAATCTCCTCCCAGAAGGATCTTTTCCTGCTCCATAATCTCATTCCATCTTGCTGTCTGTGCCAGTCTGCCTTGGCTCCTCATTCCCCCCTCTTGTCTTAGCTGATCGTACACATTCACCAATCTCATCTTTCTACCTGTCGGGTAATGTATATCAAACACCTGTACATCTCCGTCTCCCCCCTTATCCACTTCCGAAAATTTCAGGTGTGTATCTCTTCTTATCGCGGTCATCGTTCGTCCCCCTCTGACCAATCTATATCCTGGGTGGCTGATGTTGTATCCCTCTCTTTCCTCATACAGTTCTTGCATCATCAAAACATCCGCCCCCCAAACAATTCCTTTTTCCAACGCCATCATAGTCGCATCATACCCCCTCCCACAATTGTGCATTATGCACTTCACCATTGCATCATGGGGGTTTCTTTGGTCCCTGTGTTAGAAGATTCCCCTTCGGTCCCTTGGGTCGCTGTGACCTGGACTTCCGGCTCCTTTTCCTTTGGCTCATCATTCTGAGCTTTCTTTTCCGCTTCTGCAGTCAATGGTCCTCCATCCTCTGTATGCTCCGGCTTCTTTTGCTGATCAGTAGTCATATTTTGGCGTTCCCCTTCTCTCTCCTTCCAGGTACACCTTTCTTCTCTCGCCATCTTAATAGCCTCTTGTTTCTTAGCGCAACAATTAGCTTTCGCGATATGATTCCCCATGCAGTTGACACACTTGTCGACATTATGGGTGCAGTTCTGTTCTGCATTAGCTTTGCAACCTACCACGTTGCACTTATAATCTTTTGTCAAATGCTTCCCCACGGACAACATGCACGCCGGCATCTTCAAAGACCCACACTTCGAATCAACATGTCCCCATCTGCTGCACACTCCACAAACGGAGTCTGGTCCGGCATTCATGAACTTCTCCACATCATACTTCACTCCTGCCACCCTTAGACCTCCCTTCAAAACTTTTTCGGCCATTTTACTTCCCTTGACCACAAACACAACCAAAGATGCCTTCTTTCCTTCTGCCTTCTTCTTCTGCACATCTTTCGGTTCTCCAATCCAGTTAATCGCGAGGGGCAACACAACCCCCTCATTCCCAGCCTGTAACTCTTGCCTCAATTTCTCCAGTCCTCCACCTGTCTTCTTCCCCAAATATCAATCAAAATTGACGCTATGCATTTTCACTCTCTCCCAGAGTTCATTGTTCTCGATGTCCACAATTCCTGCGTGCACCTTTCTCGCGGCCTGAATCACGATCTCCCTATACCGAATCAACATTTCCGCTGTTGCTCCCAGAGTCGTAAATGTTGACAAGCATCCTTGAGTATTCTTCATAACTCCCTGGATGCGGACAAAATATGGAACCTTCGCCTCAAAAAGTGCCCTATTCACTTCAGACGAAATCTCCAAATCCTTCTTCTCATAAAGGGGGAGGCCGTTATCCCTCTTAAAGGTAACCCTCCTCTTCTCCATTGAAGTTTGGCCTGGGGGGACAGGCTTCATCTCTTCCTTCTTCTGCCATCTCTTCACTTCGACAAAGCCATCCCCCTTTTTCTTTTGTTGTTGTCCCGATTGTTGTTGTTGTTGTCGCTGCTCGGGTTGCTTCTTCGGTGGTGGTGCTGCTGCTCTCTGTGCCGACGTCTCCTTTTTCTTTTCTTCCGGTTTCTTTCCCGGCTTCTCATTTGGTTTCTTAACCCCCGGCTTCTTTCCCCCAGCCTTTAGTCCCGTCGGTACTCCCTTTACCTCTGGTTTTTTCACCTCCTTCTTCTTTTGTTCCGGTACCGCTGGCGCAATATCCGGTCTCTTCGCAATCGTAACTTGTCCACTCGGGGCGAATCTCGAAAACTCCTGCCGATTCCCTCCCGGTGGGATGATTGGTGCGTGTTTCGACGCCTCCGACTCCTGTTCTTCCACCCCCATTCTCTCGAGTACCTTTGCCACTTTCTCATTTTCCTCCTGCGAGAAAGTTGCTCCTTGTTCAAACTCGATATCGCTCATCTTCTCCTCCTGAGGGGCGGCTTCTACCTGTTTCCCCCTTTGGATTTCCGTCTTTTTCCTGTCTTCTTCCGCCATATCCTCAAATCTCTTTACCACCTTATCCGTTAGCTGATCAATCATTCCTTCCATGCAATTTTTCATCGCATTTTCAATCGTCTTGGCCATGTTCACCGGAGTGATCCTAGCCAATTTCTTTTCCATTTTGCTCAACCTATCATCAAGCTTTTCCGCCCTTTCTCCCACATACTCCCTTCCCAATTCCACCTCTGTAAGTATGTTCTGGGCGATGTTTCGTGTCGACCCAACTGCCGCGTCCGTATGATTTTGCCTTGCAGCTATGTGGCTAACCTGCTCACCACACCACTCCGAATAACTATCATCATATTTCGCCTTATTGATCATAAAATCCCTCAGCCCATTAGTGTTCTTAAGATACTCACCAATAAACGCCTCGAGATTAACTTCCTTCCTCTCAGTGGTCACCTCATCTGCAGGCTTGGCCCAATCAACTTCGAGCTTCCTCCTGCTTGGTGTTTGCAGCATATTCGGGATTGGTCGTTCAGGCGTTACCGGCCTCTTAACTCCCTTCCCCTTATTCCGCTTTTTTCCTTTCTTTGTTGGCGTCAGGTAGGGCGACTCGTCCCTCCACTCCACCTCCGTCATCGCATCATCGCTGCTGTCGTTGATTTCGAATTTTCTCGGAATGGGTGTGTCAACTTTCCGGGTCTCTTCCATTCCCCCCTCCTGTTCCGCGTGTTGACTGGCATTTTCCTCCGACTGAATATACCTCCGCGCAATAATTCCAGTACTAGCCCTAGGAGTCGAAAAAGGATCCTGAGGAATAGCACTCGGAGGTAGGCCCAAAAGACTTCCCTCGTAGTTCGTAGATGGCTTAGGGGACTGAACCCGCTCCCTTGGTGTATGCGATGGGAAAGAAATTTGGCTTCCCCCATAACTCGTAGTCGGTGGTGGCGACAACTCTGAAAAATCCTCGCTCCCGTACCATGTAATTCCCCTAACTCCAGTTTTTCCTGTCAGGTGGGAGTACGCTCTCATTTCGTCCAGGTCACTGGGGAGCTGTCCTGTACCAATTCTAGAAGTTGCTTGGCTGTCCTTGTGTCTTCGTAACTCATCTTCGATACGGGCCTTATGAACCTCATATTCAAACTCATCTTTTTCCTCTTCGGCCTTAAGTCTCTTGTACTCTGCTGTTCCGAAAAATGCTCTTTCCTTCCAGTGTGACTCTGGAGGCATAACTGATTCATCCGATTCCATTAATGGTCCAGTAATCTTATCAAGTTGCGCGCTGATGCCACTGCTAGAGGTAGCTGACGTCCCAGAAGCGGACATCCTCTCCTCGTAATTCTCCCTCACCCTCTTTAGTACTTTCTTAAGAGGTTCCGCTTTTCTGGCTCCGAAGAGACTCGTTTTGGCTTCTAGGTAACTGAATTCGAAGAAAACAGCTGAAAACTGAAGCAAAAGTTTTCTGACGATAATAGAATTGATTGGATGATAAGGGTCTTGGCAAAACTAGAAGGTGGTGTGGTGTGTTGTCGGAGGTGTGTATTCCCGGCCCGTTTGGGCATGGCAACCGACTCCCCACTTGCAAATATTTAGCGATGCAACCACAACTCTGTGGGGCTGGCCTGGGAGCATTATAAACTACTTTCTTATGTCTTGAGAGCATTTTGGCAAAAATTAAGGACTGTACAGGAATGGGGTGCTGATAAAAAGGGCAGTTTTTGTTGGGAGGGTTGTCTCAAGATCAGCTCCCCAAAAACTCGAAAATGTCACTGTGCAGCCCAGATGGACAACTCTGCCCATAACACCCCAAAATATCCTTCAAGCTT
>Ga0307515_10016671_pt1 | contig 13436 bp, 12 predicted proteins | sample 17_EM_MG_FD_194513 | JGI IMG/M metagenome (GOLD analysis project Ga0307515, IMG submission 194513) | Populus trichocarpa ectomycorrhiza microbial communities from riparian zone in the Pacific Northwest, United States - 17_EM | ecosystem: Host-associated > Plants > Roots > Unclassified | place...
CAGGCCCGGCCGCCCGAGCTGGTCACCGAGCGCCTGGTGCTGCGCGAGCTCCGCCCGGGCGACGCCGGGGCTGTCGCGGCCGGGGCCGGAGACCGGCGCGTCGCGGCGTACCTCATCCAGGTCCCGTCGCCGTACCCGATCGCGCTGGCGCGGCGCTGGGTCGCGCACCGGATCGAATGGTGGGACCACGGCCGCGGCGTCACGTTCGCGGTCACCCTGTCCGACGAGCGCGACATGCTGCTCGGCACCGTGAGCCTGCGGCGCTACGTTCGCGACCGCCGGGCCGAGCTCGGCTACTGGCTCGCTCAGCCGGCCTGGGGTCACGGGTTCGCGACCGAGGCGGCGCAGGCCGTGGTCGACTACGGGTTCTCGGGCCTCGGGCTGGCCCGGATCTACGCCCAGGTCCTCGCCGACAACCGCGCCTCGCTCCGCGTGCTCGACAAGCTCGGCATGGTCAACGAGGGCATCAAGCGCCAGCACGTCCACAAGGGCCGCCGGCTCCACGACGTCGTGCTCTACGGCCTGCTGCGCGACGAGTGGTCGCGGCGCTGACGCGCCAGCGCGAACCCGATCGCCACACCGCCGCCGACCCCGATCACCAGGCCGGTGCCCAGCCCGCCGCCCGACGACGACGACGACGACGACCGGCGCGCGACCGGAGGGTCGGCTGGCTCGGCGTCGCCGAGCATCACCACCGCGAAACCGGTAGCGCAGATCACACCGACGATGCCCGCCGCGATCCACAGCCAGCGCGGTGTTGGCTTGCGGGTCCGCCGGCCGACCTCGACGATCGCCTGGATCTCGGCCTCGGTCTTGGCCTCGGTCCCGTCGTCGCCGGCCACCGAAGGCTCATAGCATGGGGTCCGCGATCGGTGGTCCGAGTCGCCAGGGCTGGGGGCAATCCCCCCGATCGCTCCCGGTGGCCCCCTGCCTACATCCGCCCTATCTCAATGATCTTGCAGATCACGCGCGTGAGACCTGGGACCGGTGCGGCACATGCGTTGCTTAACATCGCTGTCATGAACAAGCTGCTTGGCCTGGCCCTGGCTTTGCCCCTGGTCGCATGCGTCGTCGGATCTGGAACAGACACGGCGGATGACACCGCCGGGGGAGGCGGCAGCGGAGGTGGCGGTGGCAGCGGTGGCGGCGGCGGCAGCGGGAACGCCGAGCACGTCACCGGCACCACGAACTGGACCGGCACGATGAGCGTCGCCAAGGAGACGGTCGTCGACCCGGGCGCCACGCTGACCATCGCCGCCGGCACGGTGGTGAAGTTCGCGGCCGGGACGTCGATCGACGTCAAGGGCACCGTCGTGGTCCAGGGCACGAAGGCCTCGCCGGTCCAGCTGTCTCCGGCGGTGGCCGGCGGCCACCACTACGGCTTCGCGGTCTCGACCGGCGGCGAGCTGACGATGACCTACGGCGTCCAGACCGGCGGCGGGATCTCGGTCAACGGCGGCAAGGTCACCGTCACCGATACCCGGATGTCGCAGGCCGAGGGCGACTTCCTCGTGGTCTCGGCCGGCACAGTCAACGTGTCGTACTCCGCGATCGGCCTGGAGCCCGGCGGGGTCGACTCGACCCACTGCGACATGCACTTCGGAGGCAGCGGCGCGACCATCGCGGTCACCCACTCCAACATCAGCACGTCGTCGTACGGACTGATGCTCTACGGCGGCAACAACGTCGACCTGACGTTCAACAACTGGTTCAACAACCCGATCCAGATCGACTTCTCCCCCCAGGTCAGCGGCAACGTCAGCAACGGCTGGTTCGACAAGGGCGCCCCAACCCCCAGCGCCGGCGCCACGCTGATCCGTGACAACCTGGCCGCGGCCCGGCTGATCGACGCCGGCCCACGCTAGCGAGCTCGTGACCGGCGCGGTCGCGCGCCGTTGCAGCATCGTCCGGTCACCGTCTCGGCCCCGCGCGGGGCCGTTCGCATTTTCGGGGTAACACAGCCCTCACGGGCGTCGAGGACGGCGGGGCGAGGCGTGCCGCCACGGGGTGCCGCGGAGCTCACCGCGCCCGCGGTGCCCCGGCGGACCGGTGCCGACCGCCCACCTGTCGGAGACCGGCCCCTACCGCTCCGCTGTTCCGGTCCGTGTTCTGGGACACTCTGTCGCGCCGCCCTGACCTGGCCCCGGCTCGCCAGGATCGCGAGTGGAATCAGCCTCATAAACCCAGTCCGACTACTGCTTTGCGAGATCTTCCGGTGCGGCGTCAGCGCTCGGCTGACGAAGCATTTTGCGCAGTGGCTGGACAGACGTGCTGTATCCCCCGGGACAATGATTGCGTGTCACCGGCCGGCCGGACGCCGCGCCGAGGACACCTTTGTCGAGAGATCGTCGTCGAGGATGCGCCCCGGGCAGCCCGGCCCGTTCCAGACGTGGGATATGGACCGCAAACCGACGCCCTCGCCGTCCCTCACCCGGCGCCCGGCAATCACGATCTCGCCCGGTCGGCGTATATCGCGACATTCTCCGGCTCGGTAGGATTTGCGAGCTATGGCAGGGCGCCACAGGGGGTCCGGGGCGGCCATGCGCGAATTCCCACTGCAATATTGTGCCACGAGCACTTCTATGCTCGAATGCCGCCCATCCCCTGATCTAGTATCTTTACTCTCGAACGAGGGAACCGAATGAGTGATTTCCAGAATGAGATGAATCGTGTCGTGCAGGGTTTCGTCGCGCAGATCACCGAGCTCGCCCGCCGCGCGGCCATCGACACGCTGGAATCGGCGTTCGGCGGTCGTGCCGCGCGCGGCGCGCCGGCCGCAGCGGCAGCCCTCGCGGCGAACTTCGGACGCGTCGGCCGGCCGCGCGGCGGCCGCGGCGCCAAGCGGACCTCGGCGGATCTCGAGGCGCTGTCCGAGCGCTTCGCGTCGTTCGTCAAGGCCAACCCCGGCCTGCGCATCGAGCAGATCAACAAGCAGCTCGGCACGACGACCAAGGACCTCGCGCTGCCGATTCGCAAGCTGATCTCCGACGGTGTGATCAACGCGAAGGGCCAGAAGCGCTCGACCACGTACTTCCCGGGCAAGAAGAAAGCGAAGAACTAGACAGCCGATGGCGGACACCATCCCCCACCGGCTGCTCCGGCAAGCCGCCGCCAGCCCGTCGAAGATCGCCTATCAGGCGAAGATCGACGGGCGCTGGCAGCCGACGACCTGGCAGACCTATGCCGCGCAGGTCCGGACCGCGGCGCGCGCGCTGATCGCGCTGGGGTTCTCGCCCGGCGGCAAGGTCGCCATCCTGGGCTTCAACCGACCCGAGTGGGTGATCCTCGATCACGCCGCGATGATGGCGGGCGGCGCGGCGGCCGGGATCTACACCACGTGCTCGCCCGACGAGGTCCAGTACATCATCCACCACAGCGAGGCCCACGTGGTGCTGGTCGAGGACGCCTCGCAGCTCGCCAAGGTGACCGCGCGGCGCGCCCAGCTCCCGCTGCTGCGCTCGATCGTGGTGATGCGCGGCGCCGAGGCCAGCGGCGACGGCGTGCTGTCGTGGGACGACTTCAACCGCAAGGCCGAGGCCACCCCCGACGCCGAGCTCGACGCGCGGCTCGCGGCGATCGATCCCGCGGCGCTGGCCACGTTGATCTACACCTCGGGCACCACCGGCCCGCCCAAGGGCGTGATGCTGTCGCACGCCAACCTGGCGTGGACCTCGCAGCTCCTGATCGACGTCGGCGGCGGCGTGGTCGACGGCGACACCTCGCTGTCGTACCTGCCGCTGTCGCACATCGCCGAGCAGATGGGCACGATCCACATGCCGGCGACCGCGGGCAGCACGGTGTACTTCGCCGAGTCGATCGAGAAGCTCGGCGACAACCTCAAGGACTCGCGGCCCACGGTGTTCTTCGGCGTGCCGCGGGTCTGGGAGAAGATCCACGCCGGGCTCGCCGCCAAGCTCGGCGCGGCCACCGGCGCGCGCCGCCGGCTGATCGACTGGTCCCGCCGGGTGTGCACCGAGGTCCACGCGCACCTCGACCGCGGCGAGCCGGTCCCGCGGCTGCTCCGGCTGCAGTACGCGCTGGCCGATCGCCTGGTGATCCAGAAGGTCAAGGTCGCGCTCGGCTTCGATCGCGCGCGCGTGCTCAGCTCCGGTGCGGCGCCGATCGCGCCCGACGTGCTCGCGTTCTTCGCCAGCATCGACCTGCCGATCCGCGAGATCTACGGCCAGAGCGAGGACTCCGGCCCGACCTCGTACAACCTGCCCGGGCGGACGCGGATCGGCTCGGTCGGTCCGCCGCTGCCCGGCATCGAGGTCAAGATCGCCGACGACGGTGAGATCCTGGTGCGCGGCCCCAACGTGTTCCTGGGCTACTACAAGGAGCCCGAGGCCACCGCCGAGTCGCTCAAGGACGGCTGGCTGTGCACCGGTGACCTGGGCGCGATCGACAAGGACGGATTCCTCACCATCACCGGCCGCAAGAAGGAGATCATCATCACCGCGGGCGGCAAGAACATCGCGCCCAAGAACATCGAGGCCGCGCTCAAGCAGTCGCCGGTGATCGGCGAGGCGATCGTGATCGGCGATCGCCGCAAGTTCCTCAGCGCGCTGATCACGCTCGACGAGACCGCGGCCCAGAAGCTCGCGCCCGGCGCGACCGCGACCGGCCAGCTCGCCACCGCCACCGAGGTTCGCTCCGCGATCCAGCAGCAGGTCGACGAGGTCAACCAGACCCTCGCCCGGGTCGAGCAGATCAAGAAGTTCACGATCCTGCCCCGTGCGTTTGGCATCACCACCGGCGAGCTGACGCCGACGATGAAGCTCAAGCGCAAGGTGATCTCACAGCTCTACCAGAGCGAGATCGAAGCGATGTACGTCGACGGAGACTGAAACAAACATGGTCCACCTGCTCGGAGCCGCACGAACGTCGACGGAGACTGATGGCGACGCCGTGGCGCCGCGATAGCTACGTGGTTGGCGGTGGGGCGGCGGAGGTCGCGCTGATCGCGCTGTCGTCGGTCAAGCTCCTCGATCCGCTGCCGGTGTCGCGCGGCCGCCACGGCATGCCCGACGACGGCGACGGCGCCGAGTCGGTGACGATCGTCGCCCGCGACCGCGCCGAGGACCCGGCGTGGTTCGCCGACCAGGTGCTGGCGCCGTTCACCGAGCTTGTCGCCAACGACCTGGGCCCCGCCGCCGCGGCGACCGCGCTCGCCGCCGCCCACGCCTACGTGATCGAGGCCCGGCTCGACGACCCCGACGACCTGGGCCACGTCCAGGCGGTGTGGGCGCTCGCCAAGTGCGTGTGCGAGGAGGGCGCCGCGGTGGTGATCGACGTCCACGCGGCGCGCGCCCACCTCGGCAGCGACGTCGCCGCGCTCGCGCCCGACCGCAGCTTCGACGTCATGCGCGAGGTCACGCTGTTCTTCGACGAGGCCGCCGACGGCACCCTGGCGGCGTGGTCGCTCGGGCTGTGCAAGTTCGGGCGGCCGGACCTCGTGATGCTCGGGGTCTCGCCCGACGCGGCGACCGAGACCGCGGTGGTGCTGCGCGACCTCGCGGCGACCCTGGCCGACGGCGAGCGGATCGAGCCCGGCGACCAGATCTCGGCGCCCGACGGCCGGATGCTGTTTGCCGCGCGGTTCGAGACCGCGATGTCCCCGGTGGTCGCGGTCGACGGGCCGGCGCTCGTCCTGGGCGCCGCCCCACCGGCGGTGTAGCGGCGCGTTCGGCCCCTCGGTTCGGCGCGTTTGGTCCCTGTCCCGAGGTACCCTTGAGGTTACACTGCGGCGTATGGCCTCGCCCGCAGTCTCCGATGCCGCGCTCGTTCGTCCGCGCCATGGCCACCTCGGCAAGGTGCTGTTCGTCGATCTGACCGAGCAGCGCCACTGGGTCGAGGACGTCGATGAGTCGGTGTATCGCGCCTACCTCGGTGGCTACGGCCTCGGCGCGTGGCTTCTGTGGAAGCACTTCCCGGCCGGCGCCGACCCGCTGGCGCCCGAGGCGTGCTTCGCGCTGTGCTCGGGGCTCCTGACCGGGCTCAAGACGCCGTTCTCGGGCCGGATCCAGATCGTCGGCAAGTCGCCGCTCACGGGGACCTGGGCCGACTCCAACTCCGGCGGCAGCGTGTGCAGCCACCTGCGGCTCGCCGGCTACGACGCGCTGGTGGTGCGCGGCAAGGCCGCGGCGCCGACCCTGCTGGTGATCCGCGATGGCGAGGTCAGCTTCGAGCCGGCGGGCGAGCTGTGGGGCCAGGAGATCCCCGAGACCTTCAACGCGATCAAGACCCGGTTCGGCGGCAAGCGCGACGTCGGTGTGTCGGCGATCGGCCCGGCCGGCGAGGCCCAGCTGCGCATCGCCTCGGTGATGAACGACCGCTATCACGCGTTCGGCCGCCAGGGCTTCGGCGCGATCTACGGCAGCAAGAACTTGAAGGCGATCGTGGTGTCCGGGAGCGGCGAGATCAAGGTCGCCAAGCCGGCCGAGCTCAAGGCGCTGGCCAAGCGGATCACCGACGAGTACCGCCGCGATCTCGGGCTGCTCGCGCGGATGTTCGTGTACTTCGCCAAGCCCAAGAGCTGGCTCGGCTGGCTGTATCGCCTGATGACCCGGATGGGCAGCAAGATCCAGTCGCCGACCGCGTCGATGCGCCAGCTGTGGAGCCAGCGCGGCACCACCGCGGCGGTCGCGCTGTCGATCGAGAACGGCGACGCGCCGATCAAGAACTGGCGCGGCGTCGGCTCGCGCGACTTCCCGCTCGCGACCAGGGGCATGAAGACCGATGGCTCGGTGGTCGACAAGTACATCACCAAGAAGCTGTCGTGCGGCGACTGCCCGATGCCGTGCAAGGGCATCGTCAAGGTCAAGTCGCGCAACCTCACCGATGTGCGCCGGCCCGACTACGAGACCATCGTGGGGTTCGGCGCCAACCTCGTGAACGATGACATCGAGATCATCACCGCGTGCCACGACGCGTGCAACCGGTTCGGCATCGACGCGGTGTCGTCGTCGGCGACGCTGGCCTGGGTGTGCGAGGCGGTCGAGGTCGGCGCGCTGTCGGCCGCCGATCTCGACGGCATCGACATGCGGTGGGGCAACGGCGAGGCCGCGCTCGCGCTCACGATCAAGATGGGCAGCGGCACCGGCTGCGGCGCGTGGCTCGGCAACGGCGTCGCGCGCGCCGCCGAGCACGTCGGCAAGGGCACCGCGGACTTCGCGGTCCACATCCACGGCGGCGAGCCCGCGTACCACGACAGCCGGTTCACCTCGCTGATGGGCGTGACCTACATCTCCGATCCCACCCCGGGCCGCCACACCGCGGGCTCGGCGTCGTGGAACGAGACCTTCGGCGCCGGCTTCACCCTGCCCAAGGCCGCCGACAAGAAGGACTGGAACGTCAAGTGGAAGGGCACCGCCGGCAAGGGCAAGGCGCAGGCGCTGTTCTCGAACGCGCACCAGGTGATGAACGGCCTGGGGCTGTGCATGTTCACGATGCTCACCGGCTCGCTGCCATGGGCCGAGCTGCTCGACGCCGCCACCGGCTGGGGCCTCACCGAAGCCGACCTCCTGGTCTGCGGCGAGCGGATCCAGAACCTGCGCGCCGCGTTCAACCGCCGCGAGGGCCTGGCGCCCAAGGACTTCCAGCCCCACCGCCGCATGCTCGGCGAGGGCGATGGCCAGCTCGAGGCCGGGCCGCTCAAGGGCATCCGCGTGCCGCTGCCGATGCTGCGCGACGACTACTACAAGTCGATGAGCTGGAACACCACCACCGGCCACCTCGCGAGGGCGCGCGCCACCGAGCTCGGCATGGCCGAGCTGCTCGACGGCTACCTCGAGTAGCCGATGGGCATCTTCGACCGGCTGCGCGGCGGAAATATTCGCATTCACATCCTGATCAAGGGCCGGATCGGCGACGACTGGAAGGACATCGACCAGCACGTCCGGGTCCCGGTCGGCACCACGCTCGGCAAGCTGCTCGAGATCACCGACTCCGCCAAGCTCCCGCTGCGCGACGCGCTCGCCCACTCGCCGCACCTCACCGACACGATGATGCTCAACGGCGAGCGCTGCCCGCTCGACGCCAACACCGGGCGGGTCCTCGCCGACGGCGACGAGATCTACCTGCTCGCCCCGCTCGCCGGGGGTTGACCTACAGCAACAGGCCGACCAGCAGCGCGCTGTAGACCCGCAGCAGCAGCGCGACGTCCTCGTCGGTGAACTGCAGCGTGGTGCCGAAGAAGTAGTCGCGGCCGTAGCGCACCTTGTCGAGCGAGGTCGGCACGCCCACGTTGCCCGAGACGATCGACAGGTAGCCCGGCCGGTTGAGCGCATCGTCGACGCCGCCGATCACGTAGAGCGAGCGGAACACCGCGAGCGCGCCGGTCAGCTTGAGCCGCGGCGTCGTCTGGAACGAGCCGAACGCGTCGGCCGAGAGCTTGAGCCGGCCGTCGAACAACAGCATGTCGGCGCCGAACCCGAACGTCGAGTCCTTGAGCCCGCCGCGGAACGCGTACCGGCCGATCTGCTTGCCGAACTGCGCCGTGAACCGGAGCCGATCGGGGATGTCCTGATCGCGCACGTAGCCGCCCGCGTTGGCGACATCGGACAGCGAGTCGTGCGGCAGACCGCCGAGCGGACCGCGCTCGAACTCGACCAGGTAGAACTTGTCGTTGCGGGCGCGCAGCTCGGCGGTGGCGTAGAACCGGACATCGCGCGAGAACGCGTCGACCTCGAGCCGCATGCCGAGCCACGACTTGAAGCGGTTGAGCCCCGCCGCCGCGTCGCGCACGGTCTCGGTGAAGTCCTCGATCTGCTCGCCGGGCTGCGGGTCGTTGACCAGCCGGCCGAGCGTGCCCTTCCAGTCATCGCCGCGGCCCTCGTCGATCGCCGAAAACAGATCGCGGGCCTGCGCGATCTGTGGATCGATCCGATCGACCCCCTCGCGAGTGTCCTGCAGCGCCGAGACCAGGCCGGACCTGATGTCGCGCATCCGGCTGCGCGCCCCGGTGATCGCGCCATCGATCCGATCGAGCGTGCGCAGCGCGTCCGGACCGCCGGTCGCGAGCGCGGCCTGCGCCCGGATCGTCGCGTCGTCGACCCTCGACACCACGCGATCGGCCGACTCGATCGGCCCCTCGATGTGGCCCTCGCCCAGCCACTCGTCCACGCCGTTCAGCCGGTCCGCGAACGGGCCCGCGACCCAGGCACGGCCGCGGAGCATCGTGTCGTGCACGACATCGAGCGCGTTGTCGATCTTGGGCATCGCCGTGGCGATCGCGCGCAACACCGCGTCGGTCGAGCCGCCCTCGACGACGTGCGCGATCGGCTCGCCCGACTGCAGCCGCCGCGCCGCGCTGCCGGCGTCGCCCTCGTAGGGGATGATCTCGACGTAGCTGTCGCCGAACAGCGAATCGGCCCGCCGGGTCGCGAACGACTCGGCCGGCAGGTCGAGCCCGTCCTGCAGCTGCATGTCGATCCGCGCGAACGGACCCTCGACCGAGAGCTTCTCGATCGTCCCGACCCGGACCCCCGCGATCACCACCGCCGAGCCCGCGGCCAGCCGCGAGCCATCGCGGAACAAGGCGTAGGTCACGAACGCACCCCGGGTCCTGACCGTCGGCACCCGCGACCGGACGAGCAGCACCACGGCGGCCACGGCAATCGCGATCACCGCGACGGTGGTCAACCGGGTCAGCCAGCGCATCCCCGCCATACTAGCGCGGCTCGGCCCTGCCGGCACCGCCGCGATCTCGCGGACTTGCCGTCACCACAACGCCGGCGTCGAACGTCGACCGCATCCATGTCACGCAAGGCGACAGCACGCCTACGCGACCCGAACCGGCGCTGCCTTGCGGCCGCGTCCCAGCAGATCTTCCAGCTCGGGGTGACACACGCCGATATGTCTGCGCAGCGCATGCATCGCCTTGTGGACGCGCACGCGAAGCGCGTTCTCGGAGCACGCCAGCTCCACGCTCAGCTCGGAGTACTGAACCTCGTCGAGCGCGTAGCGATGTAGCAGTTGCGCCTGCCTCTCCTGGATCCGACCCTGGGTGGCAAAACACGTCAGCGCACCCCGGACCAGCTGGATGATCTGCTGGAACTCCAGCTGGGCTCGGGGGCTGCGCTGCAGCAGCTCGTCGAACGCGAGCGCGGCCTCGCTCTCGAGCGGTTCCACCGCCGCCGGCAGCGAGCAGTGATTGCTCTGCCTGGCATCTCTGCGAAGCAGGTCGATCACGCGCCGCCGGATGATCACCTTGGCCAGGCCAAGGCTCTCGCCGGTCCGCTTTGCCAGAAACCAGGCGCCGTGAATCCCTGCAAGTGTCTCCGGATCACCGATGGCCGAAAGCGCAAACCCGCTGGCCGTCGCGTGCGAGAGGCTCCAGAACCGCATGACCTCCTTCGTGATGAGCTCGATGATCTTCAGAAAGCTGGAGTCCCCGAAGAGTTCTTCGAGCTGTTCCGTGCATTCTGGTTGGGACGGTGCTTCGCGCATCTTGGCTGGCTGCTCCACATTGTTGAGGTCACGCGTCCCGAATCGTGGATTCACCACCACCCAGCGACACATCTATCGTGCGGACAAACATCTCGATAACTGCTTGTTCCTGTTACTCGATTGACTACGAGGACCCTGGATCATCGAACCACGTGATGCAGGTATCGTGACACCGTGCGACATCACGCTCTGGTTGTGCGGCCGTCATCCGGCCACCGCCAGCAACTGCTGGAAGGCGGGCCGCGTGCGAACCTCGCAAAGCCCCGGCTCGGACGAGAGCAGTCCCACCATCCGAGCGATGCACTCATCATTGAGCTGCGTGAACGTACGCAGCGCAGCATCGATCGTCTGCATGGCCCCCAGGTGCGATAGCGCGATCAGGAGGTTGATCCACAGACCCTCGGTCTGGTGGACGTGCGCGAGAGTGACCAGACAGCGTTCGGCAGCAGCGAACGGATTGCCTTGCAGTAGATCATGGGCGGCACCGCTCTCGGCAACGATGGCCAGCTCTCGAGGGCAAGACGCCACCGCCTCGGCCATCTCGAGATAATCCTCCGCAAGCTCCGAGCCTTCAGCCACTGCCAGGAGCGCCTGGAAGTTCAGAGCGTAGAACTCCGAGATCTCCATGGTGATCTCGGCGCGTGCCAGCTCGTCCCGGAATTCGTCGTAGCGGTGAGCGCGCAGGTAGATATCGAGTCGCTGCATGACCGTGTGCCCGTGATCGGCCTCGGCTCCAGCGGGTTGATTCTCACTGTCGTCGCGAACGACGTCGGGACGTTCAGGTTGGTCGCTGAGATATGGATCTGGAGCTCGTTCCGGTGGTGGCGAAAAAGCCAGCCGGGGCTGAATCCTCGGGAGTCGTGTCGTCCGCTCGATGTGCTTGCGGGCGCGAAGTTGGGTCACTTCATCGAAAAACAGACCGACAACTACATTTGATCTCATTACCTGCCGCTTTCTGGGAGTGCTGACATACGGCGCTCCGGTTTCTGCCAGCGAGGGAAGTCTGATATTCTCGCGGCTCATCATTCCAGGAGCCACGTTTCTCTATCGCTGCGACCGGGATGTCGTATTAGCTGCCGGCAGCGATTTCAACATCGACGAAACCTCGCGTTTCGCTCCAGCTCGAGCGGCTGCTCGATGTACCTGAATACCCCGGTAGTGAGCTGTCCATTCCCCTGGACCAGGACGACCATTTTCGTCCAGCCCCGGAGACGGACCCGTCGCGTTTCCCGACGGTCAGGATCCGGTCCGCCTCGCTACTGGCAAGTCTTGCCTCCGACCGATCGAGGGCACTCTCGGAGCCGTACGAACCATTCGGTGGACACACCGTCGATAACGTTTTTCGGACTCGGTACGACATGGGGACAAGACCGACCGTTCATTCGCACCGCTCGCATCATCCAACTCGAGAGCCACCGTCATGCATCCCCGTCACAAGCGCAACCACGAGATCACGCACGAGTTGCGCGACCTCGAGTCAGGGTCCGCGCTCAAGGTCACGGCCAGGTCCACCGGTCGCAGCGTGATCGCAACGATCGGGATCGACCGCTACCGGCACTGGCCCGGGCTCGCGAATGCGGTGCAGGATGCCCGCGGCGTGTCACGGCTGTTTCAGCAGCTCGGGTTCGAGCAGGTTGCGGAGCCGCTGCTCGACGGCGGCGCGACCGGCAACGCGATCCAGTCGCTGGTGACGGACGAGCTGAGGGCGCTTGGCTCCGAGGACAGCCTGGTCCTGTTCTACGGCGGCCACGGGGGCACCCGGAAGCATCACCTCGGAGATCAGATGATCAAGACCGGTTACCTGATTCCGGTCGACGCGTCGGCCTCGCCGGACAAGGTCGCCTCGTGGATCGATCTCGAAGCCTGGCTGCGAACGGTCTCGCTGCTGCCGGCCAAGCACATCCTGGTGATCCTCGACGCCTGCCACAGCGGCGTCGCGCTCGATCCGATCCTCAAGTGGCGGGACGTCGGCTCCTGGCAGGACGCATCGCCTTCCGCGCTGAACGCGCGCCGCAGCCGGCGGATCATCACCTCGGCGCTTGACGACCAGATGGCCTGCGACAGCGGGCCGGTGGCCGGACACTCGTTGTTCACCGGGTGCCTCATCGAGGGCCTCACCCACGGCCTCCGGCGCCGCGGCCACCACGCGACCACGGGCTCGGAGCTCGGGCTGTACGTACAGCGCCGCGTGGCGACCTACCCGGACTCCCGGCAAACACCGGACTTCGGCACGTTCGAGTTCGACGATCGCGGTGAGATCTTGATCCCGCTCCTGAATGGCCGGCGCCGGTCACCGGCTGGCTCAGCGAAGGCCGAGGACCGCGTGCGGCGACGGGCGCCGACCAAGCTCGCATCGTGGTGACCGATGCTGCGCCGTGTGCGCAGGTCGCGTTCATGCCCGACCACGACTCGGTCAGGCGCTGGATCGGCACCGCGATCGAGTTCATGTCGCGGCACGGCGTGCGCTGATGACGGACTGCACCCCGCCGCGGCCCGCGATGCTATGGTCATCGCGTGCGCGCGCGGGCCACGATCGTCGCCGTCGCGGGGTCGCTGGCGCTCGTCGCCGTCGCGCTGGGACTGTATGCGCGCGACCACTGGGGCGGTGTGTACGACGACACCTTCATCTATCTGCGCTACGTCCGGAACTTGCAGGCCGGCTGCGGCCTGCGGTTCAACTGCGGCGATCCGCCGGTCGAGGGCTTCACCGGCCCGCTGTACCTCGCGGTGCTCTGGCTCGGCGGCTTGATCACCCGGCAGCTGATCGATCTGAGCCAGATCGTGTGCACGGCCAGCCTGGCGATCGCGCTCGGCCTCGCGGTGGCGGCCGCCGCGATCCTCGGGCGCGGCCGCGACCGCTGGCTGCCGGTGGTGCTGCCGGTCGCCACCGCCGCGGTGCTCGCGCTCGATCACTTCGTGCTGCTCAACGCGATCACCGGGATGGAGACCGCGCTCGGCGCCGCCGCGGTCACCGCTATCGCGGTCGC
>Ga0307515_10016672_pt1 | contig 13436 bp, 15 predicted proteins | sample 17_EM_MG_FD_194513 | JGI IMG/M metagenome (GOLD analysis project Ga0307515, IMG submission 194513) | Populus trichocarpa ectomycorrhiza microbial communities from riparian zone in the Pacific Northwest, United States - 17_EM | ecosystem: Host-associated > Plants > Roots > Unclassified | place...
AGTGGTATTGTGGCATAATGCTTGTTCCATTGATCAACGAAACGCTTTCTACAAAGACTAGATGGATCTGGGGGCGCCCGTATAGCATTCGGTTTTCGGAGTCCGAGGGGGTTTAGCATCCAAAACGTTGTAAATAAAGGATATTAAATCCCACGACGTTCCTAAAAATCCTCGGAATTGCTGTTGCGATTATAAGGTAAGACGCTGGCACTTCCACAAGCAGTTGAGTATATGACTCTACTGACTCAATTATGACTCCCTACGTCTTCAAAATCCGCGTGGCAAGCTTCTTGAGCAGCTCCTACCAAATACTCACCAATAAACGGTGCAGGTATCCCCGTACTGCTCTCAAGCCACTATCAGCGAACATGATGCACACGTAGCAAACCAAATGCTCCTTCTCTTGACCTCCATAATTGTCCGGTACATCATGCTTACATACATCGTAGATTCCTTTAATATCCAACGCTCTCAATGACGACGGCAGATTCACGCCACCAGCACCCAGCGAAAATATCGAGCTGCAGCTGCAGTATTTGCGGGTCACTAAGTCTCCCCCTAACGGAAACGGAAGAACAAGTTATCTTTAGTCAGTACATCGTCTACTGTCTTCGGGCCATGGAGTTGCTACATCGGATTCAGGTTACGAAGTGGAAAGCAGCGCTCGCACGGAGGAATCTGAGGGTTTCTAGGGCACAAGGGGGCGGGAGGAAGCGGCTACTGTTTAAAGCTGTAATTGACGGGCCTGGAGGGCGGGCTGAGAGGTGGGAAAAGGAGTTCGAGGAGTTGGTTTTAGGCGGGGGCGCTGAGGCGAGCGAATTTGTTCTGGATTTATTCTTGATTCGATATTTACCTAATGTATTAGTTGGCGAACTTTGAAAGTAATTAGATAGATAAACATAATGAGAGCGTGCCTAATGAGCTTCTCATTGCTTGCATTAACCGGAGGCGCTCTGATAAGGGTTGGAGATCTAAGAGAGATGTAATTAATCAAAGCAAAATCAAGGCAGCATAAGTAACTGATGTTGCTTCTAGAGGAACACACATTTGGATATCATGAATAGAAATGCATTCCAGAGACTAATGAGAGTCATCAAACGAAACATTCTATCGGGCACCACAATATAAGGTAAGGGTAGCGCTAATCCTACTGCTGCATATGACTGGGTAGATTGTACCCCGTATAATCTAGGTGCACAAAAGCACGATCAACTGTAGGTACACTCTCAAGAACATATTGGAGACTCTCACCCAAGTCATGGCTATCGCGGAGACTTGTACTCTCATCAAGAACTACATCAACCTCAACATTGAGTTTGTCACCGGCGTGGTAAGCTTGTAGGCCTTGAATCTGCTTAATCGTTTTGGCAAAGCGCATAGTAAGATAAAGCAAAATATTGCGTTGATCAGCGGAGGCAGCAGCTCCAGTAAGATTGCGGATATGAGTGGTTGAGGTCCGAGACCAATTGATCATGACGTATAGTGAGAGAATGATACCGCCAGCTGGATCGAGCCACCATACTTTGGCGTAGTAACCGACTGAACACCTAATTAACTGCGGCTACAAGACTAAGATGGGAGAACGTGCCTAATGGAAAGATGATACTAAAAATATTGAACACAACGTCCGTCATTGCGTCCTGTGCTAGGGCTTGTACACTCGAATTCTTGATGAAACGGCACCAGAGCCAGCATAGAAACTTTATCACAACAGTAGAAGACATAATTGTGATAGCGGGTATTGTTAATTCCACGATAGTATGATTTCCGGATGTCATTCTCTGAAACCCTTCCAGGGCAACCTGGAAGAAAGAGGTAATCATAATGACTGAAAATACAAGAACTCCGATAGGTTCTAATCTTCGTCGGCCGACTGGATATGCGTACTGGTCTTGCCGAGATATTAAACGCGTTGTTGCCCAAACAATCGCTGTGCTCAAGAAATCGAGCACCGCATCAACCAAACTTGCAATAACCGAAAGGGAAGACGTGAGGACTGTTACAATGATTTTGAGTATGAGCAGAATCGTGTTCGCAGCCAGGTTAGTGTATATGGCAACCTTTACAATGGAGTCTCCACTGTCGATTTCTTCCTCAGGGATGAATTCCGGCAGAATCTGTTGAGGAAAATCCGAGCTATCGACCTCAGCTGTGAGCAACGGTGTCTGCTCGTCTGGTAATTTGTAGAGATTTTTAGGTGTTCGTTTGACCTTAACTTGGGAATTGCTCCCATTGCTTAAGATCTCAGCAACGTTACCAATTTGTCCGCTTGTTTCAAAGTCTGGAGAGACTGGACTAGAGTAGGATTCTTCATTTATAGTTGGTGGTACGTCTATTGGCAGCGACGGTTGATTGTATTCTTGAATCAGGTTGTGTGGTAGAGATGAATCGAGAAGGCGGTCTATGTAAATATATTGTTGTATCAAGTAGTTATTGCGTTCATAATATTGCCGTCTGTTGGATATCAGCATCAGCATTCCACCTAGATCTTATGGATACTCACAATGGTTTCTTCATTTTCTTAAGCTCCTCATCAGTCTTAAAATATTGCTCCCTAAACAGCAACACTCAGCTTTTAGATTTAATATACGACATTGAACATCCCCCACCTACCACTTATATCTTGGGTTACTATTCCCAATCAACCTCTGACTTCGCATCTGAGGTGTCATAAGAACAGAGGCCACACTCATCTTTCTATCCTCCCTCTCTGAAGCCCCTCCCCACGCCATTGTAAGCCCATAAGACCCGCCGGACTCGACATCGTCATCGCTATTCCTACGTTCATACCGGACGCTGGACCGTCGACGCGTTACGGCTGGACTTGAAGACATGTTATGAATTAGAGAGGGAAGATTCTGTCCGCGGGTAGAGATAGGACGCTCCTCTGACAAGGGGAGGAAGGCTTTGAGGCTTGCGATACGGTATAGGTTGGATCGCTGAGGGGGTGATTCTGATACATCCTCCATGGCTGCTGTTTGGCGACAGAAGCTATGCTGCTTGTTTGCAAAACGATGGGATTGTGCCGACGAATTTGTGTGAGAGGGGAATTAAAGTAGAGCTTGGACCCTTGCCAAGAATTTCGGCCACACACAGCCCCACTCCAGCCACTTATTATTCCACGTCTGGTCCGCCATCTGCATTTTGACTCGACCAAATCCCCAGGCAACATGCCCATCTTCACGCTGGGGAAAGCGCCATAGCCTCACTTGCGTGAAGACCCAGCTGCAATAGTCACCCTTTCATTTTTCTATATTGCAACATGACCGCCGTAATGGTTGAGGCAGCTTTCTCTTAACTCTCACCGTTCTCATTCACCAGGACCAATACTCGGGTTCTCCTATTGACTCGCATTGCTGACAATATATCACCCTAGTATTGCATTATTCCTAGAACTCAGCACATTTAATAGGCCATGCCCTTCATACCTCACACTCCTGAATCTCTCCTCCCTCGTTCCGATTCGAAGAATCCCGCGACAACATGTAAAGGTATCACGTCTAGTGGTCGACCGTGTCGACGCAGTATTGCTACTGCGAAATTGCCTACTCGATCTTCTGCTTCTGCGACAAACGGCGTGCTCGCTGTTGTGTCGGCGGGAAATAATAGGGATAAGAATAATTCTGGAGCTGCTGCTTTCTTTTGTTGGCAGCACAAGGACCAAGCAGAGCAGTTGGTAACGACGGATAGCTCAGCACGACCACGAGAAGACGTAACGAAGCTTGTGCCTTTGAAAGAGCGGAGTAGTATCGATACTCTGGTGGCAAGACTAGGAGTTCTGGAGATTGAGGAGCCGAATCCTACTTCTAAAAGGAAGCCGAGAAAAGAGAGGCACTCAAATGACAAGATTCTGAGGGACAATCCTCCTCCTCGGATAAATCGACCTCCAACCTGGGAGAATGTCCCAGGCCCCCTGATGTCCGTGCCAGAGGACCTTATGGCCTCCACAGGAGGCCGAACTTCTCAAAATCAAGGGGCATACCGACCTCCGCCTCGAAGACAGAGAAAGCAAGGGCTTTGGGAAGCACTTTGTTGTATGGGGACCCAAGAGGACGATTACGTGGAGGTAGTGAGACATAAAAAGAGGGTTCACGGGCATCCTGTAGAAACACCTCAGTCTATGCCAGCAGCTACACCCGCGCGGCCGGAACGTAATTCTCAAAACTCTAAAAATGAGCAACGCAAAAAGCCACGACCTCAACCAAGTCCGGGGCTTGTTCCTCAGCCGTCTGCTCAGCGCTTAGCAAGCAGTTTACCAGTACGTAAACCGCTATCAGATAAACCAGCTCGACCTATCAATAAGCCCACTTCATCGAGCCAGTCGGAAACCTCGACTCTCCTTTCCTATATTCCCACATCTCTCTCTCCGCAAACAACATCACTTTTACTCGCCGAGCTTTCTAAACCCATCTCACAATATGATGACGAAGGGTTTATCTACATCTTTTGGCTCACTTCTGAAGCTAGCGGTCCACCTCCTGCCACCGCTGCTGCATCACTCCTTACATTGCCATCCAGGCCTGCCAATGGTCGGCGGCCCAGTGACATAATCCGCGACTATTCCAACGTTTCCGCTCAAAATCCAGCTAGCTCAAGGACTATTCCTGGCGCTTGGAGCACGGAAGATGGTGAAGGTGCAAATAAAACTGAAAAGAAGACGATGCTCTTGAAGATTGGCCGCGCATCTAATGTCCACCGTCGTATGAACGAATGGACGCGTCAATGCGGATACAGCCTCTCTCTCGTGCGCTTCTATCCTTACATACCCTCAACACCATCTCCCTCTCCCTCTCCCTCTCCCTCTCCTTCTACCTCACCTGAGAATCCTCGCCGCCCGTCTCTACAACCTCCTTCTCGACCTGCCGACCCCTTACGGCGTGTCTCGGAAAATTCGAATGCTGGTGTACGCAAAGTTCCGCATGCTCACAGGGTAGAGAGGCTGATCCATATCGAGCTAGGTGAGCGGCGTGTAAAGCGGGATTGCGAGGCCTGTGGGAAGGAGCATCGGGAGTGGTTTGAGGTGGACGCTACCAGGGAGGGTGTTAAGGATGTTGACGAAGTGGTGAGAAGATGGGTTAATTGGGCCGGAAGGGCCGAAGCATGATGGATTTTCCTTTTTTTTGCCGATACGAAAAATGATACATGAATAATGGACACGGATGTCTTTTAGTGTCTTTGAAAAATGATAATGTGGAACTTAAGAGTCACTTAAACATTAGTCCTCGACGCAAATATATGAACAAATTCAACACTAGCAAAGGTAGGATTAAAATGTCATGGTGCTATCCGTCTGTAATGTTCCTTGCTAAACGCTGATTAAAATGAATGTCAACAATAATTATATACCCCCCAAATGATACGCGTACACCCCCTAACTAATATGTATACACACTCTCCACAAACAGGGTTAGATCCTTCCTGTTCAGGTTAAAACATCACGTGGATAATAATAACGTAGTTATGACGGTTCCTAACAAATTTCGTCTGTGCGCAGTTTTGATGTTCCAAACCGTCATAACTATGCCGACCGTCATAACCCTATCACCTACGTTAGTAGAGTTTAAATTAAATTTGAATGTACCGAAGGACTCCTAAGCAAAGTCCTCCTGAAAGGGCAAAGCCCCGAGACCCCTAAAAGCTTGTTAAAGACTGCCGCCAACACTAGGCAAGTTACCTGTATTAGTATCTTAGCTTCTACCACAATTTTCACTACCTATAATACTATTCACCTGCCCCTGAGTCGATTAATTGGATTGCGCAATGGCCTGTAAGGCACTGCGTAGGCTGATTTGGGTGCTGCCACCTCTGCCTAACGCCTGCGAACTGCCTCCGCGGGCACGCCCGCGCCCACGCCCACGCCCACGCCCGCGCCTAGTGTATCCGGTATTTCGTTTAAATGCTGATACTCGCGACGAGTTGAGGTATTAACGCGATTTGTATTTGTAGAGCTGGCCGGGCAGTTACGGCGACGCTTAACAATCACAGGCTCTTGAATACGGAGTAGAGGATTGATAGGTGGACCAGGAGGTAACGGAGGTGGGTTGAGAGCTATGGTTGGTGTGGGGAAAGCTAAGGCAAATGCGAGGTGATGTTTTGGGTATGGGCGCGCATCGGTTGCAAATGCAAACAGGTCAGATTCACGTGATATTCTAACCTAAACAGGAAGGGTCTAAGCCTGTTTAGGGTATATGCGTATTGGTTAGGGGATGCACGCGTATCATTTGGGGAGTGTATGATTATTGTTGGCCAAAATGAAAACCTTCAATTTTTAAAAATTTTGTCATTGTTGCGCAGTGGTATGTTACCTAGCGACAAGGGAAAAGAACCACGTAAGCAACTTCACTGTTCTGAAAGACAAGTTTCCAAACCGTCAATCTTACCCCAAATAGTTTTTTGCATACCCCTGATAAGCATTATGACACTTTGCGACCTTTGCAAATCAATTCCGCTGGATGAGCTCCCTTCTCTGCCTTCTGAGTACTACAACGGACGTCCGGAATGGAAGTACATTCACCCATTTTACGGACCGCAGCAAACCAACAAACCACTCGGGTTTCCACATTGGCCAAACATTGAAGCTTTGAGGGACTCTGCAGCTAAATGCGAGCTCTGCGACTTAATTCTTTCTTCAGTAGACCGGGTCATTGACGAAATCTGCGACGCTACGGAAGAGAAACTGCTTCGCTACAACAGCTCTCCCGCAAGTCTAGCGTTTGATTTCTGGATCGTAAGACGAAGAGATGGAGGTGATGGATTTTGGGTTCTAACACACAGTGATGATGCCGATGACATTGGTAACCACAAGGTAAGTTTTTACCTTGTGGCTGCTATTGGGATCTGCGTCAAAGAGGGTACGATACGTTGGATAGAAAGCCAGACCTAATGAGAATCAATTAACTGATAAGCCTAGGCAATCCTCTTGCGCCCTCAATTATAGGTCGACCCGTAGAAGAAAACCCAAATAGCCAGGTGACATTAGCTCGGGCCGTGGATTGGGTGAACAAGTGCAATGAACACCCAAAATGCAGCGCCGGGATCCAGCCGCTACCTTCTCGTGTCATCGATATTGGAGACTCAAATGAACCTTGCATTAGACTTGCTGAGACAAGTGGAGACTCTGGCATCTATGCCACTCTTTCTCATTGCTGGGGCACTTCGATGCATCTTACAAGCACTCAGTCCTCCTTGGCTGCACGCAAAAAGGGCATTGACTTTGCTGAAATGCCAAAGACTTTCCAAGACGCAATCATTGTAGCTCGTGCTGTGGGCATAAAATATATTTGGATCGACAGCCTTTGCATTATGCAAGACGATGGAGAAGATTGGGAAAGGGAGTCTGCGAACATGGCATCGGTCTACGCTAATTCATACCTTACCATCGCTGCAACCAGTGCCAAAGACAGCTCCATTGGCTGCTTTACGCCCCGACCACCCAAACGGTATGTTAGCATTGACTACAAGTCGAAGGAAGGGATAAGCGGTCAAGTCCTAGCTTTCCTTCTTCCCATACAAAGTGAGGCTCTTGACGACTTTTATATTACAATGGAAGAAGAGCCCTTAAGTAAAAGAGCATGGGCTTTACAGGAACGCGTATTGGCTCGCCGTACGCTGCATTTCGGAAAGCACCAGATGTATTTTGAATGTAACAACGGTTTCCTAGGCGAAAATGGCCTCCGATTTGAGCAGCGATACAATAGCGTACACACCCCCATGAACTCTACAGATCCCACACACCCTGTAGACTCGATGGATTCGACGGGCCCCGCGTCAGGGAAATCCCTTCTTGGTTCGGTAAATGCCAAACTGAACCCCATATTGAATCATTGGCATGAATTACTCTGGGCCTACGGTCCTCGCGAGCTGACGAAGGGCTCCGATAAACTTCCTGCTATATCAGGCCTTGCCCGAATCTTTTCAGAGAGACTTAATGATCAGTATTTGGCTGGCCTCTGGAGGAACTCACTAATAGAGGGTTTACTTTGGCAAGGTCTTCGGGTTCATCAAGTCCCCGAATATCGCGCCCCGTCCTGGTAAAGATTATCTCCTTTGCTCTTGAATCCTTTTGGATAGGCAGCACACTTGCTGATACGTCATCTATTTGATAGGTCTTGGGCCTCAGTTGATGGTATTCCGGCCGCAGGACTCACGGAAAACTGGGAGCCGTTGGCCACGATCATCGACTGCCATGTCGAGGTGAAAGGGTCGAATCCTTTTGGAGAAGTGAAAAGTGGCTGGATTAAGATACAAGCCCCGCTGGAACCTCTCTTCCTAGATGAACGAATTGATCCTGATGGCGAAGGAGTACCGTACTCAAGAAATCCGAAGGTGCGAACTGAGAAGGGACATCCTGAGGGGGAGTATTCCCGTTTCGATGTCAACCTTATTGAAGGGACAGTTAAAGATGCTGCAGATTTGGTAGAGGGTCTGAAGAATGTGAAGATCTTCGCTCTTATCCTTGCAAAGGAGGCTACCACTCTAGATCAAGACGGTTTATTTATATATCACTCTTTGATAGTGAGTCCGACGGTAGATGGAGGCCAGACGATGCGGCGACTGGGCTTCGTAATCCAAGACGAAGGTACTCTAGGAGGTTGCGACTCTCTCGACCCTTCGGTTGAACGACCTGTTATTATGCTTGTGTGAAACGTCCAAATCCGCACTGCGAGAGTTATGAAATGGCCGCGCACAAAACTCTATGAATATAATCCTTGTTTTCTGCTCTTTAGAGGGCCGTGCCGCAATTCCCTAAGGGTTGAGGTGGTTTTAAAGGCTTCTTTAAACACAAAGACGCCCCGGTCCGACATCAGCTCCAGCATGGACGACGTTCGTAAATTATCTTAAGCTACACCCGTGGAACTGTGCGGGGTCATTCATCAGGAGGTATGGTAAGATGGAATAAAATTATGTACTTCTATGATCATCAAAAGCATGTCGAATTGTACTGGAATATTGATACCGACGCCTTGTATTAATCTCTGCAAAACCGTGCTTGAATGGTATTTGGGCTTGCCGTCAGGGACTCTCAGAATTGCATTAAGATATTCCTAGCTCATATTACCTGCCAACCTATTCCTCCATAATGTCAACAGAGATGTCTAACATAATACCCTACAGCTAATTACTGGGTAGCGTTTTCATTTCATGATGCCGCTGTCCCCATCGGGATCTTAGCTTGAGTGAGCGAATAATGCTGGCATGTTATGAGAAGTAAATGACGGCTAGGATGTGGGTTGATCAAGCTGGACCAATCCTTCGAGGTTCTATTAACCGCTATTTACTGCGACTAGAAGTGATTTGTAACATACTCGAGTATGCCTTTACCACCAAAAAATGGTCTGTATGATTATATTTGCCTATCTGACGGCGAGAGTTCAACTTCCATTACCGGAGTTAGTCATTTGGCAGGACGCCCTTGAGCCTTGAAGTAAATAAGTCCGGTTCCTTCCTCAGAATGAAGAGTTCTTGTTTTTTCAATGCCATCTCTACTCTTCCAGTCTCCCTAATTAATGGGGGCGCTGCCGATGACGGGGCTGGATGTGCTGCCTGCGGAGCTGCTAGCAGAGAAAGGACAAGGTGGAACTGAATGGCACGATATTTGACCCTTTGTTTAGTAAATGGACAGCTTTCGAGCGGCGAGATGTAAGGCAAGACAATGGAGAACTAATTAGAATTAAGTATTAATTTGTCAATGTTTTCGTAAACTCTGGAGCGCCATGCTATGGATATATCAGACAATCATTGCGCCAATCATAGAAATATCAAGCCGAGCTCGAAAGCGGAGTCAACATCATAATCGTCAAGTCCGGTAGACAGAAGCCATTTCCTAATAAGCCGATATCCAAGCGATTACTTCGCCGCAAACCTACTCCTGGCCCTCAGTTTAGCACCGAAGAAGTAGAGAGCGTAGACACCGAAGATACAGCCGCAGGTCAAGCCGGCTAGTAAGCTGATACCGGGGCCGACACCCAGGTTAATGAAGAGCGGTCTGGAAAAATGGACAGCTCCAGCGGCAAGGGTTGACCGCACGAAGTCGTTACCGGCGAAAAGCGAGGCGCTGTATTGAGGGTACGACAACGGCAGATATAGGAAGATACACTGGATGATAAGGAAGATACCGACAGTGAAGATACCAATGCCAATGACGGAGGCGATCCAGTGGATTGACGGATTTGACGTCCACCCTAGGGGTCATTGTTAGTCTCTAGCATGGCTGTAATCGGTGATAAAATGCTTACCGAAAATAAAGAGGCCAATGGGGCACAAGAATGTGACGACTAGGGCGGGAATTAGACGGCGTTCGGGCTCTCCAAGGCCATGTGTGCGGATCTCAGGCTCAACAATCCAGCGAATGTACGCCCAATATGCGCTCATTGCAAGAATAACACCAACAGTGATAGACAGGAAGGTGAGGCCAGTCTCGCCGATATTAAAGCCGTACATTCCAATATAAACGAGCGGGAAGGCTTCGAAAAAGGAGTAGTAGATACCATAGATAAGGGCGGTATAGATGGCTGTAAATGCGATGGAAGGATCCAAGAAGATTAGCTGCATGGGACGCCAGAGGGCCTCCGCGGCGATATCCTTAGCAGTGAGATTGGCCTGGTCGATCTCGCTTTGGCTCTTGAGACGGTTATCACCGGTAAGCTTTCGTAGGCGGCGAGCCCGACGAAGAAGAATGTTTGACGGGGAAGTCTCTGGGAGAGCAAGGAAGAGAAGAATCCAGATTGGGCCAGAGAGCCAGAGAAGTTCCCAGAGAGACCAGCGCCAGTTTTCGGCTGCTACACTAAATCCGCTGATAATGGGACCAAGAGCAGGACCACAGGTGGCTGAAAGTGCCCACAGTGACAGCGCGTACGGGAGCTTAATAAGCGAATACATATCCTGGAGGGTGGCCCCCCCAGTTGCCAAACTAGGGCTTCCAAAGAAACCTTGCAAGAAGCGGAGGACAATGAGACCTGCGAAATTGTCGACTACCGCCGCTGGGACTAGGAGAATAACGAAGATGGCAAATGTGATCAGGTATGGCGGATTCCGACCGATCGAAGGGATCTCACTCAAGGGAGAGAATACAAGAGGGCCGATACCGTATGCTAGCACATACATAGAGAGACCTAGAGCTGCTGCGTCTATGGAGACTCCAAAGCGTTTCACGATACCTTCTTCGCTGGGCGTATAAATTGCTGACCCCATGTAGAAAGCGAGCGTATACATACTAATTGAAAGCTCAGTTTCTAAATTCATTCGCTGAAACGTTCCGACTTACTATATCTGGAATGAAACAAAGGCTTTCTTTCCAAAGGACCAATTCTGGGGATTGTCTGGGTCATCGGTTGTGTACCAATCAACCAAGATGGTTCCATCTTCCAATTTCTCGGGCTCGATTGGTCGTGTTGGCCCCTTTTCTAAAGTTGCTAGCGTAAATTGCTCTTCAAGATCGGCACGGGTCACGGATTTCTGTAGGGCGCTCCTGGTGCCGACTCTTGATAGGCCAGTGCGAGATGTGCGCTGTGTGGCTGCTGTCTTGATCTTTTCAATGTCGAAGATGTTATCACCTTCCACGTCAGAACCTGCCGTGTTGCTCTTTTCAAGCTCAAGAACGTCTTCGGGAGCTGCAGGGACAACCTCTTCCGTAGGCTCACCCTCTGGCTCTACCTTAAGTTCCTCTTGAGTCTCCTCTTGAGGCTCCTCTCTAGGTCCGTCGGGATGAGTGTATGATCCTGGGCACTGAAAGTCGGCCCTCTCTTCGGGGTATTGTAGCATCTGATTCTTAGTGACCCATCGAATTATCTGCCCCAGGGGGGCGTCTCTGATGAGAGCCGACATAATTTGGGATATAGATGATAAAAACTGGGCGAGGTTGAGGACGAAAGGTAATGGGGAATGAAAGCGATACGAAGCTGGTAAGAGACGAAGTGAGGCTTGGGATGGCGATGTAGACTCATGATTGAACGAGGTTATTTATTTACTGCACTGTTCGGCTGCAGCTAAAAGTCAGTCAGTAATTACCAATGTGCCAAAAAGCTTGGTGAAAATCGGCGCATATAGATTGGTCAGGGAGTTCAAGGGCTTGCTCACGTCAGCTACAGACGATTATCAAATCCACCGCTACTTCCGTTCTTAGTTTAGCGCCTTCATGAAACGTGATGCCCGCTTATTCCAAAATAATCTGTCTTGGCACGCTTTATAATCGGCGATAGGGCATAACAAGACCGTTGACGTCATTTTTACCGTCACCTACATTTCGGGGTTGAGAGTTCCTCCGCTGTATTTCTAAAACCATCATAACGCCATTCGACTCAGGAGCTTAGAAGGAACTGGAAGAAATACGATACACAAACATGCGGACAGCTATACGGACGAACTGGAAGACCCACATATCGGCTTTCTAATTCAATTGCGTGCTACGCTGCGGTGACTCTACGGGTCTTATTTAATCCTCACTACAGCAAATCCAACGGCCATACCCCGCATATATCTATGTTCAGATAGAGTTTCTGACAGTAAGGGAAGTGTGGAAACTAGGTTTTCCCAACCTCCAGAACCCCGAATCCTAATAATCACAACGGCAACCGGCCAAAAACTAACTCAAGCCCTCGCCTTGATGAGATATGTAGCCTGTCATTGAATAAGCGTTTAGCCTTGTTTAGCATTTATGTAGCATCCCTGCATTTAAAATCCTTCGAAAATAAAGGAAAGAGCCTTATTCACATATCTTCTCGGCAATCGCGTACACAGAAGCCTGCAGATGCCTTGTAAGAATAAGCGGGATCACACTTAACAGGCTCGTTCCGTACACTCTCAAATCTGGACTCACAACACCGCCCCTATCTAGTGGCAGCATAGCGCATGTGCAGCTTGGGTGAGTGAAGCTAGGATACACCAGTGCAGTACGTAGGATGTTTTCAATATCAGCATCGCTGGTGATATTTGCACCAGGGAATGTTTCCACTGGCCCTAGGGTTTGGGTTGAGGGAGTGGCGTAATATTTCCGCAAAAGTCTAACATGATTAGCGACTATTATTATAAAATTAGACCATCTACTTATATAGCAAACTTTATCATAGCGATGCTGTTGGCAACATCAACTAGGTTTGCAAAGGTGCCGTAGTCGGTGGTTGGGTCACCAAAAGGGCCAGTTATGTTGATTAACCCGAGGTACGAGTGGTCTATATTTTCGGGTCCTAGAATTCAAACCCTGCCAAGCTGGCTTCTGATTGGTCAAAAAAAAGTGCGCGCGGTAAGTTGTGGCAGAATCCACGTGACGAACATCAAAATATTATAAACATCAAAATATCCACGTATTGCGCCTGGATGGCTCCAAAGACGCGGGCGACTACAGAAAGGAAGGAACGGAAGAGAAAGAAGAAGGAACGGACCTCTTTTACAGACGACCTGAATCCTTTCTCTCCGCTATTACAGCCTCCTTTACAGCCTTC
>Ga0307515_10016673_pt1 | contig 13435 bp, 13 predicted proteins | sample 17_EM_MG_FD_194513 | JGI IMG/M metagenome (GOLD analysis project Ga0307515, IMG submission 194513) | Populus trichocarpa ectomycorrhiza microbial communities from riparian zone in the Pacific Northwest, United States - 17_EM | ecosystem: Host-associated > Plants > Roots > Unclassified | place...
TTTCCTTTTCTCTTGTACGGTTTATGCAGCCCAGGAGGTCTGCGCCTAAAGAGAGGGATAATGTAACGGCGGCACGTGACCAAGGTCCGGGTAACAGCCGTTCTATATAGTCAGCTCGCCACGAGACTTAGATCTCTAGCGATAATCTTACCTATACACCTATTTACTATCACTCGAGTCCACGTTTGCAACCGTATACCTCTAATTACCATACGTATGCCTATAAGGCCGAACGCTGGCGTACGTGCCCTTACACACATATTATCTGACGTTTTAACTTGATTATTTTAGGTACACTCAAAGGATGTTGATGGGGTGTTGTTTTGGAGGGGAGTAAGAATTTGATCAATTGGATGGTTTATCATTGGCATAACCCCTTCTAACTTAACTGGGGGGAAGAAGGTGTCTGCTGATACTAAAGTCTTTTTGGTATCAGGTAAGAACACTCTATAATGATGGGGGACATTGGTATATCCAGTAAAAATAGCCCTTTGCGCCCTCGCCGATAATTTCTTTCCATCTTTTCGGTGCTGATACGGTACATGGATATAGCATTCTCCGCCGAAAGGTTGAATGTGCTGGATCGATGGCTTAGTGCCATAAAGAGCCTGATAAGGAGTTAGATCCTTTAGTGCCGAATGAGGTTGTCGATATTTTATGTATACTCAGGTTAACACAGCCTCAGCCCATAACTTCTTATCATAAGTCGATGCACTTTCAAGCATGGTTCTAAGTGACACTCTTATTGTACGATTAACACGTTCTGCAACTCCGTTTGACTTGGGGGAATAGGGAGGTGAAAACTCATGTAGAATTCCCTTTGATGTAAAGAACCCTTTCAAGTCCCTGGTAACATACTCCCCACCATTATCTGTTCGAAATGTAGCAGGACTCTTGTGGGTTTGAAGTTCCACTTCTGGCACAAAGTTTTCGAGTATCTGGGTTGTCTCAGGCTTGTGCTTCATAGACCGGGCCCATGCAACCATAGTAGCATCATCGGTCAGAGTAATGTAACGTAGGGAATTACCGTATAATGGAACTGGAAAGGGTGAAGTCAAATCGGAATGAACAAGATCGAGTTTTTTCCTGTCCTACTTGGATGGTTTAGTTTGACGAAATCAAGTCATTTTGCGTCTAATGCAGGAGGAGCAGACGTAATTTGTTGGTCTTGCTGGTGTATCGGTATTGAAAGACAACTGTAGCGAGTTATCCATTGTTGATGGTGGTAGATGTCTGAGAGCCTGATGCCAGAAGTCATAAGTAATATGGGCCAAATGTGATACCTCAGGAATTTTGAACCAATATCCCTCAAAAACAGCTTCAAAAACAACTTTTGTTCCCTTGTTAATTGAAATATAATCCCACTCTCCAAACTCTGCATATTCCTTTTCCCGCAATTTCCTCGAAGAAATCAAAGGATGTGGCAAATCAGGAACATGCAAAACACCTCGAACACAAAAAGAACGTGATCCATCTCTCAGTACACAGTCCATCACAATGTCTCCCTTGCCGACAATCTCCATGCACTCTTGTGTACTGCATTTTACAAATCTGCCGCATACAGAGTAGTTGAGGAGACTTCCTGCATAACGGGTCATGTGTGAGGTTCGGGCCGTGTTAATCTTGAAGGATTTGTTTCTTAACTTGTGTTCCTGAGTAGTAACATTTGCTTCCTCGGCCTTTTCCTTTCCTTCTTTTTCTTTCCTCACCTTAATCATCTTTTGAAGCCAAAAACATTCATTCCAGGTATGTCTCACTGACTTTCCTGGGTTATGTTTCTTGAACCAGGTGCAAGTTTGCGGGGAGGCGGAGGAGAAGGAGTTGTTGTAATATCCTGATTTCTTAGGTTACTTCACTTTTTTCTCATTTCCCAGAGGTTTAGAAACAAAGAGAGCCAAATTGCCTTCGATCTCGGAAGTGTTGATATACATATGTTGTGGCTTAACATCAGCACACGACACACAACATTGTGTTGTAAGATTATCGATCACGTTTTTATTGTGTTTAACCAAAAAACCCGCCAGAAAATCTCTCTTGGCCGTATCTTCATTGAGAAACGTAGCGAAGGTTATTTGGTACGAATCGGAGCAGGCTCTTGAGAGTTTTGTAAGATGTAGCCACTGGGACTCAAACTTGGATATAAATTCTGGTAAGTCTGTAGCAGAATATTGGGTAGGAAAGAAAACCAGATTCATTATCTGGGAGACAAGTGTGAAAGCTGGGTCTCAATGATATTCGGTGCCAAGCCAGGTCCACATCGGGTGAGGGTCCTCAAGTTCGATAATTTTCTCCATAATGACTTGTCAGACCACCTGTATCAGTATGGTCGACGCTGTATGTGTAAAATGCTCGAAGGCATCCATTTCTCTCCGATCAGCATCATCTGCTGGAGACACACAATCTACCACCACTTCATATGCCTCAATGCCCTTTAGAATTATGTTCATTGAGGCACTCCATATCCTATAATTGTCTTCAGCAGTAAGTTTCCCCATACTGTTGAGTTTAACCTTTACTGGTGTTTTCTTGTCGACCCGAGCTGAGAAGGAGAACGCAGGATTGCTCCTGGAGTAGGATTCGACTGGAGCCATTATTCCTGAGGCAGGCGAAGGAGGTAGTGATATCAGTGGTGTTGTTCAATGTTTGTTTACTTCTGGATATTTGATGGGAACAGAGTGAGAGTCGAACAAATTCTGAGCAAGGGGAGGATAATCAGAATTTCAATGAGTATCGCTGATCCGGGCTCATAACCTTTTCGAATATAACAACGAACGTCCAAACACATTCATTAGAATCTCAGAAGAAGTATAAGCAGAAGAAATGTTGCAAGTATAACGATTTGAAGCAGTGTTCGAAAGGCAAGCATATACTGAGGAGAGGATTGGTGAGCTGAGGTCTTATTATTCCGATCAATGTGTGAGCAAGTCTAACGAACTGTTCTGTAACCAGCGAAACAGTATCTATATAACCAATAATACACGAGTGATTGTCTGTGACCTCTGTCGCGGATCAATAACCAAAACAGGAAGAGAAACACTCTGCAACTGTCCATGAATACATAAAAACCATAAAGAATCTAACAGAACAATCTAGGCATGTTCGTTTTGAGATAAGCGGTGATAAATCCTTTTTCCAACGGAACGAAAGAAAGGTTCAAGACAAGTTTCAATTGGAACTTTCTAGACAACCTAAACATAAAAGAGAACAAAAGTATTTAAAGTTTGTAAGGGCATGTACGCCATCGTTCGGCCTTGCAGGCATATGTCTTGTAATTAAAGGTATACCATTGCAAACGTGGACTCCAGTGATAGTAAATAGGTGTATAGGTAAGATTATCGCTAGAGATGTAAGTCTTGTGGCGTGCCGACTATTTACAATGGCTGTTAGCCGGCCACAGTCACCTGTCGCCGTTACATCATCCCCCTCTTCAGGCGCAGACCTCCTGGGTTGCATAAACCGTACAAGGGAAAAGGAAAGGAAAGATAAGGAAGCATTACACATTCCTGCAGTGTACGTACTCGTACGAAATCATATGTCCAGCCACCAATTTGTACCACTCAGGGCAACCTCTCGGAGGATCCGGCGCACAGGGATTCTCCACGTCCATTGACAGGTGGTAAAAACCTGTGCTGAACCCATTTGTACCGGGCCAAAATCCAGAGAAGACGACAAGAGAACAGAAAAACAAGACAACATCCTACAGTGATCCCGTCCTCCATTATCTGAACTTCCTAACCCATGCTCCAACGACAATCATTCCGGTAGCTCTTCTCTCGGCATAGGTCATTGTCAGAAACATCAGGGTGGTAGGGCTTCTGCTCATCACTGTGCATCGATGGGAGCTTCCGCTGCCGGCATCGGTTGTAGCCATCAATTGTGTATGTCAATGGCGTCTTATTTGTCGATATCTAATATGTAAGTTTCCCTAAAATGGTTATACTTGCCAAGTTCAAGCGTGCCTGCGTTCTCTAGAGCCTTCATGCAGTGCTTTCGCATGTTCTGTAGAATATTTTATGCAGTCGGTAGTCATCGAAAAGTGGCATTGACTTCCAGTTGCTGCTTGACTCTGTAGTCGACTTTGGAAGTCCGCATCCGTTACCATCCGGTTGACTTCATGGTATCTCGTAATAGACGGCTTCAGTAGAATCGTGATCGACTTGGTAGACTTCACGGTCAACATCTGATTGCGCATTCCATAGGCGGCTTCAGTAGAATCTCGGTCAACTTGGAAGACTTTGCCGGTCGACTTCTCAGTGCATCTCAGTAGATTGCATCCCGGTGGGCATGTGGCTTGTCGGTAAGACTTGACGGTTCGACTCCTCAGTGGACATCTCGGTCGACTTCTCAGTCTGTCTCGGTAGACTGCCTCCCTGTAGGCTTTCGGCTTGTCGGCAGGACTCATTATCGTCACTGACATCCCCTCTTGTGAAGTTCGTTGCTCTGTCGACGACTTACACTCAAAGCAGGAGTTTTAGTACCATCCTGGTTCGGTAGACTTGTCAACTTCGGTAGACTTTCCTGCGTCCTCTTCAGTACGTGTCTTTGTTGACAGACCCGTCTTTCTGCAGCCTTGATCTCTGGATTTCGGAGGTCTTCGACTTCGCTTGTTTCTTGGCTGGTCTTGGTCAACTTGCTTCATCTCATTGTTCCAGTTGCTTTCATCTTATTTTGCACTTACTTTCGTCTCATTTTTCCACTCGCTTTGGCCTTTCTCTTGACTTGCTATGGCCATTGACCTGCTTGGTCTTTCGACTTGCTTGATGTTTCGACTAGCTTGGTGTTTCGACTTGCTTCATCATTGCCACTTAGACTTCTCCTCGCTATTGTTGAATTCGCTTGGTCTGTTCTCATCGTCTGTTAGGGCTCTGGCTGTGAAATGCCTGACGCATTTAGGGGTATGGTGATCAGGTAGACATAGCGAATAGGTGCCCAAGGTAGCTGTCGGTATCTGAACTCGTCTCGATCGACATTAGGAATTGTTATCTAGGTGGTCTGATCATCTTCCGGATGCTTGGTGCGTATGTTGATTTTTCTCCAGGTACGTCTATCCCAGCTCTTTGAGTGCCGCTGGACTTCTCTGTCATTATGTGGACTCTGGACCTTCATTCCGGCATCTCCGGTAGGGTGATCCCTCTCTTTAAAGGTAGTTGCTCTGCCGACAACTTCTCTCCTCTAATTGGTGTTGTAGCTTGGTGGCATGGTAGCTGGTGCGTTCGTCAACGAGAACGGCATAACTCAGTGCTCGAACTGCCCGTACCTCGGTTTTGTACTTGTCGCCTTCCTTGATTCGGATCAGCTGATAGGCATACCTAGGGTGCTGCTGAGCATCTCCCAGATCAGAGGGAGAGGATATCAGTTATTCACCGTGGCTCTATTGAGAGCTCAGTAGCCCACACACACCCGCAGTCCATCGTCCATATTCGCAAATAAGATCGGCGCTGGAGCAGGCGGTGTTTAGCTTTCCCAGCTCGTGCTCTCACTCGCTCTTTCTGAGATTTCGTAGATCCACGGAATTTGTGTAGTTCCTCACGGCCGGGTACCGTGTTATTTCCTCTCAACCTTTTTCTAAGGCGCTCTCCCTCACATATTCCCTGTGCATGGCTTGGATGGTGCAGTGCGAATGTTGCCATATCTTTGCTGCATACGTCCACATAGTCCTTGTATCTCACGAGGATATGACAATTCTTGATTTTGTGCTGGAATGCGACCCCCATCATCTGTTACCATCTCCATGATAACTATGTATGTTCCTATTCGCATTAGCCTTTGCTGCATTCTGCATCGTAGCATGCGTTGGCGGAGTGGAGATAGGTAAGGGTCCCGGGATAGCTGGATCTGAGGGTTCATCACAATAGCACCAAGCCCCGTGGACCAGTTTCTCCCTTCGTGACTCCGCCAGCCGGTAGCAGTCATTCATGCGCCGTCTCTGTGTCACTCTTCTGCCGCGTCTACCACAGCTGCTCCTGCTTGCGCATTCCGCATGCTGCGGTTTTACTCACCGACGGTCATGCCTTACAGTGATGCTTCCAGCAACCCTTGATATTCGCCAAGTAATATGACGAATGCGTCGACCACCTTCCCACTAGCTCAGTGATAATCGAATGTGGTAGTCCCGAGTAGTTGTATACCCGCAGAAGTCTCACCATTTTGGCTACCTCACCTTGTTCCGGCCGAGGACTTGTCCAATCTGCTTCTGGAATCTTCGCCCATTGCAGTCAATCTGGTGCTCCCTGGGCTGTCGATCGACCGTTGCGGCAGTTGATTTCCGGGTTGCTTGCCATGGCAAGCCCAAGACTAGGTTGTATGCCTTCATTGGGATAATTATAACCTCCGATTCGTCCACAGGTTTAAGGTGTTCCAATACTTAACCAGGAGACTAGCCATTCGGCTCTTTACATACATGATCACCGAGCCAGGGCCGAGGTGGATGCTAGTTCGTATGGTAGCTTAAGTTTCCTAAGTAGGCTCGGTGATAAAAACATGCTCATTGCGTCCGGAAAACCTTCGGTGCAACCATAACTGACATATATTATCCCTGTTACCACTGTGTTACGGTTGCTTCCTATACATTATGACGGCCTACCGTGTACTGTAGCCATTAGAGCGGAGTTATGAGAATGTTATGTGGGTGTTACCATATGCAATATCGAAATTCAGCATGATGCAAATATTTCATAATGCATGCATTCGATCCACCCCCTTTTTTCAATCGTCATCTCCACCACCACCATGATCATCACCACCATCACCATCACCATCACCACCAACAGCATCACCACCATCACAATGACCAGCATCAGGTATTATAATCTTCGATTATTCTTCCAAATAATCATGTAAGCCCCTCCTACCAGCGAAGCTCAATCCACCGCTACCAGCTTTCTCCCAGCAAAGCTGGATCCACCACAAACAGCTTGCTCCCTAGGTCTATGGAGTAGTGCAGGTCAGCTAACCTGCAACTGCATCATATGGGTGGGATGCACATTACACGCCATAGGATGCATTGCAAAGGGTTGAAACCAGGGTCTGACCTGCCATAGGATGTACATGCAGGGGTCCTGACCTGCTGCCATAGGATGCAGTACAGGGATCTGACCTGCTGCCATATGATGAAGTTCAAGGGTTTAAACTACTCCTGCCTATCTGGGATAAATACTATATCTCCACCCACACTAAAAATTCTCGCCAGCCTTGATGTGACCCTTCATCATACAGTAGTATATCTCCACAATGCCCCAATAGAGAGAAAACATTATTAAAAGGGATGAGAGATAAGTATCAACAGAAGCCATTCACAAAATTTCAGACTCCTAATCGGATTATTTATGGGGTAGTTGTGAATAATGCTGGGGAACAGGTAAAATATATTAAAAAATTCGACAGGTGAAGAGACGGTGTGGTACCACACCAAGAATATATCTTGGCAGCTAAAAGTGTCCCTTTTTGATCAGGTACTATTTATCTACCATCCCACAATAGAGAGTGGAAATGAATCAAAGGCATTAGAGATATGTATGAAGAGAAGCTGGTAACAAAGTTTCAGACTGAGAATAGCACTACTTGTTGAGTTGTTGCAAATTTGGCAGACGAACATGAAAGAAAATACCAAAATATGTGACATGTACTATGACAGTGTGGTACCCCACCCAAAAAAATAGCTTGCCAGAATTGATGGTTCCACTGACAGCCTGGTACTATGTGTTTATAATTTCACATTGGAGAGAAATACTAAATTCATGAGTATAGGGATGTGCATGAAGTCAAGTGGCTACCAAAGGATCAGACATAGAATACCATTATATGTTGAGTCGTTGTTATTTTTGAGGAGGAAAATGCAAGCAAATACTGCACGATGCACCAGGTAATGAGAGGTTCTGGTCCGCTACGTACTTGGTTGCTTGCCAGCCCCAACTGTTCTCATCCTTACCTACATTGCTGAGTTAGAGTGGTATACAAAATACAATGCTTTGTAGACACTCATTCCGAGAAGGTTCAAATCAAGATTCAGATCATCAAGACATTTAGTTGTTGAATAGTTGCTATTTGGACATAACAATAACAGAAAATACTCCTGAGGTGACCAGTAACGGGATTGTTCAGTACCCCACATTGAATATTTCTTACTCACTCGAAGAGTGCTCGAAGCCATCATCTACTGTAAATGAGGATTCTCGATTTGTAGGAAAATAGTCATAATCCGGCTTTAGATATAGAATCCATTTAATGTTTGTTGTAATATTTGAATACTACATCTATAGAAAGTATTATATACTGTAAATATTGTATCAAGTACAGATACAAAAAACTTGGTAAATACTTCTCCATATATCCGGATTGATATCAGACATGTTGAACTGCCCCTGGAAGGGTGCAGTGAATTCAGAAGTGAATACAAGGATGGATTTATCAAGGAATAGGAATTCTGGTACTTGAGCATACACAGTAGTAACTGAATGAATTTTTTAATGGGTGTCAGTACCAGCTAAGAAATATTGATACTAACACTGTTTTACGATTACTAGGGAGTATAATAAGCTATGCAAATCTTTTAATCAAGATACTAACACATGTGGATTAATGGGATAGCATAGATACATTTGAATAAATAATAAGTCAATAATACGAGAATACATAAATATATGTGACAGTGCATACCGATTTCAATGAATTGTGCTGAATTCTTATGTGTAAGATAGTATTATCCAATGATGTTTCATAGGTGAGATAGTCCCAATCTTGAGCAAAATAGGCTTTCAAGGATACTGTTGTAAGTTGGCCGCGATACCTCAAGAACATATGATTGATTATATCTCATCAGAATGTTGCAACAGCACAACTATTGTGAGTATCTTATTCTATCAATATACTGAGTAGTAAAAACAATAACAATGTCTTAAAAATATTCCGCATATCCTGGTAGAGTTATGGAATTGTCAACTTATACTACTAATGTGCAGTTAATTATAATGTGAATACTAATAGTAGTCAATAATTTATAAATGATGTAAGTATTGTTCCACACATTGCAGTAGGGATATGAATATTGTGATGAATGTCAGTGCAAATTGCCAAATAGAGACTGAGAAGATGATATGCGATTAGTAGGGAGTATAGTGAGTGATATTAATTATATAATTACAATAGTAATAATTATGAGTGAACAGCTCAGCATATATATATATGGAGAAATCATCAGTTATTAATACTACAACTGATAAATCTTGTTGACTATAGTTGCAGCATTGACTAAATTGAGCCATCTTGTGATTGGCAAATTAGTAATCACCACTCATGGTAGATAGGTAGGATATTGCATACTAGCATCTTCATTGAATACATTGTGTACAAATATACTGTCCAGAATCAATACTAAGATGTTGGTATATGTTACTCCACCTATCCAGATACAAATATGTCGTTCAAAACTGATACTACAGTTGTTCATTCCATTTCCATGTGAATTCAAGTATCAGTGAATAATGCAATGGTAGTTATAGAAACATATTTTATAAATAACCAGGACAGTAATGATACTAACAACTTGTTAAATGGTACTCCATCTATCCAGATGCGAATATGTCATTAACAACCGATACCACAGTCGTACATTCAGTTTGACTGTGAAAACTAGTATCAGTGGTTACAGCATTGATAATTTAAGTATCATATTGTCAAAATTTAGTGTCCAGTATTGATACGAACCGCTTTGTAAATGAAACTCCACCGATCCACATACCGATACGTCGTTTACAACGGAGAATACACTCGATGATTCAATGTGAATGTGACTACTAGTCTTCGTGGATTTTGAAAGAATCATTCTAGTCTCTTACAATCAATGGAAATATATGTTGTTCAAAAGCGATACCACCGTCAACTTAACAACATGAATGTGAACACTAGTATCAGTGGAGAATGCAAAGAGAATTTTAGTATCATATTTCATAAATTTGCCATCCAGTCAAGAGTGTAACAAATTTGTAAGTGTTACTCCACATGTCCAGATACGAATATGTCACAAAGAACTGATACTACAGTTGTTCATTCTATTTGAATGTGACTAGTAGTATCAGTGGATCATGCAAAGACAATGTCAGTATCATATTGAATATATATGCTGTCCAGTTGGATACTAACAACTTTGGGAATGTTAAATCACCAATCCAGATGCGAATTGCTTGTTGAGAACTGATACTACAGTCGTTCATACTTTTGAATCTGAACACTAATATCACTGGAAAATACCAAGATAATTTTGACATCTCATTGTATTAATATGCTGCCTTTTCAAGTTACTATCTAGTTGGGAAATGTTACTACTCCATTCCTGCTATGCATATGTCGTTGAGAAGAGATACTACAGTCGTTCATTGAACTTGCATGTCAATACTGGTATCAGTGAATCGTGCATAGTAAATTTCAGTATCATATTTAATATATATGCAGTCCAGTAAGATACCAAAACTTAGTAAATGTTACTTCTCCTATCCAGATACGAATATGTCATGGAGAACGGATACTACAGTTCATTTGTTGAATTGAATGTGAATACTAGTCTCGCTGGAAAATGCAACGACAATTTTAATATCAGATTGTATAAATATGTTGCCCAGAACAGATACGAACAACTTGTTAAATGATACTCAACCTAGGTAGATACAATTATGTTGTTCAGAACTGATACTACAGTTGTTGATATAATTCAAATGTGAATACAAGTATCAGTGGACAACGCAAAGAGAGTGTTGGTATCATATTGATTAATTTGCTGTCCAGTCAGAATACAAACAACTTCACGAATGGTACTCCACCTATCTGTATACAAATATCTTGATGAGAATTGATACCACAGTCGTTCATGTAATTCGAATATTAATGCAACTTTGAGGTAATTACGCAAAGACAATTTCCGGGTCATATTTGGTATTTATACTGCCAAGTGACATACTAGCAACTTGATATATGTTACATAACCTGTCCAGATATGAACATTTCGTCGAGAACTGATACTACAGTCATTCCTTCGATTCGAATGTGAATAATAATATCAGTGTATCATGCAAAGTTAATTTCAATCTTATATTTTATATCTATGTTGTCCAGTACTGATACTCACTAGTTGATAAATGTTACTCCACCTATCCAGATGAAATTATGTTGTTCATAACTGATACTTCAGTCGTTCATTTAAGTGCAATGTGAATACTATTATTTGTGGATAATTGAAAGAACATTTTAGTATCATATTGCATAAATATGGCATCCGGTACCGATACTAACCACTGGGGAAATGATACTCCTCCTATCCAGATACCAATATGTCATTCAGAACTGATACTACAATCATTCATTCAATCTGAGTTTGAATATTGATATCAGTGGATTATGTATACAATGTTCTAGTATCATACAATGAATAGTAGTATATATTGTGCAGTGATGATACCATAGTCTTTTCCATACTTTGAACGTGAATACTAGAAAGAGTGTACAATGGGCAGAAAATTTTGGATTCGTATTGTATAAATATGCTGTCCAGTAAACATACTAACAACATTGTCAATGTTACACCACCTATCTAGATACGAATGTGTGGTTCAGAACCAATACTACTGTCCTTTGTATAATTTGAATGTGAATACTAGTATCAGTAGTCTAAGCCAAGACAATTTTAGTATCATATTTTATATATATGCTGTCCAGTAACAATACTAACAACTTGTTAAATAGTACATCACCTCTGCAGATACGAATATGTCGTTGAGACCTGATTCTACTGTCGTACATACAATGTGAAAGAGAATCGTACTATCAGTGGAAATTGGATCGACAATTTTAGTATAATACTTTACAAATATGCTGCCCAGTGAAGACACCTACAACTTGGGAACAGTTAGTTCACCTGGCCAGGTATGACAATGTCATTGAGAACTCAAACACCGGTAGGTCATGTAATCTGAATGATGATATCCGTACACGTGGAAAATGGGAATATAATTGTAGTATCAAATCGTATAAATATAATGTCCAATAACGATACTAACAACTTAATGAATGTTACTGCATATATCCAGATACGAATATGTAGTTGAGATCTGATACTACACTCATTCATTCAATTTGCATATGAGTCCTAGCTTCTGGAGATTATGCAAAGTGAATTTATGTATCATATTTTAGATATATGATGTCCAGTACGATACTGACAACTTGGTAATTGTTACTTCACCTATCGAGATGCGAATATGTTATTGAAAAGATATACTACAACCATTCATTCGATTATATTCAGATTTTCAGTCACTGGGTTGAGGTTAAGGCTACACTTCTGACCGGAAAATGTTAACTTTTCAATTTCTGACCATATCTTCCGACGAGAAGTTGGGAGTCTATGTATCATGCTGCCGGGAGTTGAAAAATTTTCACGAAAAATTGCATCAATCTCCGACCGAAAGTGGAGAATTTCTCCAAGGCAGAGATTATTGAATCTTCCAGCGGGGAGATATTAGTTTCTACCAGTATTGAACTATGTCTTTCGAGTAGAAAGCTCCCAGATTCTGGTAGGTAGATCTCAATTCTCCGCCCGGAAAGTTGAAACTTTCCCATGAGGAATTGCATTCTCCGACCGGAAGTTGATAATTTCACCCAGGCAGGTAGTACTTAATCATCTGGCCTGAAGATGATTGTTGCTACCAGTGTTGAACTCAGTCTTCCGACAAGACAGTTTCGAGCTTCTGCTAGGTACATCTCAATTCTCCGGCCGGAAGCTGAAACTTTCCCAAACAGAATTGTATGCTCCAACAGTATGTTCTAAATTTCTCCGAGCTAAATAACATTTAATCTTCTGGCCGGAAGATGATAGTTTCTATCTGTGTTGAACTAGAATCAACAGACATCGCGTTAGGACCAGACCTGTGCACAGGAAAAATTATGTGAAAAACAGGGATTAGATCCCTGCTCGCCGCTAAATCTGCGTGGCAACGGGCTCACCACATCGAACTCGCTGACCAACGAGGTTTAGCGCTGAGCGAACAGGGGTTTTCATCACGCATGATCTAGTTTTGATCATCATTGCTGGTAACTGGGTTTAGCGCCACATCGCAAGTGAGTTTTCATCATCATCTCGCGTGAGTTTTCATCACGATCTCATGGGAGTTTACATCAACATCGCTTTCAAATCGGGTTGGCTTCGCGTGGTATGTTCCTAGGTCTATGGAGTAGTGCAGGTCAGCTAACCTGCAACTGCATCCTATGGGTGGGATGCACGTTACACGCCATAGGATGCAGTTGCAGGGCGTGGATAGCAGGGTCTGACCTGCCATAGGATGCACATGCAGGGGTCCTGACCTGCTACCATAGGATGCAGTACAGGGATCTGACCTGCTGCCATAGGATGCAGTTCAGGGGTGTGAACTACTCCTGCCTATCTGGGGTT